>Ga0302326_10000880_pt1 | contig 78905 bp, 79 predicted proteins | sample Palsa_T0_3_FD_202264 | JGI IMG/M metagenome (GOLD analysis project Ga0302326, IMG submission 202264) | Peat permafrost microbial communities from Stordalen Mire near Abisko, Sweden - Palsa_T0_3 | ecosystem: Environmental > Terrestrial > Soil > Palsa > Peat permafrost | place: Sweden: Abisko...
GATCGCCGAGGCGCCGTCGGACTGCACGAGTGCGACCAAGTGCGAGACGCTGCCGCTGGCCGACTTCGGCGCGGTCAACTTCGCGAACGCAAGCGCTGAGACCACCAGCGGCAGGACCGCGTCGATCTCCAGCTCGATCTGGACGACGACCAGGATCCTCCTTGGCTACACGGCGAAAGGTACGAGCTTCGTGGCGAAGTCGAGCACCGCACAGGCCACGCCCTCGGCGCTGGGGGATAGTGGCGGGGAGTTCAGAGTCGACTTCGCGGCCGCGAGCACGACGACCACGACGGGCTCCGGTTCCACCGGCGGACCAGGTGGCGGTGGTGGCGGTCCTGGCGGTGGCGGCCACCCACCCCCGTTCACTCGCCGCGACCTGACTCGGGCGTGAGCGCCGACGGTGGCGGAGGGGGATAATGGCGAAACGAGCTTCGCGTCGACTCCGGGACGAGAAAGGTGTGAGATGCCAGCCGAGTACACCAAGTCGACAGCGGACTTCGCCGCGATCGGGAGCGGTGTGGTCAGTTTCCTCGGAGCGCCACACGTTGCGCCGCGCGATCTGGCCCGATCCGGAGCGCGAGCCGCGTTCCTCGGCTTCCCGTGCGAGAGCGGCAACGCCGCGATTGAGCGCCCTGGATCCTCCGCCGGGCCGCGCGGATTACGGATCGCGTCGAACATGTGCTTCCCGTGGTCCTTCGAGTGGGATGTTGACCTCTTCGATGCCTATGGCTTGGTTGACTGTGGGGACGCGCCGGTCGCGATCGGGAACATCGTTCGTACCCACGAGCTCGTGCAGGCGGAGATCGGGCAGCTCCTCAGCGCCGGTGCGATCCCGATCACGATCGGCGGAGACCATTCGCTCTGTATTCCCGGGGCGCGGGCGCTGAGTCAGAGCCTCGGGCCCGAAGCGAAGATGGGTTACCTGCAGATCGACGCTCACATGGACGCCGGTCCCGATACCGGCGGAGAGCTGCAAACCAATTGCAACGGTCTGATCCGCGCGTACGAGCTTCCGAATCTGTCCGCGAAGAACATGGCCGTCATCGGCGTTCGGGGCACGATCAACGTCCCCGCCTGGTGGAAAGCGGTCAAGGAGCGCGAGATCCCGATCTACCCGATGAGCACGGTGCGGGCTCGAGGCATCGAGGCCGTTGTGCCCGAAGTGCTGGATCAGGTCTGGGACGGTGTTGACGGCGTGTACGTGACCTTCGATACGGATTCCATCGACGCCGCGTTCGCTCCTGGCACAACCGGTCCTGAGCCCGGCGGGTTCACCAGCGCGGAGATCATGCGGGTCGGTGCCCTGATCGGCGAACGTGGTCTCTCCGCCGTCGACAATGTCGAGCTGTGCCCGGCGTACGACCCCGCCGGAGTGACCGCCCGGCTCGTTTGGGAGGTCGTATCCCAGATGCTTTACGCGCACGCGGCGCGACACCTTTAGCGAGCCTGTGCAGGCGGAGGGTCTCCGGGGTCGGGAGTGAAATGAAGGACGCGAAGCAGGGCATCAGCCATGTGGTTCGCCGGTGGTTCGCAGGGGCGGTCTGTCTGCTTGCCTGGATCGGCGCCGGTGCAGCGACCGCGAGCACGCCGCCGAGGTGGACGGTCGCGCCGGTCGACGTAGCGAACGTGCTCAACGGCGTGTCGTGTCCATCGACCAGCTTGTGCGTCGCCGTCGACGGGCGCGGTGCAGTCGTGAGCACGACAAGCCCTACTCGCGGTGCCAGGGCGTGGACGGCTGCCGACGCTGACGCCGGCAATCCGCTGCTCGGCGTCTCGTGCCCGTCGACGCTGTTATGTGTCGCCGTTGACGAGCGTGGTGACGTCGTGACGTCGACCGATCCAACCGGTCGCGCAAGGGCCTGGACCGTCACCGACGTCGACGGCACCGATCCGCTCGTCGGCGTGTCCTGCCCGACGGTGACCCTGTGCGTCGCTGTGAACCTCGAAGGGGATGTCGTGACTTCGACCGACCCGACCGGCGGCGCCAAGACCTGGACCGTCACGCACGTCGACGGCAGCAACTCTCTCTACGGCGTGTCGTGTCCGGCCGCGTTCCTGTGCACGGCGGTCGACGGCAGCGGGGACGTCGTCACCTCCACGACCCCTACCGGTCGGGCGAGTTCCTGGACCGTCACCCACGTCGACGGCAGCAACTCTCTCTACGGCGTGTCGTGTCCGGCAGTGTTCCTCTGCGTCGCGGTCGACCTCGACGGTGACGTGGTGCGCTCGATCGACCCGACCGGTGGGGCCGCCGCGTGGAGCGTGACCCGTGTCGACGGCAGCAACAGGCTCACAGGCGTGTCGTGCGCGTCGATCTCGCTGTGTGCCGCGGTCGACAGCACCGGGCACGCCGTGACCACGACCAACCCGACCGGCCGCGCCGGGGCCTGGACCGCGGCCGACGTGGACGGCGAGGACTCCCTCGGCGGGGTGTCTTGCGTCGTACCGTCTCTGTGCATCGCGGTCGACAGCAGTGGGCATGTCGTGACCTCGACCAGCCCTGCCGTCGCTGCCCCGACGCACGTCGACGAGGTCGCCGGTCTAAGCGTCCTCGCCGGCACCGTCCGTTTCGGTACCCCCGTGACATTCAAGATCACGCTTCTGGCGGCGGCGAGGATCACGCTCCAGGTCCTGCGATACGTGCCGGCGTCCGGCCGCGGTGATCGCGAGAAGGCTCACTACACGTCCGTGGGAACCATCACGGTCAGCGGCAAGGACGGGCTCAACAGGCTCCGCCTCGACAGGCTCGACCGACACAGCCTCGCAGCGGGAAGCTACGAGGCGGAGGTCTCGGCCGGCGGCACCGCGCACCAGGTGAGGTTCACCATCGACGGGTGATCCATAGCGCTCGAAGCTTCAAGCGGTAGCCGCGCCGGCGGATGCTGTCAGGGGGCGGCGCCAGCCCGATAGGGCCATTGCCACTGCAGGGACGAGGCTGACGAGGATGAGCACGAGCGCCCATACGAACGTCGACGCGAAGGCGTTCGCCAGCGGCCCAGCGATAACGGCGTGCTCGGTCGCCGGCACGTGTTGGAGGGCGGCGAGTCCGCCGGAGCCCGAGCGCGGCGCGCGGCTACCGAGGCTTGCGCTGAGGTTGCTCGTGATCGCTGACGCGAGAATCACGGAAAGCACCGCGGTGCCGATTGAGGCCCCCGCCTGGCGGATGATGTTCATGGCGGTACTGGTCCGGGCGATGGCGAGGAGCGGGACCGCCTGCATAGCGGCAGTCATGTTCGGCATCATCGAGAGTCCCATCCCGAGGCCCTGGACGAAGCTGCCGGCGCAGAGCAACACGTAGGAAGTGCTGGTGCCGACGAACACGAACGGGGTGAGCCCGATGGCCACCAGGGGCAGCCCGGCGGCGGGAAGCCAAGTGGGTCCGTACCGGTCGGTGAGACGCCCCGCGAGCGGCATCATCAGCATCGCGCCAACGCCGCCCGGCGCCAGCAGCAGGCCGGCCTGGAGCGCTGACGCGCCCCGCACGGCCTGGTAGTAGAGCGGAACGAGCAGCATCGTCCCGAACACCGAGATCGCGAACAGGAGGAACGTGCCCGCAGCCGCGCCTGCGCGCGTGTGCGCGAACGTTCGGAGGTCGATGAGCGGGTTCGCGCTCCTCCAGCTGTGGATGAACCAGGCGGCGATGAGCGCGACGCCGGCGAGGGTCGGGCCCCACGATCGCGCCGAGCCGAACCCGTATGTCGAGGACTCGGCGAGGCCGAAGATGAACACCGCCAGCCCGGGTGAGAGGAGGAGCATCCCGAACCAGTCGAGCCGGTGGGCGGGCTGCGGCTGATCGGGGTCGAGCACGATCGATGCGAGGACGAACGCGATGATCCCGACCGGCAGGTTAATGAAGAAGATCCAGCGCCAGGACGCATCGTCGATAAGCCAACCGCCGAGGATGGGGCCGAGGATCGGCGCGATCAGCATCGGCACGCCAAGCACGCCCATGACACGACCCATCCGGTGAGGACCAGCTTTCTTCGTCATGATCGTCATGACCGCGGGCATGATCATGCCGCCGCCGATGCCCTGCAAAACGCGGAAGAAAATCAACGAGCCGGCGCTCCACGACAGGCCCGAGAGCATCGATCCGAGCGTGAACAGCACGAGCGACCACATGTAGATGCGCTTCGTGCCGAACCGGTCCGCCGCCCAGCCGGTGACGGGGATCACCGCTGCGAGCGCCAGCGTGTATCCCGTGATGACCCATTGGATCGTGGTCAGCGAGGAGTGGAACGCGACCGCGAGGTGATCGATCGCGACATTGACCACCGTCGTGTCGAGGATCGACATGATCGCCCCCAGCAACACGACGCCGGCGACGATCAGGGTCTCGCGGTCAAGCCCCTCGGGCGGTGATGGTGGCGCCGACATCTCGCCCACGCCGCCATCGTACCGGACTGGCAAGTCCGCTTACGTTTCGGCGAGGGGTCAGCCGATCCGCTCAGCGAGGGAGACGATGATCCCCTCTGGCCCGCGCACGTACGCCATGCGCCAGATGTTCTCGTACTGACCGATGCCGCCGACCAGGCCGTAGCCGTCTGCAGCCAGCCGGTCGACCGTCGCCCGAATGTCGTCGACTTCGAATGAAACGTTGCGCAGACCCAGTTCGTTGGCCATCGCGGTGGGCGACCCTGGCTCGTGGTCCGGCTGGACGAAGCTCGACAGCTCCAGCCCGGTACCTCCGTTGGGCGGCCGCAGCATGACGATGTGACTGCGGGAGCCGTGGATGCCGATGACGGTGTCCACGAACTCGCCCTCCACGAACGTCCTGCCCTCGACCTCGAGGCCCAGCCCGACGAAGAACGCCGTCACCGTGTCGAGGTCCGCGACGGTGATGCCGACGTGGTCGAAACGTCGTATCTGCGACATGAGGTACGTCCTCCCGATTTCCGCCACTCTCCCCAAGCCCGCCTTCGGAATCGAACCGAAAACCTCTTCATTACAAGTGAAGTGCTCTGCCAATTGAGCTAGGCGGGCGATTGGCCGGTCGGGCCGGACCTGAGTTTAGGGTCCGGGGGCTCTCGCTTCCCACCAAGCGACGGTGTCGGCAATCGTCTGGCGCAGCGGGATCTCCGGGATCCAGCCGCTGTCCGCGGTCAGGCGCTCGTGTGAGCCCCGGCGGTCCATCACCTCGTGGGCGCGGACGAGCGCAGGGTCGACGACGTGGTCGATGCGGGCCGGTGCGATCAGCTCCGCGAGCAGGCTGATCTGCTCCGTCGCCGACACCGAGTTCCCGGATGCAACGTTGTATACCCCCGGCCCACCATGCTCTGCGAGGAGGCGGTACGCGCGCACGACATCGCGGACGTCGGTGAAGTCGCGACGTGTGTTCGGATTGCCGGTCACGATGCGGATCTCCTCGGCGCCGGTCCGCCGCGCCTCGGCGGCTTGGCGCGCCAGCGAGGAGAGCACGAAGATCGGCAGCTGTCCCGGCCCGGCGTGGTTGAACGGGCGCACGCGGACGATCTCGAGGTCGTGGGCGTCTGCATACACGCCGGCGAGCAGGTCGCCGGAGACCTTCGACACCGCGTACGGCGTCGAAGGTCCGAGCTCGCCCGACTCGGCGATCGGCAGCGGTTGGTCGGCGGCATAGACCTCACACGAGCTCACCCACAGGACCCGTGCGGACGGTGCGTCGTGGCGGATGGCCTCGAGCACGTTGACGGCGGTCACGGTGTTCTCGGTCATCGTCTGCGCCGGGTCCTGCCACGAGCGGCCGACGGAGCTCAGCGCGGCCAGGTGATAGATCACCTCAGGACTGGCCTCGCGGACGGCGGCGCGGGTCGCGTCCCGGTCGCGAAGGTCGACCGATCGCCCGCGGCCCGCGGACACCTCGCCGGTCCGGGAGAATCCGATCACGTCGTCGCCCGCGGCCACGCAGGCTGCGGCCAGGTGGCCGCCGGCGAAGCCGGATGCGCCGGTGATCAGAACGCGCATTGCCGGGCCCTCGGCTCGGCTGCCGATCAGGAGGCGGGCTCGACCGACACTGCGTGCGCCAGCGTTCCGTGCCCGTTGCTCGAGAACTCGCTCTCGTAGTCGGGCGGCGCTGGTTCCGGTTCGGCGTTCAGGCGGCGTTCGAGCTCGCCGAGCACGACGCCGAACACAAGGTGGCGCCAGGTCGCCTGCGCGAGCGCGCGACGATTCCCAGTCAGCGTCGGCAGGTCCGATCGTGCGGGGTGGAAGCGGTCGGACAGCCGGCCGAGCGGCCACGTCATCGTGTTCTCGAGCAGCGCCGCGGCCGGCCCGCGCGCCACCGGTGGCAGCGGCAGCAGCGGTGCGACGTTCGCGTAGACGGCGCCGAAGATCGCCCCGTTCTGCACGTGCAGGAACAACCCCGGCGCATACCAGCCCTCGCCGCGCTCGACCACCCGCCCGAGCAGCTCGACATCGTCGAACCGGCTCCCGAATACAAGCTTGTCGAGCGGCTGCTGCAGCGCCCACACCGCAGACGCCACTGCGCCGCATACCGCTCCGCGGAGCGTTCGTGTCCGATCGATCGCCATGGTCGAGATCAGCAACTGTAACGGGCGAGGCGCGAACGGGTACGCCATTGTGCGATGGATCACGAGTCACTGCACCGGAAGGCGCGCGAACAGGGTGTCAACCCGTTCGTGTATTGGCTCGTCCGCGCCGTGCTGCAGCCGTTCTTCCACATCTACTTCCGGATGAGCCGGATCGGTCGCGAGCACATTCCCGACAAGGGGCCGGTGATCATCGCGTCGAACCACCGCAGCTTCCTTGACCCGTTCGTGATCGGGACGATGGCGAGACGGCCGATGTACTACGTATCCAAGTCCGAGCTCTTCGCCCATCGCTGGCAGTCGTGGATCCTCAGCTCACTGGGCGCCTTCCCGGTAGTCAGGGGGAGCGGCGACAAGGACATGGTCGAGACCGCGAAGGCGATCCTCGCGCGCGGGGACATCTTGTTGATGTTCCCCGAGGGCACGCGCATCCGGCCGGGCTCGCTGGCCAAGCCACGGCGCGGCGTCGGGCGCCTCGCGCTCGAGACCGGCGCGCCCGTTGTTCCGTGTGCGGTCATCGGCACCGAGGCGGTTCGGCGCGGTTGGCGGATCCGGCCGCACAAGGTGCGGATCCGGGCCGGCAGCCCGCTCCGCTTTCCGATCGTCGACGAACCCTCACCGGCGCTGGCCACCGCGGTCACCGAGCGCATCTGGCCGTGCGTGATGCTCCAGTGGGAATGGCTCGGCGGCCTGCCCTCGGTGCGGCGCGCGGCGATTATCGGCGCCGGTTCATGGGGGACAAGTCTGGCGGTGTGCATGGCGCGCGCTGGTCTCGAGGTCGACCTCGGCTGTCGCACCCTCGAGCAGGCCACCGAGCTGGCATCCACGCGCGAGAACGCCGCTTACCTGCCCGGCGTGGAGCTCCCGGAATCGATCCGGGTGGAGCGCGCAGCCGACCTCGAGCTCGGTGGTCGTGACCTCGTGTGCCTGGCGGTGCCGGCAAAGGCCCTGCCCGCGGTGCTCGCCGCGCACGGCGAGCGCATCCCGCAGCGCGCGAGCGTTCTCGTGCTCTCGAAGGGTCTCGTCCCGCCGCTCGGGACGCTGCCATCGGCGTTCGCCGCCGAGCGGATACGGGCCCGCGCTGTGGGCGTGCTGGGTGGTCCGGCGCATGCCGGTGAGGTGCTCGAGCACGGAGCTTCGGTCGTACTCGCGTCGGTCGATGCGGCGTTCCGCCGCCAGCTGGCGGAGTCGCTGCAGGCGGCTGGACTGGACGTCACGGTGACCGCCGACGTCGCCGGAGTCGAGCTGGCCGGTTGCGCGAAGAACGCGGCGGTACTTGCCGCCGGGGCCGCCTCGGCCGCCGGGCCCAACGTCGCCGGCGCCGCGGCCGGGAAGGTGTTCGGCGAGATTGGCGCTCTCGCGTCGCTCCACGGCGGCCGGCCCGAGACGTTCGCGGGCCTCGCGGGCGCCGGCGATCTCGTCGCGACAGTGCTGTCCGCGAGCTCGCGTAACCGCCGTGCCGGGGAGCTGCTCGCACAGGGCGTGCCGGCGTCGGAGATCGCGCCTGCGCTCGGTCAGGCTGCCGAAGCGGTCGACTCGGTGCCGCTGCTGGCCAGCGCTGCCCGCGACGGTGGTCTCGCCTCGCCCGCACTCGACGGACTGGCCGCGCTGGTGGAGGGCCGGATCGAGCCAGAACAGTGGACGGCGACCGTGACCGCACCTTCACCTGCACCGCGTTCCCGTCATGTCCGCGCAGCCTGAGCAAAGGTACGCTCCACGATGTGGGCGACACCGAGAGACCAAAGACGAAGGCGGAGCTCGATGCCCGCTTCACCGAGCTCTACCGGGCGCATCTGCGTGACGTTTACTCCTACGCCTACTACCGGGTGGGCAACCATCACGACGCGGAGGACCTCACCGAGCAGACGTTCCTGCAGGCCTACCGGCACTTCGAGCGCGCGCTGCGCGAGTCGAACGGCCGGCCGTTGCGTCCCTGGCTCATCCGGATCGCGCACAACCTCGCAGCCAACTTCTATCGCGACCGTTCGCGAAAGCCCGAGTCGGCGATCGAGGACGCGGGCGTGATCTCCTCGGTACACACCACCGAGTCGCTGGTCGAGGGCCGTGAGGAGCTGCAGCAGATCCTCGCCGGCGTCGCCCAGCTGCCGGACGACCGCCGCGAGGCGCTGATCATGCGCTTTGCGCTGGGCATGGACAACCGCGAGATCGCGCGGGCGCTCGGCCGCACCGATGGTGCCACGAAGGTCCTGCTGCACCGCGCGATCCGGCAGCTCGAGGGGATCGTCGCGACCCCTGAGGAGGCACAGGGATGACAAGCGGCGCGACGGACTTCGAAGCGCTGCTGCGCGAGGCGCTCGCCCCGGTGGACCCGCCGGCCGACCTGGCGCACCGGCTCGAGCTGACGCTCGTCAACCTGACCGAGCTCGCGCAGGACGAGCTCGAGTCCTGGGAGCTCTCGGCGATGCGAGACCCGCGCAACTGGGTGCGTCCCGCCGCCGCCGCGGTGATCGGCACGACCGCGGGAACCGCGCTGGTGGTGCTGCGCGTTCGCGCGCGTCATCGCGCGCGCCGTGCCGGTTCCGGCAGCTTGCGCGAGCTGGCTGCGAGCACGCTGCAGGACATCGCCGAGGAGACGCGGCGAGTCCTGCCCGACCGGTAACCGCCTCCGGCCCTCCAGAGGCGGCTCTGAGAGCGCCCATGCGCCCGCCGGAGACGGGCGCGGCTGTTGATAGCGTCCGTCTGCATGCCTGTCTGCTACCGCCACACGTCGCGCGAGACGGGCGTGTCGTGCTCGTCGTGCGGCCGTCCGATCTGCCCCGATTGCATGACGCCCACGCCGGTCGGGATGCGCTGCCCGGAATGCTCGCGGGAGCGGACGAAGGTGCGGACGGCGCGCTCGATCCAGCGCTCCTCGGAGCCGGTCGGCACGTACACGCTGATCGTCGTGAACGTGATTGCGTTCATCGCGGAGAGCTCGGGCGGCGGCACGCTGACCGGCGGTAGCGGGACCGGGACGATCTACGAGAAGGGCGCGCTGTTCGGCCCGTCGATCTCGATCCAGCACCAGTACTGGCGCCTCCTGACCTCGGGCTTCCTGCACGATGGGTTCGAGCACATCTTCTTCAACATGCTGTTCTTGTACTTCATCGGCCCCTCGCTCGAGACCACGATCGGCCGGCTGAACTTCTTCGTCGTCTACTTCGTATCGCTGCTGGCGGGCTCGTTCGGCGCGCTGCTGTTCTCGCCGGGCATCCCAACGGTCGGAGCGTCCGGAGCGTGCTTCGGCGTGCTCGGCGCGCTGATGGTCGTCATGCACGACCGGAGGGTCTCGATCTGGAGCAGCGGCCTCGGGATCCTGCTCGTGATCAACGTCGTCTTCTCGGTGGCAATCCCTGGGATCTCGATCGGAGGCCACATCGGTGGCTTCGTCGGCGGCCTGATCACAGGCTGGCTGTTCGTGCAGATCGGCGAGCACAAACGGATGCCCGCGGCGGCGCTGGCCGGCTGCGTGATCGTCGCGGCGATCAGCGTCGTGGCTGCGATAGCCGTCGCCGGTGGTCACGGGCTGGTGCCGAACGGCCTGACGCTCTGAGCGCCTCGGGGCCTGGGCGCGCCCTCGAGCAGCTCGTCATAGAGCTCCTGGATCGCGGTGATCAGAAGACCGGGGGCGAACCGCACGCGGACGTCCTCGGCCGCCGCGGCCCCGAGGCGCTCCCGCGCCCCCGGGTCGTCGAGCAGCGCTGCAGCCGCCCTTGACAGCGCCGCCGGATCTCCGGGGGTGACGAGCCGCCCGGTACGGCCGTCGCTGAGGATCTCGGGGAGCCCGCCGTGCGCGCTCGCGATCACCGCGCAGCCGGCGGCCGCGGCCTCGACCGCGGCCCCCGGTAACGGGTCGGGCGCGATCGAAGGGACCGCGATGATGTCAGCCGCCCCGTAGACGTTCTCGACGTCGTCGCGGAAGCCGGCGAAGCGGACGCGATCGCTGACTCCGAGCGCCCGTGAGAGCTCGCGGACCGCGGTCTCGCGCTCCTCGGAGCCGCTCCACGCCTCGCCCGCGATCAGCGCGACCGCTCCGCGAGATGAGAGCTCGGGCTCCGCAAGCGCGCGGACGAGCACGTCCTGGCCCTTCCAGCTCGAGATCCGTCCGAGCACGGCGATCACCGGCGCGTCCTCGGGCAGGCCGAGCGCCGCGCGCGCCGCGGCCCGCGGAGCGCGCCGCGGTTCGATCGCGAGCCCGTCCGGGATCACGCGGGGTCGGGAGGACCCGCCGAACTGCGCCGCGGTCGCGCGCGACACGCACGGCAGCGCCGCGGCGGTGAGCAGCAGCCGCCGGTACGCGGGCCATGCTCGCTCGAAGGCCGAGCCGGGGTAGATCTCGCGCACGTGCCACACGTGCGGGAGGCGGCCGGTCGCGGCCGCGGCGGCGCCGCTGAGCACCACCGAGGTGTTGGAGTGCACGAGGGCGACGCTCCGCGTGCGGCCCAGGCTGCGCAGCGTGACGGCGTCCCTGGCCGCCGCGGCCGCGATCGCGGACAGCCCGCGCGGCGTGAGCATCGCCCGGCGCACCACCGCCAGCGGTCGCACCAGCACCTCCACGTCCGCTCCGCGCAGGTCGACGGCGAGCTCACCCTCGTCTGGCAGCACGACCAGCGGCGTGAAGCGGCTGCGATCCAGCCCGGTCGCGATCAGCGCAAGCTGGCGGTCCGCGCCGTAGCGACCGCTCGAGGAGTGAAGCAGCAGGATCGTGCGGGCGCTCAGAGCTCGACCGTCAGCGCCTCGCCGGGCGCCTCGGGCACCCGGTCGGGGTGCAGGATGCTCGCGAGCAGCTCGAGGCCGTCGACGATCCGGGGTCCGGGACGGGAGAAGTAGGCAGACGCGTTGACCGCCACCACCTCGCCGGCGCCGACGGCCGCCAGCTCCTCGCGATGCATCTCCGCCTCACGATGCGCGATCTCGGCGTCATACCCGCAAGGCATCACGATCACGATGTCCGGCCGTGCGAGCGCGACCTCCTCCCAGCTGCGGCGCTCTGAAGGTTCGCCGGCGAACCCGAGGACGTCCTCTCCTCCCGCGTACTCGATCAGCTGCGGCGTCCAGTGGCCGGCCGCGAACGGGGGGTCGAGCCACTCGAGCGCCACGACCCTGGGACGTCTGGCACCGCGGACCGCGAGCTTCACGCGATCGATCCGCGCCGCCGCTTCCTGGATCAGCTCGACCGCGGCGTCCTTGCGGTCGGTGGCCTGGGCCAGCGTGCGGGCATCCCCGAGCACCTCGCCGACCGTTCGCGGGTCGAGCGCGATCACCAGCGGTTGGGATTCGATCTCCTTTGCCACCGCCTGGACGTCATCGTGCGAGACGGCGCAGACGGCACAGAGCGCCTGGGTGACGATCAGATCGGGCCGGAGCTCGCTCAACGCGTCGGCGTCGAGCTCGTAGATCGCCTCGCCCGCGAGCGTCAGCTCGCGCACCGCGGCGTCGATCTCGATCGCGCTCAGGCCTGCGGGAAGCACGTTGCGGGTGACCTTTGGAAGCTCCCCCGCCGCCGGCGGGTAGTCGCATTCGTGAGTGACGGCGATAACCTCGGGCCCGAGCCCGAGCGCGAACAGCATCTCGGTCGCGGAGGGGACGAGGCTGACGATGCGCATCTCGAGGAGAACGATATGACACAGCTGCTGAGTGACGACGACATCGCAGCTCGCCTGACCGGAAGCGAATGGGAGCGTGACGAGGATGAGATCGTGCGCGAGTGGAAGTTCCCGGATTTCGCGGCGGCGATCGCATTCGTCGATCGCGTCGCCGCGGTGGCCGAGGAGGCCAACCATCACCCTGACATCCTGCTGCACGGCTGGAACAAGGTCCGGCTGTCGATGACCAACCATTCGGCCGGCGGACTGACCGAGAAGGACTTCGTCCTCGCGGAGCGCTTCGACGGGCTGGCGTGAGGCACGCGCGCTCGTCCCGCTAGCGGTCCTCGCGCCGCGGCAGGCCGCCCTGCGCGCGGGCCCAGACGTGTAGCAGCACCATCGCCCACCCACGGTACGGGCGCCATCGCTCGGCCAGGGCGAACGTCGTTGCGTGGTCGGCCGGGACGTCGAGGCCGTATCGCTCGGTGACGGCGAAGTGGGTGATCGCATCATCGCTGAGTGCGTCCACGAGGCCGGCACCGCGGTAGAGGATCCCCTGGGCGAAAAAGGGCCCTATGCCCGGGAGGGTCTGGAGCTCGGTGAGGGCGGGGTTCGGCCCCTGGCCGCTCGCCGGGCGCAGGACAGCCGCTCGGTTGCGGTCACCCTGACCGAGCAGGGGGTCGAGCTCGCACGTCTGTGCACCACCAGGGCGCGGGGGCTCAACCGCGAGTTCTTCGCCGGCGTCGATGCCGAGACGCAGTTCGACCTTCTGACCGATCTGGCGTCGCGCGCCCAGGGCAGGCGCGCCCGCGCTCCAGAGTAGGCTGAGCCGATCCGGCGCTTCCGGCGACAGCTACACGTTCGTCGGCTGAGCGTCCGCGACGCTCACCGGCTGCGGGTCGCGATCGATCAGCTCGGGCGGCAGGGAGCCGGGTCCGCGCGCGATGCAGACGCCGGTGAGGAGCTTCTCGTACTCGTCGGTGACCGCCTCCCACGAGTACAGCCGCGCCCGCTCGCGAGCCAGCTCCCTGTAGGCGGCAACGATCTCGGGGTGCTCCAGTAGGCGCTCGAGCTGCACGGTCAGATCGGCGACGCCCGATCGGCCGGAGAAGTAGACGCCCGCGTCGCCGACGGTCTCGGCGTTCGGGCGGTGATCGTTGACGAGCACGCAGTTACCCGCGGACAGTGCCTCGAGGATCACCGGGTGGGTGCCCCCGACCTCGGTCGGGGCGCAGAACAGGTACGCGTGTCGCTGCAGCTCCCAATATCCGCGGCCGAAGACGTAGCCAGGGAAGACGACGCGCGGATCCGCCGAGCGCATCACCTGGCGGATGTAGTCGGAGGCATAGGGGGCGCCACCGACGACGACGAGCTTCATCCCGCGGGCCTTCTCGGCGCCGATGCGGGCGAACGCCTCGACGAGGAGATGCGGATTGTTCTCCGGCTCGAGGCGGCCGACGAAGAGGACGTAGCGCCGTGGCTCGAGGCCGAGGCGCTCGAGCATCTCGGTTCCGTCGTACCCCGGGTCCTCGACGCCGTAGGGGACCACGCCGATCCGCTCGCCGTAGCGGGCCTCGAAGATGTCGGCCACCGAATGCGAATCGGTGATCGCCTCATCGGCCCACCGCGGCGCGGTCCGCTCGGCGAAGCGCAGGTAAGCCTTCGCGAGTGCCGGCCACTTGCGCCGGTCGGAGTCGAGCCCGTCGACGTTGATCACGGTGGGGATCGCAGCCCAGCGGGTGATCAGGCAAAGCGGCGAATTCCCTCCGATGAAGAACAGCGCCGCGTCGGGCTTGGTCACTCGCGCCGCGTGAATCGCCGACAGGCAGGTGTGCACGAATGTGTCCAGGTACTTGTTCTGGACCGTGCGTAGGTGCACGAGGCGGGCGCCTTTGTAGGTCCGCAAGCGGCGGTCGACCACGTGCGGCCGGCAGTACACGATCACCTCATGGCCGCGCGCCGTCAGCCGCGACGTGAGCTGCTCGACCGCCGTCTCGAAGCCCGAGTACGACGCGGGGATCCCGCGGGTGCCGAGGATCGCGATCTTCACGGTCTGGTGGGTTCAGCCGACATCGTCAGGGCGAGAGAGTATGCGGCCAGATGAATGCGCGCTGAGTCAGCCCACGAGAATCCCTCGGCACGACGCCGTCCCCGTTCGGCGAGCTCGCGACCGAGCGCTTCGTCGGCGGCGATCTCGGCCATCGCCGCGGCAAACGAATCGGGGTCGCTCGGGTCCGCGTAGCGGGCGGCGTCGCCGCAGACCTCGACGACGCCGGGGGCACGCGCCGCGAGCACCGGCGCTCCGGCCGCCATCGCCTCGGTCAGCGTCATCCCGAAGCCCTCGTGCACCGAGCAGTGCACGAGCGCAGCTGCCCCGCCGTACAGCTCTCCGAGCCGCTCCGCGCTCGGCCTGTGCTCGATCTGCACGCCCACATCCGCGGCGGTCGCCGACCCCGCGAGCACAAGCTCGAGCGGGGCGATCGACAGCTCGCGATAGCGCCCGTAGGCGGCGAGCAGGGCAGCGAGGTTCTTGCGTGGCTCGTCGTCGCCGACATAGAGGAAATAGGGGTGCCTTCGGCACCCTTGCGAGTTCGCCTGGCGGCGAACATCGCGGGGGTGCTGGTCGTCCTTGAGGCTGGAGCCAAATTCCTGGCCGGGGCCGTGCGGCGCGACCACGATCCGCTCGGGACGGACTCCCCAGCGCGACTGGACGTCGCGCGCGGTGCTGTGGCTGACGCAGATGACGGCGCGAGCGCGGCGTGCCGCGGCACGATGCGTGTGGCGGGCGATCCGCCGGAACGCGGGGTCGAACTTGTCCGGGACCAGCTCGAAGGCGAGGTCGTGGACGGTGACCGCCTGGGGCAGCGTCGAGGAATGCGCGAACGCGGGCAGCGGGTGGTGGATCAGATCGGCACCGGCAGCGCGGGCGCGGCGCGGAAGCTCGATCTGCGTCCACAGCTCGTCCGCGAGCAGGTTGCGGACGCTGCCGATGCCGCCACCGGCGGGGGGGCGGCGGCGGGCGTTACATGCCGGCAGAACCTCGACCCCGTCGCATGCCTCCAGCGCCGCGCAGAGTCGCTCCACGTAGATCCCGGTGCCGGATTGCGGCGCGCGCCGCGCAAACGTCGTGTCGATCAGAACGAGCATCAGGTCGTGGCTAACAGCGTACGGCGCTCGCGAGCAGCAGCCGGCGCAGCAGAGGCGGGCCGCCGCGGCTGCTCACTTCGAGCTCGCAGAAGCCGAAATCCGACAATAGCCCGACCAGCGACCGTCGCGAGTAGAGATGGAGATGATCGCCCAGCGGCTCTGAGTAACGCTCGATGCCGTGCAGCGCGACCCCCACCCGCCCGTGCGCGGGCGTGGTCAGCAGCAGCCGCCCGCGCGGGGCCAGTACTCGCCTGACCTCGGACAGCCAGCGCGCCGTGTCGGCGACATGCTCGATCACCTCGCTGGCCCACACGAGCGTGAACGTGCCGTCCTCGTACGGAAGCGGACCATCGAGCGGGACGAGGGCGAACGTCAGCTCCGGATGCGCCGCTCTCGCGCGTGCGAGCGCCGCCTCGGCGACCTCGGCTCCGACGACGTCTGCGCCGACGCGCGCGAGCAGCTCGGTGAAATCGCCCTCCCCGCAGCCGAGGTCGAGCGCTCGCGTGCCCGGCACGATCTTCGAGTCCAGCAGGAACTTGCATCGGCGCACGAAGTCCGGCGCCTGTACGCCGGCCGGGAGTCGCTCCCACAGATCTTCTAGATAGTCCTTCAACGGGGCGGAATCTAGTCGGCGCCGCATTCGGGCATCGGAGGGGCGCTATGGTCGGGACACAATGGCGCCCAGGCTGATCGCGGTCGCACCCGTCGACCACCCGGGCGGAGCGGAGATTCACCTGCTGCGGCTGCTCGCGGGCCTGCGGGGCCGGGGATGGTCGGTGGCGGTAACGACGCCCGGTCGGGGCCCGCTGCGTGACGCCGCGCTGGATGCCGGCTACGAATGGCACGCACTGCCCGTCGGCGGCCTCGCCCGGCGTGCCGGTGCCGACGCGGTGCGGTCCTGGCGCACTGCATGGGCACTCGCCCGCGGGGCCAACGTCGTCTACTTGAACGGCGCCGTATGCGGCCGGCTGCTGCCCGCGCTTCCGTACCGGCCGAGGGTCGTGCTGCACGTTCATGACATGGTCGATCGCGTGCCCCGGTTCTGGCGCCGCGCCGACGTTGTGCTCGCCGATTCGTTCGCGGTCGCCGGACGCCTGCGCGGGCTGCCCGCGCGTGTGGTGTACGGACCGGTCGAGCCGGATCCGCCGCCGGCCGCCTCGCCGTGGCCGACCGGCAACGGTCCGGTGGTCGGTTTCGTCGGGCGGATCGAGCCGCGCAAAGGCCCGCTCGACCTCGTCCGTGCCGCGCCCGCGATCCGCGCCGGCGCCCCTGGGGCCAGGGTCGTGCTCGTCGGCGACGATCCTTACGGCGCCGACCCTGAGTATGTTCGCGTCGTGCGTGCAGCGTCCGATGTCGAGCACCATCCCTGGAACGGGAACGTGCCCGGGCTGATGCGCCACCTCGACGTGCTCGTGCTCCCCTCCCGCGGCGAGCCGTTCGGGACTGTCCTGGCCGAGGCGATGGCGGTCGGGACGCCCGTTGTCGCCACCGACGTCGATGGATTGCCGGAGGTGGTGGAGGATGGCGTGACCGGTCGCCTCGTTCCGCCCGGCGATCCGGACCGGCTCGCGGCGGCCGTGCTCGAGGTGCTCGCCCACCGCGACGAGATGGGCGCCGCCGCGCGGGTGAGCGCGCAACGGTTCTTTACCGACGATTACGTCGCACGCGTAGAGGGGCTGATCGCCCCGTGAAGGTCGCGTTCGACAGCCGACCGGCCGCGGACCACCGGGGCGTCGGCCGATACGCCCGCTGCCTGCTGGCGGCGCTGCGCGAGAACGGCCACCACGAGGTCGTGGAGTCTCACGACCCGCGCCGTTTCGACGTCTTCCACGCCCCCTGGATCGACGGTGCGCTGCTGCGCTCGCCGGTGCCGATGGTGGTGACCCTGCACGACCTCGTGCCGCTCAAGCGCAGCGGCGAATACCTCCGCTCGGGACTTCGCTTCAGGATGCGGTACCTCGCGGTTCAACGCGCGGTCCGCGTGATCGTGCCGACGCACGCCGTAGCCGAGGACGCGATCAGCCATCTCCGGATCCCCGAGGACCGGCTGATCGTGATCGCGGAGGCGGCGGCGCCTTTCTTCCGTCCGCGATCGGAGGAGGAGGTTGACGCTGTGCGCCGGCGCTTCGGCCTGCCGAGCAGCTACCTGCTCTGGGTCGGAGGACTCACCCGACCGGATCCGCGCAAGCGGGTTGCGGCGCTCGCGCGTACGCACAGGACGATGCCGCTCGTGCTCGCGGGTGAGACCGGCCGGTGGGCCAATGAGCTCTCCGACGTCACGCTCACCGGTGGCGTCAGCGACGATGAGCTGGCGGCCATCTACACCGGCGCCCACGCCCTCGTGTTCCCCAGCGACGACGAAGGCTTCGGGCTGCCGCCGGTCGAGGCGCTCGCGTGCGGGACGCCGGTCGTGACCTGCGATGTCCCCGCGCTGCGCGAAGTGCTTGACGGTCGCGCGACGTTCGTGGCGGTCGAGGACCTCGACGCGCTGGTGCGGGCTGCCGAGGCCGCCGAACGCCCCGCCCCTGCTCCGCCGGCGTGGACGTGGAGCGACGCGGCCGAGAGCACTTGGCAGGTGTACCTCGATGCCGCGGCGGCGCCTGCGACCTGGCGGGGCGCCAAGCGGCGGCGATCACGCTCGGCCCTGACCGAGGCCGATCGCAAGCCGCAGGCCGAAGCCGAGCCGCAGGCGTGACCTACCTCTGCACGCGCAGCCCGAACGGAGGCAGCGACACGCGCCGGCGTGCCTGCACGAGGCGCCGGCGCTCGCGGGCGGCGGTTGCCAATCGCGCCGCCTCGCGGTAACCGCCCAACAGGGCACGCTCGCGCAGCAGTGCGTGTCCGAGCGCGAGGACCTCGTAGCCGGCGATCCGCGCGCCGTCGCGAGCCAGGCCGCGGCCGGTCTCGTTCTTGATCATCATCAGGTAGCGGTTACGGAACTGCATCCTGCGCGCCGCCTCGCTCATCTCCGCGCGTGTCGACGGGCTATAGGTTCGGATGTGGTGGGCGATCGCACGCGGCTCGTACATGCACCGCCAGCCGAACAGCCGCGCCCGCCAGGCGAGGTCGGCGTCAGAAGCCCACAGCTCCATGTCCTCGTCGAGCACCTCGCTTGCGCCGATCGCGCAGTCCTCGAGCGTCTCGCGGCGGTACAGGGCTGCGGCACCGTCGGCGCCGAACGCCTCGCCGGGGGCGCTGAAGCTGCCGGCGGGCTCAGCGTGGCCGACGAGCCCGTTCTTGCGCCGCCGGTCGACGATCATCCCGGCGGTGTCGAGCTGGCCAAGGGGGCGGCCGGGTGCGGCCAGGCGCAGGAGCATCGGGGCGACCGAGCCGACGCGCGGCTCGTCAAGGCGTGGCCGCGCCACGGACAGGAAGCTCGGCTCGAGGATGCAGTCGGCGTTCAGCAGCAGGACGGCGTCGCCGGCGGTGGCGGCAATGGCGTGATTCATAGCGGCCGCGTAGCTTCGGCGCCGATCGAGTCGTAGGTGCTTCGCGCCGAGACGCTCCGCCAGCTCGGCTGTCCCGTCCGTCGAAGCGTTGTCGACGACGACGACATCGGCGTCGGGCTGGACCAGGGCGGCGGGCAGCGAGTGGGCGAGCGTCGGCGCCTCGTCGAGGCTGAGGAGGAGGATGGTGGTGTTCACAGCAGCTCGCGATACACAGCCGCCGTCTCGCGGGCGGTCCGCTCCCAGGTGAACTCGGCCGCGCGCTCGATCCCGCGCTGCGAGAGCGCCTCACGCGCCTCGGGGTCCCGCAGCAGCGATCCGACCACGGCGGCGATGTCGTCTGCGTCCTCGGGATCGAAGTACGCGGCGGCCTCGCCGCCGGTCTGCGGCAAAGCCGTGCCGCGCGCTGCGGCAACCGGCGTGCCCCGGGCCATCGCCTCGAGCACGACCAACCCGAATCCCTCGTACCGGCTCGGGTGGACGACGAGGTCCGCGCCGCGGATCAGCTGATCGAGCCTCGAGTCGGTGACGTAGCCGGTCAGCTGTATCGGTTCGCCGCCGGCGAGCCGGCGAAGGCGGTCTCCCTCGCCCGCATCTACCCCCGCGAGCACGAGCCGGTGTGGCACTCGCGGCTCGCGGGACCGCAACCGGCGGAACGCCGCGACCAGCACGCCGAGGTTCTTCTTTGCCCGCAGGTCACCGATGGCCAGGAGGTAGGGCTCCGGGTGCTCTTCAGCGGGGGCGTGGGCACCGTTCGCGTCCTGAGCGAGCGGGAGTGCGGGCGCCAGCGGGATCACCCGGACCTTCGCGGCATCGACGCCGTAGCGGGCGCAGAGGTCGTCGCGGGTGAAATCGGACGGGCAGATGATGCGCTCGGCGGAGCGGGCCGCGAGCGGCGCGATCGTCCGGTACTTCCTCCCGGTGATCGCGCCGAAGTCCGCCGGCCAGGCCTCGAACGCCAGATCCTGGATCGTGACGACACCGGGGCACGGACGGAGCAGCGGCAGGAAGCAGTTCGTCGCATGCACCGCGGCCGCACGGGTCCGTCGCAGCATCCACGGCAGCTTGACCTGCTCGAACAGCAGCTCCGGGCCGGGCCCGCCGCGCTCGAGCACCCGCAGCTGGAAACCCTCGCAGGCGCCGGCGCGCAGCGCCCGCACGAGCTCGAGCTCGTAACGGCCCCAGCCGCGCAGTTCGCTCGCGGCGGCGTCGCGGGCGTCGATGGCGACGATCGGAGGGGACACGTGCTCGTGCATTGTGCCGCCGGCACGTACACGACGGGGTCCACGGCCACACCAGTACCATCCCGCGGGCTGTGCAGGCCCATCATGCTCTCAGCGAGGAGAGGAGCAACGGCAGCGGTCCGGGATTGCAGGATCGCCCGTCGTCGCCCATCTTCGACATCCCGATCGACCTCGCCCAGCCGGCGGAGCTGCTCCGCACGATTTCGAGCTGGGCCGCGGAGGGCCGCACCCGCAGGGTGATGTACGTGAACGCACACGTCGTCAACCAGTCGCGGACGACGTCAGGCTTGGGCGACGCGCTGCGTCGCGCCGACCTCGTCTACTGCGACGGTTACGGAGTCCGGCTCGCGGCCCGGTTCCTGAACCTTCCGATCCCGCACCGGATGACCGGCGCGGACTGGATCTGGGGGCTCGCCGCGCTGTGTGAGCTCTCCGACCAGTCGATCTACCTGCTCGGATCGGAGCCACCGGTTGCGCGCGAGGCCGCCGCGAGGCTCCGGCGCTGGTATCCGCGCCTCGACGTGGTCGGCGCCCACCACGGCTTCTTCGAGCTCGACTCGCCACATAACGAGCGCGTGATCGAGGACATCACCGCCCGGCGGCCGACGATCGTGCTGGTCGGAATGGGCACCCCGAAGCAGGAGCTGTGGATCGATCGCTACGCTGATCGCCTGGACGGCGCCGTCGTGTGGACGGTGGGGGCGCTGTTCGACTACGTTTCTGGTCACACGCCGCGCGCTCCGCGGTGGCTGTCCGACAATGGACTCGAATGGATCTTTCGACTCGCGATCGAGCCCCAGCGGATGTGGAGGCGGTATCTACTGGGCAACCCGGTGTTCCTGTCTCGAGTGCTGAGCGAATCGAAGCGGCTCAGCGAGACGGAAACGCCCCCGCCTTCCTGATCGCGCGCGTACGCGGACCGGCGGTGCTGCTGCTCGTGGCGGCGGCGGCGGTGTGGATCGCGCACTCCTCGGGGGTCGTCGGGATCTCCGCCCTCGGCGCCGTCCTCGGACTGACGATCGCGGCGGTGACGTTCTTCGCCGTCTGCGGCTTCGGCGTGACCAGACTGCTGCTGCCGGCCGGTCTGCGTCGGTACGAGCTTGCCTGGGTGGTTCCGGTCGGAGCGTGCACGTCTGCGCTCGGCATGACCGTGCTCGGGTTCGCGTTCGTGCCGTTCAAGATCTCGATCGCAGTGATGGCCGCTGCCGGCCTGATCCTCGGCGTTTTCGCGATCCGCCGAACGGGCGTGCCCGCCCGTCCGCCGCGCTGGCCCGAGCTCGGGTGGCCCGCATACGTGGCGATGATCGTCGCCTGCATCGCGCTCGTGCCGCTGTTCCGCGCCGGCTATCCGACCGTCATCGGCGACGGGTCCGACGCCCACCTCGCGGTCGGGGCGGCGCAATTCCTGCAGCACAACTACCCCACCGCCGTTAACGTCAACGAGCCCGTCGACCAGTTCCCGCTGGTGTGGAAATCGAAGTACCCGATCTACTACGACCTCGGCGCCGTGGCGACGCTCACCGGGCGCCCGACATACGAGACGATCTCGACGATGGCGGCGATCATGCTCGCGCTCGCCGCGTTCGGCTGGTTCCTGTTCGCGCGCGAGCTGCTCGGGGCACGGATGCTCGGTGCCGTCGGCGCGATGGGAATCGTCGGGCTCGACCGGATGGTGCTGCACACCGGCATGCACCCGTACTTCAACCAGACCTGGGGCTACTTCACGCTGCCGTTCTCGCTCGTGCTCGCATGGTGGGCCGTGCGGTACCGCAGCGGCGGCGCGTTCGCGCTGCTCGTGGCGTTCCTGGCTGTGGCGGCGTTCGCCTACCCGCTCGAGCTGCCGATTCCGCTCGCCGCGCTGGCGGTGTTCGCTGTGCTCGATCCGGAGCTCCGCTCGAGTGCGAGCGCGATCCGGCGCCGCATCTGGCACGGCCGCCGGTCGGCGCTATGGGCGATCCCGGTCGCGCTCGCGCTTGCGATCCCTGTGTACGGGGTCGGCCAGAAGCTGATCAGCGGTGCTCTCGTGGTGCTCGATCCGAGCCGTTCGCTGATCACCTGGGGCGGCGACCTGCTCGCGTTCATCCCGACGTATCAGTTCCTCTCGCTCGGCTCGGGGACGCTGTGGCCCGTGGCGGCGGTGGCGATGGCGGGACTGGCGTACTACGGGCTCAGGGACCGCCCGCGCGGGCTCCGGGTCGGGGTGTTCGCCGTCATCGCCGCCGGCGGGCTCGCCGCACTCGATTTCCGCCTGCGGACCTACGGCTGGTACTTCGAGTTCAAGATGCTTGCGTTCGTGGCGCCGCTGCTGGTCGTGTGTGCGGCGGTGGGCATCTCCCGGCTGCGCCGGCCTGGTGTCGCGTGGGTGCTGCTCGGCGCGTTCGCACTGACGGCCGCAAGCGGGGCACTCGATGAGACGAGCACCACCTACGACCAGACCCCGAAGACGCTGCTCCAGCTGCAGGGGTGGTCCCGCGCCCTGCCGCGCGACGACTCGGTCAGGCTGGACATCACTCCCGGCGCGCAGCTGTGGGCGCAGTACATGTTCGCCGGGCATCCGACCTGTTCGGAGCTGCCGCTGCTGGGCACCGACTACCCACATGTCTCGTTCTCGGTCAAGGCCGACTACGCGCTGGTCGAGGTTGGACCGGCGCGGAGTCCCGAGCCGCGCGTGAACGCGCCGTATGGGTCGATTGGGGGACCGGTATTCGAGAACGCCGACTATGCGCTGTACCGGCTCAGCCCGAGCCTCCCCGGGCCAGACACCTGTACGAGGCGGACGGTCGAGACCGTCACGAGCGTGCCGCTGACGTAGTGGAGTCGACTGGCGTCGAGTCCATTGGCGGATTTGCCAGGAGCAGATCCGCCGGGTGTCAGGCGCTGCCCGCGGCCGCGAGAACCGCCTGGCGCAGGGACTCGAGGGCGCGCTCTGGCGCGTATTCGGCCAGCCGGATTGCCGCGCGGCGGGCGAGCTCATCCCGTAGCGGGCCGTCGGTGACGGCGAGCTCGAGCAGCTCTGAGACGACCGCCAGATCGTCGCCATCGCACAACAGCGCCGCGTCGCCGGCGACCTCCGGGATGCCGCCTACCGGGCGGGCGATCACGGGGACGCCGAAGCTGAACGCTTCGAGCAGCGGAATGCAGAACCCCTCGTGCTCGGACATCGACAGGAACACGTGGGCCTCGCGGTAGCGCTCCCACAGCGCCGCCGGGGCGATCCCGGCCTCGAACGTGACCGCGCCTGGGACGAGCTCGTCGGCGAGCTCGCGCACGGCGGCGCCGTAGCCGGGCGACAGCTGCTCTCCGACCAGGTGCAGCCGGGCGTCCGGGGCGCGGTGGCGTCGATAGAGCGCGAATGCACGCACCAGCAGGTCGTGACGCTTGTGTGGCGTGATCCGGCCGACGAACAGGACCGTGGGAGCGCCGTGTGCCGGCGGCGGGCCGGGCCCCGCGCCGTTCAGCCTGGTCGCGCCAGGCCCTGGGGGCTCGAACACGATCGGGATCACGGCCGTCGCGCGGGCGCCGGCTGCGGTGAGCTCGGCAACGTTGTATTCCGACACGCCGGCCGCGACGTCGACGCTCCGGGCGAATTCCGGCAGCTGCTCCCTGCCGACCGAGCAGTAGACCGCCACGACCGGCTCGTAGCCCCACAGGTACCGCGCCGGGGTGACGTTATGGGAGACGAGCAGCTTGCGGTTGGGGAGCTCCAGCAGCGGCCGAAGGCGCGGCGCGTAGGCGGAGTAGTGCACGAGCAGAACATCCTCAGGTCGGGCCCTCAGCTTCCCGAGCGGCTTGATCCAGCGACTCCCCATCTGCGGGTCGATCAGCGCCGCGTGGTCGGAGCCCCCCCAGCCCCAGGCGTCGAATGCGCGGCGATAGGCGCGTGCCTGGCCGGTGACGGCGTCGACGGGGCCCGCCGCGCTGAGCAGCTGGTGGACGACCATCTACGCGCCGTCGCCGGGCTCGCCGGGCGGCTCCGGCGCGCCCGGCGGGTCGGCCGCGTGGGCCTGTCCTGCGCGCTCGAGCGCCTCGACGCGTGTCGTCAGCTGGCCGACGTAGGCCGTCATGTGAATGTTGAAGCGTGTCTGTTGGGCGACGATCTCGCCGAGGTACTGGCGCAGGCCGCGCAGCATCAGCCGCTTCACGAAGGTGATCGGGGCTCCCAGCCGGCGCGTCGAGTACAGGTTCGCCGGATCGGGCTCGATCAGCGCCCACTCGATCAGCTGGTTCGTGTCGACCCTGTCGGTGGGTTTGATCCGGAAGCGGGCATCGCCGGAGGCGCCGGAGTCGCCATAAGCGCCGGCGGACCGCATCTCCTCGGCCGTCGCACGCGCGCGCTCGAGTGCCTGCTCGGGCTCGGTCATCACCCCGCCTCAGGGACTGGCGCCAGCGTCTCCCAGGTCCCGCGCAGGTCGGCGATCCCCTCGGCGTCGTGCTCATGCGCGACGGCGAAGCGCACGGTACGGTCGAAGGCGGAGCCCTCTTCACCGTCGTGGCCGGCCAAAGCGAGGTCGTAGTCGCCGCCGAGCAGACCAAGGCGCCCGATATCGCAGGCGAGCTGGGCGGTGCCGTCGGCCAGCAGCTGCACAGGCGTGTCGGTCCTGAACACGCGCGCTCCGTCCTGCGCGCGGACCTCGAGCGCGAGCCTGGGGGCGCTCACGGCCCGATGCGCGCGCAGCGAGACGACGATCCGTACCGAGTCACCGCTCCGGAACACCCGGCTCGCGCGGCCGGCGGAGTCCCGCAGCTCGATCTCGCTGACCTCGATCGAGCGGTCCGGCGCCGGGCGCACCGACTCGCCGCTACCGTGCTCGGTTCCCATCAGCCGGTGGTAGAAGAGGAGGCCCTCGGCGGTCGGACCGTCGAACGCGACCTGGCCGGCGTCCATCACGATCACGCGCTCGCACACCCGCTCGATCGAGCCGGCATCGTGGGAGACGAGGACGAGCGTGCGGCCGGCGGCGATCTGCTCGGAGATCCGCCGCAGGCATTTGCGTTGAAAGGCCTCGTCGCCGACGGCAAGCACCTCGTCGATCAGCAGCGTGTCGGCATCGAGATGCGCGGCGATCGAGAATCCAAGCCGCACGTACATGCCGGCGGAGTAGGTCTTGACCGGCACATCGATGAAGTCGCCCAGCTCCGAGAAGGCGATGATCCGCTCCACGCGCGCTTCGAGCTCCGCCTTCGTCAGCCCGTGTAGGGCGCCCCCGAGGTAGATGTTCTCTCGCCCGGAGAAGTCGCGCGAGAAACCGGCGCCGAGCTCCAGCAGCGCGACCGTCCGCCCGCCGCACGCCACCTGCCCAGAATGGAGCGGGATGATCCCGGAGAGCACGCGGAGCGTCGAGGTCTTGCCGGCGCCGTTGCGTCCGACCATCCCGACCGTCTCGCCCGGCGCGATCCTCAGTGTGACCCCGCGCAACGCCGGAACGGGGGGCGGCCCGGCCGTCCGCCGGTTCAGCAGAACCTCCTTCAGCGTTCGGGCCTGGTCGGCGCGGATGCTGAACGAGCGGGTGGCGTCCTGGAGCACGATCTCGCCCGGAGCCACGACGAGTTCGGCCGGCTGAGCGCTTCTTCTCACAGCACCACCGCCAGCTCGCCCTGCATGCGCTGGAACACGACCTTGCCGACGACGAGCGCGACGGCTGCTGCCGCGACCCCATAGACGAGGTACCCCCATTCTGGCGCGGTTCCGTAGAACAGGACGCTGCGGAAGGCGTTGATGAATGGAGCGATCGGGTTGATCCAGTTGAGCACGATGCCCGTCCACGGGTGGGTTCTGACGAAGCTGACCTCGTTCGGGCCTTGGAGCACCAGGAAGATCGGGGTGATGAAGAACCACGGCAGCAGCGCCGCGGTGAGGATCGGCTCGACGTCGCGGAAGTACGCGTGGAGTACGGCGGCGATCAGAGAGCAGCCGAGCACAAAGCAGTACAACAGCGCCATCAGTACCGGCAGGAGCAGCAGCGCGGGCGTGAACGTGCCCCTGATCGCTACCGCGAGCGGCAGCAGCATCACCAGCACGGCGGTGAAGATCACGAGTTGCACGGTCACGGTCGCTGCGGGGATCGCCTCGCGCGGAAAGCGTGCCTTGCGCACGAGCCCGGACTGATCGATCAGCGACGGTGCCGAGGACAGGAGCGACGCCTGGAAGAACGTCCAGACGAGGATCCCGACCATCAGGTAGATCGGGAAGTCAGGGGGATTGCTGCGGTTCTTCAGGATCAGGCCGAACATGAACCAGTACGCCGCCATCAGCACGATCGGATTGACCAGGTACCAGAGCACCCCGAAGGCTGATCCCTTGTACTTCTTGCGCAGCTCGCGGCGCACGAGCTGCGAGAACAGGTAGCGGTAGCGGAGCATCGGCGAACTGATTATCCGTGAGGGCGCGGTCTGGTCAGGGACTCTCGAGCAGCAGCGTCACCGGCCCATCGTTTACGAGCTCCACCGCCATCATCGCGCCGAAGACGCCGCGGTGGGCGCCGAGGCGGTCCGCGAAGCGGTCGTAAAGGGGCTCGGCGAGCTCCGGACGCGCGGCGGCAATGTAGCTGGGACGGTTGCCGCGCCGGGCGTCGCCGTAGAGCGTGAACTGGCTCACGCACAGGACCGCGCGGTCGCCGAGCGGTTCGTTCATCCGTCCGTCGGCGTCGTCGAAGATGCGCAGCGCGCGCACCTTGTCGGCCAGCCGGTCTGCGTCCTCGGGTAGGTCTGTCGCGCTCACGCCAAGCAGGACGAGCAGGCCAGGGCCGATCGTGGCGACGCGCTCGCCGGCGACCGAGACCGACGCACGCGTGACGCGCTGGACCAGGGCGCGCACTGCTACTTGCCCCGATCCAGGCGGCGCGGTGCCAATGGCTCTGGTGGGGGGTCGCCGGTGGGCCGTGCGAGCTCGAGCTGCCACCAGCCGACGTCGCGCCAGGAGCCCGCCTTGTAGCCGATCTGCCGGTAGACGCCGATCGGGACGAAGCCGAACGACTCGTGTAGCGCGACGCTTCCGTCGTTGGGGAGGGCGATCCCCGCACACGCGATCAGCAGACGCTGATCGCGGAGCAGATCGAACAGGGCGCCGTACAGCGCCCGCCCGAAGCCGCGGCGATGGTGCCGCGGGTCGATGTAGACGCTCACGTCGGCGGCCCACCGGTAGGCGGCGCGCTCACGGTGTGGCGATCCATACGCGAACCCGACCACCTCGCCGCCGTCCTCGGCCACGAGCCAAGGATGCGTGCGCGAGACCCTTTCGATCCGTGCCCCGAGCTCGCCGGCGCTCGGCGGGTGATACTCGAACGAGATCGCCGTATCACTGACGAAGTCGTGGTAGACCGCGGCCAACGAGGCGGCGTCGCGCGCCGGATCCGCTGTCCTGATGATCACCAAGTGGAATTTACGTGGTGAGCGAGAGGTCGTTCGCGTCCGGGTCGACTGGCGCGCGCTCCTGCGCGTCCGGGTCGACCGGTGCGCGCTCCTGCGCGTCCGGGTCGACTGGCGCGCGGTCCGGAGCCTGCGGCTCGAGCGGGCCAAGGCAGTCGGTGGCCTCCGAGTCGTCGGGGTTCAGACGGGCGGAGTAGATCGACGGCGCACCGAGCACGCGTGCGACGATCGTTGCACCGGCGACGGCCAGCAGGATCGGCACCATCAGCCCGTCGGCGCTGTGAGTGAGCTCGAGGATGAGCACGACCGCTGAGAGCGGTCCCTGCATCGAGGCCGCGAGCACCGCCGCTCCACCGATGAGCGCGTAGCTTCCGAGTGCCGGCCCCGGCCAGATCAGTGCCCAGCCGTGGCCCAGCAGGAGCCCGAACAGCACGCCGAGCGTCAGCGTCGGGGTGAACAGTCCGCCGGGGGCGCCGCTGCCGAGACACGCCGCGGTCGCGAACGGCTTGAGCACGAGCATCGCGGCGAGCACGCCGACCGCGATCCGGCCGGTCATCGCCAGCTGCACGGTGTCCTTGCCGTTGCCGAGGAGCTGGGGATAAGCGATCGACACCGCTCCGAGTGCGGCGAAGATGATCAGCGGGGCGACTACGCGGCCCCATCGGCGCGGCTTGAACCTGTTGACCGCGGCGATCGCTCGAACCCACCCGACCGCAATCAACCCCGCCAGCGGGCCGATGAGCACCGCCCAAACGACCTGCGAAGCCTTCACGCCGAACACCGGGACCAGGTATGTCGGGCGGTCAGGCACGATGACCCAGGCAACGACCGTCGCGATCGCGCTCATTGCTACCGCGGGCAGCACCACCGGCAGCGACAGCGTGCCCAGCAGCACCTCGACGGCGAACAGGGCACCACCGAGCGGGACGTTGTAGACCGCCGCCATGCCCGCGCCCGCTCCGCACGCGACCAGGAGCCGGCGCTGCCAGGTCGGGAGCTTCGCCCATTCGGAGAGCACGCTCGCCGCCGCGGCACCGGTGAGCTGCGGGGCGGCCTCTCGCCCCAGCGAGGCGCCCAGTCCGACGATCACGATCGACAGCACCCCGCGCGCCTGGCTGCGCCAGAACGCCAGTCGTGCGCCACCAAGCCACAACGCCTCGGATATCTCGCCGGCGCCCGATCCCCGCACCCGTCTGATCAGCAGCGCTCCGATCCCTGCGATCAGCCCCGCAGCCAGCAGCACGACCAGGTGCCGTGTCGCATGGGCGTCCGTCACCGCGTGCAGGAAGCTCCCCGAGCGGTAGCCCCAAGCCACATGCTCCACGCCGTTCAAGAGCAGGGTCAAGACGGCGGCGCCGAGCCCGGCGGCGACACCGATCGTCACCACCAGCCCCCAGAACCTGGCGCTGTAGCCCGCGATGATGCCGCGGCCGGGGACGTTCGGCTGATGCGAGAGGTGCGTGCTCACGCCTGCGACTCGTACGCCCACGGCAGCGACGGCTGGCGCGCGCGCCCGGGCGACAACTCGACGACGAAGCTGTAGCGATCCCCTCGCACCAGACTCTGGCGCCATTCGACCGGTGACTCCTGGCTGTAGACGAGCCGCTCGATCGAGAACGCAGCCACGTCGGCCGGGATATCGAGCGCGGCCTGCTCCGCCCGCGTCGGGACAACCGGCCGGACGCGCTCGACGCCCCGGTCGATCTTGACGCCGCACAGGCGGGCGAGCTCGTCGTACAGACCGGCGTGAGTCAGCGGAGCCTCGAGCAGCCGGTGCGCGACGCGCGCCGGGAGCCAGCTCCGGTCGACCGCGAGCGGCTCGCCGGCAGCCAGGCGCAGACGCTCGATATGAACGAGGCGTGCCCGATCCGTCAGCTTCAGCCGCCGTGCGATCGCGGCGTCCGCCGTCTCTTCCCGAACCCTGACCACGCTCGTCTGCGTGACGCCCAGCGCCTCCACCTGGTGAAAGAGGCCTTCAAGCGTTCCCGCCGCATGCTCGAACTCGACCGGCCGCACGCGCGTGCCCCGCCCGCGCTCGCGAGCCAGGAGGCCGTCGTCGGCCAGTCGCCGCACTGCCTCGCGGACGGTCTGACGTGAGACACCGTAAGTGTCGACCAGCTCGTGATCGGTGGGAAAGCGCTCGTCGAACTCGCCCGCCCCGAGACGCTCGGAGAGGTCCGCCAGCACCTGGGCCCACAGCGGCATCGGGCTCGCGCGGTCGATCGCCGGCTCGGCCCGCCGAGCTGAGGGGCGCGGTCCGGTGCTGGGAAGGAGGGGCATTAAAAATCAGAATATCAGAATGTACGTACATTTGGGCGGGCTTGATCCCGCGCGGCTTATTGGCATACTGCCAATACCCGGTACGGACGACACCAGGAGAACCATGATCACCGAGACCATGACCGACGAGCAGCGCGCGTTCGTGGAGGCGATTCGCGATTTCGCCAAGCGCGAGTGTGGCACCCGCGAGCAGCGCGATGCGCTTACCGAACAGGGCAACGACCCCCACAACCAGGAGCTGTACAAGCGGATCGCCGCGCTCGGCTGGCTCGGTGCATCGATCCCCGAGGAGTACGGCGGCTCGGGCGGCGGCGCGGTCGACCTGTGCCTCCTGTGCGAGGAGTTCGCGCGGGGCCTGATCCCGATGGGCTTCTACTCGGTCAGCATGATCACGGCCGGTGCATACCAGCGTTTCGGGACCGAGGAGCAGAAGCACGAGATCCTCGGCGGGATCGTTGCCGGCGCGGTCGAAGCGATCGCGATGTCGGAGCCCGACTCGGGCTCGGATGTCGGGAGCCTCACTTGCAGGGCGGAGCGCCAGAACGGGGGCTACGTCGTCAACGGGCAGAAGACCTGGATAACGGGGGCGCACAAGGCCGACCACATCCTGCTCGTGTGCCGCACCCACCGGGGCGAGAACAAGCACGAGGGGCTGAGCATGCTCTCGGTGCCAGCGGATGCGGACGGAGTCGAGATCCGGGCGATCGACACGATGGGTGGGCGCGAGGTCAACGACATCTTCTTCACCGACTGCCACGTGCCGGCGGACCGCCTGCTCGGCCGGCAGGACCACGCGTGGATGCAGCTGATGGCAGGGCTCAACCACGAGCGGCTGATCATCGGCGCGCAGCTTCTCGGCATCGCCGAACGCGCCTTCGAGGACACGGTCGCCTATGTCAAGGAGCGCAAGCAGTTCGGCCGCCCGATCGGCAGCTTCCAGGCGCTTCGTCACCGGCTGGCCGATCTCGCGACCGAGATCGAGACCGCGCGCCTGCTCGTCTACGACGTGGCTGCGAAGACCGACGCCGATCCGCAGCGGCTGCTTCCACGCGAGGCGTCGATGGCGAAGCTGAAGGCGACGGAGACGGCCAAGCGCACCGCGCTCGAGGGCATGCAGATGATGGGCGGCTGCGGGTACGCGACCGAATACGACATGCAGCACCACGTCCGCGTCGCGCTAGCGGCGACGATCTACGGTGGCACGAGCGAGATCCAGCGCGAGATCATCGCCAAGACATACGGGCTGTAGAGGGCGGTGGCCGACGACGCGACCGCGTCCTGTTCAGGCAGCCGGGTCTGGCACCCCGTCGGCCTCCACCGCCGGCAGGACATCGCGAACCAGGCTCAGAAAGCTCTTGACGAGCAGGGTGTGGACCTGCTCGCGGGTGAGCCGGCCGCGATGCAGCCACTCGAGGCTGGCTGCCTCGGCAAGCCCCGAGTAGGCACGGACGATCGCGCGCAGCTGATCGGAGGCGCCGTCCGCGTCGTAGGGCTCCACGGCCTCGATCAGCCGGTCTACGGCCTGCTCTCGCGCCTCGTCGAGGATCGCCTCCACTTCAGGGTCACGACCCAGGCCCTGGGCTCCGACGGCGGCGAGCCACGTTCCCCGGTTGCGTTCGAGCATCTCGAGCCAGCGGTCGACGCTCTCTCCGATCACGACGTCGAGCCCGCCGCCGCTCCGTAACGGCACCGGGTTCGAAGGCATCCGCACCAGCGCGCGCACGACCTCGAGGTAGAGCTCGCGCTTGGTGCCGAAATAGTGGTTGAGCAGTCCTCTCGCGACGCCGGCCTGGAGGGCGATCTCCGATGTCGAGACGGCCGCGTAGGATCGCTCGGAGAACAGCTTGCGAGCGACCACCAGAATCTGACGGCGGCGCTCGTCGTGTTCGAGTCGCTGCCACCGCGGCGCGGGCGTTGAGGCCATCGCCTACTGGTCCGCTACGACGTCATCCCGACGAACTGGCCGCCGGTGACGTTGAGCACCTGGCCCGTGACGAAGTTCGACCACGGCGAGCAGAGGAAGAACACGCCGCCGGCGGCCTCCTGCGGGGTTCCTTGGCGGCCGAGCGGGATCAGCGCGGTGATCGGGGCCCGCAGCGGAGCCGGGATCCCGAGCTGGACCGTGGCACCGTCGATCTGCATCACGTTCGCGTCGTCCTTGGCGGCGGTCAGCCGTGTCTCGATGTAGCCGAAGGCGACAGCGTTCACGTTGATTTTGAACTGCCCCCATTCCTTGGCGAGCGTCTTGGTCAGACCGACCACGGCAGCCTTCGCGGAAGCGTAGTTGGCCTGACCCGCATTGCCCATCGTCCCTGAGATCGAAGAGACGTTGACGATCTTCCTGAACACCTCGCGGCCCTCGGCTCGCTCTCGCTTGGCGGGCTCGCGCATGTGCGGCGCGACCGCGCGGCAGAGTCGAAACGGGACGATCGTGTGGATGTCGAGCATCTTCTGGAACCACTCATCGGTCATCCGATGGAGCGGGGCGTCGAGCGTATAGCCGGCGTTGTTGACGAGGATGTCGACTTGGCCCCATGCGTCGATCGCGCGCGCCACGAGCGCATCGCAGGCACCGTCCCTGGTCAGGTCGCCACCGAAAACGATCGTCTCGCCGGCGATCTCGCCCGCGGTCTGTCCGGCGGCGTCCTCGTCGAGGTCGTTGATCAGGACCCTCGCCCCGTGCTCGCACAGCATCTCGGCCGTCGCCCGTCCGATTCCGCGCGCGGATCCCGTGACGACCGCGACCTTCCCCTCGAGAACCTTCATACGGCTCGCCGCCGTGTATTCGCGGTCATGTAGCTGCCTCCGGGCATTAGCGGCGCGTGACGCGCCTGTTGGCGTGCCGCCAACAATATCGGGGCGTGCGCTACAGTCGTCGCGCGCTGCCAGACGGCACGCCGCCCAGATGAACGCACAGGACAGGGTCTCATCCGACGCCGAGCAGATCGGCATGCAGGCGCCCATGCCGGCCGGGCCGGGGGCCAGCTCGTGAGCGGAGCCGAGCACGACATCGTGCTGTTCGGCGCGACGGGGTTCACCGGCGGTCTGACTGCCGAGTACCTTGCCGCGCACGCTCCCGCGGGTACGCGGCTCGCGCTGGCGGGCCGTAACCGCGACAAGCTCGAGGCGGTCCGCGCGAGGCTAGGCGACGCGAATGCCGACATGCCGCTGCTGCACGCCGACGTCGAGGACGGCGCCTCGCTGCGAGACGTGGCCGAGTCAGCCCGCGTCGTGATCAGCACGGTCGGCCCTTACATCCTCTACGGCCAGCCGCTCGTCGCCGCGTGCGCTGAGGCGGGCACCGACTATGTCGACCTCACCGGCGAGCCCGAGTTCGTCGATCTGATGTGGCTGCGCTACCACGACCGGGCGGAGCGCAGCGGAGCCAGGCTCATCCACTGCTGTGGGTTTGATTCGATCCCGCACGATCTCGGGGTGCTCTTCACCGTCCAGCAGCTGCCGGAAAACGTACCTCTGCGGGTGAGCGGATTCGTCCGCGTAGGCGGCACCTTCTCCGGTGGCACGTACCACTCGGCGATCAACGCCTTCGCGCGGGTCCGTCGCGCCGCACACAATGCGAGCGAGCGCCGCCGGCTCGAGCCCCGTCCGGCGGACCGGCGGATCAAGGGGCTCGTGGGGATGCCGCACCGGGACACCGACGCCGGTGGGTGGGTTATGCCACTGCCGACGATCGACCCGCAGATCGTGCTCCGCTCCGCGCGTGCGCTACCACGTTACGGCCCCGATTTCGGCTACGGCCATTACATGGTGCAGAAGCGGGTCACGACACTGGCCGGATTCGCAGGTGGCGCCGGCGCCGCGATCGCGCTCGCCCAGTTCCCGCCGACTCGCAAGCTGCTGCTGAAGCTGAAGAGCCCGGGGGAGGGACCGACCGCCGAGCAGCGTGAGAAGGCCTGGTTTCGGGTGCGCTTCGTCGGTGAAGGCGGGGGCGAGCGCGTGGTCACGGAGGTCAGTGGAGGCGACCCCGGCTACGGCGAGACCGCAAAGATGCTCGGCGAGTCGGCGCTCTGCCTGGTCCACGATGAGTTGCCCGAGGCGAGCGGTCAGCTGACTACCGCGTTCGCGATGGGACAGCCGCTGGTGGACCGCCTGCAGCGGGCTGGAATCGCGTTCCGGGTCGCCGGCTAGGGACTCGCGCACGTGTCGCTGACCCCCGACCAGGCGATAGACGCGGCGAACGAGGTATTCGGGCGGCATGCCGGCTACCGCGCCCTACACGCCAAGGGAACGATTCTGACGGGGACGTTCACGGCCACCCCGGCCGGTAAGCGGCTAACCCGCGCGGCCCACATGCAGGGCGAGCCGGTCAAGGTCACCGCGCGCGTCTCCAACGGCGGCGGCAACCCCCAGGCACCGGATTATGTGCCCGATGTGCGAGGGCTTGCAGTCAAGTGCTATCTCCCCGACGGCTCGCGTACCGACCTCGTAGCTCAGTCGGCACCGCGCTTTCCGGCGAAGACGCCAGAAGCGTTCGTCCAGCTGATGCGCGCGAGCCATCCGGGCCCTTCGATGCCACTGAGGTTCTCGCGCTTCCTGGCGCGCAATCCGGTCGCCATTCGGGGGCTACCGGCCAACACCGCTGCGCTGCTGCCACCCGCGAGCTATGGCGCCATCCGCTACTACGGTGTCCACGCGTACCGGTGGATCGATCTCGACGGTGCCTCGCGATACGTGCGCTACACCTTCGTCCCCCACGTCAGCGAACGATCACTTGCGCCATGGCAGGCGCGCCGTCTCGGCCGCGACTACCTCCAGCGCGAGATCCTCGATCGCCTTACGCGCGGACCGGTGCGCTTCAAGCTCGAGCTGCAGATCGCCGAGCCGGGCGACCGCGTCGACGATCCGACTGCCGTCTGGCCGAAGCAGCGACAGGTCGTGATCGCCGGGACGCTCGAGCTCATCGGGCTCGACACCGAGCGCGAGACCGGCGCCGATGTGCTCGTGTTCGATCCGGTTCGGGTCACGGACGGGATCGAGCTCTCGGACGATCCGATCCTCCGATTCCGTGAACGCGCCTACTCGGCGTCGGTTGCGCGGCGGACATCGCCCGCGCCGTAGAAGAGCGACGCGGGTAATCTGAGCTGTCGCGATGCCGGCACCGATCGTCGACGACCAGATGCGCGCCTATTACCACCGGCGCGCGGCGGAGTACGACGACTGGTGGCTCGGAAAGGGTCTGTTCGCGCGACGCGAACGGCCAGGCTGGGATGCGGAGGTCGCGGACCTGATCGAGCTCATCCGCGGTCTCCCGTCGGCGGGGCCCGAGCGGCCACGCGACGTTCGCCGCCAGGCGAACTCGCAATCGCCCGCAGGGCGACGGGTTCTCGACATCGCGTGTGGAACCGGCTTCCTCACGCAGCACTTGCAGGGTGACGTGGTGGCGATCGACCAGAGCGCCGCGATGGTCGCGCTGGCGAGCGCGAGGATGCCGCACGCCAGGGTGCTCCGCGCCGACGCCGTGCCCTTGCCGTTCGCCGACGGCGAATTCGACCGGGTGCTGACAGCTCACTTCTACGGACACCTGCTCGCCGGCGAACGGATCGCCTTCCTGGCGGAAGCTCGTCGCGTTGCGGGTGAGCTGATCGTGGTGGACTCGGCGCGCCGCCCCGATGTGGCCGCTGAGCTGTGGCAGGAACGCAAGCTGAACGACGGCACCCGTCACCACGTCTACAAGCGGTTCTTCGGCGTGCGGGAGCTGGCCGATGAGCTTGGGGTGCTGCGCACCCTTACGGGCACGGACGCCCCGAGTTCGCCTGGCGGCGAACATCCTGGGGCGGGGCGGATCCTGCATGACGGTGACTGGTTCGTCGCCGTGGCGGCCTAGGCGAGCTGTGATGCCAGACAGGTGGACGGCCAGTGACATTCCCGACCAGACCGGGCGTCTCGCGGTCGTTACGGGCGCCAACAGCGGGCTCGGGCTGGTCACTGCGCGTGAGCTCGCTCGCGCGGGCGCGACGGTAGTCGTCGCGTGCCGGAACACAGGCAAGGGCGAGGAAGCCGCAAACACGATCCGGGCCGCCGTACCGGGTGCCAGGATCGAGGTCGAGGAACTCGACCTGGCCTCCCTGTCATCGGTCCACGCTTTCGCGTCGCGGCTGGCCGCCGAACGAGACCAGCTCGACCTGCTGATCAACAACGCAGGCGTGATGGCCCCTCCGCGGCGCCTGACGGTCGATGGCTTCGAGTCGCAGATCGGAACGAACCACCTCGGGCACTTCGCGCTCACAGGCCTGCTGCTGGGAATGCTCCTTGCCGCGCCCAGCCCGCGCGTGGTCACGGTGAGCAGCGGCGCACACCGGATGGGGCGGATCAGCTTCGATGACCTCCAGGGCGAGCGGCGCTACCAGCACTGGCTCGCCTACGGCCAGTCGAAGCTCGCGAACCTGCTGTTCTGCTTCGAGCTTCAGCGCCGCGCGAGTGGCGCCGGGACGAACCTCGAGAGCATGGCCGCACATCCGGGATACGCCGCCACGAACCTGCAGTCCGCGGGGCCAGGCATCGCTGTGGAGCGGTGGATGATGTGGGCTGCGAATCGCGTCGTCGCCCAGAGCGCCGAGATGGGCGCGCTGCCGACGCTGTACGCGGCGACGGTCCCGGACCTCCCAGGCGGGACCTTCATCGGACCGGACTCCCGCGGGGAAATGCGCGGCCATCCACACGTCGTCACGGCGAGCGGCCGCGCCTACGACGGCGCGAGCGCCGCGCGGCTGTGGGGGATCTCCGAGGAGCTCACGGGCGTGCATTACGAGTTCGCCGCCGCGGCTCCCGCGGCGGAGGCCGACTGAGATGAACGTGCTTCGCGACGACGGGCCTGCTGCGCTCGAATGGGCCGCGAGCTATCTCGAGCGCGTCGGCGACCTCCCGGTGCTGGCGCAAGTCGAACCCGGAGCGATCCGGGCCGCGCTCCCCGCGGCGGCGCCCGAGCATGGCGAGCCGTTCTCCGCGGTCCTGCGTGACCTCGAGGAAGTTCTGCTGGCGGGCGTCACCCACTGGCAGCATCCGCGCTACTTCGGCTACTTTGCGACCAGCTCCTCGCAGCCCGCGATCCTGGCCGAACTGCTGGCAGCGACACTTAACTCCGTCGCGATCCTGTGGCGAACCGCGCCGGCCGCGACCGAGCTCGAGGGCGTTGTGCTCGACTGGACCGCACAGTTGCTCGGTCTCCCCCCGGGTTGGCACGGCCATATCGAGGACAGCGCCTCGACCTCGACGCTGGCGGCGATCATCGTCGCGCGCGAGGCGACAGGACGCGACCTCGTGGTCTGCTCCGAGCAGGCTCACTCGTCGGTCGAGAAGGCGGCACGGATGCTCGGGATGCGGCTGCGGAAGGTCCCGTGCGACCCGGAGTTCCGGATGCGGCCCGACCTGCTCGGGGACCTCCGTGAGGCGGCGGTCGTGGTCGCCACGGTCGGGACCACCGCGACGACATCGGTAGATCCCGTCGGCGCGATCGCCGACGCGTGCGCCGGTGCAGGTGCCTGGCTGCACGTCGACGCCGCTTACGCCGGCGCGGCAATGGTCTGTGGCGAGCACCGGTGGGCGTTCGACGGGGTTGCGCGGGCCGACTCGCTCGTCGTCAACGCACACAAGTGGATGCTCACACCGATGGATTGCTCGCTGCTCTGGACGCGCAGGCCGGCTGACTTCCGCGCCGCGTTCAGCCTCGTGCCCGAGTATCTGCGCACCCCCGACGCCGAGGATGCACTGAGCCTGAGCGAGTACGGCCCCGCGCTCGGCCGCCGCTTCCGCGCGCTGAAGCTGTGGGCGGTGCTGCGGTGCCATGGCCGCAGCGGCTTACAGGAGCACATCCGCTCAGGCGTGCGGCTGGCGGAGCGCTTCGAGAGCTGGGTCGCTGCCGAGCCGGGCTGGGAGTTGTGCGCTCCGCGACCGTTCTCGGTCGTCTGCTTCCGTGTTGCCGGCTCCGACGAGCGTAACCGCGAGCTGCTCGACCGCGTCAACGCCGCGGGTGAGATCTTCATCTCGCATGCGGTGCTGAACGGGCGCTACGTGCTCAGGCTCGCGGTCGGCCAGATGAGCACCACCGAGGCCAGCGTCGAGCTGGCGTGGGAGGTATTGCGGAACGCGGCCGCGTGAATGTCGTGACGTTCATGTCTTGATTCGTTTCAGCGGGCGGCGCCACCATCGGCGCGTGAGCGATACACGCATCAACACCCCCCGCTATGCGGAGGGAACGATGCGTCCAACGGTTGGCTGACCGCCAGCGCGGACTCATCACGTACGCGCAACTCCACGCTCTCGGTTTTTCCGACGCCGCGATCGCGCTGGGCGATGACGCGGTGCTAAGCCACTTCGCGGCCGCCGCGCTGTGGGAATGCTGGACCGGACGCACCACCCCGGTCGATGTCACGGTGCCGCGAAGGCTCCGGCAGCAACGGGAGATCCGTGTTCATGGCGTCCACGAGCTTCCCGACACCGCCACGACGATCCACCGACGGGTACCCGTCACGACGCCGGCGCGCACGATCATCGACCTTGCCGGCACGATGTACTCCGAACGTGCGTTCAGGCGGGTGGTGCATGAGGCGCTCGCGCGGGAGCTCGTCGATCTCTCCAGCCTCCGGGCACGCGCTGGCACTCGACGCCGTTCAGACGCGAGCTCGACGCTTACAAGCAGTCATTGGTGGAAGCGGCAGGCCACCGCGTGATCCGCTTTACCGACGACCAAGTCACAGCGAAACGCGAGCTGCAGATGATGGCCCGGGTCTGGCGAGCGCTCGACCCGGGCCCGCGAGCATGACAGCGCTATTTGAGCTCGGACGAGCTCTTCCCGAGGAGTTGGCGCGCGACCACGAGCAGCTGGATCTGCTGCGTGCCTTCGAAGATGTCGAGGATCTTCGCGTCACGGGCCCACTTCTCGAGCAGCTCGCCCTCGCCGTAGCCGATGCTGCCGCAGAGCGCGACGCACCGGAGCGCGATATCGGTCCCGGTCCGGCCTGCCTTGGCTTTCGCCATCGAGGCCTGCAGCGAGTTCGGCTTGCTGTTGTCCGCCATCCACGCGGCCTGGAGCGTCAGCAGGCGCGCCGCCTCGTAGTCGGCCTCCATCGCGATGAACTCGGCGGCGGCGGCGCTCTGCGATTGGGGCGGGTCGTCGTAGTCGATCCGGATCCCGGCTTCCGTCAGCCGCTCGCGCGTCTCCTCGAGGCAGGCGCGGGCAACGCCGAGTGCCATCGCTGCTACAAGCGGGCGCGTGTTATCGAACGTCTGCATGACGCCCGCGAAGCCTTGCTTGGCCTCGATCTCTGGATTACCGAGGAGGTTCTCCTTCGGTACACGGCAGTCCGACAGGACGAAGTTGGCCGTGTCGGAGGCGCGAATGCCGAGCTTGTGCTCAAGGCGATCGAGCTTCAGGCCGGGGTTGTTGCGCTCGACGACGAACGACTTGATTGCGGCGCGGCCCTGGTTGCGGTCAAGCGAAGCCCAGACCACGATCAGCTCGGCGCGATCGCCGGAGGTGACGAAGATCTTCTCCCCGTTCAGCACGTACTCGTCACCGTCGAGCGTGGCAGTCGTGCGGATCGATGCGGAGTCAGAGCCGGCTTCTGGCTCGGTGATCGCCATCGCCGCCCATTTGCCACCGAAGCGCTCCAGCTGCTCCTCGTTCGCGACCGCGGCGATCGCCGAGTTGCCGAGTCCCTGACCGGGCATCGTCAGTAGCAGACCGACGTCGCCCCAGCTCACCTCGGCGACGCTCAGCACGTTGGCCAGGTTCGAGCCGTTGCGGGTGCTCTCGCTCTTCGGTGAGGAGCCGTTCCCTGAGCTGCCGCCGCGGGTGGCGCCGGCAGCGCCCGCGCCGGAGAGCGCGCCGCTCTCGTTCATGCCGTCGATCACGGCGGCGAGCATGTCGAGCTCCTTGGGGTAGGTGTGCTCCGCTCGGTCGTACTTGCGTGAGTTCGGGCGCATCACCTCGGCCGCGACCTGGTGCGCCTGTCCGACGAGGAATCCGTACTTCTTGGGGACCTCGAGATTGATCATACGAGCAGCACTCCCTCCATCAGGCCGGCCGCCCGCAGGTCGCGGTACCAGCGCTCAACCGGATGCTCCTTGACGTACCCGTGGCCGCCGAGGAGCTGAACGCCCTCGGAGCCGATCGACATTCCGTGCTGAGTCGTCAGCCTCCGCGCGAGTGCAGCCTCTCGAGCAAAGCTCTTGCCCTGGTCGGCGCGGCTCGCGGCACGGTAGGTGGCGAGGCGGAGGCCGTCGAGCTCGATCGCGATATCCGAGACGGCGAACGCGATCGCCTGCCGGTTGGCGATCGGCTCGCCGAACGCGGTGCGGTCCTTCACGTACGGAATCACGTAGTCGAGCACGGCCTGGCCGGTCCCGACCGCGAGCGCGCTCCAGCCGATCCGGCCGAGCTGGATGCACTCCGCATAGACCTCGGCGCTGCCGTCGGCGATCAGCGCGCCGGCCGGCAGCTCGACGTCCTCGAATGTCAGCCTTCCCGTCGCCGCGGCGCGGATCCCCATCGCCGGCTCGGGCTCGACGGCGATGCCACCGGCGGTGGCTTCGACGATGAACAGCGCAGGGTCACGTCCGTCGAGCGCGGCGGCGACGATGAACAACTCACCGTCGGCGGCGCGGGGCACGAGCGACTTGACGCCGTTCAGGACGTAGCCGCCGCTCGTCCTGCGCGCGCGCGTCTCGAGTTTGAACGGGTTGAACAGGACTCGTGGCTCGAGCACGGCGAGCGAAGCGGCGGGGATCGACTCGCCGACGAACTCGGGCAGGTAGGTCGCCTGCTGATCCTCGTTCCCCCACAAGCTGAGCGCCGTGCTGACCGCTGCCGGCGCGAGGCAGGCGACGGCGAGACCCATGTCACCCTGCGCAAGCGCCTCGCTCATCAGCACCGCGGTGACCGCGGAACGCTCGGTGACCGCCCCCCCGAGCTCCTCGGGCACGCCGATCATGGTCAGGCCGAGGTCGTCGCTCTGCGTCAGTAGCTCCGGTGGCGGCGTGCAGGTCCCGTCCGCTTCGAGCGCTGCCGGGCGGAGCCTCTGGAGCGCGAAGTCGCGCACCGAATCGCTCAGCATCTTCTGCTCATCCGTCGGCGTCAGGTCAAACAGGCCGCTCGAGTGCCCGGTCGGCTGGCGGGCCGGCGACGTGAGCTTCTGCGCCGCCGCAAACGTCCGGCCGGCGCTGGCGGCCGTGCGCATCGTGGTCTTGGAAGCGCTGTAAAGGAACCGCTCCGCCTGCTCGCGCAGGCCGAGCCGGTCGACGACCGGCGAACCGGCAAAGCGGTTCAGCGCGCGCAGGCCGATGGCCATGCTTCGGTCGGTCAGATTCTGCTGCTGACTCGGCATCTAAAGCCTCTAAGTGTCGTTAGACGTTGTGACGTCGTTTGGTGTAATGCTGAACGGAATCGTATTTTTAGCACACGGTGTGGAATCGTCGCGGTCCTGGCATCGCGTGCTCGCAGTGTCAGTCCGACGACGATTCCATTGGGAGTTCGTGGAATCGTCGCGGTCCTGGCATCGCGTGCTCGCAGTGTCAGTCCGACGACGATTCCATTGGGAGTTCGGTCGCGGGCTTGGGGTGGATCAGACATCGGCGCCGAACTCCCGGGTCGGGGCGGGCTCTTCATGCCCTCTTATGATGTTCTTATGGGTGGCGCGTCATGCTGGTGCGGTGCGTGTTTTGATCGCAGAGGATGAGCGGCGATTGGCCGATGCGATCGCGCGTGGGCTGCGGCGCGAGGGGATGGCCGTCGATGTTGCGCCCGATGGGACTGAAGCGCTGACGAAGGCTCGCGTGGTCCGTTATGACGTGCTTGTGCTTGACCGCGATCTGCCTGGCCTGCACGGCGATGTGGTGTGCAAGACGGTCCGCGGCGAGCGTCCCGAGATCGGGATCCTGATGCTGACGGCGGCCGCCGGGCTCGAGGACCTCGTCGAGGGCCTCTCGCTCGGCGCGGACGATTATCTGCCCAAGCCGTTCCGCTTCGCCGAGCTGGTGGCCCGGATCCACGCGCTCGCGCGCCGCGCCGGGCCTAGCCGCCCGCCGGTTCTCCAACACGCGGATATCGAGCTCGATCCAGCACGGCGCGCCGTCACGCGCCAGGGTCGGTCAGTCGAGCTCGCACGCAAGGAGTTCGCCGTGCTCGAGGCGCTGATGGTCGCCGACGGCGCCACCGTCTCCGCGGAGGAGCTGCTCGAGCGCGTGTGGGACGAGCAGATCGATCCGTTCACCAATGTCGTGCGGATGACGATCATGACGTTGCGGCGCAAACTCGGCGAACCGGCCGTGCTCGAGACCGTGATCGGCGTCGGCTACCGAATGGCCTGATGAGCGGGCCGGGGTCGATCCGCCGAGCGGCGGCGCGCCCAGCCGCGCTCCTTAGGCGTCTCAGGGCCGCTGGCCCGGTCCCGACGGTGCGGTTTCGTCTGACGGCGACATACGGAGTCGTGTTCCTGCTCACGGGAGCGGTGCTCCTCACGATCGGCTATGCGCTCGTTCGCCACAACATCGACGGCGGGCGGAGCCTGCATCAGGAGCTCGAGAAGCTCGGGCTCGCCGGCGCGTTGCCGCCGCTGGATGCGCGCTTCCGCGGGCCTTTCCCTTCGGGCTATGCCGGATACGGATCGATCGTCGATGCGGTGCGTAGCCAGCTACGGAGCGAAGCTCTGCACCGCCTGCTGATCGAGTATGTGCTCGCGCTCGGAGTGATGACGCTGATCAGCGTCGCCGCCGGATGGCTGCTCGCCGGCAGGGCGCTGCGGCCGCTGCGGGACATCACCGCCACCGCGCGCCGCGTCTCAGGACACAATCTAGGCGAACGCATCGACCTCGAGGGCCCGGCGGACGAGCTGAAGGAGCTCGCGGACACCTTCGACGGCATGCTCGGACGGCTCGACTCGGCGTTCGCGAGTCAGCGCCATTTCGTCGCCAACGCCTCACACGAGCTTCGCACCCCGCTCGCGATCATGCGGACCGAGGTTGACGTGACGCTGGCAGACCCTGCGGCCGGGTCGGAGGATCTGAGGGCGATGGGGGAGGCGGTGCGCGAGACTGTCGATCGCTGTGAGCGCCTGATCGAAGGGCTGCTGACGCTGGCGCGTAGCGAGGCCGCCGAGGGACGCGGCGAACCCGCCGACCTCGCGGCGCTTGCCGGCGACTGCCTGACCGACCTGCGGGCCCGCGCCGAGGACGCGGGGGTCGAGGTGCGCGCCCGGCTGGAGCCCGCGAACGCGAGCGGCGACGCCAGGCTGCTCGAGCGGCTGATCGCGAACCTGATCGACAACGGGATCCGCTACAACGAGCCGGGAGGCTTTCTCGCCGTCAGTACCCACGTGCGCGACGGGCGAGCGGTCATCCATGTCCGCAACGGCGGCGCTCGGATCGACCCCGAGGCTGCGGCGACCCTGATCGAGCCGTTCCGGCGCCTTGCGCGCACCGGGGACGGCTTCGGGCTCGGGCTGTCGATCGTGAGCTCGGTGGTCGCAGCTCACGCGGGCAACCTCCATATAGTTGCACCGGAAACAGGTGGATTGGACATCGAAGTCGAGCTGCCGGCCGTCTCCGCTGGGCCTTCTGTTATGAACATAAGTGTTCCGAAGGGGAACGTAAATGTTCCCTCAGCGCTTATGCCAAGCTGACATCGCCGTCGCTACAACCGGATGCGACCAGAACCTTGCTGAGGAGTCACCACCTTGATGCAGCCTGTTTCCACCCTCGTGTCCGCCCGTGCCCGCCGCGCTCTCCTAGGTTGCGCGCTGGCCGGCTCGCTCGCCGTCGGGCTGTCCGCCTGCGGCTCTTCGGGCAGCAGCGCTGCTGCGTCCTCCGGTAGCAGCACGACCTCATCGAGCGCCCGGTATACGGCACGCCTCAAGTACGCCGAGTGCATGCGGTCCCACGGCGTCAACGTGCCCGACCCGTCTGCGAACGGCGGGCCTCCCGGCGGTGGTGGCGGCGGTGCCACCGGCGGAGGAGGCGGAGGCGGCGCATTCGCCCAGCTGCGTAACAGCCCGAACTTCGCGTCCGCCAGCAAGGCCTGCGCGTCACTGCGCAGCAAGTCGTTCGGATTCGCCAGCATAAGCCCGGCTCAGCGTGCGCAGTTCCAGCAGGACGCGGTCAAGTTCGCCGAATGCATGCGCGCACACAACATCGACATCCCCGATCCGTCGAGCAACGGCACCGGCGGTTTCGGTATCTTCAAGGACCTCCGCGGCTCGAGCGAGACGAACAGCCCAGCGTTCAAGACGGCGTTCACGGCGTGCTCGAGCAATCTTCCGAATGGCGGTCACTTCGGCCGCGGCGGGACGAGCACGAACAGCGTCGGCGGACCCGGTGCATAGGGCTGTAACCGTGCTGCAACCGGCGATGGCGTACCACTCCTGAACCAGTGACGACGGAGACCCTCACCCAGCGGCTCGCCGGCGGCGGTGGACCGCGGCGGCGGATAGTCGCGGCGCTCGGCGCGATCGTCGTCGTCGTGATCGCAATCGGGATCATCGTCGGTGCGGGGGCCCCCGCGTCGAGCAAGGGCCAGAGCTCCGGCAGCACCGCGTCGGGTGCGACCACCGTCCAGCGCCGTGATCTCGTCGAGACCGACACCGAGTCAGGGACGCTCGGGTACGCGAACCAGCAGACGGTGTTCAACCGCCTGAGCGGGACGATCACCTATCTGCCGAACGTCGGAGCGGTGATCAAGCCCGGCGGGACGCTCTACCAGGTGGACGGCTACCCGGTGATCCTGTTCAACGGCTCCTACCCTGCCTTTCGCGACCTGACCTCAGGCGACACGAACGGCCCGGACATCGAGGAGCTGAACGCGGATCTGAAGCAGATGGGCTTCGACCCCGACAATGCGATCACGGTCGACCAGACGTGGCAGGCCGCCACGACTGACGCGGTCGAGCTCTTCCAGGGGAAGATCGGACAGACCGAGACGGGCACGCTGTCGCTCGGTCAGATCGTGTTCCTTCCCGGTCCGCAGCTGGTCAACGCCGTGGACACCACGGTCGGCTCGACCGGCGGCAGCTCCGGGACGGGCTCTGGCGCGTCTGACTCGAGCGCGTCGGATACGACCGATCCGACGTCGACCGCGACGCCGGCGAGCTATCCGATCGCCGGCCAGCCGCACGCCGAGTTCGTCGATCTGACGACCTCGAGCACGCTGACGCCGAAGCGCGGCGCCGCCAGCGTCGCGTGCCCGAACGTTCCGACGACGACCACGACGACCACGCCGAGCACGGATTGCCCGTCGATCTCGACCACCGGCACCCCGACGACGCTTACGCCGACGACCACGACGACCACGCCGACCACCACGACCCCGTTGACCAGCACGTCATCGAACGGACAGTCGAGCGCCGCCCTTCAGGCGATCGTGAAGCTCCTCGAGACCCAGAACAAGCTGCTGCTGGCAGAGTTGAAGTCGGCCAAGAAGTCGAGCGCCTCCGCAGGAGGCTCAAGCTCGGGATTGTCCTCAGGCGGCGGGAAAAGCGGCGGCGGAGGCGGCTCGGTGTCATCGAGCAGCGCGTCGTCTGGCGGTGGCTCGTCTGGCGGCGGCTCGTCTGGCAGCGGCTCCTCGGGCTCAAGCAGCGCCGGCGCCAGCGCCGATCCGATCCTTTCGACTTCATCCACCGAGCTCGTCGTCACCGTCGACCTCGATGCGACCAAGCAGAGCGAGGCGAAGCTGAACGAGCCGGTGACGGTCGAGCTCCCGGACGGGACCACCGTCAACGGCAAGATCACGGGTGTGAGCCCGGTCGCCACGTCGAGCAGCAGTAGCTCCAGCAGCTCGTCAGCGGGCGCAGGGGCGAGCGCTCCTTCGGCGACGATCCCCGTCACGGTCTCGCTCGAGAAGCATGCCGACGCCTCGGCTCTCGACCAGGCAGCGGTCAGCGTGAACTTCGAGGAGCAGGTCGCGAACAACGTGCTCTCGGTTCCCGTGACCGCGCTGCTCGCGACCCAGGGCGGCGGATACGCGGTGCAGGAGGCCAACGCACCGCACAAGCTGATACCGGTCACCCCGGGACTCTTCGCCGCCGGCTACGTGCAGATCTCGGGTCCTGATGTTGTGGACGGCATGCAGGTCACCGACTCGCAGGGTTGATCGCGGAGCTCGGCGGGATGAGCCCGGAGCCCACTGCGGTCAACGGCGTCGCGCTCGAGCTGCGGGACGTCGGAAAGGAGTACCCGGGCGGCGTGCATGCACTACGTCGCGTCAACGTCGACATCAACACGGGTGACCGGGTCGCGATCGTAGGGCCTTCTGGCTCGGGCAAGACGACGATGCTGACCATTCTCGGGACGCTCGAGCGTCCCACCAGCGGCGACGTCCGCGTCGCCGGACGCGACGTCGTGAAGGCGTCCGACAGTGAACTCGCCGGCCTGCGCGCGTACGAGATCGGCTTCGTATTCCAAGGCTTCCACTTGCAGGACGGGCTCACGGCGCTCGACAACGTTGCGACGGGAATGCTCTACACCGGCGCTCCGGTCCGCGACCGCCGCGCCGCCGCCAAGGTCGCGCTAGAACGCGTCGGACTCGACCACCGGACCACCCACCGGCCGCAGCAGCTGTCCGGTGGGGAGAAGCAGCGTGTGGCGATCGCACGTGCGATCGCGAAGAACCCGACGATCATCCTCGCCGACGAGCCGACTGGGAACCTCGACTCGAAATCCGGGGAGTCGGTGCTCGAGCTGCTGCACCAGCTCAGTTCCGAAGGCGCGACGCTCGTGCTGATCACGCACGACGAACACATCGCGCAGACGTTCCCAAGGCGCATCCAGATGCGTGACGGGGAGATCCTTGGGGACGAGCGGCGGTGAGCGTAGCCGCGCTCAGACGACCGGGAGGGATCCCACGCCGGCCCCGTGGCGACGGTCGTGATGTCGCGCGCCTGCCAGCGCACGAGCTGTTGGGGGTGGCGCTGCAAGGACTGCGCACGAGGAAGCTGCGCGCGGCGCTGTCAGCGCTCGGGATCGCGATCGGCATCGGCGCGATGGTGGCCGTCGTCGGCGTGTCGGCGTCGAGCCAGGCCAATCTTCTGGCCACGATCGACAACCTGGGGACGAACCTGCTCACCGTTAGCCCGGGGACGACCTTCTTCGGGGCAAACGAGGTGCTCCCGAACACCGCTGTTCCGATGATCACGGCGATGAAGAACGTCCAGCGCGTGTCGGCTGTGTACTCGGTGCCGAACGCGAACGTGTTCAGGACGCCGTTCGTTCCCTCCGAGGAGACTGGCGGAATCGGCGTCGACGCGACCGACACGCAGCTGGTCAAGGCGATGAACAGCAGCGTTGCGTCCGGCCACTTCTTTAATTCCGCTTCGGAGAATCAGCCCACGGTCGTGCTCGGCGCAGCTGCGGCCCAGGATCTGGACATATCGCAGGCCACCGGCCACCTCCAGCTGTTCGTCGGCGGAACCTGGTTCACGGTGATCGGGATCCTCAACTCGATGACGCTCGACACGACGCTCGACGACAACGTCTTCATCGGGTTGCCGGTCGCCGAGCGCCTGTTCCAGGTCCAGAACAGCCCTTCGGAGATCTATGTGCGCGCGAACGTCAACGATGTCTCCGCTGTCAGCAACCTGCTCGCGGCCACCGCCGATCCTCAGAATGCCGATGGCGTCGACGTGAGCCAGCCCTCCGACGTGCTCGAGGCCCGAGCGGCTGCGAAGGGGCAGTTCACGACCCTCCTGCTCGGGCTTGGCGCGGTCGCCCTGCTGGTCGGCGCGATCGGGATCGCCAACATCATGGTCATCTCCGTCCTCGAGCGACGCGGCGAGATCGGACTGCGACGAGCGCTCGGCGCGACCCGCCGCCACATCAGCTCCCAATTCCTCGCCGAGTCAGCGTTGCTTGCCGCGATCGGCGGCGTGATCGGGCTGCTGTTCGGTGCAATCGCCACATGGGTCTACTCCGTGGGCCAGAACGAACCCTGGGTAGTGCCGCTCTACGCGCTGATCGCGGCGCCCGCGGCGGGGTTCGTGATCGGCGCCGTGGCGGGGCTGTATCCGGCGGCGAAGGCAGCTCGGCTCAGCCCGACCGAGGCACTGCGGGCTACCTGAACTTACGGTGACCTGACGGGTCGATCCTTACGCTCGCGACATGTGGAGACGACGTCCAGTCATTGGAGGCGACGGCCGGTGTTGCGAGGGCATCCCCGCGCCCTTTCAAGCTTGCCGACGTATCGTGGACGGCACTCGACTGCGGCGAAGTGCGCCTCGCCGCTCGCGGGAGCATTCCTACCCGCGACCCCGGAAGCCGGCCTCGACTCGGGCTGTGACTCCCGCTCGGCGTTGAGCGCCGGTTCCGGGGTAACTTTTGTTGGATCCAGCGTCTGACCTCAGCTTCGTCGGCGTGCGTGTGCACGCTGGGCCAAGCGGCGAATTCGGCAATGGAGACCCGCTGCCGGCGAGATACGCCGCCTGCGTGGAGGAGCTGCTCAGCCGCGTGCAGCGTGGTTGCGCGGTGGCGGTAACGGGCGAGGAGAAGATCCCGTTGGGTGTCGCGGCGCTCCTGGAGAGTCTTTCCTCACAGCCGCGGCTCGCGACGACGGTGTTGATCGACGCCCCTTCGGTGGACGAGGTAGCGTCGGCTCGTGCCGACGCACATCGCCGTTTCGCCGAGCTCGTGATCGGCCTCAGCGACGGACCGTCAGCACCCCGCGGGACGGTGGAAGCCGGGATCCGCACGATCGAGAACGTCCTCGCTGCCAACCTGATCGGCGGCGGCCCATCATGCCTCCCCGGGCTGGCCCCGGTCGTCGGGCGGGTCGTCCTTTCGCTGCTGGCGGGCGGAACGCCTCGCCGGCGTCCAGGGCTCGCCTGACCACTTCTACTCAGTCCACCAGTCCTTGACCATCACGCCGTCGCCTCCCTCGGGACGATCGCCGCCGATCGCCAGGATCTCGAGGCCGTTGGGACCGCCTTCGAACCCACGCACCACCTCCGGCGCGACCCGCACCGCGTCCCAGGGCTGGAGGTCGATGATCTCGTCGTCGAGCTTGACGCGGCCCGATCCGGCGACCACCACGTAGACCTCCTCCTGCTGCTCGTGGCTGTGTCCGAACGGCGCCCGAAAACCAGGCTCGTAGCGGAAATAGCTCACCCCGAGATGCTCCGAGTCCAGATGCTTGCGTCCGAACCTGGCCTCGACGCCGGGACCACGGGCAGCGGCCATGTCCTCGACCTGCTTCAGGTTCTTGACGGTGAAACCCGGCACTCACCACAGTTTAGAGGGCGTGGGCGTCCACCGGCGCTCGCCCACGCCCCTCCCTCCGCGATACTGCTCCGATGGGGACGCCTGAGCTTCTCTGGACGCCTTCGGCTGAGCAGATCGAGCGTTCGACGCTGACTCGCTATCAGCGCTGGCTCGAGCAGACGCGCGGTCTGCGGTTCGGCTCCTATGCCGAGTTGTGGCAGTGGTCGGTGGAGGATCTCGAGGGGTTCTGGTCCTCGATCTGCGAGTTCTTCGACGTGCGTTTCGCGACGCCAGGAGAGCGTGTGCTCGCGAGCCGCGAGATGCCTGGCGCGTTATGGTTCCCGGGTGCTCGGGTCAGCTTCGCCGAGCACGTGTTCCGTGGCAAGCTCGATCGCGATATTGCGATCAGGCACGCGTCGGAGCTGCGTGACCCGGGCGAGTGGACCTGGGAACAGCTGCGGCTCGAGACGGCGCGAATCGCCGCCGGTCTGAGGGCGGAGGGGGTGACGCACGGCGACCGCGTGGTGGCCTATATGCCGAACATTCCCGAGACGATCGCGGCGTTCTTGGCCTGCGCGAGCATCGGCGCGATCTGGTCCTCGGCGGCGCCCGAGTTCGGCACACGGAGCGTGATCGACCGCTTTGCCCAGATCGAGCCCAAGGTGATGCTGGCGATCGACGGGTACCGCTACGGCGGTAGGGACTACGACCGCCGGGCGATCGTCGACGAGATCGCGTCGGAGATCCCCTCTCTGCAGCGGGTAGTCACGCTCGGTTACCTCGATCAGTCAGGCTGGGAGGACGGCTTCCTGGGGGGTGCCGGCGCCGCGGACGCAGAGCTGAGCTTCGCGGCGCTCCCGTTCGACCATCCGCTGTGGGTTCTGTACAGCTCGGGTACGACCGGCCTCCCGAAGCCGATCGTCCACGGGCAGGGCGGAATCCTGATCGAGCACCTGAAGAAGCTCGGGCTGCATCTCGACGCGCGGCCGGGCGACCGCGTGTTCTGGTTCACGACGACGGGGTGGATGATGTGGAACTTCCTCGTCGGCGTGCTGCTCACCGACGCGTCGATCGTGCTGTTCGACGGGAACCCCGGATATCCGGATCTGAGCACCCTCTGGGACCTCGCGGAGCGGACGCGCATGAGCTGCTTCGGCACGAGCGCCGCGTTCATCGCCGGATGCATGAAGCAGGGAATCGAGCCGGCGCGCGGGCGGGATCTGAGCGCCCTGCGCAGCGTCGGCTCGACCGGCTCGCCGCTCTCGCCAGAGGGCTTCCGTTGGGTCTATGACGAGCTCGGTTCCGACAAGTGGCTGTTCTCCACTTCTGGCGGAACGGATGTCTGCACGGCGTTCGTAGGCGGCGTGCCGACGCTGCCGGTGTACCTCGGGGAGCTGCAGGGCCGCGCCCTCGGCGCCGCGGTGCAGGCTTGGGACGCCGACGGCAATGCGCTCGAGAACGAGGTCGGGGAGCTTGTGATCACCGAGCCGATGCCGTCGATGCCGGTCGGATTCTGGGGTGACGACGACGGCTCGCGCTACCGCGACAGCTACTTCGACACCTACCCCGGCGTGTGGAGGCACGGCGACTGGATCATGATCACCGATCGCGGGACGGCTGTGATCTACGGACGCTCGGACTCCACGATCAATCGAGGTGGCGTCAGGATGGGGACGAGCGAGATCTACCGTGCGGTGCTCGCGATCCCGGAGGTGCTCGACGCAGTCGTGGTCGACCTTCCGGAGCGGGCCGGCTCCGATCAAGGCTGGATGCCCCTGTTCGTCGTCCTCCGCGAAGGGGAGCAGCTGAGCGATCAGCTGATCGCTCAGATCGGGCGCCGGATCCGTGAGGATTGCTCGCCGCGCCATGTGCCCGACGAGATCCGTCAGATCGCGGCGGTGCCGCGGACCCTGTCCGGCAAGGTGCTCGAGGTGCCGGTCAAGCGCATCCTGATGGGTGCGCCGCCGGAACAGACGGTGAGCCGGGAGTCGCTCGCCAATCCCGAGGCGCTCGATTACTTCGTGCAGGTCGGGTCGGCGGCCCGATTAGCTCCGGAGTAAGCGTGGCGAGGCGAGAGAAACAGCCGCCGGTGGGCGAGGCGGCCGAGCCTGCCGCGGCCCCCGAACCGCCGGGCGCGCCCGAGACGCCTGGCCCGGCGCCCGCGCGAGACTCGGATGCGGGGCTGGGCCTTCCCGCGGTGGTGCCGCCGACTCCGCCGCCGCTTCCCGGCATGCGGGTGGCGGATGCGCTGAAGCGCGGCAACCGTCGCCCCGGCGTGGTGAACGCGGTTCGGGCGACGCGGGAGATCCTGCCCGGGGATCCGCGCTTCGGAGACGAGCTGTCCACCGTCGGGGACCGTCCGGCCCAGGTCCTCGCCCGCCATCTCGGCGATCTCGGCGACTCCGGCGAGACGGCGATCCGCGAAGCGACGCTGGCGGCACTGCAGGTGTTCCATGCGTTCTCGGACCGGGTCGGCGGCCGGCTCGGGACCGCCGACGTGGTCACGATCCTGTTCACCGATCTCGTCGGCTTCTCCACCTGGGTCCTAGAGGTCGGCGACGAGCTGGCGCTCGACCTGCTGCGGGCTGTCGCCAGCGTCGTCGAGCCGGCGATCACCCATCGCGGCGGGCGGATCGTGAAACGGCTCGGCGACGGCCACATGGCCGTATTTCCGACCGCGGAGGCAGGCGTCGAAGCCGCGCTCGCGATCCAGGCGGCGATGGCATCCGTGAAGGTCGGGGGCCACCGGCCGCGCCTTCGCGCCGGGCTTCACATCGGGCATCCACGCAAGCTCGGCGACGACTACCTCGGCACCGACGTCAACATCGCGGCCCGCGTCGGAGCCGCGGCCCGGCCGGGTGAGGTGCTCGTATCCGACGCGATCCTCGCCGAGCTCGACACGAGCGGTTTGACCGTCAGGCGCCGCCGTCGCTTTCACGCCAAGGGCGCGCCGCGGGACATGGCCGTGTTCGCGGTCTCGCGCGCCGGCTGAGGAGGCTATCCTCGACATCATGTTCAGCGCCGCGGCGCCAGTGAGGTCGCCCAACGTGCATCCACGGTGCTCAGGGGTGCCGCGCACGAATGACGACGGCTTCGAGGAGCTCTGCCATCTGGTCACCGAGCGGGATCCGGACGTAGCCCTGTGCGGCAAGGACGTAACCGGCTACCCATGGAACCCGCCCTGGCCGAGATGTGAGGCCTGCCTGGCGATCTCGCGGGGGCAGATGAACTGATCGCGGCGAGGAATGTCCCAAGTCAGCCGAAAAGCACGCGTTGCCGTCGTCGGCGGTGGGTCGTGGGGCACGACGGTCGCGTCGCTCACCGCACGTAACGTCCCCACCGTCCTGTGGACGCGTCGCGCCGAGATCGCCGAGGAGATCGAGCGCGATCACGTCAACAGCGCCTACCTCGCCGGCGAGCTGCTCGACGGGCAGCTGCGGGCGACGAGCTCGCTCGAAGAGGCGGTCTCGCAGGCGGACGTTGTCGTGATGGCGGTGCCCTCGCACGGCTTCCGCGCGGTTCTCGAACGCGCGGCCGCGCACGTGCGCCCGTGGATCCCGATCGTCAGCCTGACGAAAGGCCTCGAGCAGAACACTCATCAGCGGATGACCCAGGTGATCGAGGAGGTCCTGCCCGGACACCCGGCAGGCGTGCTCGCGGGCCCCAACCTGGCGAAGGAGGTGCTCGGTGGCTACGCCGCCGCGGCGGTTATCGCGATGCCTGACGAGCACGTCGCGGCCGCGCTCCAGGAGATCTTCCGCCGCACCCTGTTTCGCGTCTACGCCAGCACCGACGTGTGCGGCGTCGAGATCGCCGGCGCGCTGAAGAACGTGTTCGCGATCTCCGCCGGGATGGCGGCCGGCCTCGGGACGGGGGACAACACGCGGGCGCTGGTGATCGCCCGCAGCCTCGCCGAGATGACTCGCCTCGGCGTCGCCATGGGCGGCGAGAGCCATACGTTTGCGGGGCTGGCGGGAATGGGGGACCTGCTTGCCACCTGCATCTCGCCGCTGAGCCGGAATCGCCACGTGGGGGAGGAGCTTGCGCGGGGGCGGGCGCTCGCGGAGATAACCGATGAGATGAACATGGTCGCCGAGGGGATCAAGACCTCGCGCGTCGTGATGGAGCTGTCCCGGCGCCACGAAGTTGAGATGCCGATCGCGCGCGAGGTCGATCGCGTCGTCAACGAGGGTTGCTCGGCGCAGGAGGCATTTCGCGGCCTGTTCAGGACCCGTCCGACCACCGAGCTGGCGGCGAATTGACCACCGCGACGGTGACGGACGGAGCCTCCTCAGGGCACGGCCCAGCCTGGCCGGCTCCACCAGGGTCCGCCGCGCTCGTCCTCGCTTTCGCCTCAGCGGCCGCCGAGCGCGCAGTGCTCGACGAATGGCTTCGCCAGGCACCGCCGAATGCGGCGCAGGTCGAGGTGCTCGAGACCTCGGACGCGCGTCTGGATCAGGCGCTCGCGGACGCGCGCGACGACCCGTGGCTGGTTCCCGTCCGGGTCACGTGGCTGCCACGCGAGCGAGACGGCGTCCGTGCGGCGCGTCCGTCCGACCTGCTCGCGCTGACGAATCCGCGTCGGCCCGGCCCGAGGATCCAGGCTCGGATCCTGCGCCAGGAGCCCGACCGCTGCCGCGTCGTCGCGGCCGAGCCGGCCCGGCTGAGCGACCTCCGCGCGCGGTTCGATCATGCCCGTCGCGAAGAGGGATTCCCGGCGTTCGTCACCCGGCAGGCTCGGCTGGCGCTCGAGCGCGCCGAGCGAGCGGTGCTGGGAGTGCAATACAAGGTGCCCCGGCTCGTCGCGGAGGACATCGAAGCGAGCGGACGTTTTCACGAGCGGATCGGCGCGCTCGCCGCCGAGCTCGGCCGCCCGCAGACGGCCGTCGCCGCTGAGGCGTCAGCTCACCTGCAAGAGATGGTCGCGAGTCACAGCCGGCTCGCGATCGATGCGTGGGAGCAGTTCGGGCGCTGGCTGAGCCGCGCCTACACGGTCGACGTCGACCCGGTCGCAGTCGAGCGGCTCCAGCAGCTCAGCACGCGAATGCCGCTCGCGTTCCTCCCCAGCCATCGTTCCTATCTCGACCCGCTGGTGCTGCGCTCCGCGCTGCACCGGCATGGGTTTGCGCCCAACCATGTCCTCGGCGGCCTCAACGTCGGGTTCTGGCCGATCGGGCCGGTGGCGCGACGCAGCGGCGTCGTGTTCATCCGCCGCAGCGTGCGCGACGATCCCGTCTATAAGCTCGTTCTGCGCGAGTACATCGGCTACCTGGTTCGTAAGCGCTTCAACCTGGAGTGGTACATCGAGGGCGGGCGAACCCGGACCGGAAAGTTGCGCCCGCCCCGGTACGGGCTGCTGAACTATCTCGTGCAGGCGTTCCGCGACGGCGGGATCGAGGACGTGCTGCTGATCCCGACGTCGATCGTGTACGACCAGCTGTACGAGGTCGGTGCGATGGCCGCCGAGGAGCACGGCGCGCAGAAGACTCCGGAGAGCCTCGGCTGGCTCGTCGGTTACGCGCGCGCCCAGGGCCACGGGTTCGGCAAGGTGCGCGTCGGGTTCGGCGAACCGCTGTCGCTCCGGGAGGCGCTCGGAGCCTCGGAGCGCGCTCACGCGGTGCAGCGGGTCGGCATCGAGGTATGTCATCGGATCAACCGGGCGACGCCGATCACCGAGACGGCGCTCGTGGCGCTTGCACTTCTGGGCGCCGACGATCGCGCTCTCACGTTGGACGAGGTCCAGGCGACGCTCGATCCGCTACTCGAGCATGTGCGGGTCCGCAGCCTGCCGATGCTCGGCGATCTCGACCTCGATCGAGCCGACGGCGTCCGCCAGGCGCTCGATGCGCTCTGCGGCCACGGGGTGGCACGCTGCTATGCGGGCGGTACCGAACCCGTCTGGTCGATCGCGCCGGAGCGCCACCTCGAGGCGGCCTTCTATCGGAACTCGATCCTGCATTTCTTCCTGACCCGCGCGATCGCGGAGCTTGTCCTAGCCGAGGTCGATGAAGCTCCGACGTCCGATCCGGTCCGCGAGGGCTGGAGCGCGGCCCTCCGCGTCCGCGACCTGCTGAAGTTCGAGTTCTTCTTCGCGGGCACGAGCGAGTTCGAGGCGGACCTCAGAGCCGAGCTGGCGATTCTCGACCCCGACTGGGAACGACGCGTAGGCGAGCCTGGCTCCGCATGGAATGCGCTGACGCGGGCGCGCCTACGACTGGCGCCTCACCTGCTGTGCTCGTTCCTCGAGGCCTACCTGATCGTCGCCGAGCGCCTTGCGGAAAGCGATCGGAGCGTGACCATCGTCGAGCAGGACTTCGTCGCCGAGTGCCTCGGCATCGGGCACCAGTACCGCCTCCAGAACCGGATCCGGAGCACCGAGTCGATCTCGCGCGAGCTGTTCGGGAACGCCCTGCGCCTCGCCGCGAACCGCGATCTGGTAGCCGCCGGGAGTGAGGAGCTTGCCGCGCGCCGTGCCGCGTTCGCCGGCGAGATGCGAACCCTCGTCGCGCGTCTGTACCGGATCCGCTCGATCTAGTGACGATCGACGAGCTGCTCGCCGAGATCGAAGGCGGCCCCCAGGGCCCCGCGATCGGGGCGTTCTTCGACTTCGACGGAACGCTGATCGCCGGGTACTCGGCTGGTGCGTTCTACCAGGACAGGGCCCGCCGGCGGGAGTTCTCGGCCGGTGAGCTGGCGCGCACGCTGCTCGCCGGGGCGGAGATGGCGATTCGCGGCACCGATGTGTCGAAGCTGATGGACGTTGCGATCTCCAGCTGGGCGGGACGCTCAGAAGCGGAGGTGACGGAGCTGTTTGACCGCCTGTTCCGCGAGCGGATCGCCGGGATGGTCTATCCGGAGGCCCGCGAGCTCGTCCGCGCTCACCGGCGGGCGGGCCACACGGTCGCGCTGGCGACCTCGGCGACCCGCTACCAGGCGGCGCCGCTCGCCGACGACCTCGGGGTCGAACACGTGCTGTGCTCCGAGGTGGAGCTCGTCAAGGGAAACTTCAGCGGCTTCTTCGCCGGTGAGGTGCTGTGGGGTCCAGCCAAGGCGCGGGCTGTCAGCACCCTCGCGAATCGTGAGCGTCTGGACCTGGAGCGCTCATACGGCTACGCGAACGGCGATGAGGACGTGCCCTTCCTGGAGGTTGTCGGCACGCCACGGCCACTTAACCCGGCCTCTGGCCTCGAGCGGGTAGCTCGCGAGCGCAGCTGGCCGGTCTCCCGCTTCTCGAGCCGCGGGCGTCCGGGCGTCTCGTCGATCGTGCGCACGGGCTCGGCTCTGGCCGGGCTTGGTGCCGCCGGTGCCGTTGGGCTCGCGGTCGGCGCGCTGAATCGCAGCCGCCGCCAGGGAGCGAACGTCGCCACGTCGATCGGTCCCGATCTCGCGCTCGCGCTCGCCGGTGTCAGCCTCACGGTCAGCGGCACCGAGCACCTCTGGTCGGATCGTCCCGCGGTTTTCATCTTCAACCACCAGAGCTCGATCGACGTCGCCGTAATCGGCTCGCTGATCCGGCGCGACCTCACAGGCGTGGCCAAGAAGGAGGCGAGCCGCGACCCACGGTTTGCGCTGATCGGGTATGTCGTGGACGTCGCCTACGTAGACCGCTCGGACAGCGCCCGGGCCCGTGCCGCGCTCGAGCCGGCGGTGGAGAAGCTGCGGTCCGGCGTCTCGATCGCGATCGCGCCTGAGGGGACGCGAAGCGCGACGCCACGGCTCGGCAGGTTCAAGAAGGGCGCCTTCCACCTCGCGATGCAGGCCGGCGTGCCGATCGTGCCGATCGTGATTCGCAACGCCGGCGAGGTGATGTGGCGGGGCTCGTTCCTGATCCGCCCAGGAACGATCGACGTCGCCGTGCTTGCGCCGATCGCGACGAGCGATTGGGAGCTGAGCGAGCTCGATCAGCAGGTCGAGCAGGTGCGCGAGCTGTTCATCCAGACGCTCGAGCACGGACCGCCCGCCGCCTAGCGCCGGCGTCGCGCCACCACTGCGGCCGACACCGCCAGCACAGTAAGAGCGGCGAGCACGAGCAACGTGTCGACGGCGAAGTCGATTGTTGCGGCGGGCGCGCCGAGCGGGACCGCCGCGCTCGCGGCGCCACTGCCGAGAGGGTGGCCTGCAGCTGCCGCGAGCCTTTCCGCGGCGGCGACAGCCGCCATCCCGAGCCCGTTCGTGCCCGGTCCGATCCGGATGCCGCTGAGCGCCGCGATGCTGCGCGGATAACCGCCGCTGGCGAGCCCGAACCCCTTCGGCATCACGACCAGGATGTGGCCACCGACCACCGTGCTGATCTCGTAGTCGAGGAAGTAGGCGTACTTCTCCGGATGCCCGAACTCTTGCGGGACGGCGCCAAGGTCGCTCTTGCTGCCGATCAGCGCGATCCTGATCGGGTATCCGGCGTGTGCCGCGGCGGCGGTGACCGAATAGAGCTCATCGGAGATCCTCGGCGAGAGCGTGCCGTACCCGGGGAAGAGGTCCTGCCCCAGCAGCACGTCACTTGCAGGGTCGCCATCCGCACGCGCAGCCTGAGGAGCGGCCAGAGCGCATAGGAGCACGCACACGACCGCGGCGCCGACACAGGTGAGCGCTGCCGACACGCCGGTCCTACCTCGGTAGGACACCTCGCGAGCCCCTAGGGTCCTGATCCTAAGCGCGCTTGGCCTGCGAACGCACTGGCACGCGCTTGGCCGCAGCCTCGGCGGGCGCCGACTTGCCCCTGGCCTGAGCGACCTTGGCCTTCTTGCGCTGGCTCGCCGTTATCGGCTCGAGCCCCTTGTGCGCCCGCCAGCGATTGCGAACCTTGTCGCGCCCCATCGCGCCGAAAATCAGGAGCGAGGGCCCGGCGAACGCGATCTGCACGTACCAATGGCCGAGGCAGGCATACGGCAGACCCATGGCGAACAGACTACCAGGGCATTTCGCCGGTCGCGAAGGCTCAAGTGAGCGCCCGTTCTGACCGAACTCTTATCGTGATCGTGTACAACACCGACATGCGATCTGAGTTGGGACTGCGGCGATGAGCTCGGTCGTGCTGCGACGAGCGATGATCAGTCTCGCCGCGATCGGACTCGGCGTTGCGATCTACCTGACGTACGTCCACTACGCGGGGATCAAGCCGGTGTGCACGGCCGGTGAGTCCTGCCTGAAGGTGCAGACCTCACAGTGGTCGAGGCTGGACGGCGTGCCGGTGGCGCTGCTCGGCCTGATCGGGTACGTCGCGATCCTCGCCACGTTGCTCCTTCCCGATCGCGAGGAGAGCCGTCTCGCGACGCTCGCGCTGACGCTGATCGGCTTCGGCTTCAGCGGCTACCTGACCTACCGCGAGCTGTTCTCGATCCACGCGATCTGCGAGTGGTGCGCATCGAGCGCCGTAATCCTCACCGTGCTGTTCGCCGGCTCGGTGTTTCGCTACCTCGCGGGCTCGGCTGCCCCGCACGCCGCGAGCGGTCCTGCCGGATCGGACGGTGCGGCAGCCGCGGGCACCGGCGGGCGCGCGAGCCGCGGGGCTGGAGCGAAGCCCACTGCCGACGGCGCCGCCGAGGCAGCGCTCTCGGCTACCCTGAGCGCCGATGGCAAGTAGAGCCGAGCAGAAAGCAAAGGCGCGAGCGGAGCGAGTCGAGTACGAGCGCAAGCTCGCCGAGGCAGCGCGCCGCAAGCAGCGGCTCGGGCGCCTGGCCGGCGTCGTCGTCGCCGGGGTCGTGGTGATCGTCGCCTTCATCGTGATCAGCTCGAACAACAGTGCCACCGCGCCGGTCCATATCGGCAGCAAAGCGCAGGAAGCTGATGTCGCCCGCGTCGACGCCCTGCTGAGCGGTATCCCCGAGTATGGGAACAACACGCTCGGCAAGCCGACGGCGCCGGTTCAGGTGACCGAGTACGGCGATCTCGAGTGCTCGGCCTGCGACGACTTCGCGCTCGCGACGAACGTGAACACCTCGGCCGGCATCCCCGGGTCCGGGGTGGAAGACCAGCTGATCAACACCTACGTACGCAAGGGCCAGGCATCGCTCGTCTACCGCTCGCTCGACACAGCCACCGGAAACGGGGCGACGCCGTCGATGTTCCCGACGCAGCAGGCCGCCGCGCTGGCAGCCGGACTACAGGGCAAGGCCTGGTACTACATCGAGCTGTTCTACAACGAGCAGGGCGCCGAGGGCTCCACCTACGTCACGCAGTCCTACCTCGACAGCATCGCCAAGCAGGTGCCGGGGCTGAACTTCGCCAAGTGGCAGTCGGACCTCAGTAACGACACGAGCCTCACCGCGCAGGTGCAATCGGACGAGACCGCCGCGAGCGCTGCCGGCCTCAGCCAGACCCCGGCGGTCGTCGTCAAGGGCCCCAAGGGCCAGGTGCCGCTGGCTCAGGGCGTGCCCGCCTGGAGCTCGCTCCAGGCGGCGATCAAGAAGGTCAGCTGAGCTGGACAGTCAGGCAGCGAAGCTGCGTCCCGGCAACAGTGGGTAGGACCTCTCCGCGCGTGTCGGGACGATGTAGTTGGCGCGCCGCAGGACGAAGATGAATTCGTTGATCCCGTTGTTGATCGTGGGCGTGATCGACGGGTTCTCGATCTGGGCGTGCGACGCGTTCATTGCGTTGCGGGTGGTGATGAAGTCCTTGATCGTCCGCTGCACCGAGACGAAGTGCAGGCCGGCCTCGCCGCCGTCGACGGTGTTGAAGTCCCGGCGGATGATCAGCGGCTTGCCGTTCCTGCGAGCTCGCGCGGACGTCTGGGAATGCCCGATCACGCCGTACCGGTTGATCGCCTGGGGGAGGTCCTGCGGATCGCTCTCGGCATCGGTCGTGAACCGGGCGACGTCGGCGGGTGTGACCTCGGGCGCATACATGCGCGCAACGCGCTCGCGTTCGTCGAGCATCCCGTACCAGCTGTCGAGCCGGAGGCGCATGTAGCTCACCTGCATCGTGGTTCCGCCGTCGAACGGGCCGTCGGCGATCGTGACGGAATCCTCGGTGGCCTGGTTCTTCAGCAGGCCCGACTTGAATCCCATGAACAGCGGCGAGGACTTGGGAACCGGCTTCCCGGGCGGGATTCCGCCGACGTTCTGGTGGCTTGCCGGCAGGCCGGTCCCGACGAAGCCCGTCCGCGCCTCGCGCCAGCGAAGGCCCCGTTCGATCTGGAGTGAGCCCTTGATGCCGGGCAGCGGCTCCCCGTGGACGAGCGCTGCCTCGACCGCGGCCACCCTGTCCTCGTCGTCGCAAGCGAAGTGCAGACAGAGGTCGTAATCATCCAGGGTCGGCAGCTCAAACGTCGACAGTGCCTCGGGGCGCTCGATCGGAGTCGGGATCTTCAACCCCCGCTCGAAGTAGCCGGGGCCCCAGCCGGCGGTGAACAGCAGACCGCTCGGCCCCCACCGGTACTCGCGCTCGAGCGCGCGCAGCACCGCCTCGAGTGCCCGCGCGTCCGCCGGCGTCGGGGTGCCGTCCAGATCGAAGAACAGCAGCCGGTCGAACCGGGGCGAGACCGGGTTGCCATGGTCATCGCGGGCGAGCGTGGCCACCCAGGCGTGTTGGCGCGCGGGCAGCCCGGCAGGCTGCGGCCCGAACCGGACCGCGTCGGCGCGGGCGGATCCGGCCGGCGCCCCGCTCGTTCCGCAGCCGGCGGCAACGCCCCCGACGGTCACGCCCGCGGCGGAGACGAGCAGCTGTCGGCGGGTCAGCGTCACTTCGGTGGGTTCCAGTTGAACGACACGTTGACCCGGTGAGGAGCCATCCACATTCCCTGGTACTCAAGGTGCCGCGATGCGGCCGGCGGGCTGATCAGCAGGCTCAGCTGGTAGTGACCTGGCCCCGGCAGCGCAACGTTGTTTCCGTAGTGGGGCCCCATGTACTCGGACAGCATCGGCCACTGCTCGTCGTCGTAGACGATCCTGCCAGCCTTGCTGATCGTCGCCCACACCTGGGCGTAGGGGATCGGGTAGTTCGAATGGATGTCGTTCAGCATCACCATCAGGTGGAAGCTGTCCTTCGTGGTCGGGCGCACCGTATGGAGCTTGACGCTCCCGTTGGGGTTCGTGCCCTCGTACTCGAGGAATGTGGACGGGGTCATCGTCCGCGCCTCGATCCGCATCCCCTGCCATGTCGCGCTCGCCAGGAGCTGGGTCGGGACCGCCTTGATCCCGTTGACCGAAGGAGCCGGTCCCATCTTCATCCCAGCCGGCATGCCGCTCGAGCTGTCAGCCGCCGCGCTTGCAGTGGCCGTTCCCTTGCTGGCGGAGCACCCAGCGCCGAGCAGACCCAGGGCGGCGATTGCAACCGCGGCCGCGCTCGCCCGGGCCCGCAGAGCGGCTCTGCGCGGCCGTGCCGTTCTGTTCGATTCGAACATCTGTTTCAGCTCCTCCCGTTGGAAGATCAATGTAGTGGGCATCTGGACCACTACGTCATGTCTGTTTCATCAGGACGCGGAAGTCGTGCGCCAGGCTGCGGGTGTTCAGCGCCACCCCGGCATCGATCAGCGCCTGGAGTCTGCCCTGGCCGCTGACGAGCCAGATCAGCGCGGTGTGAGAGCTGTCCGGATCGCCCGCGATCTGCGGCGCAACGTGGTATGCGCTCCAGACCGGAGCCAGCCTGGCCTTCGAGCCGATCAGGTAGTCGAAGTTCGACGGCTCCTGGTGTTGCGCGAGCCACTGAAGGACCGAGCTCCTCGTGTCGCCGGCCGGGTCGACGGAGATCGCGACCACGTTCATCCCGGCGGCCTGCGGTCCGAGGTCGGCGAGCGCGGCGTGGATCTCCTCGCCGATCAGCGGACAGACCGTCAGGCAGTGGACGTACAGGAAGGTGATCGCATACGGCTTGCCGCGTAGCGCTGCGGTCGAAATCGTGCCGCCGCGGGCGTTGTCGAGATCGAACACAGGCGCCGGCGCATTTTCGAGCGCCTGCGGGATCTCGCTGGCGGTCAGATACGGGCCGTAGCCGACTGTCGAGTTGGCCTTGGTGGCGCCGCCGACGCCGTGATTCGACAGCACCAGCACGGCGAGAACCGCAAGCAGCGCGAGCCCGGCGAAAGGGATCAGCGCGCGCGGCCTCATGTGTTCACCGCCGACAGCAGCCACAGGCCGAAGCAGGTGAAGGTGACCATCACGAGGAGCATCCAGCGTTGTGACTCGGCCGCCTCCTCGACATCGCCGCCATAGACCACGAGCGCGCGATCGTGGGCGACCGCCAGGCCGGATACATGGCCGCCGACGAGCGCGGCGACCTGGACGTACCAGATCACGGCGGCGGAGATCAGGCCCCAGTCGACCTGCAGGCTGGCGGTACCGAACAGGTTCGCGCCGGTGCCGAGCGGGTCGGAGATCAGCGAGGCCGTCGCCTGACCCTGCGTCACCAGCAGCGAGAAGTAGTGCGCGAACAGATACCCGAACGAGATCGGGATGATCGTGTGGATGAACCGAGTGCCGAGCTCGCGTGTCCGGTACTCGCTCGAGACCGACTGCATGCCCTTGATTCCGATCCAGTACACGCCTCCGCAGAGCGCGATGCAGAAGAGGATGCCAACCGCGCCCGTGAGCTCGAGCGCCGCCGCGCCGCTGAGCCCGAGATGCTGGAGGTCGGTGACGATCGACGGGGCCACGGAACGCCAGACGGGCCCGTTCGAAGCGCCGTCGAAGGTGGTCGTGCCGATCATCGCGCACAGCAGCGGCGCCGTGCCGGGCATCGTCTTGACGCTCGTCAGACCGGACAAGGGGGTGCGCCAGTACACGGCGCCATCGTGGTACTCGAGCGGCGAGAGGTGCGCGTACAGGTTGAACACCACCGCGAAAGCGTCGCCGCGCTCGGTCCAGCGTTCGATCCCGAAGAACGCCATGCCGACGAGTGCAGCGAGCACGTAGCCCGCCGTCAGCAGCGCGAGCGTCGACGGATCGTCGCGGTTGATGAACACGAGCTCGAGCCAGGCGAAGCCGAACACCCCGACCACGGCCGGCCAGCGTCCGAGCCATTCGGGGTAGGCGAGCGGCTCGCCGACGAGCCTGCTCGTCCCCGTTCGCCGCCCCGCCCACGCGATCGCGCGCGCGATCGCGCGCGATGGATTGAAAGGCCGGTACATGTCGCCGAGGAAGGCGCTCAGGACCGGGACCGCCACCCAGAACACGACGTAGATCATCGTCGGGGTCAGGTTGGCGGTCGGTATCTGGCTGCCGACGATCCCGCTATACACGGTCAGCGCGAACAGGGCCACGCCGATCACGCCGCAGATCGGCTCCAGGTAGGCGGGCAGGCCGAACAGCCTCCGCGGTGCGGGATGCTCGAGCCGTGGAGCGGACCACAGCCGTCCGAGGCCGACGAACGAGACGATCAGCACTGCGCCCGCGGCCCAGGCGAACAGCCACGGCGGGAACGGGAGGTACGCCCGTCCCACGAGCCCGTGCGCGGACGCGAGCGCGGGCCACAGCAGCGCGGTCGCGAGCAGACCGAGTGCGAGCGCGGTCGCGTTCACCCCGTGCGCCGTCCACCGGCGAGCCCGAACGGCCAGCCGGGCTGGAGTGCTCAGATTTTGCTGCGCGCGCAGCTCGCGCGCGGACGCAGGACCTTCGGTCAAGGCGTTTGCTCCTCGTGAAGCAGGTTGATCCTCGGCTTCTCGCCGGGTCCCCGCTGCTTCTGGCTCAGATCAGTGAGGGTGCGATCACGCGGGGAGGGGCCCGACCGGCGGCCACACCGGCCTGGGGATCGAGTCGCCAGTCGGTGATCGGAGGCTCCAGGTGATCGGTGGTCTCGCTCGGCGCGCCCGCCCACAGGCCTGGCTCGCCGCGCGTCGCGGCCTCGAGCAGACGATGAGCGACGCGTAGAGCGGTCGCGAGGCCGGCACCGATCAGGAGCGAGAGCGGTGCGGCTGTCCAGCCCCCCTGACCGAGGACGCCGGCGATGCCGGCGGGATGCCCGGGCGACAGCACGCCCTCCAGTAGCTCCTGGCAGCAGTAGATCGCGAACAGCAGCAGCGCGCAGACGAGCCAGATGCGGAGGATCCCGCGAGGCTCCGGCCGCCGCCTGGTGAGCTTCCCGGGACCCGCGCGCGCAACGGCCAGCAGCCCGGCGAACCAGCCGAGGCCGAGCGCGGCCAACAGCACCACCGCCGGCTCGGCAATCCCGAGGTAACCATGGCCCTCACGGAGCAGCACGGCGGGTGCATGGGACCCGAACACGACGTAGAACCGGAGCTGGTGCACGGCGAGCGCGCACAGCGGCATCAGCAAAGCTCCGCGCAATCGAATGTCGCCGCGAGAAAGCCGCCGGGACAGGGTGACCCGCACCGGGCCAGGGTACCAATCGCCGGATGGCGCGGCGCCTATTCGGCGGCGTCCGCCCGTTCTGGCGCGAACCGGTATCCGACCCCGAAATGGGTGTGGATGTACGTCCATCCAGGAGCGCCCTCGTGCAGCTTCATCCGCAGCCGGCGCACGAACACGTCGACCGATCGGTCCCGATGGGCCATCCGCGTGCCCCAGACCAGTTCGTACAGCTCCGTGCGCGGCACGACCTGGTTGCGTCGCTGTGCGAGCGCGAGCAGCGTTTCGAACTCCCGCACGGTGATCCCGAGCGGGCGCCCGTCCGCCAGCACCCGGCGCTCGGCTGGGCGGATCTCGAGGTTGGCGCACCGGAGCGCACGCCAGCGAGTGCCTGGCTCGGCGAGGCGGGTGGGCATCGTTCTCGCCACCGTACGCCCGTCGCGCAGGCGGGCTGTGAAGAGGCGGTTACCCGGGTCGGTAACCGGATCGCCACGTCTCGAACACGAGTCGCTCACTCGTTCCCCACCGCGCGCCCCTACGGTCCCACGGGCTCCGTGCAGTGCGCCCGGCGGCCGATCTCGCTGATCGGAGGCCGCCGGGCAACGGAGTCCATCTTTTCGCCGGCGTCGGGGGGCGCCGTCCCCGGATCGCGCCGCGGTTACGGCGTCGGCGACCGTCCGCGCTGGGGCCTCGCGGAGCGGAATCTTCGCTCTTTGCGTGTAAACAACCTGTTATCGAGGCCCCGTCGCCCCCACACCGCGTGCTCAGATCCTCTACATTGCGCCCCATGCCGGCCGAGGCCAGCGACTCGACTGCGAGCGCGCAAGCTTCTTCGCAGCGCGCAAGCAGTCGCCTACGTCTCGCGGTCATCGACCGCGACCCCGGGTTCCTGCAAGTGCTGGCGAACCGGCTGGACACGCTCGGATGGGAGCACCGCGCCCTCTCGACGCCGGTGACGGCGGAGGCCCTCGTGTCGATGCGCCTGAACGCGCTCGTACTCGACATCACGGTGCTCGGTCCCGGCGGCTGGGAGTACCTCGAGCGGGTCTGCGGACGGCTTCCCGGCCTCGCGATCGTGATCTGCACGGGCCCGTCATCCGTGGGGCAGCGTGTGCGGGGCCTGCGCCTCGGCGCGGACGCGTGGATGACCAAGCCGTGTCACGCCGAGGAGCTGATCTGTGTCGTCGAGGCGGCGATCCGGCGTCACCGGCGCAACGAGATGCCCGAGCTCGAAGGCGCGATCGTGGTCGGCGAGATCACGGTCCGGCCCGACCTCTACCAGGCGTACGCGAACTCGGGCAGCCTCGAGCTGACCGCCCGTGAGTTCGAGATCCTGCACCTGCTCGCACAGTCGGACCGCGTGCTCCGGCGCGAGGAGATCTACGAGCGTGTCTGGGGCTATGCGATGGCCCACGGGGACCGTTCGGTCGATGTGTTCGTTCGCAAGCTGCGGCAGAAGCTCCGCTCGGCCTCGCCGGAGTACAGCTACATCCACACGCACTTCGGCGTCGGCTACCGGTTCGCGCCCGAGCTCGACGGCGGCGACGGAGCGCTCCTGACCGGGCCGGACGAAGTCGCCCCGCAGCCCGAACTGACGTTCCGCTGACACGCCGGCCCACGGCGGCAGTGCTCGCAGCGAGGGCGCGCGAGCGGGCCTGAGCGGCTCCCGCGACACAAGTTCTTCACATCTAGATCACAGCTTGGTAACGCGGCGGGCGGCGCCGGCGATCAGGATTGAGCGGACGTGTCGACGTCCGCTCATCCCCACTCCCAAGCCTCCTCCGGCGCTCAGGTGCCACTGTCGACCCCGGCTGGGGGCCCGACGTCCGCGGCTGCCCAGGCGCGGCGCGAGGTGCTCTCGGTGGGCCCGCTCGAGATTCTCCCGGACGACAACATCGCGGTCGCCGCGGGAAGAACGCTGATGCTGTCGCACCGGGAGTTTCGTCTGCTGACCGAGCTCGCGCGGCGCGCCGATCGGATCATGGCTCGTGAGGAGCTGTTTCGGCTCGTCTGGGGGCGCGAGATGCGTGGCGGCGACCGGTCGGTCGACGTGTACGTCAGGAAGCTGCGCGTGAAGCTCGAGCGTGCCATGCCCGAATGGCGGTTCATCCATACCCATTTCGGCTTCGGCTACCGCTTGAGCGCTGAACGCTAACCAGAAAAGTTACAAATCAGTCACACCTTGAAGCTCGGATCCCGGCGACACTGCGGGGAACATCAACGTGAAGGAGAAGCTGTGATCAGTCGCATCAGCGCGGTCGCCCTGACCGCCGCCGCCGCGCTCGGGCTCGCCGCATGCGGGTCGAGCGGCAGCACCACGCCAACTTCGACCGGGACCACCGCGAAGGTCACCCCGGCCACCATCGACGGCGCCGGCTCGACGCTTGCCGCGCCGATCTACATGCAGTGGGGCTCGAACCTGAAGTCCGCGGGGCTGACGGTGAACTACAGCGCGGTCGGTTCAGGTACGGGTGTCGCCGACCTCGAATCCGGCACCGTCGACTTCGCCGCGAGCGACCCGCCGCTCGCAAACGCGGACATCAAGGTCGCGGAGAAGAAGGGCGTCCCCGTCCACTTCCCGATGGCGTTCGGAGCGATCACCGTCTCCTACAACCTTCCCGGCGTCAAGTCCGGGCTGAAGCTCAACGGCAAGGTGATCGGAGACATCTTCGACGGGGCGGTGACAAAATGGGACAGCCCGGAGATCACGGCGCTGAACCCGGGCGTGAAGCTCCCGTCGACCACGATCACGGTCGTCCACCGCTCCGATTCGTCGGGCACGACCGACGGCTTCACGAGCTTCGTGGCCGCCGATAACCCGACGTTCGCGAAGAAGATCGGGGCCGGCAAGCTCGTACCATGGCCGGCCGGTGAGACGGGCGCGGCGAAGAACTCAGGCGTCGCCGCGGCGGTCAAGCAGACCGCCGGCGCGGTCGGATACGTCGAGCAGGCGTACGCGCTCGAGAACGGCTTCACCTACGCGTCCGTCGAGAACAAGGCGGGCAAGTTCATCCTGCCGACGATCCCGAACACCTCGGCGGCCGCGGTCGGGCTCAAGATCCCGCCCGACCTCCGCTTCACCGCGATCAACTCGCCGAACCCGGCGGCGTATCCGATCGTCTCGCAGACGTTCATCATCGTCTACAAGGACATGTGCAAGGCGGGCGTGAGCTCGTCGGCGGCGAAGGGCGTCTACGAGTTCCTCAACTACGCCCTCACGAGCGGAGAGTCAGAGCTCGGTCCGGCCTCGAACCAGCTCCCGTACGCGCCCCTGCCGGGGTCGCTGATCACGGACGACAAGGCGAAGCTCGCGACGCTCACCTGCAACGGAGCACCGCTCACCTAGGTAGGACGAAGTGGAGGCTCACACCCCCGTCATCGGTGGCGGCCGCTCGGCTCTCGAGCGGTCGCCGCTGGCCCGGCTTCCCGATCGGATCCTCAAGTGGGGTCTGATCGGCGTCGCGGGCGGCGTGCTGGTCCTGATCGGCTACTTCTTCATCCGGCTGATCGGGGAGTCGACGCTCGCCTTCAGCCGGTTCGGGGTATTCGGATTCACCTTCAAGACCGCCTGGCTCCCGTCGAAGTTGATCTTCCATGCGGGGGCGATGCTCTTTGGCACGGTGGTGACCTCGGCGATCGCGCTGATCATCGGCGTCCCGATCGCGGTCGCGACCGCGCTGTACCTGACCGAGCTGTGCCCGCGGCGCGCTCGCTATCCGCTGACGATCCTGGTCGATCTGCTCGCAGCGGTTCCGTCGGTCGTGTACGGGTTGTGGGGGGTATTCGTCCTGATCCCGAAGCTGAAGCCGGTCGAGCAGTGGTTCGCAAACACGTTCCACTTCATCCCCTGGGTCGCCGGCAACGTCGCGGGCCCGAGCGTATTCATCGCCGGCCTGATCCTGGCGATCATGATCCTGCCGATCGTGTCGGCGATCTCGCGCGAGGTGATCGCAACAGTGCCGCCCGAGCACAAGGAAGCGGCGCTGGCCCTCGGCGCGACCCGGTGGGAGATGATCCGCATGTCGATCCTTCCTTACGCGCGCCCTGGTATCACCGGCGGCGCGATGCTCGGGCTCGGCCGGGCACTGGGCGAGACGATCGCCGTCGTACTCGTGATCGGCGAAGCCCCCTACATCCCGCATTCCATCTTCAGCCAGGGCTACTCGCTGGCGGCCGTGATCGCGAACGAGTTCGGCGAGGGTTCGAACGTCGCCATCTACCGCTCCGCGCTGCTCGCGTGCGGGCTGGTCCTGTTCGTACTGACGTTATTCGTGAACGGGTTCGCGCGCGCGTACGTGTTGCGCGGCGAACGCAAGATGTTCGGCGGCGGCGGTAGCAGCAGCGGCGACGACGGCGGCACCGAGCTCGAAGTCGCGACTGCGATGGGGACATGACCGAGCTACCCCAGATCAGCGCCCGGCGCCGGCGCAAGGACAAGATCATGCGAGGATCGCTCGCCGCCGCGACCGGCGTCGCGCTTCTGCCACTCGTCCTGGTCATCTACTACCTGCTCTACAAGGGCGTCGGTCAATTCAGCAGCCAGTTCTTCACCACCGACCCGAACGGGAACTTCCTCGGCTACCCGGGCGGCGTCCGCAGCGCGATCCTCGGCACGATCGAGATGGTCGCGCTCGCGTCGGTGATCTCGATTCCGCTCGGGGTCGCGGTTGCCCTATACCTGGTCGAGTACGGCAAGAAGTCGCTGTTCGCGAACACCGTCCGCTACTTCGTGGACGTGATGACCGGCGTTCCGTCGATCGTGTTCGGTCTGTTCATCTACATCGTGCTGGTGGTCGCCCATGTGGGTGGCAACTTCACAGCATGGAAAGGATCGGTGGCGCTGTCGCTGCTGATGCTCCCAATCGTTGCGCGCTCCGCCGAGGTCGTGCTGAACCTTGTTCCCGGGAGCCTGCGCGAGGCCGCGCTCGCGCTCGGTGCCCCGCGCTGGCGCGTGGTCACGCGCGTGGTGCTCCCGACGGCGGCCCCGGGCCTGCTGACCGGATCGCTGCTCGCGATCGCGCGCGGCGCGGGTGAGACCGCTCCGCTCCTGTTCACGGTCGCCGGCGCGCAAGGGCTCACGTTCAGCCTCTCACAGCAGATGAACGCGCTGCCGCTCCAGATCTTCAGCGACATCACCTCGCCGCGAAACGCGATCGTCGCCCGCGCCTGGGGCGCCGCGCTCACTCTCGTCCTGATGATTCTGATCCTCAACCTGATCGCGCGAGCCGTCCAGCGCAGGAGCCGCGTAGCATGACCCCACCTGACACCGAGAGTAAGGAACCGATCGCAGTGTCAACACCAGATTCGACCGGGCAAAGTCAGTCGATCAATCCTGGCCCATCGACCGAGCTGGGCCCTGCATCAGCGGAGGAGACTCCCGATATCTCGGCGCTCGGCGCGCCGAAGCCCAAGGGAGCGGGCCACAACGTCGTTCTGAAGGGCCTCAACGCGTACTACGGGCAACAGCACGCGATTAAGGGAGTCGACCTCACGTTCCCGGCGGGCGAGGTCACCGCGATCATCGGACCGTCCGGGTGCGGCAAGTCAACGATGGTCCGCTGCATCAACCGCATGCACGAGGAGATCCCTGGCGCGTACGCCGAGGGCAGCGTGACGCTGGACGAGCTCGACGTTTATGCCGCCGGCGTCGACATCACCTCGGTGCGCCGGCTGATCGGGATGGTCTTCCAGAAGCCGAACCCGTTCCCGACGATGTCGATCTTCGACAACGTCGCGGCCGGCCTGCGGCTTACAGGCACGCGGGGGGAGAACCTGCGCGAGACTGTGCACAAGGCGCTCCGCGCAGTCGGCCTCTGGGGCGAGGTCAAGAACCGCCTCGACAAGCCGGGGATCGGCCTGTCCGGCGGTCAGCAGCAGCGTCTGTGCATCGCCCGCACGATCGCCGTCGAGCCCGAGGTAATCCTGATGGATGAGCCGTGCTCGGCGCTCGATCCGATCGCGACGCTGAAGGTCGAGGAGCTGATCGACGAGCTCAAGGAGCGCTACACGATCGTAATCGTCACCCACAACATGCAGCAGGCCGCGCGCGTGGCCGACACGACGGTGTTCATGCTCGACGGCGAGCTGATCGAGCACTCGCCGACCTCGGAGCTCTTCACCAAGCCGAAGGACGAGCGCACCGAGCGTTATGTGACTGGGAAATTCGGGTAACGGTGGTGACAATGCGACAGATCAATTCCAAATTCCCCCGGAAATTCTTGTAATGCAGGAGACACGGAGTAACTACCGGGAGTCGCTGAAGCAGCTTGAGCGCCAGACGCTCGAGGCGCTCGACATGGTCGTCCAGGCGCTCGACCGGGCGCTTGAGGCCGTCAGCTACCAGGACGTCGAGCTGGCGGGCATGGTCGTCGCCGACGACGACCGCATCGACGGACGGTACCTGGAGGTGCATCAGGGGATCCTGTCCCTGCTCGCGCTGCAGACCCCGGTCGCGACAGACCTGCGGATCGTGGCCGCGCTGCTACACGTCATTCGCCACGCCGAGCGGATGGGCGATCAGTGCGTGAACATCGCCAAGCTGCTGCCGCTGTCGGGCTACGAGGCCCCCAAGGACAAGGACCTCCTTGACGCGATCGAGCGCATGGGGCAGCTCGCGCGCGCCCAGGTCTCGCAGTCGAAGCAGGCCTTCGCCGAACGCAACCCCCAGCTCGCCTACGATCTGCTGCGCCAGGACGCCGAGATCAACCAGCTGAACATCGACATCTTCAACCGCGCGCTCGCGATCGGCGACGACATCGAAACGCGCGAGTGGGCGATGCACATGATCCTCGTCGCGCGCTGCCTCGAGCGCATCGGCGACAACGCTGTCGACATCGGCGAGCAGACCGCCTTCGTGGTGACCGGGCTCTTCCGCGAGTTCGCGGACGCATCGCATCCGGCGTAGGTGCAGTCGCCTGGTGGTACGGCCGATGTGAAGGCCGGTACGTTGTCGGCGTGAGCTCTGAGTCGGTCGCCCCCTCGCGCCTGCTCCCGCGGTGGCTCAGGTCGCTGGTGCGTCGTGAGGGAGCTTGGCAGGCGGCCGCGCTGCCCGCATGCCTGGTGCTGGGCCTGGTGGTGTTCGCTCACGGCCTGGGTGCGTCGAGCCTATTCGTCGACGAGGCTGCAAGCTGGCACGCCGCGGTCGGATCGCTCGGTGACGTGTTCACGCGCGTGCGCATGGACGAGGTCGCGCCGAGCACCTATTACGTACTGCTGCACGAGTGGATCTACCGCTTCCACGCCACATCGGAGGCGTGGATGCGGCTGCCGTCGATGCTGGCCGGCGTCGCGCTGGTCGGCGCCGTCTACTGGCTGGCCTACCTCGTCTCGGGGCGGGCCGCCGCGGCTCTGGCGGCGCTTATGGCGGCGCTCGATCCGGCGATCCTCAACTACGCGCAGCAGGTACGTGCCTACATCTTCGCGATGCTTGCGGTGACGGCCGCTGTCGCTGCCGTGCTGGCAGCCGAGAAGGCCGTCGCGCCCCGTCGCGCCCGCTGGTTCTCGCTCGCCCTCGCGGCCGCCGTGCTGGCGTATTCGCTGCACTACACCGCGGGGCTCGTGCTGCTGCCGCTGACGGTGTACGTCCTCTGCGCCGGGGCGCTCTCACGCCGCCTCCGGATCATCTGGACGGCGGTGCTGTCGCTGACGGCACTCGCCTGGCTGCCGTTACTCCTCGCCCAGCTCGGCGCCGGACACAGCGGCTGGCTCGGCACCACCGAGCGCCACTGGGGCGCCGACCTCGGACAGACGTTCGGGGCGGCGCTCGCTGGACGCGCACCGGAGACCCCGACACGTCTGCTGACCGGCGCGGCGATCGTCTGCGCCGGCGTCGGGATCGCCGTGCTCTCCTCGCCGGGCGTCCGCACCAGGCTGCTGGCAGCCTGTGCGCTGGCCCCGCCCGCCGCGCTGCTCGTCGTCACGATTTGCGGCCAGCCCGCGCTCCTGGCCCGGTACGCCGCCGTTGGCGTTCCGTTCGTGATCGTGGCCTTAGCGGTGGCGGTCGTCGGACTGTGCGGTCGGAGGTTCGCCTCGGTCCGAGGCTCGTGGGCCGCAGCGCTGTTGGTTCTGGCGTCGCTCGGCCTCGAAGGTCTCGGCCTGCACGCGTCGTACGAGACGATCGGTCATTACGCCGACATGCGGGCCGTGCTGAGCGATGTCAGGGCGAGCATACGGCCGGGCGATGTCGTCGTCGGCGTCGGGGACGACGCGATCCTCTTCAGCATGGACTACTACGCCAGGCGCCTGCTCGCGCCCGGCACGCCCGTGATGCTCGCATCCGACCATCGCGCGCAGGCCGCGGTGCGCGCGAAGCGAACGATCTGGACGGTTACGCCGCCACTATCAACCCGGCAGCTGGCCGCGGCTCTGGCGCCCGAGCACTACGTGGCGGTGGCGACCAGGACGTTTCCCGCGATGCAGACACTCGAGCTGGTCGAAGCGAAGCCGTTTGTCAATCGCACCTCCCGCGCCGCGCCGGACGGCCGAGCCCATTAACGGGCCGGCAGCCGTGATGCTGCCGACCCACGGAGAGAGAGCTAGCACCGTAGGCCATCCGGCGAGGCTTGGTGTGATGATTTCGCGCACGCCCGATTCGTCGTGACACAATCACAACACCATCCCCGGGAGGCGGCGTACCTTGTCGGGTATGGCGATCACTGGCCTGGCGCCGGACACCCTCGCGGTCGAGGCTGGGATCCTCGCCGCCGGCGCTGACGTGGCCGGCGGCGCCTTCCTCGACCATCGGCTTGGGCTCGACCATCCTGCGGGCTCGTGGCCGAGCAAGCCGCGGCTGAAGGCGTACGCGGCCGCCGGGTTCGAGCTGCTGCAAGTGCGGATGCCATCCCGCCAGCTGCTCGCAGACCAGAGCGCGGTCGAAACCCACGCGACGGCGCTGCGCGATGTGCTCCGCCTCACCGGCCTGCGATTGATCCTGCACGCGCCAGACGACCTCCTCGCCGGCACCCCCGAGCATGACCGCCAGCTCGACGGGGCGTTGACATACGCCTGTGTCGCAGGGTGCGAGCTGATCGTGTACCACGGGGCGCGGATCCCGATCACGGACCGGCAGGTGCGCGACAAGCTTCGCGATGAGGAACACTCGCTCCGACGGGCGCTCCGGCGGGCCGCCAGGCTTGGCGTCAGAATCGCAATCGAGAACCTGGCCCCGGTGTATCCGGGCGCTGAGCACGTATGCCACGACCCGAGCGCCGTGGCGGGGCTGGCCCGCCGCCTGGACAGCGACAACGCCGGCGTCTGTCTCGACATTGGGCACGCCCACATCGCTGCTGAGCTCGCCGGCTGCGACATCCTCGAGCTCGTCGATCCGGTGCTGGACGACGTGATCCTGTTTCACGTGCACGACAACCTCGGCGCCCGCAGGATGGCTCCATGTCGCGGCGGGATCGAACCGCTGCGGCTCGATCTGCATCTCCCGCCGGGAGCGGGCACGGTGCCGTGGAGCACGCTCGCGCCACGGATCGCCGGCCATCCAGCACCGGTGCAGCTCGAAATCCACCCGGCCGGGCGGCCCGAGCCCGGCACGCTGGCGATCCTGACCCGCGAGGTCTTCCGGCGCGCCGCCCCCATTGGGCGGATCTAAACCTGATCTCAACTTTGGCCACGCGGCCAATGACCAGCTACCCCGGCAGGTCTACTTTTTCCTGCAATGAGCATGCGTCCTCCCCAGATAGTGGCATTTGGCGGTGGCGGCTTCTCGATGGAGTGGGGCAACACCCTGCTCGATGATCACGTGCTCTCGCTGACGGGCGCCAAGCGTCCTCGGGTCTGCTTCCTGCCAACGGCGAGCGGTGACGCCGACCACTACGTCGTGCGGTTCTACCGCGCCTTTCCCGCCTCACGCTGCGAGCCATCGCACATCTCCCTATTCCGTAGGGAGACCGGTGTCGGCGATCCACGCGCGCACCTGCTCGCGCAGGACCTCATCTACGTTGGGGGTGGCAGCCTTGTGTCACTGCTGGGCACCTGGCGCGCGCACGGTATCGACCTCGCGTTGCGTGAGGCGTGGGAAGCCGGAGTCGTCCTGTGCGGCGGTTCGGCAGGCTCGCTGTGCTGGTTCGCGGATTCGGTCAGCGCGTTCCACGAGGGCCCCGCGCGCTGTATCGAGGGGCTCGGATTCCTGCCCTGGAGCAACGCCGTTCACTACGAGGAGGAGGCAGAACGCCGCTCCGCGTTCCACGACGCGATCGCCGCGGGCATGGTCCCAGGCTACGGCGCCTCGGACAGTGCGGCGCTGCATTTCGTCGGTCAGGAGCTGGCCGAGGTCGTGAGCTCGCGGCCGCGAGCCGCGGCCGTCCACGTGAGCAGGGACGCGGCGGGAGCCATCGTCGAGCGGGCGCTCGCGGTGCGCTATCTCGGCACTGCGCCGGTGGGCCTCCCGACAGCGGAGGCGATCGCTGCGTGAGCGCATCGCGCGCGCGACGATCGTGCACTGAACACCCAGTTGCGTCATCCTGGCAAGTGATGCCTGCTGGTGGCGACCCACGTCGAGTCCTCGCGATGGGGGGCGGCGGCTTCACGATGAACGAGCGCACGCCGGCGCTCGACCGCTTCGTGCTCGAGCTGACCCGGAAGCCGGTACCGAAAATCTGCTTCCTGCCGACCGCCAGTGGTGACCCGCGCGAGCAGGTGACGCGCTTCTACGAACGGTTCGGTGGTTGGCCGTGCGTCACGAGCAACCTCTCTCTGTTTCACCTCGGTCGCGATCGGATCGACCCGATCGAGCTGCTGCTGGGCCAGGATGCGATCTACGTCGGCGGCGGATCGATGCGCAACATGCTCGCGATCTGGCGCGAGCACGGGATCGACGGCGCGATGCGTACGGCGTGGGAGCGCGGGATCGTGCTCGCCGGCCTGAGCGCCGGTGCGATGTGCTGGTTCGACGGTGGGGTGAGCATGAGCGGCGGTGCGCCAGAGGCCGTGGCGGGGCTCGGCTTCCTCCCCGGCAGCCTGTCGGTTCACCTCGGCAGCGACGTCGAGCGCCTGCCGACATACCGGGCAGCCGTCGCGAGCGGGGATCTCCCCCCCGGCTATGCAGCCGACGATGGGGCGGCGGTTCTGTTCACCGGCACCCACCTCGCCGAATGCGTCGCCTCGCACCGAGGCGCGCGGGTCGTGCGCGTCACGCCCGACGGAGCCGGCGGCGTCACCGAGCATCAGCTCCACATGCGCCTGCTCCCGTACGCCGAAGGCGCCCAGGAGAACCGGGCGGAGTCAGATGGGGTGGCCGAGCTGAGAGCGCTGAGGGCTGGAAGGCGGCGCTGGGATTAGGCTTGGGCGCCCCCCACCCCAGCGGGGGGCTAGCTTTGCTTTGGGTGTTGGCGGTGGTCCCTTATCGTGACTGCGACTAGTGCCACCAGGACTAGGGCTATTGCCAGCGCGATCAGGAGGGTTAGGCTGATGCCTCCGGCTCCGCCTGTTGTGCCGGGGGTTATGGGGTGGCCGGCTGCTTTGGCTAGCTTGGCTACGTCTGTCAGTGCTGTCCTGGCCAGGGCGTCTGGTTGATCGCTGGGTGGTGGTGGGAGTGTGGCCAGGAGCGCCGATGCGGGCTTGCCGAGGCCTGATCCGCCGATTCCGGCTGCCATCACGACGAGTACCGGCTGCAGGCTCCTGAAGCTGATCTCGACGTCGAGGAACCTCGCGTATTGCTTTGGCTTGCCGAAGAAGCTCGGGATCCCGCCGAGATCGAAGGCGTGGCCGATCAGCGCCACCTTGATCGGGAACCCGGCGCGCTTGGCGCGTGCCGTCTCCTGGTTCAGTGCTCGCTGCAGCGACGCTGAGACGGGACTCGAGTAGGGATAGAAGACGTTCTGCTCGAGTAGGACGTCGCTTGCCGGGTCGGCGTCGGCGGCCGCGGTGGCGGGCGCAAGGCCGTGAGCGACCAGCGCGCACAGCACGGCAGCCGCGTAGTTCCTCGCGCTACTCAAGGTTCTACAGCCCTGGCGGGAAGTCATAGGCCGGGTGCGGCACGAGCTCGCCGTCCACCTCGAGCACGATTTCGGCGTGCCGGCGCAGCGGGATCTGCGCCAGCGGCCGCCGCCAGCGACGACCGTCGACGAACCCGAGCACGGGGCCGGCGAAGCTGAGCAGGTGCCGTTCGCCGAGTCGCTGTCCCCAGACCGCGAACAGCTCACCAAGAGTGTGGAGGCGGCTGGCGCCGCCTCCACGGGCGACCTGGACCACGCCTGTCGGCTCGAGCGTGCGCAGTGGGTAGTAGCAGGCGCCGCCGAGGACGTACACGCCACGCCGGCGCTGTGGGGGTGCGACGCCGATTCCGCCGGGGATGTGGACGACGAACCGGTGAGCGAACAGCTCGAGGTGGATGCCGAATCGTCGGCCTGGCGAGGCGAGACAGCGCAGGCCGACGATCCTAGCCCGATGGGCGACCGCAGCCGACACCGCGGCCGGCCGGTACGCCGGGCCGGGGCCGACCGGCCGCGGGCGGACGTCGGGCGGCAGGCCGGCGTACGGATTTGTGCTCGTCCGCGCGCGGGCCGTCCGCTTCGCGCCTGACTCACGGTGGCCGGCTGAGGCTCCGCACGCGCACGCGCACGCCGCGATCAGCGCGAGCGCGCTGACAACGACCAGCCTCAGGGGTAGACGCGGGGAGGCCGGCGGCCTAATCTGCCGTTCGCGGTGAGCAGCTACGTCCTCGTCGATCGCCTGCAGTTCGCGTTCACGATCACGTTCCATTACCTGTTCCCGATCCTGACGATGGGGCTCGGGCTGTTCATCGCCTATCTGAAGACGGTGAGCTACCTCGGGCGGCCGGATCGCCGGCTACGCCTGCTCCGGAAGTCCGACAACGAGCGCGACGCGCACGAGGCGGCCGCGCGCTTCTGGGCCAAGATCTTCGCAGTCACGTTCGCCGTCGGCGTCGTCACCGGGATCCCGATGGAGTTCGAGTTCGGCACCAACTGGGCTGTGCTGTCCAACTACGCGGGCGGTGTGATCGGCCAGACGCTGGCGCTCGAGGGCACCTTCTCGTTCATCCTCGAGTCCGCCTTCCTCGGCATCTTCCTCAGCGGGCGTGCACGCGTGGGCCCGCGTGCGCACTGGATCTCGGCACTCGCGATCTTCATCGGCTCCTGGCTCTCGGGCTTCTTCATCATCGCCACCGACGCATGGATGCAGCACCCCGTCGGGTATGCGGGAACCGGCAAGTCGGTCCACCTGACCTCGCTCTGGGCACTGCTGACCAACCCCTGGCTGATCTGGCAGTACCCACACAATATGGGCGGCGCCGCCGTAACCGGTGCCTTCGTGCTCGCCGCGATGGGGGCCTTCTACCTGCTGAACGGGCGACACGAGCGGTTCTCGAAGCTGTGCCTGACAATCGGGGTGATCGGCGCGCTGATCTTCACGACGCTTCAGATCTTCCCGACCGGGGACCAGCAGGGGGCGAACGTGTATCACGACCAGCCGGCGACATTCGCGGCGATGGAGGGCGTGTTCAAGACCACCAAGGGAGCGCCGCTCGTGCTGATCGGGAACCCCGACACGCAGACGCGCCAGCTGCAGTCGGTGATCGCGCTCCCGAAGCTGCTCTCGTTCCTTACCTCGCACCACTTCACGACGACGATCAAGGGCCTCGACAGCATCCCGACGAACCTGTGGCCAGACTCCGTCCCGCTCGTCTACTACTCCTACCACATCATGGTCGGCCTCGGGACGTTGCTGCTCGGGCTGGCGCTGATCGCGACCTTCCTGCTCTGGCGGCGCAAGCTGTTCGAGAACCGGATCGTGCTGTGGGCGCTGATGATCGCCTTCCCGTTCACCTACATCGCGAACATCGCCGGCTGGATCACGGCCGAAGTTGGGCGCCAGCCGTGGGTGGTGTACGGGCTGTTGCGAACCTCTGCCGCAGCGTCCCCGTCGACGAGCGTCCCCGCCGGCCTGGGCATCTTCACGCTCCTCGGCTTCTGCGGCCTGTACCTGCTGATCTCGATCGTCTACCTGCTGCTGATCCTCCGGATCGTCGCAAAGGGCCCGGAGGACGTGCGCGCGACACCCCGCAGCACCGTCCCCGAGCCGGCAGGGGCGTGAACATGCACACGGTCTGGTTCGTGCTCCTGGCCGCAGTGATCGCGGTCTACGTGGTGCTCGACGGCTTCGACCTCGGCGCCGGGACGCTGTACTTCGTGCTCGGGCGCTCACCGCGTGAGCGGGAGCGGATCTCATCCGCGATCGGGCCCGTGTGGAACGGAAACGAGACCTGGGTGGTGGTCGCCGGCGGGGTGCTTTTCATGGCCTTCCCGAAGGCGTACGCGGGGGCATTCAGTGGCCTCTACTTCGGGCTGATCATCGTGCTGTGGCTGCTGATCGGCCGCGGGCTCGCGCTCGAGCTGCGGCACCAGATCGACCACCCGATGTGGCACCAGGCCGGTGACGCCATCTTCAGCTTCTCCTCGGCGCTGCTGACGTTCGTGTTCGGCGTCGCGCTCGGGAACATCGTCCGCGGCGTCCCGCTCAACGCCCGCGGCTACTTCCAGCTGACGCTGTTCCACACCCTCAACTGGTACGCGCTGCTGGTCGGCCTGCTCGCGGTGCTTGTCCTCAGCGCGCAGGCTGCGAGCTTCCTCGCCGTGCGCGCGGAGGGAGAGCTGGGCGCCAGGGCGCAGGCGCTCGCGCGGCGGCTCGTGCCGGCACAGATCGTCGCCGGGATCGCGATGGTCGGACCCACCTACGCCGTGCGTCACCATATGCTCACCGTATTCGGGCACCGCCCACTCGCGCTCGTATTTCCGCTCGCCGGCCTCGTGGCGATCGGCGCCGCCGTCGCCGCGCAAGCGCAGGGGCGCTGGGGGCGTGCGTTCACCGCCAACTCGATCTCGCTCGCAGCGCTTCTGGCGACGATGGCGGCCGG
>Ga0302326_10000882_pt1 | contig 78684 bp, 65 predicted proteins | sample Palsa_T0_3_FD_202264 | JGI IMG/M metagenome (GOLD analysis project Ga0302326, IMG submission 202264) | Peat permafrost microbial communities from Stordalen Mire near Abisko, Sweden - Palsa_T0_3 | ecosystem: Environmental > Terrestrial > Soil > Palsa > Peat permafrost | place: Sweden: Abisko...
GCCTTTAAAACGCGTTCTACGACAAATCAACAACTTCCACCAACTTTCAACGACTTACACCAACTTTCAACAACTTAGCGAAAAGGGCAAGTTTCAAGGTTTCAAGGTTTCGAGGAACAGGTTTCAAGGTTTCAAAGTTTCAAAGTTCAAAGTTTTGGATTTCAAGAGTTCGGACACAGGAGAGAATTAGAGAGAATTGTTGATTGTTGATTCTTGATTGTTGATTGAAAACCGCCGCGCGGGAGCTGAGGCGTTTCAATCAACAATAGGCAATCGAGAACCGCAAATCGAAAATCGGGATTCAAACTGAGCCCCTACCGAGTCCGCCGCCTCCGCGCACCCGTCGGGATTTCTTGATAACCTCAAAAGTGGGGACCGCATTCTTGCCGCCGATCATTAACGCACAAAACATCTCAAAAAGGTTCGGAGCGAAGCCGCTTTTCGAGGATGTCTCTTTCACGGTTTCGGAGACCGACCGAATTGGCCTGATCGGTCCCAACGGCTCCGGAAAATCCACACTGCTCCGGATTCTGGCGGGGACGGAACAGCCGGACAGTGGCGGCCTGGCAATTCGAAAGCGCCTGCAACTCAGTCACGTGGAACAGGACTCGAGATTCGCCGCGGGAGCGAGCATCCGCACCGTGGTCGAGATGGCGATGCAACGCTCGGTAGCGGCCGACTCCGAGCGCAGTACGCACTTCGCAGAGATTCTAGGTCGGGCGGGTTTTGAGGATCTCGAAGTGGAAGCCGCCTCACTCTCCGGAGGCTGGCAGAAACGGCTGGCCATCATCGAGGCGCTGGTTCAGCAGCCCGACGTCTTGCTGCTCGATGAGCCTACGAATCATCTGGATCTCGCCGGAATTGAGTGGCTCGAAGACCTTCTGCAGCAGGCGTCGTTTGCCTGCGTGATCGTAAGCCACGACCGCTACTTTCTCGAAAACGTTGCAACCGACATGGCGGAACTGAACCGGGTATACCCCGAGGGCCTGCTGCGCGTCCACGGAAGCTACACCGATTTCCTGGAAAAGAAAGAAGAATTCCTCCACGCTCAATCGAAGCGTCAGGAGGCTCTGGAAAATCTGGTTCACTCCGAGATCGAGTGGCTTCGACGCGGCGCAAAAGCGCGCACACGAAAATCCAAGGCCCGCATCGCTAAGGCCGGCGACTTGATCGGCGAACTCGCAGACTTGAATGCCAGGACGCGCAGCGCCACAGCACAAATTGATTTCGCAGCCACCGACCGAAAGACCAAGCGCCTGATCGAACTGCAGGACGTTTCTTGCGAAATGGGGAATCGCACTTTGTTCGAAGGGTTGAACTTCATCGTCCCCGCTGGGGCGCGGGTGGGCGTGGTCGGGCCCAATGGCAGCGGTAAGACGACCTTTTTGCGCATGCTGAAGGGCGAAGTGGCGCCCTCGCGCGGCGAAATCCGGCGCGCTGACTGGCTGCGCATTGTGTACTTCGACCAGAGCCGCAAGCTCGATCTGAGCCTGACCCTGCGCCGCGCTCTTGCCCCCGAAGGGGACTCTGTCGTCTATCAGGATCGCGTTACTCACGTCGCATCCTGGGCCGCCAAATTCTTGTTCCTTGGCGAACAACTCGACCAACCCGTCGAGCGGCTCTCTGGAGGCGAACGCGCCCGCGTGCTGATTGCTCAGCTCATGCTGCAGCCCGCCGACGTTCTTCTGTTAGATGAGCCCACCAACGACCTCGACATTCCGACTCTGGAAATCCTGGAACAGAGCCTGCTCGAATTCCGCGGTTCTCTCGTCCTGGTCACGCATGACCGGTACCTCTTGGATCGCGTGTCCACGGTCGTACTTGGCCTCGATGGTCTGGGTTTGGATGGCATTAGTCAGGATAGTCAAGGCGGTGCGGCCAGCTTTGCGGACTACGGTCAATGGGAAACCTGGCAGGCGGAACGCAAGCGCGCCCGCAACCAGACCGAACCGTCGACGCGCCTTATTCCCGAGTCCCCTGCTCCGCCGGCACCAGCACAAAAAAAGCTCTCATACCTCGAAGCACGCGAATACGCCGGTATTGAGCAGCGTATTGCGGACGCTGAGCGGAGCCTGCAAAGCAAACGTGCTGCCCTGGAGGACCCCGCGATTGCCAGTGACGGGCCCAGGCTGGTTGCCGCTCAAGCGGAAATGGAAGCGGCACAAAACGTTCTGGACACGCTCTATGCGCGGTGGGCGGAACTTCAGGAAAAGGCCGACAGCTTGTCTCCTCGCTGATATCAACGATTCGCCGGGAGACGATCGCCGGGAATTGGACGGCGTTATCCGTGAACCGAGTAGCGCAATTCGCGTAGAATCGTCAGGACTAAGCGGCCCCCTTGACCATGGCCGCCCAGTTAAGTAGGTTCTTGGGCTGGGAACCGTTGCCAGAAACGGCGAAAGGAGCCTCATGACGAAACAGGTTGCTGCGCAAGGCTACGTCATCAGCCGCAGTTGCAAAGACGACGCGTACGGAGTCTGGAAGTTCCAGCCCGAAGGAGCCGAGATCCTGTCGCCGCTGCCGCTCAATCCCAGCGCAGCCTACGACCGCAACAAAAATATCATCTGGATCGGCGGCTACTTCCTGGAGTGGGGCCCGGCACAAAACGCGATCGGGAATCCGTTCTACGAATTTCGACTCTTCTCCTTCGACCCGGGCGCAGCCGATCCGCTTGCGGCCGCTCCACTGCAGCACGGCCAGTGGGCCTGGGGAAAATTTTGGCGCACGGTTCCCGACTTCGGAAATCAGTCAGGCGCCCGCAAGGAATTTCAAGCGGACCGAACCCTCATCCTTGTTGCGCTGGGCACTTTCATCTTGAACTGGATTCCCACGACCGGCCGGGGCACGTACTCGCTGTGGAATTTTGATCCCGCGCCCACTGCGCCCGGTACGGTGGACCCGATCGCCGGCTACCATCCTTTCACCGCCCAGGGCGCATTTCGCGACATGCAGAAAGGCGATGAACTGATCCCCCTGAACGGTTACGTGCTCGACCGCAAACGCGCAACCGGAGAGTTTCGGCTTTGGAGCTTCGACCCGCAAGACAAAAATCCGCTGGCCTACCCTCCCATACAGAGCGGCTCGTGGTCCGACATCGACGAGGATCATGAGTTAGTTCCCATTGGCGATTACGTCCTCGATTGGCTGCCCACCGAACGCAGCTATCGGCTTTGGCGCTTCGATCCTAAGAGCGCGAATCCGCTCACTGGCCCCGTGCGCTCCGGCACCCTGCCCGGCGAATTTACGTCGAGTTCCAGGCTCATGGGTTTCCAGCCCAACATTCCGCTGGACACGGCGCAGGCTAGCGTCCCCGGCACCATCGAATTTATGCGGTCGAAGATCAAACACGTTGTCTATTACATGCTGGAGAACAGGTCATTCGATCACGCTGTCGGTTGGCTCTACGAAAACGGGGAGGAGAACGTTCGTGTCATCGGACCTAAAGGACCCTACGACGGCGCGAACACAAAGTACTTCAACATGGACGGCGACAAGCAGGTCTTCCTGAGCAAATACAAAGACGGGAAGCTCAGCACCGATTATCCGCTGCAAATGTTCGCCTTCGATCCTTATCATGACCTTTCGGATGTCCTGCGGCAGCTCTTCTTTGCCAACCGCGACGGCTACGCGCGGCGCGCCGTGCCCGACATGGGAGGCTTCATCTGGAATAACAGCAGCGCACAGGTGATGCAGACCTACTCGCCTGAGCAACTCCCCGTGCTCAATGGGCTCGCCCGCAAATTCGCCATCTCAGACAAGTGGTTCTGCTCCGTCCCCAGCAGCACTGACGCGAATCGTGCCTACGCCCTTACCGGCTCGGCGCTGCTGGAGCCGAACAACTTCATGAGTCCGCCACAATATCTCTATTGGCCGCAGCAGCCGCATCGCCCTTCCATCTTCAAGCTGCTGTGGACCAACGGGTTCACCGATTGGAAAATCTACAATTCCACGCAATGGTACGACCACGTCTTCACCTACGAACTGTTCCTGGAAGGGCAGATTCCCACGGTTGACGCGAACTCGACAGACTACATCGCGCCCATCGACCAGTTCTATGCCGACGCGGCCAGCGGCAATCTTCCCGCGTTCAGCTTCCTGGAACCTGTGTGGATTGGCGGCAGAGGAACCACGTCATATCACCCCGGCGCGGACCTGGTTCCGGGAGAAGAGGAACTCAACAAGATATACGACGCGCTTCGCAAGGGGCCGAACTGGAATGAAACCTTGTTCGTGGTCACGTTCGACGAGCACGGCGGCATCTTCGACCACGTGCCTCCACCTTACGCCGAGAACTCCTGGCCTAACGATCAGAAAGACGGATTCCGTTTCGACCTGATGGGCCCGCGCATACCCACGATTCTGGTTTCCCCATGGATTGCCGAGCAGACCATATTCCGCTCCGAAACCAATGTCGAGTATGACGGAACGTCGTTCCTGGCGACTCTACTTCATTGGTTTGGCATTCCCCGCGAGCGCTGGTTTATGGGCGACCGCACCAACCACGCTCCCACGTTCGAGGGCGTCCTTTCACTGGCAAGTGCAAGGCAGGATTCGCCGGCTTTCACCCCGCCGTTTGACAAGGCCTTCCCGCCGAACGGCACTGGAACGCCAAGCACCGCGGTTTCGGATCTGCACCTGCACGTGGCCCATCAGATTGTCTCATCCATGGCGCGCGGCAAGCTCACTCCCACGGAGATCGGCAAGCTCTCCGACCAGATGGCCACCGAAGCGAACAGTGTGGCCGCGCTCACCAGACGCCTGGATGAATTGAAGAAGCGCCTGGGCTAGAGCGATTTCATTCTGATCGCAAGACTGCCAAACTCGTAGAGATTGGCTGTCCCGATTTTGTCTTGATCGCATGCTGGCAGAACGTAGAAATATTCCGGGAGGACGCCAGCCAAGCTGCTGCCCGGATGGTAAGAGAAGCTACGCAGGACTAGCTACCCTCAAAGGGTAGATTTTCAGTTTTTGGTACAAACGGATCTGGGACTGACTTTATAAACTCCCGCCGCAATTTATCGGACAGTGCCCTGATCTGCGGGGAGCCGACGTAGACCCTTCCTCTTCGCTCACCGTCCGGTATAAGCAATCCCGCATCGACGGCTGCCTTCAGATCACGGCTTGCCATAATATCGTTTAATTTGGCCAGATTGCGATAGCTGGAATTCCTGACTCTGTAACCGATTGCGCCATCGGCAACTGCATAAATTAACCGCTCTGGCAAGCCGTGGCGACGAAGCTCAATCTCTAGTTCCTGCCAGAGGGTATCGATGGTTTTGGTTCTCATGACCAAGGTCGTTGCTTGTCGGAAATGGGCCGTCAGATTGAACCGAATCCACTCTCGCGTACTATTTCGGGGTTGCCACGATCCCTCGCCGGTCTTTCCTAAAACGTTGCAGTAATCCTGCGTATTGCGGCCGAGATATTCCTCAATGGAGGAAAACTCCGGTTCAAGAATTCCTTCTCGGCCGAGAACCAGCGTTTGCAAACATCGCGCCATGCGCCCGTTTCCGTCCGAAAAGGGATGGATCATAACCAAATTCAGGTGCGCCATCGCTCCCTTGACGAGAGCATGGGGCCCAGAATCTCCGTCATTCAGATATTCGATCAATTCCTGAATCAAGCCGGGAACCATCTCAACGTCCGGGCCCTCATACACTATTTCGTTTTTCGATTCGTCCCTGACGTATACCGTTCCTGGTCTCCAGATACCGGGGTTCCTGGAAAGATCATGCTGCACCATCATGAAGTGCAGACTGCGAATGAATCCTTCGTTGTAAATGAAATTTGGGTCTTTAGTGAGCTGTAGAACAAATGTCATTGCGGTGCGGTATCCGGTGACAGCGAGCCACGCCTCGCCCTCCGCATCCAACGGCTCCTCTCCTTCGACCGCTGCAATCGCATCCTCGGCTGTGACGTTGTAACCCTCAATACTGTTTGAGCCTCGCACGGCACGCGCGAGGGTATTACGTCGAAGCAGCCCCCTCCATCTTCTAGGCGTTGCCAGGTTGTATCTCAGCGCCTTCTTGGCATCTTCTATCCTCGAGATCACATCCTTCTCGACCTGTGTGAGTTTGCCTGCCTCGAAGATCATGAAAAGATAGTATATTACTTTTTGCGCTTTGTGTAATATTATTTAATGATAAGCAATTAATATTGCACCGCCTCCTTGGGCGGCGTCGCGCAAGCACCTTCAACCCTGCAACACTACCGGCGATTCCCTTGGGGACTGAAGCGCTTTAACGAAATTACGAACCCTGCTGGCGCGGCGGGGGATTGATCGGCGGATCGCACGGGCTGCAGCCGTTTCCGGCGTCGGCGCACCTCTTCAGGCACTCTTCCCAGGTGTACTTGGGATGGGGAAGGGGTGTCGGCTCGAAGAACAGGTCGCTCTGGGCCAGCGCGCAGATGATCTGTTTGTCCTCTGCCTTCGGCGGATTCGGCGCACCACTGCCATCGTCGTTGCCGAACCAGCGGCGGCAGGCGCGTTGTTTCGCTTCTTCAGGATCGAGATCCGGGTCTTGCGCGTATTCATACAGGAACGAAGCCGCGACCAGGTCCTGCGCCTCGTACTTGCGGATGTCAGGAATCTTCGAAGCGTCGTGCGTACACAGACCGGTGACTCCGGCGGCGATCATGTGGTTCGCTCCCAGATAAGGCGTTTCGCGCGTACTCTCGGGCCGGATACGGAAAGACCCGGCCTGCAGCACATCGATCGTGGGTGTCCGCTGATCGTTGGGCGGCAGGTGATCTTTGTAGGTGACTCGGAACCAACCCGGCGCCTGGGGATCGTAAAGCGGCGACCCGCAGATCAAGAGGGGCAAAGTATATTTCTGTCCTCCAGCGCCGGGCGGCGCAACGTAGAGTTCCAGCATGCATCGGATGTAGTCGCGCTCTTCCGGACCATGGAAAAAGGCGGACGCCATCATGATGGGCAGGTAGTCATTCGGGTATTCGCTCTGGCCCGAACCCGGCGCGGCGACCGGATTCACGTCCACGATCGTCCGGTAGAAGCTGACTTCGTTTTCGGGCACGCCCGCGGCTTTCAAGACCATGTTCCAGCGGTGCATGGTCATGCAGTCAAGGAACGTCCCCTGCTGCAAAATCTGCCAGGGTGGGTAGTGCATGAGCAGGATTCCGCGCTGGCCGATGATGTTCAGCCCCAAGGGAAGACACAGGTTCCACTGGCAGGGGCTGGGATCTCTGCTCACCGGGTAGCCCGCCATCGGATTCCATACCCCAAGTTCCTTCATCAAGCGCATCCCGTTCACCGCCTTGTAGCCGGCCGCCGGGCTGAACAGAAGGATGTGACGCTCAGCGAACTTGTGCAGGCGATCATGCGGATCATTGGCCGAAAGCATGACCGTGTAGACCCCGTCCCCCTCAACGACGCGCACCTGGAAGCCCTCAAACTGGTCCGCGGCCAGCGAATTCTCGGTGTAGTGACGAATCACATCGCGATAGTCGCGAAGAGTGACCTGCTCTCCGCGATAATTAGTGACAAGATGATTCGCGAATTCCGCCGGCGGATACAGCTCTCGGATGGCGGCAACGCTCCCCAGCACATATTCAATGTCGGCCATGCTTTCTCCAATCTATCGTTGGACAGCATACGATTCTGCAAGCAGCGAGACTACCACTTCTTAAGATCGCGAGCGACGCAATCAACCTTACTTATGATCGAGCGTCTCGAAGCCCTGCCAATCCACTGGCTGTGAGCCCCTAGCATAGCGCTCCGAGCGCGCGGCCAGCACCGACAGCGCGGCGTCTTCAGGATCGATGGCCAGCGCTTCTTTGAAAATCTCCGCGCTCTGTGCGAACGCGCCGGCAAAATAATGTTCCATGCCCTGTCTCAATCTCTCCCGTGTCGATTCCTTCGCGCCACGACGTTCCGGAGTCTCGGCGTCGAGCACCTCATAGATCGCGATCGCCTGCTGTTTGCCCTTGACCGCGACGCGATCAACCATGCGAAACGAAAACTTATTCGGCCGTCGCAGTCTCCCGTAAGTGTGCTCAGAGATCAGAAACGGCGCTCGATACAATTTCGTAAGCTGCTCCAGGCGGGACGCAGTGTTCACCGTATCGCCCACCACGCCGCACTTCAGCCGATCATTTCCCCCCACGGTCCCCAAAACGAGCGGGCCCGTATTCACCCCCAACCCCATATCCAATGCCGGGGCGGCGTTCGGCGCAGACTCCCGGTTAAACGATTCGAGGGCACGCCACATCTCAACTCCGGCCGCCACCGCCTGATCGGCGGGAAGGCCGAACAGAGCCATAATTTCATCCCCGTTGAAAGAATCGATAAACCCGCCGGCCCTGGTGATCGGCTCTCCCAGCCGGCTGAAGTAGCGGTTCAGTAGTTGGATCACCGCCCGCGGATCCATACGTTCCGCCAGCGGCGTAAAGTCTCGCAGGTCCGCGAACATCACGCTCATCTCGCGCGCAACATATTCTCCGGGGCCCACTTCTGCAATGTCATGCCGGCCCAGACTTTCCAGAAACTGCGCCGGCACAAATCGTTCCTGCGCCTTGATCAAGCGCGCCTGATCCTCATACAGGAGCGCATTTTCCATGGCGATCGACGCCTGCGCCGAAAGCAGCTTGAGCACCTCCACCCGCCGTTCCGTAAACACTCCAGCGGTCAGGCTGTTCTCCATGTAGATTGCCCCATTGAACCGGCCCTGCCGGCGGATGGGGACGCAGATTACAGATTTCGGACGGTGCTTGACGAAGTAGGGATCGGTGGCGAAGCGGCTCGAGTCGGTTGCATCGTTCAACACCAGCACCGTCCCGGTGCGAAGCACATTGTTGACCACAGAAAGCGGCAGTTCCGGATCGTCGTGCGGACCCGCCTCGACCCGAGCCCGAATCACAAGTTGATCGTGCTCGCTGGCCACGAACAACCCCCGCTGGCCGCCCGCGTTCTCCAGCAGAATCTGCAGCGTAGTCTTCAACAACTGATCCAAAACAATCTCGCCAGAGATCGCTTGCGAAGCCCTCATCACAGAGGTCATATCGAGGGTGGATGAATCCACCGAGCGAGTCGCAGACTGCGATGTCTGTCGTGGGTTGACGCCTTCCAGGACCGGCGAGGTCGCCTGCAGCAATTGCGGATACTCCTGCTCCATCTGCTGCACCTTCCGATGCGCCCCCCAGCGGTAATAAATGTAGTGAGCCGCGCGCAGATAGCCCTCGGCTGCCTTCGCCAACCCCAGGGTCAGCATGTACCTGCCGGCCAACTCGTTCCCCTGCGCCTCATCCCGCCGATATTCATTCGACCTTGCGCTGGAGATCGCCCGCTCGTACAGCGCCAGGGCCTCGGGCATGCGGCCTTCCAGGCGAGCGAGTTCCGCCTCCATGATCAGGCGCAAATGCGCGCAGTTCTCCGGACAGTTGTCCGCCCATAGCGCCATCTGCCGAAGGTCTGCGCGCAAGCGATGGAGCGTCGCTTCGTGCTCTGCGCCTCTCATGCGCGACCACAGAGCCGCGCGCGTAAGGAACGCAACCATGAAGAACCGCACCAACTGAGGCAGCGACATGGAGGACGCAACCATCTCATCCTGCGCCCGAACGTGCTCCAGGGCGTCCTCGTACTCGCCGTAAAAACTGTAAATCTCCGCTTTGTAGATGTGGTAGTTGGCGATCCCGGTCATAAATCGCCGACGCTGCATTCGCTCCACGCACTGCGCTTCGTCGAACGACCCGTCGCTCATCGAGCACAGCCCGTCGGTCAATCCCTGGAAGTTGAGCTGCATCTGCAGAAATAAGGTCCCCGAGTCCAGCGAGTCCTGATAGTTGCAGTCCTGGACGATCGCCAGGTACTTGCGCTGCTCCTGCGACGCCGATTCCAGGTCGAGCTTGGGATCCCAGATGATGCAATCCTGCGCGCTGTAGGCCAGATACAAAAGATCTCCGGACTGATACCCCGCCTCAATGCCCTTCAGAAACCACGGGGTCATGCTCGACCAGTGCTTGCTCCAGTGGTGGATGAACATGGTGTAGACGTAGATGATCCGCGACTTCAGCGCAATGTCATCGAAGCGCTCGTTCATCGCGACCGCGAGCTTTCCGTATTTGTAGCCGAGGGCCGGATCACTGAGTACACCGCACAGAAGCATCCCGTACGCCGCATAGGCGAACGCGGACTCCGGACTATTGCCGTGGCGGAGCGAGAGGTTGACGGACTTTAAGACCAGGTACGGGAACAGACTTCCGCTGCCCGAAAGAAAAGTCGCCGGGAAGACTTCCATCAGCACTTGAATGGCGATCCGCGCCGCGGGGTCGGTAAGATCGGGCGCGTCGATCAGGTCGGGGATGTCCCGCCCACCCAGGTTCGCCTGCACCTCCGCGATCTCCCGGGTGATGGCGTCGGGACCAGGGTTCTCGATAAGCTCAACCCCCAGCAGCGACAGTGCCGCAAACGCAGCCTGAACCGACTCGCGCATCTTTCCGATGGTGGCGTACTGACGCGTGCGCGCCGAAAGGATTTCCGCCTTGGTGAGCGAGGTTCGTGCGTGGTCGAGCATGGTTGCCGTCCACGAGTCGGCCTCCTCGGCGTTGCCCGTCAGATACGCGCACTGTTGCAGTTCGCGGCTCAGCGCGAGCGTCAGATCGTAATCGCTCTCCCATGAGTCAGCGGCCAGCATCTCATGACCGACCCGCAGAAAATCAAGTGCAGAGGCGTACGCGGAAGACCGGCGGGCCTTGGTTCCGGCTTCCAGATTCAACCGCGCGAGTTCACGACGCTCCTGCGCATCGCGGATCAATTCGCGCCCCGCGTTCAGGTGGCCAACGATCTCAATGAGCCGTTCGTCGATCTCCTCATTCGTGCATCGGTGTTGAATGAGCCGCCCAATCGAGAGGTGGACTGCCTGCCGCCTCTCGCGATCGATCAGCGCATAAGCAGCCTGCTGCACTCTGTCGTGCTGGAACTTGTAGGTCGGATTCACCCCATCGGAGGCATCGGCTCCCCGGCCCACGAACTTGTAACTCTCGCTCAACGGGACGACCAGGCTGCGCTGGAGCGCCGAATGCAGGTCCGCTGCGGTTTGCTCCATCGAACGCTCGTAGATGGTCGAGAGCGTCCTCAGGTCAAAGGAGTGGCCGACACACGCGGCGAGCTGAAGCACGTGCTGCGTAGACGCGGCCAGCCGGCGCAGGCTCGCGACCATAAAGTCAACCACGCTGTCACTGGCAACCGCACCCTGCACTGCCGCTGCATCCCAATCCCAACGGCCCGCCTCCGGGTTGAAGAAGATCGCCCCGTCCTCATTCAGGTTCTTGAGCAGTTCCCTGAGGAAGAACGGGTTGCCCGAGGCTTTCTCGTAGATGATCGCGCTCAGTGGCTTGGTGCGTTCGGGATCGCTATACAAAGTGTCGGCGGTAAGGCGATCGACCGCGGCCCGGTCAAGAGGCTCCAGCACGAACTCGATCACCTCCCGCGTTTTCTGGATCTGGTTCAGCACCACCCGCAGGGGGTGGCTCGCGTCGACCGCGCTGCTTCTATAGGCACCCAGAACGAGCAAGTGCCCCATGTCACGCGCAGTCACCAGGCGCTGTATCAGATTCAGCGTGGGGAAATCGCTCCACTGCAGATCGTCCATAAAGATCACCAATGGATGTCGCGCGCTGGCGAAAGCCTTGATGAAGTTTAGAAAGACGATCTGGAATCGGTTCTGCGCCTCCGCAGGCGGCAACTCTGGAACGGGCGGTTGCTGGCCGACAATCAGCTCGAGCTCCGGTATCAGGTCGATGACGAGCTGCCCGTTGCGTCCCAAAGCCTCCTGCAGCACCTGCCGCCAGCCGTCCAAAAGATCCCTGGGCTCGCCCAGCAATTGCTCCATGAGGCCGCGGAACGCCAGAGCGAACGCGCCGTAGGCGGAGCTCTGCCGGAACTGATCAAACTTGCCCTGGATCAGGTAGCCTCTGCCGCGCACGATCGATCGTCCGAGTTCGTTGACCAGCGCGGATTTTCCCACGCCGGCGTAGCCCGAAATCAGGCAGAACGATGTGGCGCCATGAGTGACGTCGTCAAACAGTTCCACCAGCCGCGCGATGTCCTGTTCGCGGCCGTACAACTGCTGCGGAATCTGAAACGTCGGCGACACGTCCGCCTGCCCCAGCTCGAAAGGCGCGACCGACCCACCGCGCTCCAGTTCGTCGCGGGAGCGCTCCAAATCGGCGATCAATCCGCGCGCGCTTTGGTAGCGGTCTTCGGCGTTCTTCGACATCAGCTTCGCAACGATCCGCGAGAGCGACGTCGGAATCTCTCGATTGACCTCGCGAGCCGCAGGCGCTGCCACGCTGATGTGGCGATGAACCCACTCCAGCGGATTATCGGCGGTGAATGGAAGCTTCCCGGTGAGCAGCTCGAAGAAGGTGACGCCCAGAGAGTAGTAGTCGGAGCGGTAGTCTAAATCCCGGTTGATCCGGCCCGTCTGTTCCGGCGACATGTAGGGCAATGAGCCTTCCAGCCGCGACGACGACGTAACGCTCTGGCGCTCGCGGGAGAGTTCGGAGGAGATGCCGAAATCGATCAGGCGAAGGTCGCCGGAGTCTCGATCAAACAGGAGATTCTGTGGGCCGATGTCTTTATGGACGACGTCACGCTCGTGCAACTGGCCCAGAACGCGCACCAACCGGAGGGCAATGGAGAAGAAAAAATCGAGGGCAAGCGGCTCCCGCTTCCGCTCGACCATGAGTTCGGCGAACGAGATGCCGAATAACTCCATCTCGATGGCCAGGCTGTCCGAAGGGTTGGGCACCAGGGAGTGAACGCGGATGACCCCGTCGATCTGCAGCCGCTCCAGGATTTGAAACTCGCGGCGAATCTCCGCGACATCCTGCGTTCGTGGGTACTGTGCGCTCAGCGTCTTGAGGATGACCGGTTGGCGGTCTGACTGGCGCACCGCGCGGAGGATGATCCGAGGGCCCGATTCGTGGATCAGTTCCACCGGCTCGAATCCCGGGATGTCTACTCCCCCGAGCTTCGCAGACCGGTTTACCTCCATGCATCACACCCCAAGCATCACACTCCAAGCATTACACTCCGAAGAAACGCTGGAAGGCGCCGTGGTAGCCCTCTTGAGCCGTGTGCTTGAGCGGCGCTCCATGCCCACACAGCGCGTGCTTGAACGGCACCTGCTTCAGCCGCACGAAGTCTTCCGCCTGGGGCTTGCTCTCCTGCAGCCACGCCAAGCCGAGCCCCGCGGGCGTGAAGAAACCCATGCCCTTCATCGTAGTGACGGTTTCATCGAGGAAGAATTCGTCCGGTTCAACCCAGTTCTGCAATGAGTCGCAAGCGATCATGATCCCACCCTCGCGGTCCAGCCGCAGAATGCACTCGGGCAGTTGCGTGGTCTTGAAGGCGAACAGGCTGCACCGACCGAAGGGCATTGCTCCTCCCTCCATGAGTTCCTGGTCCACGTGCAAGCCTTCCTGGATGTCCATGCCGGGCAGGGCCCAGAAGGTGGCGCCGTAGCGCTCCAGGTAGAAGGGATCGTCAATCCCGTGCATGTCGCCGATGCGGACCACATTTACCACTCTGCCCAACTCTTCGAGCCGGGCGAGCCCCTGGTCGCTGAGCCGCACCGAATTAATAATGGTGAGCCGGCCGTTCTCTCGGACCACCGTCATGTTGCGGCTGAACTGCCACATCGACCCAAAGAACTCGGCCCGCATGGTGCCGGTCACGAAAAAGACGTCGGGGAAAACCTCTACGATCGGGCCGTGCGGCAAAGCCTCTGCGAAGTCGCTCATAGTGAATTGCCGCTTTGCTGATGGGCAACGCACAAGATACTACCATGAGGCGCCCCGGTTGCACCTCCCTGACAACGAAGGAGCTATACGAGGTCGATATCACACCAGCCGGGGCGTGTTATCGCATCTCAAACACTGCGATGGCCTGACTCAAGCGGACAAATAAATAATGGCGGTTCGCGGAATTCTCCGTGCCTGGAACTTTCAGATTTGGAGTTTCGCTTTCTACCTTCGTGCCTGAGAGATTTTCGCCCGTCAACAGCAGCGTGAAGGAAGGTTCTAGCGTAGTGCGTCGAAGATGGCGATCGTCATGTTGCGCCTCGATCCGGCGTAAGTTGTGGTGTCCGACGAAGAAGTCAAGGGCTTAACCACAGAGGATCACAGGGGAAACTGACGATAAATAAACGTCGATCTGTTTGACGCACTACACTAGATTCCATCGCGCGAAAAATACGCCGCGCAAGAGAGCCACGGCACGAAAAGCAGGCGCTGCGCCGTCGCGTCGGCACCTGCTGATGTTGCCTGGTGGGTCTAGCTCAAATGCGCCCGATAACCAGGAGAATGACAACGACGAGAAGAACGAGCCCTAAGCCGCCGGTCGGGGCATAGCCCCATCCCCGGCTATATCCCCATCGGGGTAAGGCGCCGAAAAGCGCTAGAACCAGAATTACGATCAATATAGTTCCGAGCATGTTGTGCTCCTTTTCTTGCGATTCACTTTGGTTATAGGCGTTCCGCCAGTTTTTTAAGGACGCGGGACCAGGGATGCGCCCCGCGCTGAAACGTCGGTCAATTTACTACTTACGAGGCTGTTCTTCGGCTTTGGGGGCTTCTTTCGCAGGATGAGGAGCAGGCTGCGCACGGGCTGTCGTGGGATGAGGAGCAGGCTGCGCACGGGGCGCCACTTCAGCGCGGGGTGCAGTCTGATGGGGAGACGTCGGCTGCGCATGGGCCGTCGTCGGCTTGGACTCACTGGATGGACGAGCCTCCGTGGGCTTCGCAGCTTTGTTCTGGGGCGCCTTGTTTTCGTTCGAGCGAGTTGCCGCTGATTTTTTCTCGGCTGCCTTGTTCTCGTTGTTCTCGTTCGCGCGAGTTGCAGCTGCCTTATTCTCAGCCGCTTTGTTCTCACTTGTGCGGGTTGCGGCCGCCTTATTCTCGGCTGCCTTGTTCTCATTTGTGCGAGCAGCCGCTGCCTTATTCTCAGCTGCTTTGTTCTCACTTGTGCGGGTTGCGGCCGCCTTATTCTCGGCTGCCTTGTTCTCATTTGTGCGAGCAGCCGCTGCCTTATTCTCAGCTGCTTTGTTCTCACTTGTGCGGGTTGCGGCCGCCTTGTTCTCGGCTGCCTTGTTTTCACTTGTGCGGGTTGCAGCAGCCTTATTCTCGGTGGTCTTGTTCTCCGCAGCCTTGTAAGGTGCTCCCGCCGCTTTGGCCGCCACCACTCCAGAACCGCTAAACTCCCCAGGCTTCGCAGTTGCAGCGATTGCCGGCCGCCCATGGTTTACCGACGCCAGAAGCGCGTGGTTGGTGCTGGCAGCGTGCACATGCTGGGTTTGCATCGCAGTTGCCGGCGTGTGTTGCGCGTGCATCGCAGTCTCTTCCCCAGCGGTCGGACGCGCGGTAATTCCACCGGTGCCGCCGTTGTAGCTGACATGGTTCACCGTGGTTTCGTTGATTACGGTTTTGTTGTAGACGTTGGTGACATTCGTGACGTTATTCACCGAGCGGTTGTAGTAGAAACCTCCGTTGTTCCAGTATCCGCCCCCATAACCGACGCCACCGTAGCCGAAGCCGTAGTTGACGCCACCGTAAAAGCCGACCTGCGCACCCCAGTAGCCTTCATTCCAGGCAAAGGCGCTGCCGCCCCAGCCCCAATAACCGGGAGTCCAGAGCAAGCCAGCGGTGGGCGGCTCGACCCATGTGCCGGGCACCCAGAAGTAGCCATCATCGCCGTAAGACCAGTAGCCGGGCGTCCACAAATAGCCGGCCGCGGGGACAATGGGTTGCGTGTATACAGGCAGCGCGGGCGGAGCGATCGTGATCGACACGCCAAACTGCGCGAACAAACTGGCCGGTATGGCCATCATCAGAACTGCTAGCAACAGAAAACGGGAGCTGCGCATTTTGAATCACCTTGCCAGATCATCCTTCGATTACCCGGCTGAACCTTGCGGCTGCGGGCTGCGCGGAGTAAAAGGCGACGCCTCAAGCGTCAGACACAAGAATGGCACGGACGCACTTTCCGGTCTGAGCAGTACGGCTCACTTTTGGGAACGTCGTAAATTGGATCTCCGCCGATGATTGCCGTCTAAGCTGCGCTCTTCTTTCTGGGCGCCTCGGAGGCGGGAGCCGCCGGGTGGTTGCATTGCTCGGCGTGCATCTTCGCCGCTTCGGCTGCATGATGCACTGCGGAGGAAGTGTCACGGGCAAGCTCAGGTCCAGTCACTCGCCCGCTGTTGCGTAGGTAGGCTACTCCGTGGCCGCCGTGTTCTTGGGTGCGTCGGCGCGCCAAACGTACAGGAACTTGCCGGTAGTGTCCTAATTTGGATTTCGTTTGGCGATTGGCCTGCGTCCAACCGATGCGTTTGACTGATTGATTAGGACGCGCGTCTGTTGCAGTAGGTCCGCAGAATTATTCAGCACAGTTTGGCTTGCTGCCCTAATCCATTCGGAAACACTCTGGTTGTTTCTTTTAGCGGCTGCTTCCATAGCCTTAAGCTGATCCACTCGGAAACGCACTGGCACGATCCTGCCCTTATCTTCGCCCTCCGGTGGCTTGGGCCGTCCGATTTTAGCTTTCTTCTGGCTCACGAGTCCTAAACTCCTGAATGATTGCAGCTCTAACTGCTGAGAATGGGGATGCGACAGGATGAACGTGCAGAACCGTCACATGACGCTAGGGCGCTTTGGGATCGTCGGTGTCATGCGACCACGCATAAATCCTGGTAGCCGTCGGATGCCCTTTTAGGTCAAACACTTCTACGATTCCATCCCATAACGTCTTACCTTGGAAAACTTCCCTCACTGGTACGCTTTCAACGTGCGTAGCTTGCACCCCATGTAGGCGGCGAATCACATCACGCAATTCCTCCAAGTAGGTCACGATGCCGCCTTTACCAGATCGGCCACGGTCCAGAACCGTCGGCGACTGCGCATATCAGCATAAAACAAAAGCGGCAAATTAGGACACTACCAATTTGTCGTCGCTCTTGCGTACGCTAACGCTACTAGTGTCATTGAGATGCGCCGCATGCGTCGAACTAAAGCCTTGCTAAGACTTCACGAACAGCGCTACCCTGTTCTCACCAGTGAGCGCCCGAAACACTCGAGTGAGAGTGCCAAGGCTTCGCAATCGCCCATGGGACTTCTAAGAACGGAGATCACAAACATGGCTCGGATTGCAGTGGAAAAGAACGTGCCCGAATTCGATCCCAACATTTTCCTGGCGACGATCGGCGATGGCAGGAAGTTTGTTCCGGTTCTAAAAAAGCAAAGGATTTACACACAAGGGGACCGTGCGGATGCCGTCTTCTATGTTCAGAAAGGCAAAGTGAGGCTCACGGTCGTTTCCAAGTCGGGCAAGGAAGCGACGATCGGCATCGTGAGCGAGAGAAATTTTTTTGGCGAGGGAGCGCTGGCGGGGCAACTGTTGCGCATGGGGTCCGCCGCGGCCATGACAGACTGCGAGTTGCTGCGGGTGGAGAAGAAGGTGATGATGGGTGTGCTTCACCGCGAACACGCGTTTTCCGACATGTTTGTGGCGTATTTGCTGGCCCGCAACATCCGCTACGAAGAGGACCTCGTCGACCAGCTCTTCAACTCCAGTGAAAAGAGACTCGCCCGGATTCTGCTACTGCTGGCTCATTTCGGCAAAGAGACCATTCCCGATGCCGTTGTCCCCCAGATCAGCCAGGAAACTCTGGCCGAGATGATTGGCAGCACCCGTTCGCGGGTCAGTTTCTTCATGAACCGGTTCAGGAAACTCGGCTTTATTGAATACAACGGTGGTCTGAAGGTACACAGCTCTCTGCTCAACGTAGTTCTGCACGATTAGGCCATTTCGCAGGCGGAACTCACCCCACCCGAAAAGTAGTGGACGGGGTGAAGCCAAGTGCGCTTCCAAACGAATCCACAGGGGTGAGCAATTTTAGACAGTCTTCAGGGGGAACAGGGTTGAGTATTCCTGTCATGGAGGTGGACATGCCCCGCTCACTTTGTCCGCCATTCTCAACCGCGGTAGTTCTGTGCATCGACGACAACCAAGACGTGCTCAAATGCGAAAGGGAGTTCCTCGAAGCGTTTGGGTATACCGTGCTGACCGCTTCCAGCGGCGGCCAGGGACTGGAACTGGCCTCCACGCTGCCGGTCGACGTTGTAGTCCTCGACTACTTCATGCCCACGATGAACGGGCAAGCGGTTGCCATGGAAATGAGGCGACTCCGGCTGCAAGCGCCGATCATCCTGCTCACCGAAACGGACAATGTTCCTCCAGACCCGACGTTGAATCTGGTCGACGCCCTCGTCGCCAAGGATCGTTTGTCCAGCCAGTTGTTGCCCACGATCGCCTACTTGCAGGACTGCGGACTAATCCCCCCTCCTTTCTATGACGCGTAACCGTGAAAGCGGCCGACGAGAGTCTTTCCTCGCGGGATTGCCATAGATCGCCCCTGGCGTTGCAATTCCTGGCCGCGGCGGTTGCCCGCGCCGGGGAGGAATTGGTTCTGCACGATCCACTGCTTTTCGCCAAAGAAAACTGGGTGAGCAATCTTGAGCAGACTCAGGAGGCCACAAGCGTTGACGATATAGATGTTGGAGGGGAAACCATGCCCCCGTGCATTTATCCCAGACTCCCAGGCGGACTCGTCCTCTGCATCGACGATAACCAAGACGCGCTGGAATGCGAGAGGGCATTCCTCGAGACCTTTGGTTATACCGTGCTGACGGCTTCCAGCGGGGCCAAGGGACTGGAGCTAGCTTCCATCCGTTCGGTTGACGTTGTCATTCTTGACTACTTCATGCCCAGGATGAACGGTCAAGAAGTCGCGATGGAACTGAGGCGGCTCCGGCCGCACTCACCCATCATCCTGCTCACCGAAGAACGTGGTGTTCCGGAACGGACGTTGAACCTGGTAGACGCTTTCGTAGCCAAGCATCGTCTGGCTAGCCAGTTGTTGTCCACGATCGAACACTTGCACCGATGTGAATCGGGGCCCGCCGCCCTGGTATGACGTGCAAGAGATAAGAGAGTGGAAGAGTAACGGAGAGGAGCTATGAAAATCTTTTTGTTTGCGGGCTTGCTGGAGATCGTATTCGGAATAGGATTCCTGGTCGCGCCGCTTCCCCGAGCCGGGGTCCAGGATTTTGCGAGCCGAGACGCGAACATGGAGGTGCAGCCCGCTCGAGGTGCGCGCGTGTCGCCCATCATTAGCGTTGTGCTGCTCGCCAGTGGAATCATTCTGATCATTACCTGCGCGCCTAGACGCCGAAAGCCCGAACAGCGGTCTCGCGCCTCTTCGCCGATAACACGCCAAGCCACCCGGAATGCTTCGCCTAAAGCCGGGTGAGCGGCTACGTATCGCTCGCAGAACAATTCTGGTTGAGACTCTTCATCTCTGAGATTTTGAAGGCTGATCGAAAAGGTCGGGGATGTGTCCCGGCAGGTTGGCCGCGTGCAGAAAAACGGCCAGGTTCCCCCTCTTTGGAAAACCCGGCCTGAAATACACCACTGAATTCCGCGGTCGATAGGGTCGGATGACGTTTCCGTCGGTAACCCATGACCGCTTTCGCGGCTTTACAAATTGTTACGACGATACCGTTAACCATCCTTACGCGCTGTGCTTTTTTATACATTTCTAATAATACTTTCTGGGCAATACTCTATCACTCGTGATAGGGAGGCTGAGCCGTATGACTCCGATTCGCTATTCATAAGGTTTTGCTCGTAGATGACGATGAGGCCGTTCGTGGCATGATGCACGCCACCCTGGAACGCAAAGGATTCGAAGTGGTAGCAGCCGCCAACGTCACGGAAGCTTTGAGCCACATCGCAACCCAGAGCTTCGATGTGCTCATCACCGACCTGCACATGCCGAATCCTGGCGACGGATTTACGGTGGTTACCGCGATGCGCCACTCCCAGCCCAATGCGCTCACGCTGCTCATCAGCGGCTACCCCGACGTGCAGAGCGCCATGGCCGCCATCGTTCTGGAAGCTGACGAAATCCTGGTGAAGCCGTTCGAGGTCGCGAAACTTGCCGATCTCCTGCGGGAAAAGACGCTCAACCGCAAGCCCACCCCCCGGCTGGAAAAAGAGAGAGTAGCCACGATACTGCGGCGCTGCATTGCCGGTGTTGTCGAAGACTGGTTGGCGCGAGCGAAACAAAGCAAAGAACTGAACCACGTTCAGTTGAGCGACGACGAGCGCACCGGACATCTCCCTAAGCTGGTCGAAGATCTGATTGTCCGCCTGAGCAGATCCAGTGCCGCCACGAAGGATAGCGACGCTGTCTTTTCGCCGGCCGCCATCGAACATGGCAAGATGCGATATCTGCAAGGCTACACTGCCGCGATGCTGGTGCACGAATCACGAATCCTGCAGGTAACGCTTTTTGGCACGTTGCAGAGTAATCTGAGTTTTCTGGATTTCAGCCTGCTCTTACCCGATGTCATGACGATCGCGGACGAAGTGGACGCACAGTTGACCCAGTCCATGGACAGTTACATGGACGCGATGCGGACGACTGAGGCAGCATAGCGATCAGAACGCGTAATGCACTCCAAGGGTTAGGTTGTTTGCGTGGAAGTTCCGAGGGGCGGTGAACCCATAGGCCGGACCGCTCATCGCAGTATTTGCCAGCGTGCTGCAGGGCACGACCGGAGCCGGCATAGTCAAGGTCGGGAGCGTGCTGGAGGGATTGCAAAACTGTGCTCCCGAAGGACCACCCTCGCCATAGCCGAAGTAGGCATACTCGCCCTTCCAGATCAGATTCTTTCGCATCGCATAGGAGAGATTCACAAAAGGCGTCTGGTAGGTAGAGACCAGCGACCCGTTCACATCGCGCGGATCGTTGAAAAAGCGGCTGCCGTTGACCGAGCTTATTCGGTAGCCGATGTTGGCGTGGAGTTTGTCGATCGGCGAAAGAGCCAGGGCCACGGACGCATACTGCGTTGGAGCGTTCATGAAGTCCTTCACCGGACCAAAAGTATAAGGAGTCCCCGGCACGCGGGGAGTCGGAGACGGGCAGGCCGTGCCGGTGGCCGTCGCGGCGCCCGGTATGGTGGGGCTTGCGGCCGTGCCCAGGAAGCAGATGTTGGTCGCCGTGTACACGTCGCTATGGGCATAGCTGATGTCGAACCCGTAGTGCTCGTTCGGCATCAAGTCGGCGTTCAAACTCAAGATGCGGCTATGATCGACGTGCTGGAGCGGGCCATCCACGGACGCTGTGCCTGTATTGTTCGTATTGTTGTGGCGTTCGAGGTCATTGTACGCGCCGGAGAACGTCGCCCAGGTCTTCGGCCGGTAAGTGGCGTGAATTCTGTAATGCTGAAGCTGGCGGGGTGCGACCGGGGTGAGGACATTGTCGGCGTACAGCACCTCGACCGAAGCGTTGATGTTCAAGTGGTTCGTCGGCTCCATAGCTATGCCGAAGGTACCGCCGTTCTCATTGATGGTGTAGCTGGACATACCGGACAGGTATCCCGTGGTGTTCGCCGCACCTTCGCCGATGGTGTGCTGCTGGTAGTGATAGGTGAGCGTGAACGTGGTGCGATCCGTAAGGTCGTAGGCCGCTGTGAGGTTGTTGGTGATGAACTTCTGGCCGAAGAAATCAAACAGCGGCGTAGCGACGGCCGGACTGCCTTCAAACGTGCCCGTGGGCGGCGTGGTCGCGGTGTTGATCACCGTGGTGGTTAACGCCGTGCTATTGATGTTCGGGGTTGCGGCCGTCACGGTGGTTAGACTCGTCATGTTGGCAACTCCCGGCTGGTGCACATTCGAGTAGTCGATCTGCTCGGAGATGCTGAGCTTTTTCAGCGCCTGCCAAGTGACGCCGTAGTCGGTGGCGATCGCTTCCCGTCTGGCGCTGGCGTTGCCGGCATACGTGATTTCGCGGCTCGTTCCCGCCAGACCCTGGAAGTCGTCGTAGTAGTTCGGCAGGCTCGTGTTCGCCCTGGTGTAGCGAACGTTGCCGTTCATGGTAACGTTCCTGAGGCTGGAGCTTTGGAACCGGAAGATTTCGGTCGGGAAGATTTCGCGGGTAGGCTGGGAACGCGAATAGCTGGTAATCACATTACACGCCGGATCGACGACGGGTAGACCGTTGGGAGTCTGCGCCGGGGAGATTGGGGCGGGTCCAACGCCGGCGTTGCAGGTGATGCCGACCGGCTTGTTGATCGGATTGTCGTAGTTCTGGAGCACTGCGACCCTGTATCCGTCCGCTTCCTGCAGGTTGAAATACTGGGGCGCCATGCTGAAATAGGAATCGCCTTTGTAGTGAGTGACCTGCTCTTCATAGGTCAACCGGGTCCGCGAAATGGGCTTCCATTCGACCGACCCCGTCCAGTCATCCGTGCTGTTGCGCTGATACTCCTGGAGCAGCAGGTCGTAGGCGCCGGCAACCTGATAACCGCTAGGCGTCAGACTCGGCCCCTGGAAGACGTTCTGCGAGTAGCCGGCCCGGAAGGTCACCTGCGACAGCGGAAGCAGTGTGAGGTTGGTGTCCGTCATGCGGCGCACCGAGTTGTTCATAAACGGCGACTGCGTCACCTGCGGCCAAGCATAGGAACCCGTCGGCGCCGCCGTGGGACCGATTGGAATCGACTGGCCGGGCGGAAGGTTCGGATTGCCCAGCAGGTTGTAGTCGAAGTACTGGCGGTCACGGCGGAACAGGCCGGAGAAGTCGTAGAGCTTGCCCTTGGAAAAATCCAGCTTGGCAACGTTGTTCGGATCGCCGCCGAACCCGTTGGTAAAGGCTTTCAAGCGATCGACGGGAGTGTTCTTCGTGTTGGGCAGCGCGCGCAGCTCAAAGGTCTCGCCCAGTATGCGCGGACCGGACTGCAGGTTGACCAGAGTGTCGTACATGGCGCCGCTGCCGTCGATATTGGCCACACGTCCGCCCAGATCGACAGACTCATGAAGCGTGTAGCCCTCCGGAGCGGCCTGGTCGGACACAAGTACCGGAACCTGCGCGACCGCAGTGCCCGCCGTCAAGCCCAAAATGGCTGCGGCCATGCCCCCGACAATGGATCGAGCCGCCGCAAGAAAATGCTTTTCAATCAACCGGCGGAAAATCCATCCTGGGTTCATTTTCAAAGCCTCACTGGAAAAACATTGCTCGTCGAGACCTTGAGTCCCTACGCGCAATCGAAACGCGGCCCGCGCCTCCGCCATTCTCCAGGCGCGTTGCAACCGATGACTCCTACCTGAGGAACGCCGCATTCATGTTCGAGCCATGAATATAGGTATGGCAGTTCGTACAAGTTATGGTTTCCGACGACCCCGCGCCCATGCCGTGAACGTTGTTGTTAGCTACGCCGCTATGGCACTGGTTGCAGAGCGGGGCGATGGCCGGCATGTTCAGCAGGCGGGCGTTCTGGGAACCGTGCGGCGTGTGGCATCCCAGACACCCCTCGGCCTTGACCGCGACGTGTTCAAAGACGAACGGCCCGCGCGTCTCGGTGTGGCACTTGGTGCAGATCGCGTTCTGGTCGGCCGTGGACTTCAGGTTGTTGGCTCCGAAGGTGCCGTGCACGTCGTGGCAATCGCTGCACACGATCAAGCCTTCGTTCACCTTGTGGTGGAAAGGCATATTGAACGCCGGCTTGGTATCGGAGTGGCACTGGAAGCAGAGCGTAGGCTGGGCAACCTTCAGCAGATTTTCTTTTTCCTTGCTCTGGTGGGCGCTGTGGCAGCTAATACAGCTGACCTTCGCCCTGGCGTGGGGTGAGCGGTCAAAGTTCGGGTGCGTTTCCGCGTGACAGGTCAGGCACATGGCGTCGACTTCTTTGGCCGAGTGCTTGGCGGGATTGAATATCTTGCTCACGTCGCCGCCGCCCGCCACGTGCTCGGCCCCAGGACCATGGCAGCCCTCGCAACCTTGCTTGGACGGGCCGCCTCTTGTGTTCAAGGTGGTCTTCCAGTGGGGCGTTTTCTCCCAGGCGTTGTAGATCTCCTCGTGACAGGTCTTGCAGGTCTCCGCGCCCACATATTTGGAATCTTCGGGGGAAGGTTTATTGGCGGCTGGTGCGCCGGCGGGTTCAACAGTCGCAGCCGCCTTAGCCGGAGCTGGCGAACTAGTCTGGCCAGCAGCGAAGACGGCGAAGAACAAAAAGAAGACTGGCATGATTTGGAGCATGTGATTTGCGAGACTGCGAAGATCGCCAGCAGCGATGGCGGCGCACAAGCCGCCGCGCCGTATATGCCTGCCTGAACGGTAATCGTTCGAAGTGACCATTGGATCGAGGAAAACAGCAGCCTACTGCAATCCTCAATCCGCCTCTGGTCAATATTGCACACCTTAGGAATTCATAACGGACATTCGAGTAGACTCGTCGATGGGTGGCCACATGGACGCCATTCTGGCGAGTGCGACAGGAAGCGACACCTGCTCTTCTTCCGACTCTGATCGGCGGCGCTTCTTCCGATCCGCACTCAGACACTTCCGAGTCTTTGGTAGATGATCAATAGTGAACAGACTCGTTGGGACACCGCTTGTATCTTGGAGCCTTCTTTCATGGCAACCGGGATCCCATGCTTGGAATCCTTTAGGGACCGCTATGGGAACTTCAGGCCGTGTCGCCCGTGCCGAAGATCTGAGAAATTGTTAATGAGCTACTTGGGGCTGAAGCTGGTTGAAGATTCTGATAGAAGACAAACGTCTGGAGGAAAACTATGTTTCACCTGATCTGGTACATCCTCATTGGGCTGGTCTCGGGGTTTATCGCGAAGTCGGTGATGCACGTGCATATGACGATCTTCTGGACGATCGTGCTCGGCATCATCGGATCGGTCTTATTCGGCGGGCTTACGCACATAGTTTCGCGACCCAGAAACGAACGTTACCATCCCGCCGGCCTGATTTTTTCCACGCTGGGCGCGATCCTGGTTCTGTTCCTTTGCTACAAGCTGAAGATTCATTTTCCCCAGGTCAACCCGTTCTAGTGTAGTGCGTCGAAAATGGTGATCGTCATGTTGCGCCTCGATCCGGCGGAAGTTTGGTGTTCGACGAAGAAGTCAAGGGCTTTCACCACAGAGGGCACAGAGGATCACAGGGGAAACCGAGGATAAATAAACGTCGATCTGTTTGACGCACACTACGCACTAGTTCATTGAGGACTTACCCTTGCAGATCGCTGCTGCGATCACGGGTTCTTACCGAAAGGCGCCCGCGCGACGGAAGGAGAGTGGCGGACGCGATGGGCTTCAGTGGCAACTGACACTGTCGGTGAACTCGCCGTCAACGAGCATGGCATTGAGGAAACTACTGCACTCTGAGATTTTCGCCAGCAGGGGATCGTTCTGAGCTGAGGGCGGATTGAGACTCTTCTCGGCATTCAGGGACAGGATCGTGGCTTGGGACTCGGTGTCCCACTCCCCCAAATTCGTGAACTCACTCTTGAGCAGTTCGAGAGCTTTCAAGTCGGAATCCGTTTTCGCCGCCACCGACGCCAGGTTCAGGCCCTCCGCTGCCCCGGCACGATGCGCCTTCAGCAGGGGCGCGAGCCAATTGCCCCCGGCAACTCCAGACCGAATCGCAGATGAAATCGCGCCCTTCCACTCCCGCATCTCCGCCAACTGAGCAATGCCCGCCTTGACAAACTCTCTCGAAAATCCCTGTGCGATGGGCTCGGGTTTGGCAATCGTTTCGGCCGCCGGTCCTGTCAATATGACGCGACCGGGCTTAAAGGTTAGCGTGGCTTTCAGGATGCGAGCCAGCGTCTCGACATCGACATACGAACGGCCGCCGATCTGCGATACCGCTCCATCGATGGCGCGGCCATTCATCACCAACGTCATTTTCTGGGGTGGGGTCTGGGCAACCACAGATGGCGCGAACAGCAGAGAGAGTGCGCAAGCAGAGAGAAAACACGAGAGTTTGTTCATAGGGTCACCGATTAGGTAGTAGTGCAGGCGGGTTAGGGGTCACAGCGCCGGTCATTTCGGCTGCGCCGTCACGGCCGCCGAAGCCTCAGCGGGTTGGGTTGAGTTCGTGCTGGATGCAATGCCCGCCGGTATTTGCTTGCTCGGCGGAATTTCGGTTCCGGCTGGATAGATGAGAATCTGCACCGAACCCCAGCCCGCGTCCGAATTCGTGTCCGCCTGCTTGCCCATTCCGAGGGTTTTGAGTTGGCTATCGTCAAATCCGAAGTTCTCGACCAGATACTCACGCACAACCATAGCCCGAGCTTCCGTTAGCACGAAGTCTTTCTGAGTGTCGCCTTCCATGCCTGCCGACGCGACGATGACGGCAAAGGCGAAGGGGTTATTGGCCAGGAACTCGCCGCCGGTGTTTAGAGATTTCTGATTCTTCAGCTTGGCCGAATCTTGCTTGTCGAAAAGCTGTTTAGCTGAGTAGGTAAACTGCTTGGTCGGCGTGCCTTGCGGCAACCGCTCGATCTCATTCTTGGCGAGCTCGGAAGAATCTTCGTAGCCGCGGCTCTTGAAATACCCGCGCAGCAAGAAATTGTGCTTCATCGCTTCCATATTCTCCTGGAAGTCGGTAACACCCGCCTGCGCGTGGGTCATCGTGTCACGCAAGCTGCTCGAAGTCAGTTCGAGATTTGTGTATAACGCTTTATCGTTGACCAGCGCTCCTGCCGTGCCCTCACCTTTGTCGATCTTGGCGCTGATCGAGTCTAGATGCGCGGTTGCCCGAGTCGTATTTTGTATGGCCGCCTGGCTGCTATCAAGAATGTCGCTCGTCTTCTGCAGCAGGTCCGCCATTTCGAGTGGAGCCTGGCTGGCGAGCAGATCGCCATCGCGCACCTCTGCCGATCGATTGGATCCGAACGAGATCGCCAGAAACTGGTTGCCCAATAAACCTTCCGTTTCGATTGTGGCCACCGAGTCCTGCTTGATGATCTCATGCGTCGATTTGGCTACATCCATGATGACAGTGACCTTTTCGCCGGGTTTGTGAGGCAGCACGATGTCGTGCACAGTCCCGCTATGGACGCCGCCCACGCGCACGTCGGCTCCTGCATCCAGGCCCACCACATTGTCGAATTGCGCTTTCAATCGGTACGTCGAGCTGAAAAGATACTGCTTGCCTCCGATGATGAAGATACCGGCAACCAGAATTGCGAGTGTCGCAACGATGAACGCCCCTAGCCGCGCCGCTCTCGACATAATGTCCCCCTACGAATGCTTTAAGAATTCCCTGACAAACTCGATGTCACTTTTCTGAAGCTCCTCAAAGCTGCCTTCGATCACCACATCTCCCTCGTTGAGCAGAGCCAGCCGGTCGGCAATCGTTTTCGCGCTGTGCAGATCGTGCGTGACCACGACCGACGCCATGTGATGTTCCTTTTGGAGCTTGAGGACCAGATCATCAATCTCGGCGGAGCTGATGGGATCAAGACCGGCGGTGGGCTCGTCGAGCAGCAGAATATCCGGCTCCAACGCTAGTGCGCGCGCCAGTCCTACTCGTTTTTGCATGCCGCCAGAGATATCGGAAGGCATTTTGGCAACGGCGCTTTCCATCCCCACCTCAGCCAATAAGGCGTGGACCCGGTCGCGCTGCTCAGACTTCGACATCTTCTTATGGTGCTGCAGCGGAAAGGCTACGTTCTGCTCGACGGTCAGCGAGTCGTAAAGGGCGGCGTGCTGAAACAAGAACCCCATTTTCTTCCTGATCTCACCAAGCTGGTCCAGAGCCAGGCCGGCAATGTCCTGCCCATGGATGCAAACCGATCCCGAGTCGGGTTTCTCCAGTCCGATGATGAGCCTCAGCAATACGCTCTTGCCGGTGCCGCTGCGGCCCAGCACAGCCAGGGTCTCGCCACGTTTCACCGCCAGGTTAATCCCGTTCAAAACCTTTTGACTTCCAAAGGACTTATGCAGGTCCGCGACGGCAACAGCCGGCGCACCGCCGTCTTTCTCGACTTCGTCTTGCTTCGTCGCGACTTGATCGATCGTGTGCATGTTGGTTGGCCAGCTTCCGATCAATTACGGAAAACATATGAGGATGATTTTCACCAATACGACATCGGCCATGATGACCATCAGTGAAGACAAGACCACCGAACTCGTGGCCGCTCGGCCCACGCCGGCAGCGCCGCCCTGGGTTCGCATTCCCTGAAAACACGCGATGAGCCCGATGATCAGGCCAAACACTGCGGTCTTAAATGTTGGTGGCAGAAAATCGTTGAAGCTGGCGTGGTTAAAACCAGCGCTGATGAACTGGTGCAGCGAGAGCGGCTCAACCAAGGCCTGCGTAACCCAGCCCATGAGCAAGCCCGAAAAATCGGCAGCCAGGGTCAGCAGAGGCAGCATCAGAATGCAAGCCAGGATGCGGGTCGCGGCCAGCAGCCGATAAGGGTTTACCGCAGACGCCTCGATGGCGTCGATCTGCTCGGTCACTTTCATTGAGGCTAATTCCGCGCCAATGCCAGCTCCCACTCGGCCGCTCACCACCAGACCCGTGATAATCGGCCCAGTCTCGTGGATGATCGAGAACACGATGGCGGCGGGAAGCAGCGATTTGGCCCCAAATCGAGTCAGGCTGTAGCGGGCTTCCAAAGAAAGCACGACGCCGGTTGCGGCACCGGCCAAAGCGACCAGCGTCAGAGACTTCGATCCGATCTCATCGAGCTGGCGAAACAGTTCGCGGAATTCGAATGGCGGGGTCACTGCCGCCCGCACAACTCGCGCGAAAAAGATGCCGAGATCTCCGAACCATTCGAAGAACTCGTTGATCAAACTCACGGAGGAATTGACCGTAGGGAACAGAGGCAAGTCCCGATGCCCCAGGCTGGGAGCGGGAATGCTTTCGATCGTTGTTGAATTCCCGCCGGTCACTGGTTTGGACTCGTATGTGGCGCTCCGCTCCCGTTGTTCAAGTGCATGCAATGAGGAGCGGAATGAGAGCGGATGGAGACAAATTCCAAAGCGATGCGCAGTTTCACTCGAGATTCTCCTGGAGGCTCATCGGCCACTGAAAAAGTCCCCGATTCTTATACCGTAAGGGGACAGGCTCCATGGTCACACTGGCAAGCGATTTCAACTTCGCCGGATCCCGCTTCCTTACAGGGTTGACCGCAGTATTTCTCGCCAGGTTGCGCTACGCACTTGCACGGAAGGTGTGCACACTTCGTCTGATCGGTTGCCATCATCATGGTTTCTCCTTAGTTGAAAGTTAATGGCACAAGTATCGTTGTCTCCAGCACGCTTGTTGTTGCCGCCTTCTTGTCTCTAGCTCTCCGCCAGCGCCGCGAGATTCCCTGGCGTTCGGTCACCCTGGTGCTTTAGAAATCGATCTGCCGGGCCTACGAGAATCGCAACCGGAAGCCGCAGGGTGCGGATCTCTGGATTACCTCCGCTGGTCGCCAGGACTGCTATGCAACCGGCTTCATCAAAAGGATCGGAAACAAGTTCGAAGACCTCGCCATACATTTTTATGTGCCACGGCGCTGTGTAACCGAGATCCCTAATTTTTGTGCAGCTATCGGAGCAAGTCATTGGATTCAGCCGTTCTGCAGCAGTTGTGCCGTACATTGTGTTGGCCAGCCTGGGCTCTTCTCCTATTCCCCGACTGCTTTTTCCACGCGGCCGATCAGGTTTTGAACCTTGCCGGCTTGCTTCTCCGCTCTGCCTGAGGTTTCCAGATCGGGGTCATTCGTTGCCTTGCCGACCGCCTCTTTGACCTTGCCTTTTACTTCGTGAAGCTTGCCCGAGGTTCGATCTTCCGTACTGGGTTTCATCATTTTTTCCCTTTCTTCCGATCAACCGCTACGCGACTTCTTTTCTCTCGATAGTCACCGGAACCTGCACCAATTCTTCGAACAGAGAGCGGTAGTGAATCATTGCGGTTCGGAGTTCTTCGGTAGTTGCTCCTTCTTTTCCAGCACGGAGCGCAATCTGGTGGGCGGACCGGTAATTTTCCACGACCCGAGGATGGTCGACAGAAATGTCGGCCGCACGTTGATCGAAGTCGGCTACGGGATAGCCCCGAACTTTCATTACAGAAGACACCAGGTCGTCCGCTTCCACGATGGCGCCCTTCGGAGAGTCGACGAAGCGGAACTGCACCGCCTGCCACTCCTTTGAATAACGTTCATGTTCCAGCAAATCAAGATCGCGCAGATTAAGCTTTTCGATCCGCTTCTCGCGATCCGCTAATTTCGCTTCTGCTTTTGAACCATGCGCCAGCACCGCGCGGTCGTATTCGGGCCCAAATTTCTGTCGCAGACCCGCCGTCGTATCCCTTCGTTTTCGCACGTACAGCCAGGCACCCATTGCGACGATCACAACTACCGCGGCGGCCAGAGCAAGAATCCTCGGATCCGTCAAATTCCAGTTCATCGAAATCCTCCACAAAACCAGGTTCACAAAACCAGGTCACGATCTTTGCTTCATCGTGGAAACCCTGTTGAGTCGTCAGTATCGAACTTTCGGCTTCGAAATACTGGTCACAATTGACCGCCTTGCGCGCGAATGCTGCGGCGTCGGGCGAAAGACATGGCGCGAGGTCAAAGACATTAAAGGCCGTCAGAATTCAACCCGGCCGCACACTTCCTAACAAAGTGAGCGATTCTGCACAGCACCGTTTGACGCGCCTGAGCGACTCTAGATTGCGGATGCAATGCAGATCCGATTAAAGGAAAATCATGAAAACGATTAAGTTGCTCCTTCCGTTGCTTGCCCTCCTCGTACTCGGGAGCACGCTGGGCTGCTCAAGCGCCTCCGCAAAGTCACCCGACGTTGTGGACGGCATACGTAAATCGCTCGATGAGGCAGGCCTCAGAAACGTTTCCGTGAGTCAGGATCGCGACAAGGGCATCGTGACCCTCAACGGACTTGTCGCCAGTGAAAATGACAAGGCCCAGGCCGAATCCCTGGCAAAGTCCTTCGCTGGAGCTCAGGTCGTCGCGAACCAGATTGCGGTGATTCCGGTGGGTGTAGAAAAAGAAGCAAAGGCCGTGAACTCTGACCTGGATCACGGCATCGAGAACAATCTGGATGCTGCGCTGATCCAAAACAAGATGCACGACAACGTGAATTACGTAGTAAAGAGCGGAGTAGTCACGCTGACCGGGGAAGTGAATTCGGAAGCCATGCGTTCGAGCGCGGAGACAGTGGCGACCGGAGTTCCGAATGTACAGCAAGTGGTGAACGACCTCCAGGTCAAGAATCAGAAAGCCAGTTCGTCACCGTAGCGGCAACGAAATGGATCCCTGGCTGGTGAAGCGGGGCCAGTCTCAGTAGCACGGCAAGTGATCGGCGAGCTTCCAGCCGCAATCGGTCATAGCGAAATTGAACAGGAGATGCCATGTCCTTTGGAATTTATGCTGGTGGGTTCGCAATCATGATCTGCGGACTGATGTACGGAGCGCACTTGATGCACATGCCGGCGCACTGGATTGCCGTTGGCGCGATTGTGCTGTTGGGACTTGGAATTCTGTCCGCGGTAAAAGCGACGCGCCAGAAAGATTTGTCGAAGTAGAAGTATCGTTAGAAGCCGAATTCCAATGTTGATCGAGCGCCAGGAGGATCGTCAGAGAGCGGAACCCCACAAGCAGCACGCAAAATGCATGACGATCAATATTGACCAGTAATCGGAATTCCCAGGCTCCATACTGGCCTCGAACAGATTTCCACAATTCGGAAAAACAAGCCGGCTTTTCCGGCTATATAGATCTCTTGTGAAACCGACAGCATAAAGAGCTCTTGTCGCACGACCACCACCGGGCGAGTTTGTCGGAGAAAACTATCAGGAGATATCATGAAACTACTCAAAGGAATAGGAATCGCACTCTGCCTCGCTGTTCTCTGTCTACTCGTCGTGCCCGCAGCAAGGGCAGATGACTGGAACCGAAAGACGGTTGTAACCTTCAGCGGACCTGTCGAAGTTCCGGGCGTGGGCCAACATAACTTGCCGGCCGGAACCTATGTCTTCAAGCTTCTGGATTCACAATCCGACCGTCACATCGTCCAGATTTTCAATCAGGACGAAACCCAGGTGCTCACGACAATCCTGGCAATTCCGAATTACCGCTTGAAGTCGACTAGCAAGACGGTAATCACGTTCCGCGAACGTCCCGCCGGAGAGCCTGAGTCGTTGAGGGCATGGTTCTATCCCGGGCGCCAATGGGGCGAGGAATTTGTATACGAAAAACCGAGAGCCATCGAGTTGGCGAAGGAAACCAACACGCCCGTGCTCGCCACGCCGATCGAGCTGGCAGCGGCTCCCATCGAGGCTTTGAAGACGGCGCCTATCGAGGCCGTCGCCCCAACCGGAGAGCCAGTCGAATTAGCTCAGGTTGTTGAAGCACCTCCAGTTGCTGCTGAACCAACGACTGTGGCTGCCGCCGATCCTCTACCGAAAACCGCCAGTTCGCTGCCCTTGATTGGGCTGATTGGACTGCTGATGATTGGCGCCGGCTTTGCTCTGTCGGCTTTTTCGAAGCGAGCCGTTTGACACCAAGTGAAGAGGTGGATCGGCCGGGAAGATCCTTTCCTTTTCGGTTGACCGGATGCCGGACGACGCTAAGTACTGCGCTCGTCCGGCTGCTCGGGCCGATTCCGTATGAGATGAAGGAAACACGGGATGCAGAAGCATTACCTATCCGCGCCACCAACGCAAAGTAAATTGACGCTGCAGAACACTCCACATTTCTCCCGGCGGCGGGCCGCTTTTCTTTTTTTGATTACACTATCGAGTTGTGCCCTGGCGCAGGAACCTTCGCCGTTGCCAAGCAGCCAGGAAGGCGTATACACCATCAATGCAAATGTGGATTTGGTGGTGTTGCGAGCCACTGCGCAGGACGGCAAAAACATGCTCGTCTCCGGACTCAACAAAGACGATTTCCAGATTTATGAAGATGGAATACTTCAGCCGATCAAGTATTTCAGCCACGAAGATATCCCAGTTACGGTCGGCCTGGTTGTGGATAACAGTGGAAGCATGAAAACGAAGCGCCACGACGTTAACGCCGCAGCGCTGGCGTTTGTTCGCTCCAGCAACCCGCAGGACCAGATGTTCGTCGTCAATTTTAACGAGAAGGTTTCGTTCGGCCTTCCGGACAACCTATCGTTCACAGACCAGGCGGCTCAGTTGCAAGTTGCCCTATCCAGAGTCGCCGCCGATGGTGAGACCGCGCTCTACGACGCCATTGCCGTCGCTCTCGATCACCTGAAGAAGGGAGACCGGGACAAGAAGGTGCTGATCGTGGTCAGCGACGGCGGCGACAACGCCAGCAAACATACGCTGGCCGAAATCATGGCCCTGGCCGGGCAGCCTAACGCAATTATCTACACGATCGGCATTTTCGACGACGAGGATCCCGATCGCAATCCCAAAGTGCTCAAGCGTCTCGCGAAGCAAACGGGTGGCGAGGCATTTTTTCCAGAATCGCTAGCCGACGTTACACCCACCTGCGAACTCATTGCTCGCGACATCCGTAGCCAGTACACCATCGCCTACGTTCCCACAAACAGAAAGCGCGACGGTACGTATCGAGTCATACAGGTGAAAGCAAGTGCGCCGGGCCATGGACGTTTAGCGGTGCGCACTCGAACCGGTTACTTCGCACCGTCCGCGCTTCCACCAGCCGCAGCCAAGGTCATTGACCATGCAACTCACAACTGAACCGGGGCTCGTCACGACGCGCAGCTAAGGTTTCTGCGCTGGGCTTCGCGCCACACGCTGGACAACGAACCGACAGGGCCAGTTTTGCCTGGCCAGTTTCCGGTTGGCGTCCTTGGGTTACACCCTGCGCCGTTGCCTGGCGACAAGATGGTCAATAGTGACCAGTCCGCAAGTCCACTTCGGTGAATACTAGGAACATAGAAATCCAACCAGCGCTGGTGTTGTTCTTTGCCGTCTGACCATTGCCCGTATTTCACTAAACCGCCACCGTTCATCGAGTCAGGAACACAAATGTCGCTGCCGAACATGCTATCGGGCGCTGTCTTAGAAGTAGCCAGCCCGCGCCCACTCATTCTGGAAGGGACCGCACCGGCCAGGCCGCACTCGAAGCCATCCTTGCCCAGTCGGATCGCGGTCATCGGGAATTATCTTCCCCGGCACTGTGGCATTGCCACATTCACCACCGACTTGTGCAGTGCCATCTCCGCAGAGTACGGGACTGCTCGCCTGTTGGCGCTCCCCGTCAACGACACCAAGGAAGGATATGACTATCCTTCCCGGGTGCGATGGTCGCTCGCCCAAGACGATGTGAAATCGTATCTGGAGGCCGCCGAATTCCTGAACTTCAACAACATCGACATGGTATGCCTGCAGCACGAATATGGAATCTTCGGTGGTCCGGCCGGAAGCCATATCCTGGAACTACTACGCGGTCTAAAAATGCCGGTCGTCACGACTCTGCACACCGTTTTGCGTGAGCCGGATCCCAACCAACTGAGGGTGATAGAAGAGATCGCGGAACTCTCGGATCGGCTTATTGTGATGACCCAGCTTTCGTCCCAGTTTCTACAGGAAATCTTCAAGGTGCCCGGCAGCAAGATCGACATCGTTCCGCACGGCGTTCCCGATCTGCCTTTCTTAGACCCGAATTTCTTCAAGGACCGCTTTGACGTGGAAGGAAAAGCGGTTTTGCTTACGTTCGGCCTGCTCTCGCCAAACAAGGGAATCGAAAACGTAATCCAGGCGCTGCCGCAGATTCTGTCCCGGCACAAGAATGTTGCATACATCGTCGCGGGCGCAACTCACCCTCACATCCTGCGTCGCGAAGGCGATAAGTATCGAGCCAGCTTGCAGGCCTTGGCGAAGGAAATGGGAGTGGAATCGCAAGTGATCTTCGACAACCGCTTCGTCAGTCCCGAGGAAATGGTCGAGTTCATTGGCGCCGCAGACATCTACATCACGCCCTATCGGTATGAAGCGCAGGTGGTTTCCGGAACGCTGGCTTACGCGCTAGGTGCGGGCAAAGCGATCATTTCGACGCCCTACTGGCACGCGATCGAGTTGCTGGACAACCGCCGAGGCGCGCTCGTCCCATTCCAGAATCCCGACGCGATTGCGCAGAAGACAATTGAACTCCTTGACACTCCTGCGATTCGTCACGCCATGCGAAAACGCGCGTACCTGTTTGCGCGAGAGATGGTTTGGAAGCGAGTGGCCCAAGGTTACATGGAAAGTTTTGCGCGGGTTCGCAGCGATCGCATGAAAAATCCAAAAGTCCAGTTCTCCGCCCGCCTGATTGAAAAATCGCTGGGGCAGTTGCCTGAGTTGAAGCTCAATCACTTGCATCGAATGACCGACGATACCGGAATGCTGCAGCACTCGATCTTCACGGTCCCGAACCGGAGAGAGGGCTACACCACGGACGACAATGCCCGTGCGCTGATACTTGCTGTGCTGATGGAGCAGTGGGATCTGGAACACTCGGATTATGATCGGCGTGGAACGGCAGGATCATCTTCCGCGCGTTCCCCTGATCTGTACCTGTCATTCCTGGAGCATGCCTTCAATCCAGCGAAAGGCAGATTCAAGAACTTTCTTCGCTATGACCGCCGGTGGAACGAATCGGCAGGGTCCGAAGATAGTCATGGGCGCGCGTTGTGGGCTCTGGGGACGGTTCTAGGGCGATCCCGCAATCAGGGATGCAGGGGCGCTGCCGGTCGTTTGTTCGAGTTTTCTCTCCCCGCGGTGCTGGAATTCTACAGTCCGCGAGCCTGGGCCTATGCGCTGCTCGGAATTCAGGAATATCTCATTTCGTATCCCGGAGACCGCGACGCCCAGAAAATACAATCTGCCCTCAGTCAGCGTCTGCTCGAAATGTATCAGTCCGTTCGAAGGCCGGACTGGAAATGGTTTGAAGACGTTCTAGCATACGGGAACGCGAGATTGCCGCAGTCTTTGCTCTTAGTGGGCACCGCCTGCTCCGACGATCGCATGGTCTCCGCCGGCCTCGAATCTCTGGAGTGGCTGCTGGAAATGCAACGGTGCGAAGCTCGCGGTCACTTTGTTCCCATCGGTTCGCAAGGCTTTTATCGGCAGGGTGGCCAGAAGGCCCGCTTCGATCAGCAACCGATCGAAGCCGCTGGTGCGGTCTCTGCGTGCTTGCAAGCGTACCGTGTCACCCGTGACAGCGGCTGGCGCAATCAGGCCTGGTCGGCTTTCAATTGGTTCCTCGGCGAGAACGATCTGCAACTTCCTCTTTATGATTCCGTCAGCGGCGGCTGCCGCGACGGCCTCCATCCCGACCGCGCCAACGAAAACCAGGGGGCAGAATCAACGCTCTCGTTCCTGACGGCACTGCTGGAAATGCGATCTGTGCAAGAGACCGAACAAAAGGAAATCCTTTCATGACCGTACCCGCAGAAGAGCCAGCGAGCCTGTTGAGCACTCGCTTCGAGCCCTTGCTTCTTCGCCATCCCTCGAACCCGATCCTGACGAGTAAAGACTGGCCCTATCCCATCAACAGTGTGTTCAATGCGGGTGCAACCCTGCTTGCGGATGGCACCACGCTTCTCCTGTGCCGGGTGGAAGACCGACGTGGCTTGTCGCATCTTTGCGCGGCACGTTCTCGCAACGGCGTCGATGGATGGCTGATCGACAACGAGCCCACATTGATGCCCGACCCGAAGAACTATCCGGAAGAAATCTGGGGCATTGAAGATCCGCGCATCACGTTCGTGCCTGAACTGCAGCAATACGTTGTCACCTACACGTCCTATTCGCGCGGTGGTCCCGGCGTATCGTTGGCCCTGACCAAAGACTTTCGCATCTTCGAACGATACGGCGTCATTATGCCGCCCGACGACAAAGACTCCGCTCTTCTGCCTCGGCGAATCGACGGTTGTTGGGCGCTCATTCATCGCCCCATGACCACGCTCGGGGCACACATGTGGATCTCTTACTCTCCCGACCTGCGTTATTGGGGCAGGCACAGGCTCATGCTGGAAGCTCGCCGCGGGGCCTGGTGGGATGCAAATAAAATTGGGTTGTCACCGCCGCCCATTGAGACCTCCCGAGGATGGCTCGTCTTCTATCACGGAGTGAGGCATACGCCGTCGGGTTGTCTGTACCGATTAGGTCTGGCCCTTTTCGATCTGGGGAATCCGGAGCAGTGCTTGCTGCGGGGGGATTCGTGGATCTTTGGACCGGAAGAGTCGTACGAACGCCAAGGTGACGTTGACGATGTCGTGTTCCCCTGTGGGTACACAATGGATGCCGATGGGGACACGCTCAACATTTACTACGGAGCGGCGGATTGCGCGATTGCCCTGGCGCGCGCGAGCGTCCGCTCTCTGCTGGAGTGGCTCGATGCGAATGGAAGTTGCGACCGTCGCCAGAGGGAGCAGGATTTGTGAGATTGCTGAGATAGCTTCCAGTGTGCCCCACCAGCCGAAGCCAAGGCGGGTCGAGGAACCGCCCCAGACGTGTCCTACTTCTCGATGGCTGTCTCCGACTTGGCAGGTTTCTGGGTGACCTGCTGCGGGTTCGGCAATTGCGAACGATCCCAGCCACCGCCCAGCGCCTCTACCAACGCCACGGCTGAGGTCATCTGTTGCACCTGAAGATTATTCAGAATCTGCTGATCCGCCAGCACCGTGGTCTGGGCAATTACCACGTCGAGGTAGGGGTCGACCCCGGTGTCGTAGCGCGCCTGTTCAAGCTTGAGGTAGGCTTGAGCGGATTCCACCACCTGCTGTTCCTGCTGGATTTCCTTGGATAGGATGCGAACTTCTGCAAGAGAATCTTCCACCTGCTGAAAAGCGGTGAGCACCGTCTGTCGGTAGCCGGCGAGATCCGCATTGTAGGTTGCGACGTATTGTTGGACGGTGGCGCGACGCAAGCCTGCGTCGAAGATAGTTTCGGGAAGCGAGGCACCGACGGACCAAAAGCGGTTTGGCCACGCCAGCCAATGACCGAAGGAGGAACTCTCGAAGCCGCCTTCCGCGGTCAACGTCAGGTTCGGATAATAGGCCGCATAGGCGATGCCGATCGACGCGTTGGCTGCGGCCATGGTGCGCTCCGCGGCGGCGACGTCGGGCCGGCGCTCGAGCAGTTCCGAAGGCATGCCGATCGGAATCGGCGGCGGAGCAACCGTCATGGGCTTCACCGGAATGGAGAAATCGGAAGCGGCCTTGCCGATGAGTACGGCGATCGCGTGCTCATACTGCGCCCGTGCGATCCCCACATTGGTTGCGCCCGCCTGCGCGCTTTGCAGCGTGGATTCGGCCTCGACTACGGAGATTTCGTTATCGACACCATTTTCATACAGGGCGCGGGTCAGGTCATAGGCTTTCTGGTCCGCCACAACGGTGTCGTTATAGATCTTTTGCAGTTGGTCCTGGCCGCGAATCTCGAAAAAATATTCCGCCAGGCTGGCCTGCTCGGTGAGGCGCTCGTTCTCGAGATCGGCCGCGCTGACCTGGGCAGAGTACTGGGCTTGGCGCACCGTGTTACGGACCTTGCCCCATAGGTCGGGCTCCCATGAGGCTTCGAGCGGAAGCGTGTAGAGAGTGCTCTGCAACCGCGGAGCAGCAGTAGTGCCCGTACCGCTCGTGCTGCCGCTAGTCGTGCCCACATTCGCCGAAGCCCGCGAGTGCGTAACCGAGGGCACAGCCGACAGCGTGGGAAAGTATTGCGCACGGGCCTCGCGTACGACCGCGCGCGCTTCCATGAAGTTCTCAAAGTACTGTTTGATGTTCTGGTTGTTGATATCGAGTTGCTCTTCGAGTGCGTTCAGTTCGGGATCGCTGAAAATCTCCCACCACTTGCCGCGTAGCTTGGCATCCGCAGGCTTTGCAGGCGTCCAGAGTCCGGCTTCCTGGGACGGAGCGGGTGATTCCTTGTACTCCGGCGCAGGTGCCTGCGGCGCTGGTGCATGGTACTTTGGTCCGACTACGCAGCCGGCTGACATGAGCAACAGCGTAGCCGCACAAAGCCGAATCGTGCCGTTCGCTGGTTTTCGCGTGAAGATCTTCATAACATTCCTAACTAAGCAACCATTCATCTCAGTCTGCCGTGCTAGCCGGCCTCAGGAGCCAGAGAAGGACGCCGTGCTTTTCTCCCCTCCATCCATAACCGGAGCCGGTCGAACTCCAGATAGACAACCGGCGTCGTATAGAGCGTAAGTAACTGGCTCAAGATCAGGCCGCCAACAATCGTGATGCCCAGCGGGCGGCGGAGCTCAAATCCCGTGCCCGTACCGAGCGCCAACGGGAGCGCGCCCAACAACGCAGCCATCGTCGTCATCAGGATCGGACGGAAGCGCAACATGCAGGCTTCAAAAATCGCATCGAAGGGCGATTTGCCCTCCTCGCGTTCTGCCTGCAGGGCGAAATCGATCATCATGATGGCATTCTTTTTTACGATTCCAATCAGCAGCACAATGCCAATGATGGAGATGATGTTCAGATCCTGCTTGAAGATAATCAGGGCCAGCATCGCGCCTACGCTCGCCGACGGCAGTGTGGAGATAATCGTCAGCGGATGAACCAGGCTTTCGTACAAAATACCGAGAACAATATAAACCGCCAGAAGAGCGGTCACGATAAGCACGGGCTCGGTTCCGAGAGATTGCTGGTAAGCCTGCAGCGTGCCCGCATAAAAGCCTTGCAGCGTAGAGGGCGCGCCCACCCGCTTCTGCATCTGGGCGATGGCCGTGGTGGCATCGCTCAAGGACACGTTCGCCGCCAGGTTAAAAGACACGGTGACCGAGGGGAACAATCCCGTGTGGTTAATCGCGAGAGGCGTGGTGTTGGCATGACCGTTGGCTACTGTGAGCAGCGGAATGTTGCGGCCGCTGGATTGAAGATAGATGTCTTTCAATCCTTCCGGGGTTTGCCAATACTGCGGGGCCACTTCCAGCACTACGTAATACTGATTCAACTGGGTGTAGATGAGGGACACCTGCGACTGACCGAATGCACTGTATAACGCCGAGTCCAGCGATTGTGCGGTAAAGCCGAGCTTGGCCGCGGTCACGCGATCATAGTTCATCACCTCATCCAGTCCGCCGTTCTGCTGGTCCGAGCTCACGTCCTGCAGACCTGGCAGATGCTGCATCTGACCCAGGATAATTGGCGCCCAGTGGGACAACTCCTTCACGTTGTCGGATTGCAGGGTGTACTGATACATTGCGTTGCTGGATCGGCCGCCGATGCGCAGATCCTGCACGGCCTGAAGGAATGAAGAGGCCACAGGCAGGCGGTTTAACTTCGGGCGCAGGCGGTCGATGATCTGAGCGGCACTTATTTTGCGCTGCGCCAGCGGCCTCAGAGCGACATAGAGCGAGCCCGTATTTGTGGCTCCGCCGCCACCCGTAAAGGCAATCACATTGGCGACGGCGGGATCGCCCTTGATGACGGCGCCAATCTGCCGAATGGAGTTGTCCATCGCCGGAAAGGATGAATCCTGGGGCCCGCGCACACTGCCGGAAATGGCCCCAGTGTCCTCTGTCGGGAAAAAGCCCTTGGGTATTTTAAAACCCAGCACCACATTGAGCGCGATGGTCAGGAAGAGCACTATGAGGGTCAGGGTGGGATGGTCGAGCACCCAATGCAGGCTGCCACGATACAACGACAGCACGCCGTCGAAAAACTTTTCGCTGGCCATGTAGAGGCGGCCATGCTTTTCAGTTTTCTCGCTCTTCAAAAGGTAGGCGCACATCATCGGCGTCGTGGTCAGCGAGATGATCATGGACACGAAGACGGCGGTCGAGAGCGTGACGGCAAATTCGCGGAAGAGACGGCCCACGATCCCGCCCATTAGCAGCAGGGGAATAAAAACAGCGATGAGCGAAATGCTGATGGTGAAGACGGTGAAGCCGATCTCTTCCGCACCCTTCAGGGCTGCGGCAAAAGGCCTCATCCCTTCTTCCAGGTGGCGCGAAATGTTTTCCATCACCACGATGGCATCATCGACCACAAATCCCGTGGCAATGGTCATGGCCATCAGCGAGAGATTGTCCAGGGTATACCCGAACAGATACATCACGGCGAACGTACCGACCAGCGAGACCGGCACGGCGACGGCGGGAATGAGCGTGGCGCGGCCGTTGCGCAGGAAGAAAAATACCACCAGAATGACCAGGCCGATGGAAATGAGCAGCGTCCGCTCCACGTCACTGACCGAGGCGCGGATGGTTATGGTGCGATCCAGAACGATTGTGGTCTCGATGCCGAGCGGAATGGAGGCCTGGATCGACGGCAGTTGCGCGGTGATCCGGTCGACCGTATCAATGATGTTTGCGCCGGGCTGACGGAAGATGATGACCGTAATCGAGCGCTTGCCGTTCAAGTAGCCGGCAGCACGGACGTTAGCCACCGAATCTGTCACCTGCGCCACGTCGGACAGGCGGATCGCAGCGCCGTTCTTATAGCCGATGATCAGGGGCTTGTAGTCTGCGGCGTGGGAGATCTGGTCGTTGGCGAGGATGTCGGCGGCGTGGTCGCCATCGGTGATTTGGCCTTTGGCCAGGTCGGAGTTCTGCAGGCTCAGCACCGACTGCAAATTCCCCAGGGTAAGTCCATAGCCGGCCAATTGTGTGGGATTGGCGTCTACTCGCACCGAGGGCAACGCACCTCCGCCGACGCTGACCTGGCCTACTCCTTGGATCTGCGAAAGTTTTTGCGCGAGCACGGTGGAGGCTTCGTCATAGATTTTGTCGGGACCGTACTTGTCGGAGGTAAGGCCGAGGATCATGATCGGCGAATCTGCAGGATTGACCTTGCGATAAGTCGGATTGCCCGGCAGATTGGCAGGTAAATAGGTTCGTGCCGCATTAATGGCGGCTTCCACATCGCGCGCCGCACCGTCAATATCGCGGCTGAGGTCGAATTGAATGGTGATCGAGGTGCTGCCGAGCGTGCTGGAGGAGGTCATCTCCGTGACTCCGGCAATATGACCAAATTGCCGCTCCAGAGGAGTCGCGACCGACGATGCCATAATCTCGGCGCTGCCTCCCGGCAGGCCTGCGCTGACTGAAATGGTCGGAAAATCAACCTCTGGCAGTGGCGCCACCGGCAGCACCTCAAAAGCAATCGCCCCGGCAAGCGCAATCGCCACCGTCAGCAGCGTAGTCGCCACAGGCCGCAGAATGAAAGGTCGGGAAAGGTTCATGCCGGCCCTGCCTGTTCCGCGTCTCCCGTGGGCGCTGCGTCTTCGCTTTGCTGCGAGTGCGATTTGTGCCCGAAGCGCTGCGCCAGGTTGTCAAAGAAAATGTAGATGACGGGCGTGGTGTACAGCGTGAGCACCTGGCTCAGCAACAGGCCGCCCACCATGGCGATGCCCAGCGGCCTGCGCAGCTCGGAACCAAAACCGGTGCCAAGCGCCAACGGCAGGCCACCTAAAAGCGCGGCCATCGTGGTCATCATGATGGGGCGGAAGCGCAGCAGGCAGGCCTCGTAGATTGCGTCCGTTGCGTTCTTTCCGTGCTTCCGCTCACCTTCCAGCGCGAAGTCGACCATCATGATGCCGTTCTTCTTCACGATGCCGATCAGCAGGACGATGCCGATGATCGCCACCACGCTCAGATCCTGGCGGAAGATAATCAGCGCAAGGAATGCGCCCACGCCCGCTGACGGCAGGGTCGAGAGAATCGTAATCGGGTGAATAAAGCTCTCGTATAAAACGCCCAGCACGATGTACACCGTGACCAGCGCGGCAAGAATGAGCAGCGGTTCGTTGGAGAGCGAATTGGTGAAGGACGCCGCTGTTCCTTGAAAGCCGGCCTGCAGGCTGGCCGGCATGTGCATATCTTTCTGCACTTTGTCGACCGCCGTAATGGCCTCGCCCAGCGCTGCGTTCGGCGCCAGATTGAACGACACCGTGATGGCCGGAAATTGCCCTTGATGGTTGATGGAGAGCGCCTCGGTGGTTTTCTCGAAGTGCGCAAACGCGCTCAGCGGTACGGCATTGCTCATCGCCGAACTGGTCGCGCCCGCCGAGTTCGCTCCAGTACTCGAAGGAGTCGCAGCGCTCGGGGAAAGCGCGTTCGCCGGCGGAGCAAGCGTATTCGCCGATGGCGTGTATAGCGCGGAAGCGGTCAATGCGTTCGACCCTGCGGACGATGCTCCTGAGGATGCGAATGAGGTCGATGCACCGGCCCCGGACGCGCCGGACGACGCGTTGGACTGGATATAGAGATGGTTCAGCTTGTTGGGGTCGAGTTGAAACTGCGGCGTACTCTCGAGCACCACGTGGTACTGGTTCACCTGGGTATACATGGTGTTGATCTGCCGCTGGCCAAAGGCGTCATACAAAGTGTTATCGATGGTTGTCGGCGCGATGCCAAATCGCGAGGCCGTCACCCGGTCAATTACCAGAGAAACGGCAAGCCCTCCCATTTGTTGATCGGTGGCAACATCTTCCAGTTCCGGCAGTTGTTTCAGCCGGGCGACGAAGCGATTGGTCCAGTCACCCAGTTCGTTCGCGTCGGGATCTTCCAGAGTGAACTGGTACTGCGTGCGGCTCACCCGATCGTCCACGCTGATGTTCTGGACCGGTTGCATGAACAGCTGGATACCCTGAACCTGATCGAGTTTCGAAGTGAGCCGGCGGATGACGTCAGAGGCACTCATCTTGCGCTGGTCGAGCGGCTTCAGATTGATCGATATGCGGCCGCTGTTCGTGGTTGTATTGGTTCCGTCTGCGCCGATGAACGACGAAAGGCTTTCGACGGCCGGGTCGTCCAGAATTACTTTCGCCAACTCCTGCTGCTTTGCGGCCATGGCCTTGTAGCCGATGGTCTGCGGTGCCTGCGATATGCCTTGAATGACGCCCGTATCCTGCACCGGGAAAAATCCTTTGGGAATGATGATGTACAGGAATATGGTCAGCATCAGTGTGGCCAGAGCGACCAGGAGCGTAATCGTCTGAAAGCCAAGGACAAATTTCAGGGTTCGGCCATAGAAAGCGATCATCCCCTCGAAGGCACGCTCCGTAGCTCGATAGACGCGCCCCTGTTGCTCTTTGGGCTGGTGCCGCAAGATTCGCGCGCTCATCATGGGCGTGAGCGTAAGGGAGACTACTGCCGAAACCACAATCGTGACGGCGAGGGTCACGGCAAACTCGCGGAACAGGCGGCCCACTACATCGCCCATAAATAACAGGGGAATCAGCACGGCAATGAGTGAGACGGTCAGGGAGAGAATGGTGAAGCCAATCTGCTCCGCGCCCTTGAGCGCCGCCTCCATGGGCTTTTCGCCCTCTTCGATATAACGGGAGATGTTTTCAATCATCACAATGGCATCGTCCACCACGAAGCCGGTGGAGATGGTCAGGGCCATCAGCGACAAGTTGTCCAGGCTGTAGCCGAGGATGTACATTGCCGCGAAAGTGCCAATTAACGAAAGCGGCACAGCCACGCTGGGGATGATGGTGGCGTAGAGACTCCGCAGGAAGAGGAAGATAACCAGCACGACCAGGCCGACCGTCAGCAGCAATTCGAACTCAACATCGGAGACCGAGGATTCGATGGCAGTCGTAAGATCGGTCAGCGTGGTGACCTGAATGCCGGTGGGCAGGTTGGCCTCAAGCTGCGGCAGCAGTTGCTTGATGCTCTTGACCACTGCGATCGTGTTGGCCCCAGGCTGGCGCTGCACGTTCAGGATGACCGCAGGGGTCTGATTCATCCACGCGGCCTGATTATTGTTCTCTATGCCATTCACCACCTGTGCGACGTCGGTCAGCATCACGGGCGCGCCGTTGCGGTAGGCAACGACTACCTTCCGATAGTCATCGCTGGTGACTAGTTGATCGTTGGCGTCGATCTGGTAATCCTGGCGTGGCCCATCGAAGTTTCCTTTGGCGGCGTTCACGCTGGACTGGGTCAGCGCGGTACGCAAGTCTTCAAGGTTGATGCCGTAGGAGGACAGAGCCGTGGGGTTGGCTTGAATGCGGACTGCAGGCTTTTGGCCGCCGCTGATGGTGACCAGACCAACGCCGCTGAGCTGCGAAATCTTGGGCGCAAGGCGCGTATCCACCAGGTCCTCGACCTGAGAAAGCGGCATAGCACTTGAGGTGATGGCCAGGGTCAGCACGGGGGCGTCGGCGGGATTCGTCTTACTGTAGATCGGCGGCGCGGGCAGAATGGATGGCAACAGACTCTGCGCGGCGTTTATGGCCGACTGCACTTCTTCCTCGGCCACATCGATATTCAGCGTGAGGCTGAACTGCAGCACTATGACCGAAGTGCCGCCGGAACTGCTCGAGGTCATCTGGCTCAAGCCCTGCAGTTGGCCGAATTGACGCTCCAGTGGAGCCGTCACCGTCGTCGCCATCACGGTTGGGCTTGCGCCAGGATAGAAGGTGAGTACCTGAATGGTGGGATAGTCCACTTCCGGCAAGGCGGAGACCGGCAGTTGCGTATAGCCCACAATACCGACCAGCAGGATTGCGGCCATCAGCAATGCGGTCGCAACTGGCCGCAGAATAAACGGGCGGGAGGGACTCACGGGGTGTTGCTCCCTGTGGTGGTGGCTGGCGTCGGTTTGGCCGAACCGCTATTCGGGGCGTTATTGGACACGGTGACCGCGGTATTCTCCTGCAACTTATCAAAGCTGCTGTTGGCGACAACATCTCCGGGATTGATGCCGTCTACCTGCGTCATGCCGCCATCAGTCACTCCCGGCTTGATGGTGCGCAGGTGTGTGGAGTTGTTTTGAATCAAGTACACGAACGATGCCTGGCCATTCTGCTGAATGGCTGAAGCTGGAACCAGCGTTACCCCTTGCAGCGTATTCACCAGCAGCCGCGTGTTCACAAACTGGTTGGGGAAAAGCGCATTATTTTTGTTGCCGAGGACGGCTCGCCCTTTGACCGTTCCGGTCGTAGTGTCAATCTGGTTGTCGAGCGTCAAAAGCTTCCCGCTGGCAATCTTGGTTTGCGCCGTGCGATCAAAGGCATCGACCGGGAGGGTAGCTTTTTTCTGCAATCGAGCCTGAACCGGGCCGAGACTATCTTCCGGGATGGTGAAAATTACGGTGATGGGATCCAGTTGCGTGATTACGGCGAGGGTTGTGGTTCCATCAGACTGCACCACGTTGCCCGGATCCACCAGACGCAAACCGACGCGGCCGGCAATGGGCGCAGTGATATGGCAGTACTCCACCTGAATCTTGTCAAAATCCACGGTCCCCTGATCGTTTTTTACCGTGCCCTGATCTTGCAGGACAAGCTTTTCCTGGTCATCCAGGATTTGCTTGGCAATCGCGTTGCGTGCCCAGGTGGCACGATAGCGGTCCAGATCCATCTGCGCCTGAGCGAGCAGGTTCTGGTCGCGCTCCAGTGCGCCCTGGGCTTGCATGAGCATGGCTTGGTAAGGACGCGGGTCGATGTCCACCAGAGGATCGCCCTTACGGACCACCTCGCCTTCCTTAAAGTGCACGGCAACGACCAAGCCATTTACCTGGCTGGTAATCGATGCGGTATAGACCGGAGTAACCGTACCGATTGCATCCAGGTAAACGCCGATGTTACCTTTCGTGGCCGTCACGGTTGTAATCGTGATCTTTGGGGGCGCAGGCGCGACCTTCTTTGCCGCCTCGTGATGGCGCCAGATCAACCAGATTACAAACACGACGACGAGCAACAAGGCAATTCCGATGATGGTCCACAGTGCCGTGTGCCGGGGAGAATCCGAACCATCAGCCGTGAGTTGATGGTCACGCCCGATGTGGGGCTGTTCGTTCGTGTCAACAGTCAAAAGGGATCTCCTTTGTCAACTACGAATTGCACAAGATTATATCTGTGCCGCTGGAGATTCCAGTTCGTAATCGTGGGAGCAATGTCCGGGTTCAGCGATTTCCCGAAATGGAAGCTCCGCACGGTATTTCAGCGGGAATGAGATGCGTACCGCACAGCAAACGGCCAAACATGGCCCAACGAAACAAGCCCGTAGACGCCCCAGAAACTCAGCGCATACCCCAAAATGTTCTTTCGGACCACTCGGGGGAATACGCAAAGAAATGATGGGACAAATGCAAGTTTGCGATATGGCCATTCGACGGGCAAAAAAGGCAAAGACTGCCAAGTCCCTTTTTCCAGTGGGGGTTGGCGCTCTATGGAAAGGCATGTCAAAGCGTTGCCTATGGCCGAGTCGGGGAGTTTCTGATTTCTGCAGGCAGCAACTGTGTGGAATTCGATTGACGAAGAAATCCTGACCGTCATAATATCGCTTTATGATTTCGTCGAGCTGCCGCCGTCACCACCATCACCACACGATCCACCTGTCGGCGGAGGACTACGGATAACAGCCTAAAGCACTAATAGGAAATCCAAGCCCGCTGACGCGAACCGCGCAGCGGGCTTTTTGTTTCTGCTGCCGGCCTCGAATCACCGGGACAGATGCGAAAGGAGTCCAATGGAGATCGACTTCGACAAAATGCAGGGCCTGGCGCCCGCCGTGATTCAGGATGCGGCTAGCGGAGAGCTGCTCATGGTGGGCTTCATGAACCGCGAGGCGCTGGAAACGACCTTGCGGACAGGCTTCGTCACGTTCTATAGCCGCACCCGAAAACGGCTGTGGACCAAGGGAGAAACCTCCGGCAATCGGCTGGAGGTGACAGCGGCGTGGACGGACTGCGACCGCGACACGGTGCTGTTCCGAGTCCGCGTCCTGGGCGAGGGCAGGGTTTGCCATACGGGATCGAGATCCTGCTTCACGCAGGAGCTGCATCTGGGTACGGCGGCTGCGGCCGTGGCGGAGGAGACGCAGCCATGAAACTTCGTCTGGGTCTTCCCAAAGGAAGTCTGCAGGAAGCAACGCTCAGCCTGTTCACCCGCGCGGGGCTGCGCGTCTACACCAGCCCGCGCTCCTACTTCGCCGCCACCGACGATCCGGAAATTGAATGCCTGCTCATTCGTGCGCAGGAAATGGCCCGCTATGTCGAACACGGTGCGCTTGACGCGGGCCTGACCGGTCTCGACTGGGTGGCCGAAAGCGGCCTCGAGGTAGTCCTCGTTACCGATCTGATCTACGCCAAACAGAGCATGGGCAAAGTGAAGTGGGTGCTGGCAGTGCCGGAGGATTCAGAGTTTCAGAAACCTCAAGACCTCGAGGGCCGGATCGTCGCCACCGAACTGGTGAATTTCACCCGAAACTACTTTGCCAGCCGGAACGTGTCTGTGCGGGTTGAATTCTCCTGGGGCGCAACCGAAGTGAAACCGCCGTTGCTGGCGGATGCCATCGTCGAAGTCACAGAGACTGGAAGTTCGCTTCGCGCCAATCATCTGAGAATTATCGAAACCTTGCTGGAATCGAATACTCAACTGATCGCGAACAAAGCAGCCTGGGCCGATCCCATGCGGCGGCGTAAGATCGAAAACCTTGCGGTGATGCTCTCCGGGGCCATGGCGGCGCAGGGCCGCGTGGGCCTCATGCTCAACGTCCGCAAGCCGGATCTGGCCGGAGTTCTTGCGCTGCTGCCCGCGTTGAAAAATCCGACCGTCGCGCCCTTGGCGGATGGCGAATGGGTGGCGGTCAATACCATCATCGAAGAGCAGACCGCATGGACTCTGATTCCGAAGCTCAAAGAAGCGCATGCACAAGGAATCGTCGAGTATCCCCTGAACAAGGTGGTCATGTGATGCGCGGCGTGGTTCGCATTCTTGAGGGGACTAAGAAAGACCGGTTTGTGCGTGCGCTGGAGCAGCGCGGCGCCAGCGACCTGTCCGAGGTTGAGCCGGCGGTGCGGCGCATCGTGAGCAATCTCCGGCGCAGTGGCGATCATGCGTTGCGCCGTTATGCGGTGCGATGGGACGGCTTGGGCAAAAGCGAACCGATGCGCGTGCCCGAAGCTGATCTGCTTGAAGCCTGGCAAAGAACCCCTCCGGAGTTGAGGGACGCCATCACCCAGGCCGCAGATAACATTCGCCGCTACTGCGAGTGGCAGAAGCCGCAGGAGTGGCGGCGCGAAATTCATCCCGGAGTTTGCGTAGGGCAGTTGGTGCGGCCTCTGGAATCGGTGGGATGCTATGTTCCCGGCGGACGTTATCCTCTGCCTTCCACCTTGCTGATGACCGTGATTCCGGCGCAGGTTGCAGGCGTGCCGCAGATTCGTGTGGTGTCACCGCGCCCGGCCCAGGCGACTTTGGCCGCTGCGGCATTTCTCGGCGTGCGCGAATTCTATCGCGTGGGTGGAGCGCAGGCGATTGCTGCGCTCGCTTACGGGACGGAGAGCATCGCGCCTGTCAACAAGATCGTCGGTCCCGGCAACCGCTATGTGACCGCCGCCAAGAAGCTGGTTGCGTTCGATTGCGCGATTGAGTTCCTGGCTGGTCCCACGGAAGCCGTATTTATCAGCGAGCAAGGCGATCCGGCGTTCCTCGCTGCTGACCTGGTGGCGCAGGCGGAGCATGATCCCGACGCGCTCTGTGTCTTGATTACAAGTTCGCGTGGACTGGCGAAAGCGGTGCAGGCCGAACTGCACTTGCGCACGCGGGCCAATCCAATTGCCGCCGAATCACTTTCCCGGCGCGGAGCCATCCTTTTGGTTGCTTCGGTTGATCTGGCCGTCGAGATTGCAAACCGCATTGCGCCCGAGCATCTCACGCTCCCCGCGGCGCTGGCACCGGCGGTTCGAAACGCCGGCTCGATTTTTCTCAACGACTTCACGCCCCAGTCGGCGGGCGATTACATCTCGGGCCCGAGTCACGTGTTGCCGACTGGAACGATGGCGCGCGTGCGCGGCGGCCTGAGCGTGCTGGACTACGTTCGCATCATTTCCTGCCAGGAAGTCTCCCGCGAAGGCATGCGCCGGCTCGCCCCAGCGGCCATTGCGCTTGCCGAAGCCGAAGGTTTGCGCGGACACGCTGAATCGTTGCGGGTGAGGTGTTCGAATGCTTGAGGCCCGCGCCGCGGTCAAGAGTTTGCATGCTTATCGCCCGCCCCTGGCGGGCCGTCAAGGGCTGCGTCTCGATTTCAACGAGAACACCATCGGTTGTTCGCCGCGTGTATTGGCACGGCTGCGCTCAATGGATGCCGAGGCGCTAGCCCGCTATCCAGAGCGCGAGCCGGTCGAAGCCGGAGTCGCGCTTTTTCTCGGACTCGATGCCTCTCAGATCCTGCTCACGAATGGGGTCGATGAAGCGATTCATCTGCTGTGCTCCACTTATCTCGAACCTGGGGACGAAGCGATCGTCGTCGTCCCCACCTTTGCCATGTATGCGATCTTCGCTCAAGCCGAGGGCGCTCGCCTGGTTCAGGTTCCTTCCAGCGAGAACTTCGCATTTCCTCTGGAGGATATGCTCTCCCGGATCAGCCAACGAACCCGGCTGATTGCCGTGGCGAATCCTAACAACCCGACAGGAATGGCCGTCCCATGCGACATACTGCTGCGAGTTGCGCGCGCCGCACCCAACGCCGCGGTTCTCGTGGACGAAGCCTACTTTGAGTTTCATGGAGAGACCATGCTTCACCACGCGGCGCGGCCGGCGAATCTTTTCGTCGCGCGAACATTCTCGAAAGCTTATGGACTAGCAGGTCTTCGCATCGGCGTTCTTGCCGGAGATGCGTCCCAGTTAGGAATGGTGCGCCGCGTCGCTTCGCCCTACAACGTGAATGCGGTTGCGCTTGCGGTGTTGCCTGAGGCGCTTCGAGATCAGGAGTATGTGGAACACTATGTCAGCGAGGTGCAGCGCGGCCGCGATCTATTGCAGCAGGAACTCCAAGCTCTTGGCCTGCGCTACTGGCCGAGCCGCGCCAACTTCATTCTGGTGCGTGTCGGTCCCGCCTTTGCGGAATTCATTCAAGCTTTGCGCTCCCACGGAATCCTGATTCGCGACCGGCACACCGATCCGGGGTGCGAGGGCTGTGTACGCCTGACCGTCGGATCTCTCGAGCATACCCGGGCTCTGATTGCCGCCCTGCGCGAGGTAGTCGCGGCACTCAGGGAGCATAGTGAGGTGAAGATGTGAGGAAAGCCAGTCTGCATCGTACGACCGCCGAAACTGAGATTCGGATTGCGCTCACCATCGAAGGACGCGGGAAGTACGACGTTTCTACGGGAATCCACTTTCTCGACCACATGCTGGAGTTGTTTGCACGCCACGGCGGATTCGATCTGAAGCTCAAAGCCGTGGGTGACCTGGAAGTGGATCAGCACCACACGGTGGAAGACGTTGGAATTGCTCTGGGCGAGGTCTTTGACCGCGCGTTGGGAAATCGTCGCGGAATTTTGCGGGCTGGATACTTTGTCATGCCCATGGATGAGACTCTCGGCCTGGCGGCCGTCGATTTCGGTGGACGGGCGGCTGCGGTGGTCGATACCAGGGTGCGTGCGGCGCGAGTCGGAGATCTGCAGGTGGAACTGGTGTGTGATTTCTTCGAGGGTTTTGCCCGCGGCGCTCGTGCCAATGTTCACGCACGGGTGCTCTACGGACGCTCCAGCCATCACAAGATCGAAGCGCTTTTCAAGGCTTTCGCGCGAGCCCTGCGCGTAGCCTGCTCCCGCGACCGTCGCCTGGGCAAAATGCTTCCCAGCACCAAGGGACTTCTATGATCGCCATCGTGGATTACGGCGCGGGCAATCTGAATTCGGTGAAGAAGGCGTTTGACTATCTCGGAGCTGACGTCGCGGTGACACACGAGCCTGAGACCGTGACCGCGGCGGACAAACTGGTGTTGCCTGGCGTGGGGCATTTCTCCTCTCTGCGAGCGCTCAACCGCACGGGCTTGCGCGAGGCCTTGCTGCAAGCTGCTTCCGCGGGAAAACCTTTTCTCGGGATCTGCCTGGGAATGCAGTGGCTTTTCGAGGGGAGCGAGGAGAGCAATGAGGTCGCAGGATCAGGCATCTTTCCCGGCAGGTGCCGGCAGTTTCCGTCCTCGGTGAAGTCGCCGCATGTGGGCTGGAATTCTTTGACAGTCCAGAAGGATTCGCGCCTACTGCGGGGAATCGAGCAAGATTCATTTGTCTATTACACGCACTCTTTTCACGCGCCCGTGCTCGCCGCAACCACTGCGGCTAGTGAATACGGACTGCTGTTTACCGCGGCCGTCGAGCGGGACAACATCTTCGGAGTGCAGTTCCATCCGGAGAAATCAGGAGACGTGGGGCTCGCGATCCTGAAGAACTTCTGCGAGGTCTGATGTGTTGACCAAACGCATCATCGCCTGCCTCGACGTGGATGGTAGCCGCGTGGTGAAGGGCGTGCAGTTCACGAACTTGCGGGATGCCGGCGATCCGGCGGAGTGTGCCCAGGCCCACGCGCGCAGCGGTGCCGACGAAATCGTGCTGCTCGATATTACCGCGACCAGCGCGAACCGCCGCACTCTGCTCGACGTAGTCCGCGCGACCGCGCGCTCGCTGTTTGTCCCGTTCACCGTCGGGGGTGGAATCCGCCAGCTCGAGGATGCAGCCGCGGTCTTCGAGGCGGGCGCAGACAAGATCGCGATCAACTCGGCTGCGGTTCGCGACCCCGCATTGATCGGAAAGATCGCAGCCTGCTTTGGTTCGCAGGCGGTCGTGGTGGCCATCGACGCCAGAAAGGTCAACGGAAGCTTTGAGGTGTTCACCGCAGGTGGGCGCGTGCCCACAGGCCGGAACGCGATTCAATGGGCACGGGAAGCGGCTGCTTGCGGGGCGGGCGAGATCCTGCTGACTTCGATGGACCGGGACGGAACTCAATCGGGATTCGATTGCCAATTAGTGCGCGAGGTGGCTGAGGCAGTTTCGATCCCTGTGATTGCCTCCGGAGGCGCGGGATCTGCGCGCGACTTCATCCAAGTGTTTCGCGAGGGTTGCGCGGATGCGGCTCTGGCTGCGTCCATCTTTCACTTCGGCATCGAAAATATCGTGGAGCTGAAACGCCAACTGCACGATGCCGGAGTACCCGTGAGGTGGCCATGCTGATTCCCTCGATCGACCTGATGGGCGGCAAGATTGTGCAGTTGGTTCAGGGTGAGAAGAAAGCGCTTGAATTCGACAACTTCAACGATTGGATCGAGCGCTTCTCCAATTATCCGTTGGTGCAGGTGATCGACCTTGACGCGGCTCGGGGGAGTGGGAACAACCGGCTGTTGGTCAACCAGATTGTGAAACAGCTCAACTGCCAGGTGGGTGGCGGGATTCGCAGCCTCGAAACAGCACGAGAACTTTTGGAAGCGGGCGCGCGCAGAGTCATCCTCGGTTCCGCGTTGTTGCAAGACGGCAAGATCGACACGCAATACGCTGCTACTCTGGAAAGCGCGCTCGGCGCCGAAGCCCTCGTCTTTGCCCTCGATTCGCGAGGTGGGAGGGTGGCGATCGACGGCTGGCGCAGCGAGACTGCCGTTACCGCGTTCGACATGATTCGCGAGCTGGAACCCTTCTGCGGCACTTTTCTTTACACCCACATCGATACGGAAGGCTTGATGGGTGGAATCCCGATGCACACTGTGAATGCAATACGGCAGGCCACTTCGCGGCGGCTCGCGGTCGCCGGCGGCATCACGACCCAGCAGGAAATCGACCAACTCCACGCGCTGCGGATGGACGCCGTTGTGGGAATGGCGTTGTATTCCGGCAAGCTCTCACCGTAAAACAACTCATCACTGCACCACGACCTTGCCCGTCGCATCTTCGCGACAGGCCACGAATCGGTGAAATCCCCCTCGAGCACTTTGAAATATTTCTCTCGCAAAATCTGTGTAAGCTGTTGACATGAAGGCGCACAATTCACTCCTTATTCTTCTGCTTTGGTTCGCCGCTCCGCCCCTGCATACTCAGCATTCGACTGTAAAAACCTCTCAGGTGGTGGACCGATGGCGAGCTGCGGTGCATTCCGACAAGGCTTCGCACTCGGCAGTAATCACGAGAACCTCGACTGAGGACGGAATTCCGGGAACGGTGCAGGATTGGATCTCGAACACAGATTTTCGACGCGACGTCCAGCGCAACGTCGACCAGTCGCAACTGCTGCTGACGAAGCAGCGCAAAGAGCGTCGCGACTGGAATGGCTGGGTGCGAAAAGTCGAAGGACAGGAGCTAGAGCGATTTACCACGGAAGTTAGTGAAGAGAGGGTCATCGCTTTCGGTCCACCACGGGAGATGGAATCGGCAGAGGTGTCCGAGAGCAGCGATCATTTGGCCTATCTACTGAGCTACAAACCCGAGGGCGGCTGGACGACTACGTGGTACATCGACGCCAAGGCGTTTCTGCCGCTCAAGTCCGTGCGTCCTGGGGAAGACAGCGAGATCACAACCACGTATTCCGATTGGCGCAATGCCGGTGGATTAATGATCCCATACCATGCGGTTGTGACCGAGACAGACAAGCCCGACTACGAGTTGGACTGCAAAACCGTTCAGCCCCAGAGCACACTGCCGAAAGACGCCTTTGCGCCGCTCGTCCCGGGGCCTTCGGACGAGACGCTGGCTCCCAATGCGCCACCTATTCCGTTCTCGATGGAGGCGAACCATATTGTGTTCAACGTGTCTGTCAATGGACGGCCTCCAATCGGATTCATCCTCGATACAGGGGCGGATCAGAACATTATCAACTCGACTCGCCTCGAAGAGTTTGGTCTGAAGACCTACGCTAAGACGACAACCACCGGCGGCGGAAACTCCGCGGAATACGCCTATGCGGCCGGAGCCACGTTCGCCCTTCCAGGAGTTGAACTTCGCAACCAGCACGTATCGGCCATTGACCAGACAGGCCTGGAGCGCGCATTGGGGGTGAAGTTCGGAGGAATTCTTGGGTATGACTTCATCAGCCGCTTCGTAATGGACATTGACTACGAGAATCAGCGAATCACGCTGCACGATCCTGGGACGTGGAAGTACTCAGGGTCTGGCGTGATGGTGCCGGTGATCTTCGATAATGGAATTCCACACGCGTCTGGCTCGATTGAAGTTCCGACTAAGCCGGAGATTCCTGCATATTTCGTCGTGGACTTCGGAGCGGCCGAGACCGCGACACTGACCTCGGCGTTCGTCAAGTCGAACGATCTAACGCGGCTCGCACAGACAAATGCAATTGTGAACCGGCCATCGGGGCTCGAAAGCCAGTTTTTTGCACAGAACAACGTACGCGGCAATCTGCAGCGACTTTCGATCGGACGCCTGACCGTAAACCATGTTCCGGTGAACCTGTCGGTGAACACGAAGGGAGCATACGCGAGCACTAATTTCTCAGGAACTGTGGGTGAGAGCATCTACTCGCGATATCACTGTTATCTCGACTATTCAAACTACCGCATCATCCTCGATCCCACCCCGGAAGCGAACAAGCCATTCCCCGAACGCGAGACCTATGGGCTGTCATTGCTTGCATCCGGTGCGGACTTGCACACCTACACGGTCGCGGCGGTGCGTCCGGGATCGCCGGCGGAGGCCGACGGCTTCCAGAAAGGCGACGTGATCTCAGGCAAGGACGGCAAGAATGCCAGTGAGTTCACGCTTCGCGAATTGCGTGACGGCTTGAGCCACGCGGGACAGCATCATGCGTTTCAGGTGCAACGGAGCGGAGAGCAGTCGACGAAAAATCTGGATGTGCGGCTGGTTTCAATCGAACGTTGAGTTTTGTGCCATCTTGTTGGCCGGGCTCTGTTCGCGACATGCTCAATGTCCGGACGCTCGCAACCCGGAAGTTGGCTGAAAACAGCTTCGAGGAAATCAAATGGGATCATGTCCTCGAAGCCGACTTGAACCAAGCCGCTTTGCGGCGACGCATTCGCGTGTCGCCGAGCCGACGGTCGAGGGGTCGAGGTGATCTGAGCTAGTTTGTTGTCGCAGAAGAGGAACACTCTGCGACCCATTTACGCCAGATCATGCTTGAGGAACTACGGCGCCGCAACTATGCCGAGTCCACCATCGACAGTCGTTGTACAAAAGCCGCAAGACCTACGAATAGATCCCCGGCGCCTCATGCCCAAGCTTCTGCACGTACTCAACGTATGACCCTGGATAAACCGTGGGATGGCTGTCCGTGCCGCTCTCACCGCCCAGTTCCAGCACACGTGAGCCGAGACCGCGAAGGAACATGCGGTCATGCGATACGAAGATCATGGTGCCTTCAAAGTCCTTCAAAGCGTCCACCAGCATTTCTTTGGTCGCAAGATCCAGGTGATTCGTCGGTTCGTCGAGCACCAGGAAATTCGGCGGGTTGTAGAGCATGCGGGCTATTGCCAGCCGCGACTTTTCTCCACCGGAGAGTGCGCGGATCTTCTTATCTACGTCGTCGCCGGAGAACTGAAATGCTCCCGCCAGATTTCGTAACGAGCCGATACTCTCTTGAGGAAAATCCTGTTGTAGTTGTTCGAAAACGGTGAGATCGGAATTAAGCACGTCCAGCGATTGCTGCGCGAAGTAGCCCATATACAGGCTGGCGCCGAGCCGCACGCTTCCGGAATCTGGAGCGCTGGCTCCGGCAATCATCTTGAGCAGCGTAGTCTTGCCCGCGCCGTTTCTTCCCATGACGGCCCAGCGTTCTCCGCGGCGGATGGTGAGGTTGAATCCTTCATAAATCACACGCGGTCCGTAACTCTTGTCCAGATTCTCAAGCACGGCCACCTGTTCGCCGGATCGTGGTGGAACCCGAAAGTCGAATTTCACTACCTGGCGCTTTTTGGGCAGTTCGATCTTCTCGATCTTGTCCAGGGCCTTAATCCGGCTCTGTACCTGGGCCGCTTTGGCCGCATGCGTCCTGAAACGATCGATGAAGCGCTGCTCCTTGGCAAGCATGGACTGCTGCCGGGCAAACGCTGCCTGCTGGTTGCTCTCTCGCACCGCCCGCTCGCGCTCGTAGAAGTCGTAGTCGCCCGAGTACGTGATGATTTCGCCGCCATCAATCTCTGCAATCTTTGAGACCAGGCGATTCATGAACTCGCGGTCGTGCGAAGTCATGAGCAGCGCGCCGGGAAATGACTTGAGAAACTGCTCCAGCCAGATGATGGATTCGATGTCGAGGTGGTTCGTCGGTTCGTCCATCAGCAATACGTCTGGCATACCGAGCAGGACCCGTGCCAGTGCAACCCGCATTTTCCATCCGCCGGAAAGAGCGCCCACGTCGCCGTCAATCTGATCGTCTTTGAATCCCAACCCGTGGAGCACTTCACGGGCCCGCGATTCGAGCGCGTAACCGCCCAAATGCTCGTACTCCTCCTGAACGTGGCCGAAGCGATCAAGAATGCGATCCATGTCATCCGCCTTGTCGGGGTCGGACATTTCCCGCTGCAAGGCTTCGAGTTCGTGGTGGAGATCGCCGACGCGTCCGCTGCCTGCGATCGCTTCATCCAGAACTGAACGGCCCTGCATTTCTTCGACGTCCTGGCGAAAGTAGCCGATCGTCAACTTTTTGGGGACAGAGACCGTGCCATCGTCGGGAGTCTCCTCGCCGACCACCATCCGGAATAGCGTTGTCTTGCCCGCCCCATTAGGACCGACCAGCCCGACTTTTTCGCCGGGATTCAACTGAAACGAAGCGTCCACGAAGATCAACTGCTTGCCATACTGCTTATTGATATTTGAGAAAGAGATCATTGTGAAGGAGCAACTTGCGGGCAAGGGGCCTCTTCCAGTGTAGCGTGGCCGAGAAATCCTGCTAATCGTTCGACCAGCACCGGCGACAGCCGCGAATAAAAGGAGAATACGAGCGGTCTAAAAGTACTTGCAATGTGTGTACGTTGTTGGTACATTATGGTAAATAGCGTACATCCATTGTGCGTACGCTGACGAGGTCAAACACTATGGCAACGGCGGCAGCAAGAACTGATCGTATAGCTCTGCGTACCAGCAAAGAGCAGAAATCATTTTTGGAGAAAGGGGCAAGCGCAATCGGGCAGAATCTTACAGAGTTTGTCTTGTCGAGTGCTCAAGAGAAAGCCGAAATGGTGTTGGCCGACCAAAACCGTTTTGTGATTTCTCCGAAGCAGTGGGACGCTTTTGTGACAGCCCTCGACAGGCCAGCGACTCTCAAAGAGAACCTGGCTCGATTGATGTCTGAACCGTCAGTCCTTGAACGATAAAAGGAACGATAAAAACAATTCGCTTTCCGCAGTGGAGCCGCTGGCAGAGCATCACATCTGTAATACCTTCGACTGCGGAAAGCATGAATCTCTTACCGGCTGGCTGAAACGGTACGCCCTGGAATCCCAAAAAGCAAAATCAGCTCGAACGTTCATCGTTCATCGTGAGAATGCCGTGCTTGGCTACTATTCTCTTTGTGCTTCTGGCGTTAACAGAAATGAAGCAAGCGAACGGGCTGCCAAAGGTCAACCCGCCCGCCCCATCCCAGCCATTTTGCTGGCAAGACTAGCGATCGATAAAAGCGAACAGGGCAAGGGACTGGGAAAAGCCTTACTCAAAGATGCACTGTCACGATCACTGAACGCTGCCAATGAAATCGGAGCCAGGGTAATTCTCGTTCACGCGATTGACGAAGAAGCCAAGAATTTCTATAGGAAGTTCGGATTTGAAACATCGCCCGTGAACGATCTCCACCTAATGTTGTTAATGAAAGACTTAGAGAAATCTCTGACCTCTGCGCCGGCCGCGCCTCGCTCTTGACTACCCGACACCGTCATCTGAACCGATACTGATGCCGACGGTCGCAGCGGCAACTGCTTGCCATACTGCTTATTGATGTTTGAGAAAGAGATCATTTTGAAGGAGCAACTGGCGGTACGGACTATGCCGAAATCCACACCTAGGTGCTCGCTGCATCTGGCGTGCCTAATGGGGCTTCACGAGATTGCCGAATGTGCGGCTTGATCCCGACTTCTTCTCCTCGGGCCTCCAAGAGTTGTGACCAACAAGATTGTCATTGAGATACCGCTCCATGATCGCTTTGCGCTCGGCATCGGTGACTTGAGCGGGAGGGAGCTTCTCTTCCAGTTCACGCCGGATTCGATTGTATGCAGAGACAGCCCGCTTCTCGCTCGTGAACGAATCGATAACCTGCCCTGCCATCTCAAGAACGAGCCGTCCTTCGACTTTATGGAGCAAAAGTTCCGCACGTTTGAAGTAGAGTTTCACGTTGACACATTGTATCCCGCCCCGTGGTTCCCGCGTCACTCGGATGTTACAGTCGGGGAGATGCGAACCAATCCGAAGCCCGATCTATCACACGACACCGAATACTTTGAAATCCTCGCCTCAGCGGTTCGGGTTTGTGCCAGATACAGGCCGAAATTCGGACAAGGGGGAGAGGGATTGACACTCGCCGAGTTTGAAGTTCTCTATGGTGCCGATCCTTTTTACAACTGGATGGGCTTGAACTCACCGATGATGTATGCGGCTCACAAAGCTGCGGGTGGGATGACTTCGATTTATCGCCAGATCGGAATGGGAGGGCAATGGGTTTTCAACAAGGTGCTGCAAAACACGCTCGGGTTGACGGAGACGCAGGCGAATTGGACGTATGCCGTTCCCAACACGACGGGCGGAACCCGTAATCTATCGCTCGACGGGCGCATCGACTTGGCGGACATCGTTGATGCTGCCAAGCGAAAGCGGGTCAAACGATGGATAGAGGATGGTCTGCGAAGAGTTGTCGTTGAACCCAACACAGAAAATGCACCAAAGAAGGGCGTGGTCTTTGAAGTCCGACAAGGGTATAAAAGCAAAGACTCCAAACGCCAGAATGCGGACATCTCCAACGCTGCTAACGCATACGTCGCAGGATACCTGCCTTCGGTTGTCGTGCTTTCGACACAGATCGACGGCGATCTCGTCATCAGGTACACGCAAGCCCGGTGGTTGATGCTGACTGGCACGAATGGAGGAACCCCAACGGATAGCACGTACGCCTTCTGTCGCGATATCCTTGGGTATGATCTGGCGGGATTCTTTCAACGTAATTCCGCTCGGTTCAAGGCAGAACTTGAGGATGTACTGCTCGCACTCCTGAAACCTGATGACGGCAATTAGGGCACTTTCGCTCCGACGATTCGACCACCTGACCTACAGGGGCAACAGCAAGCACACCCGCTACGGGTGGCTTCGCCTCACCCCGGCATTTTCCGTTCACCTGATTTCAGACTTGATTCATTCGCTGCCCTCTGATGCACGTGTGCTCGATCCGTTCTGCGGGACTGGTACAACAGCGCTCGTCTGCGCAGAGGAAGGAATAGAGGCAGCAACAACAGACATTAACCCGTTTCTTCTGTGGCTCGGTGCTGCAAAATGTTCGCATTATTCTGCTCAAGACATCGCTGACGCCGGCCGGATCGCCGGACACGCCGTCACTGCTGTTCGGAGCACCAACGGGACTCAGCCGTGGATTCCGCCGCTCTTTCAGATCGACAAGTGGTGGGAGGCCCCGCTACTCGAAAAGATCGGCAAGGTGAGAGCGGTTATTGAAGAACATTCCAAGAACGCCAATCAGAAGGCGATTGACCTTCTCAAGGTCGCATTCTGCCGGACGATGATTGAGACCGCAAACGTGAGTTTCGGCCACCAGTCGATGTCGTTCAAGAAGACTGACCAGCAGATGACCCTCGCCGTCCCTGAAGACATCGCTGAAACGGTCGTTGCCAATTGGGAGCAGTCCGTATTGAGCGTCCTCAATGCGGCTGGGACCCCGATTGCGTCATTGCCTCGATTCGTTCATTGTGATGCTCGGAACCTCATCAAAGATTTCTCCGAGGAATCGTTCGACTGCGTCATCACGTCTCCGCCCTATCCAAACCGGATGAGCTACATCAGGGAACTCCGACCGTACATGTATTGGCTCGGCTATCTCGACGATGCAAGGCAGGCCGGAGAAATGGATTGGGAAGCCATCGGCGGGACATGGGGATGTGCAACGAGCAATCTCATGAAGTGGGAACACCCAGAAGACATAGCCGTCCCCTTTGAACCGTTCTCCGACATTCTCACGTCGATTGCCAAGACGAGTGCTGTCCTCTCTCGCTACGTCGAAAAATATTTCTGTGACATGGTCACACACGTCAGTGGCCTGTTCACCGTTGTGAAACCCAATGGTAGCGTCCACTATGTGGTCGGCAACTCCAAGTTCTACGACGTGATGCTTCCCGTCGAGGAAATTTTCGCTGCCCTGTTCCGAAACGCCGGCTTCAAAGATGTCAGGGTTGAAGCCATCCGCAAACGCACGTCCAAGAAGGAATTGTTTGAATACGTTGTCAGTGCTCGGAAGTGACTAGGCGTTTCCTGGCAGGTGGCCCGCCCTTTGAACTGCTTAAGCTAACACCACTGAGGTTGCCCCGTCCTTGCGCTTTGTGCAAGCCCGGCCAGAAAATTGCCCGCCAAGCTCGGCACATTGGGGATCAGTGAACAGAAATCGTGGCTCGCAAAATCCACGCTTGACATTGCCCAACAATCCACTACCATATGGTTGTGGATAGATTAGGTACAACGTTTGCGGCTTTGTCGGATCCGACCCGGCGGGCGATGATCGAGCGGCTCTCCCGTGGGCCTGCCTCGGTGCATGGATTGACGGAACCGTTTGCACTTTCGCAGCAGATGATTTCAAAACATATTGCCTACCTGGTGCGGGCGCGGATTGTGATCAAGACCAAGCGTGGACGAGAGAGTGTCTGCACGCTTAGGCCAGCGGCGATCAAGACAGTCAGCGACTGGGCGATCAGCTATCGCCGGTTCTGGGAAGAGAGTTTCGACAAGTTGGATGCAGTCATAAATCAAATGAAGAAAGAGGAGGCCAAAGATGACAAAAAACCCGGTGAGCGAGATTGAGCGGATGGTGGTTACAAGAATTTTTGATGCCCCACGCGAGTTGGTTTGGAAGGCGTGGACAGACCCGAAATACATAATGCAGTGGTGGGGACCGAAGGGCTTTACTGCGCCCGTTTGCCAAATGGATTTTCGCGTTGGGGGAAAACTTCTCTGCTGCATGAAGGCGCCGGATGGCCAGGAATGCGGTTGGAATGCGGTGGAATACCACGAGATTGTTCCGTACGAGAAGATCGTTTCCACCATGTACTTTTCCGACTCGAAGGGAAACAAGATTGACCCCGCGGAATTAGGAATAGAACATGAGGCCATCGACGGTGCGTACGACGTAACCATCTTTGAGGATCTCGGAAACGGCCAGACGAAACTCACCCACATTGGAAATGAACCCATGGAGAGCGCGAAAAATAGCGGTCAATTGGAGGGCTGGAACCAGATACTCGATAAAGTTGCCGCAGTGGTTACGAAGCTGGCGCAGGCGAAATAAGAAGTCGGAGTTTTGATGGTTGTCATGCGCGACATCTGAACGTAACGCAACGCCGGTCCGTTCCGGAAACCTAAGGGTGGGCGGGGGCGGGTACCCTTCGAATTGCTGACGTTAGCACAACTGAGGGTGCCCCGTCCTTGCGCTTTGTGCAAGAGCCGGCCCTGAGCTTGTCGAAGGGGCGGGTACGATGCTGTCGGCAGCACCGGGTTCGACTTATCGCGTTCTCATTCCGCCGCATCTGCCCAAGCTGGGCAACTGCGAAAGCTCTAAACGTATGCGTCAGTGGCTCAATGCTTCTTCCACATTGAAAACGTTTCTTGCATGCGAGGATCGGTAAAGAGTTTCACGCAAACCTCGCGCTCGACTGGCCCAGCCACCACACATTGCAGGTCGGTCCGCCGGGCTACCTCTTTCGCCGGGATTCTAATCTGTGAAACGAACCGGCCCGCATCGGCAATCGTGGCACCGAAGACCAGTCGGTCCAGGCCCGACCAGAGAGCGCAGGCCATGCACATCGCACACGGCTCGCACGTCGTATACAGGGTGTAGCCCTTGAGGGATCCCGAGCCCAGCTTTGCGCAAGCGAGTCGAATTGTCAGGGTTTCGGCATGCGCGCTGGGATCGTGGTCGGGGCCCACGCGATTCACCGCGCGCATCAGCCGCTCACCGGTAGCCGTGCTCACAATGTCCGCGCCGAAAGCCATCGGATGACCCGTGCTCAGCGTCTCCGCCGTGAAAGCAGCCACGGATCGCATCCGCTCGCGGTCAATTGCGCTCACGCCATCCGCAGCCAACCCGTGTGTGGCCGAAATCCCTGTGCTGAAGGACGCCGCGCCAGCCTGCACCAGAAAACTCCGCCGATTCACATTCATGCGCTCGTCTCCATAGCGGCCATGCAGAAATCATACAGCCTGGGCATTTTCCACTCCAAGAAAGGTCGCAGTAAGTCGCCGAGAGATATAATTCCCGCGTGCAAGAACCTATGCGGCAGGTCATGGCGCTTCGCGTTTCCAAAGCGGTTCTCGTTTTTGCAATCGCACTTTTCTACACGATTCTGGTCCTCAACAACATCACGGATTACGGCTCCAACTATCAGTTTGTCCGCCACGTCCTGATGATGGACTCAACCTTTCCGGGGAACCACGGCATGTGGCGCGCCGTCAATTCGCCGCCAATACATACGGCCTTCTACATCGGCATCATCGCTTGGGAATCGGTCACGATGCTTCTATGCTGGTGGGCTGGTGTTCGGCTGCTGAAATCGTATCGTGCGGACGGGGCGCAATTCGCCGCCGCGCAGAACGTCACCGTGATTGCGCTGACGACGAGCCTGCTGATGTGGTTGGTGGCATTCCTCGATGTCGGCGGCGAATGGTTTCTGATGTGGCAGTCGAAACTATGGAATGGGCAGGAAGCGGCATTCCGAATGTTCACCGTTGTCGGTGTAGTGTTCTTGGTTGTGGTGCAACGCGAGCCAACTCCCGATTAGCCGGCTATCCGGAAGCCATGTCTAGTTGGCGACAAATCGCCACTCACTCGTGGGCCATGGGTCGATCGTTCCAATGAGTGGAAAGGCCTGTTAGCAACAGTTAAGCTGGAAAGCGCCCATGCAAGGGACTAGACTTTTTCTTGTGAAACCAATCTTGGCAGTATCGGAGAAGAACTAAGAAACGCCGATGACGACTGTATTAAGCAACCCAGGCGGTGCGTCCCTCCGGGTCTGACAGCCCATCCTCGAGATGGCAACCGATAGGTGTTGAAAAGGGCAGGTGGCCCGGCCCCTGAACTGACGAAAGCCAAATCACAGCGGGTGCCCCGCTCTTGCGTTCTGTGCAAGGGCGGGTGCGATGCTGCCGGAAGCGCGGTTTTTTTCTTTGGGTATCCCCATGCAATCTCAGGTGGGCGGCCCGATGATTTAGCTTGCTTTTTTTGTTCCTAAGCTGCAAGCCCATCTCGTATTGCCGCTTCAATCGTATCGATGTTTATATCCTTTAGAGCTTTAAACCGAATGCAATATCCGGTCACGCTCGCGTTGCCTAGTTTTTTTCCATAGGTTTTGGCGAGGTACTTCTTATCTTTGAGACCAAGAATATAGACAGAGATACCGGTTTTGTTTCCGCTCAGACCAATCTGAAAAAACTCCCTGCTTTTTCCATTGGCATACTTTATTGTGTGAAATCCATATCCAATCGTGGGGTTGGAAACAGTATGATCTTTGCTGTCTTTGCCGTCGAAGAACCACAATTTGCATTCTGGTGACACTTGAAGTGTGAGCCGATGCAACTCGCGCTTGTCACTGCGTTTTGACTCCGGTTGGCTGGTAATATACTTCTCGATTTGTTCTTGCACGTTCATAGGTTCTGCTCGCGGGTGGCCCGCCCTTTGAATTGCTGAAGCTAACACAACTGAGGGTGCCCCGTCCGCGCGCTTTGTGCAAGGGCGGGCACGATGCTGTCGGCAGGACCGGGTTTGACTTAGCGATCGCGTTCTCGTTCCGCCGCATCCAAGCTGGGCAACTGCGAAAGCGCTAGACGTACGCGTCAGTGGTACCCACCCTTGCCAGGTGCGCAAGGATGGGGCACCCTCGGTCGTGGTGATCTCGGCAAGAAGCAAGGGTGTGCCACCCGCCCAGCATCGCCGCCCGCCCCTTCGACAAGCTCAGGGCAGGCTCTTGAAAAAAACGCAAGGATGGGGCACCCTCAGCCGTGGCGATCTCAGCAAGAACCAAAGGGTGGGCCACCCGCCCGTTTCGGTTCCGGTTGGCTGGCAATATACTTCTCGATTTGTTCTTGTACGTTCATATATTCCCTTAGTTGGGCGTGTGGCCCACCCTCCACGAACAAAAAACAAGGTCAGAAGGATCGAACACTCGTCCTACCTGTCCTTGAACACCAGTGCGAACTGCATCCGTCCGTGCATGAATTGCTTGCTGGTCTCAAGCTCAGAAAGTGAATAGGTGAACGGGTCAGCGGTGCCACATCGCAATATTGCGACCTCCTCATCGCAGTCTACGATTGTTCCTGTGCCGTGGCTGTTGCTCTTCTTGTTGAGCCACATCACTTCTTTACCCTTTTGTTCGAGGATACGTTCTCGCAGCGCATCCCGTTCAGGGTTGGTGACTACTTTCTTCTGCTGCTTCTCGCTGTATTCCTTCCATTCCTGTATCAGCAGACGGGCGTCGGCTCGAAGATGTGCCGGGAACAAACTAACTTCGATGCTCGGTGAATGAGCGAGTTTCCTCAGTCCGTTGCCACGGTGGTCAGGATCAAGAGCACCGATCACCACACGAGCTACTTTGACCGAAATCAGCCGATCAACGCACGACACCTTTGGATCGCCACGATTAAGGCATGGTTCCAGTGTCGTGTAGATCGTCGCACCATCAAGGTCAGCACCACTGAGGGTAGTGCTGAGGCGAAATTCTGCGTGCTGCCCATTCATCTTGCCGTTCGACATCACAGCGGTACGACAGTCCCTACCCAGCAGTTGACCGTGCTTCACTGCGACCGCACCGACCTTGGGACGTGGCTGGGTATCTTCCGACATGCTCTTCTTGGCTTCTTCGATTGCCATCCGAGCGAAGCGTTCATCTAGTTCAGCTTGAACGTTTGCAACCGTGTTGACGTTCTGGAACTGCGCACGGCTACCGTCGATGTAGCCAGCCACCTGTGCGGTCTGATGATGCACGAACTTTATGCTGAGATGAATGAAATCCGTGACAATACCGCCTCTTGGGTCTTCAGCGATGATCGAGAATTTCTGGCCTACTGGAAAGCCATCGGGTCGTAGATTTCCGCCGTGGAAATTCACGAAGCCAGATAGATGACCGTCGTCCGTGGCCTCCAAGTCCAACACCACGGGGAACGATTGCTCGTAAGCATTGTAGATGGTGCCTGCTTGATGCATTTTCACAAGGATCATGATAACTCGGTCGTGCACGAACAGGATTTATAGTAGAGCTATACGAGATGCGAAAAGGATTTACAAGAAAACCACAGCCGGACGCCCCCGCGACGCCCGTCAAGAACTACATCACGCCGAGCGGGCTGCAGCGCCTCAAAGATGAGCACCGGTTTCTGCTCACCCGGGAACGCCCGGCTGTGACGGAGGTGGTGGCGTGGGCTGCCAGCAACGGCGATCGCAGTGAGAATGCCGACTATCAGTACGGCAAGCGGCGGCTGCGGCAGATCGATGGGCGGATTCGCTTTCTGACCAAGCGAATCGAAGCCGCGGAAGTGGTGGACCCGGAAGCGCGGAGAACGGGGCAGGCGGCGACGAAGGCATTCTTCGGAGCGACTGTGCGCTATGCCAATGGCGCGGGAGTAGAGCGAGTGGTGAGTATTGTGGGCACCGACGAAATCGATCTCGAACGCAACCACATCAGTTGGGTGTCACCTCTGGGGCGCGCTTTGATGAAGTCGGCGGCGGGGGACAGCGTGGTCCTTCAATTGCCGGGCGGTACAGAATCCCTGACCGTGCTGGAAGTGTCCTATCAGCGCATTCCTGTGGAGCCTTTCCGTGAACCACCGGGATCCGAGGCCTCGGCAAAAAGACTCCCTCGCCAACGCTAAATCCACCTAACGAAAAAGAGACGAAACGGCACTCTTCGGGATGGTGGTCGGCGAGCAAACTCCTGACGAGGGCGCCGTCTCAGTCCCAATAGCGCTCTATTACGGTCGTCGCTCTTTCACCACTTGCACTTTTCAGACACCACCGACATTTATTTATCGTCGGGTTCCCCAGTGATCCTCTGTGGCGTCTGTGGTTAAAGCCCTTGACTTCTTCGTCGAACACCAAGACTTACGCCGGATCGAGGCGCAACATAACGATCACCATTTTTCTAAGAAACTGGCGGAGAGGGAGGGATTCGAACCCTCGGTACAGGTGTTAGCCCGTACAACGGTTTAGCAAACCGCCGCATTCGGCCACTCTGCCACCTCTCCGCGACGATTTTTAACAGTTTATCACGGCAGGAATCGTTGCCGTTGCCGCTTCTACCATCTCAACCTTCGCATCAGTTTTGTCCACCACGGACCGCTGTTCGTTCAACCCCAGGCCACTCCGCTTCCAGATGTTCGGAAACATAGGCCGGAGAATATCTTTCCCTTCTTCCGGTCTCGAATACTTCTGCGATAGCTCCTCATCGCGTGATGGTTCAGCCAGCGTTGAGATGATGCCGTGCCCGGCATGAACCCGCTGGTTCGTGTGCAGCAGGATCCATCCCAGAGATTGGCTCACGCACTCTGGTCGGACAGTTGCAATTGTGAATAGAGTAGTATCTCAATCATGCGTTCGATCGCTCTTTGGGCTCTTGGCCGCGGAGACTCGCATGAGGCTTGAGGAATCGGTGCTGAAGGTTTTGCCGAAGGTGCTGCTGCACGAGCACCTTGACGGCGTTTTGCGGCCGCGGACGGTGATCGAATTGGCCGCGGATACCGGATATACCGAGCTGCCCACGACTGATCCGGAGATGCTGGCGCAGTGGTTTCACCACGGCGCGAATCAGGGCAGCCTGGCAAAATATCTTGAAGGTTTCAAACACACCATCGCGGTCATGCAGACCGAGGAGAGCCTTGAGCGCGTCGCCTACGAGCAGGCCGAGGACCTTAGCCGTGACGGCGTGGTCTATTACGAGACGCGGTTTGCCCCGCTCTTTCACACGACCAAGGGACTGACCCATCAGCAGGTGGTTTCGGCGGTTCTGAAAGGCATGGCCCGCGGGCGTCAGGATTTTGGCATTCAGTCGGGCCTGCTCATCTGCGCGATGCGGAACATGAATGTTTCGCTCGAGATGGCGGAACTGGCGGTCGACTTCCGCGAGCGCGGCGTGGTGGGATTCGATCTGGCCGGCGAGGAAGGCGGCTATCCGCCCAAAAAACATGTGGACGCTTTCCACTACATTCAGCGCGAAAATTTTAATATCACGGTTCATGCGGGCGAGGGTTTCGGAAAGGAATCGATCTGGCAGGCGATTCAGTACTGCGGCGCCCATCGCATTGGACACGGCACAAGGCTGATCGATGATATCGCTATCGCCGATGGAAAAGTGGTGAAGCTGGGCGACCTGGCACAGTACGTTCTCGACAAGCGCATCCCGCTGGAGATCTGCCTGATCAGTAATGTGCACACGGGCGCGACTCCCAGCCTGGAGCAGCATCCTTTCAAGATTCTGTTTCAAGAAAAATTCCGCGTCACCCTGAACACCGACAACCGCCTGATGAGCGACACCTCGATGACGCGGGAATTCGCGGCCGCCGCCAGAGTCTTCGGACTTACGCTGGAAGACTTCGAGAAAATCTCCGTGAACGCGATGAAGAGCGCGTTTCTGCCCTACGACCAGCGCTGCGACCTGATCTACAAGACGCTGAAGCCGGGCTATGCGCGAGTACGGGAAATGCTCGCTAGCCAAAAAAACTGAGCGTCGATTGTGGCTGCAGGAAACTATGCCGCCAGGGCCGCCAGAGTTTCCGCAAGCACGAGAGCGCCTCGAGCAATGTCTTCCTGCGACGAGTATTCGTCGGGGCGATGGCTGTAGCCGTTGCGGCAAGGGATAAACAACATCGCCACGGGAGCAATGCGCGACATGAAAAGAGAATCGTGATAGGCGCGGCTGGTCATGGGCAGAAAATCGAAGCTGTGCTTTGCGCAAGCTTGTCTCAAAGCAAGAATGATTTCCGGGGCGCATTCGGCGGGCGGATCGGCATTCAACAATTCCGAATGCACCGACACTTGCCGTTTGGCAGCGACAGCTTGGCACGATTTCTCCAACGCTTGCATAACGGCGTCGCGGCGTTTCAAGTTCGTGTCACGAACGTCGACGCTGAGACGCACCCTTGCCGGAATACTGTTGACCGCTCCGGGAAAGACGTCGCAGATTCCCACCGTCGCCACCGTGTCGATCGCTCCGCTGGTGCGCGCCGCGTGCTCGAGAGCAAGAATGAGTTCGGCCGCCGCGCATAGGGCATCACGGCGATCCGGCATGAGCACGCCGCCGGCGTGCCCGCCCGAGCCTTCCACCTGAAGGCGGGAACTGGCGGGAGCCGCAATTCGCTCCACCACGCCTAACGGTTTGCCTTGCTGCTCCAACAGCGGACCCTGCTCAATGTGTAATTCGACGAAGGCCTTGTAGTAGTCCGCCGGAAGTTTCACGTCGTCCAATGAGCCGGCGAATCCGGCTTTGCGGCGAACGTCTTCGAGCGAAACGCCGTCGTTGTCGGCGAAGGAACGCGCGGCGTCCGCCGTCAGCGTTCCCGACAACAAGCGGCTGCCCAAACAACCGATCCCGAAACGCGTCGGCTCTTCAGAGGTGAAGATCAACAACTCAATCGAATGCCGGGGCCGCGCTCCTGCCCGCTGAAGAGCGCGAATCGCTTCCAGTCCGCCCAATACGCCGACCACACCGTCATATCTTCCGGCGTTAGGAATCGCATCGATATGCGATCCGGTGCCGACCGCTGGCGCCTTCGGATCCGTGCCTGCCCATCGTGCGAACGTGTTGCCAATCGCATCTTCGCGAATCGCGAGCCCGGCACCGGCGCATCGCTCCTTCAGCCACGCACGCGCTCGAAGGTCCGTCGCGCTAAACACGACGCGAGTCACCGCCGGCGGTTCGGTATCCGAAAATGCGGCCAGCGTTTCGATCTCGCCCGCAAGCGCGTCTTGATCGATCGCTATCTTCATCAAGTACCCGCCTGCGGGTGCCGGTTCGAGTTCTTGTAGATGAGATACTTCGCGGGCACTTTCCCGATCGCGCCAAACCATTGCGGACACCACGGTCCCATCCAGATGAAATCTCCCGCGCTTACCGGATACCAGCAATCGCCCAGCCGGTAGATGCCGCCACCTTCCAGCATGATGAGGCCATGCTCCATCACATGCATCTCCACCCTGCTCAGAGCTGCGCCCGGCTGGTAGACCATGGTGTTCACGGCGAAATCAAATCGCGGCTCGTCGGGCAGCAAACATTTCACCTGCAGGTCGGGATCGTCGTCGAGCGCTTGCGAAGAAATCGCATCCTCGCTGGAGACAATCGCCTGCGGCGGCCCAACCGAACCCAGCCGCTCGTAAGGTTTTTCGATGACGGCTACGCGTGCGCCATTCTTGGACTTGACGCGATGCGGCGCGCCTTGCGAAAAATATGCATAACCGCGAGCACTCAATTCCTGTGGGCGTCCCTTGCGGCGTCCTTCGGATTCAACGCCGATCGTTCCTTCCATCACGTACACAAAACGTTGTAAGGCGGTGCTGCCCAGTTCGCCGCCGGCTTCGAACTCTGCGGTGTATTCGGTGAACGCCGCGCCTAACGCTGGGCCTGCATGCACGATGGCCGCGCACGCCTTCATGCCCGGCAGCGTGGTCCGCACAAGCGTATCCGGCGTTAACAGCAGATGATTGCTTTCCTGCGCGCTGCGTGTTTCTCCCAACCGCGTCAGAGTGTTATGCACGACATGTCCTTGTATGGAATGCGTCTGAGGATGCCAGCTGATGCAGCAAATGCAATCCGCATTCGATCGCTTTCGCCACGTCTTCCACTGCTACAGACTCCGCCGGATCGTGGCTGATGCCACCCGGAGTTCTTAGAAAGATCATGGCCGCCGGCACTCGTTCCGCGAGAATCATCGCGTCGTGGCCTGCGCCGCTGCTCATGCGATGCGGTCGGGAGCCAGCCTTGCGAATCGCTTGTTCGATCTGGCCACTGAGAAAAGGATCCATGGCCACGGCCGGCTCATCCATGAGCGACTCATGACTCACCGACAGACCGCGACGTTCGGAAATGTTGCCGGCGAGAAGAAGCAGATCGCCGACCGCTTTCCTGCGAACTTCATCCGCGCGATGACGCACATCCAGAGTCACTCGCGCTTCGCCGGCGATTACGTTCACTGCGCCCGGAATCGTTTCCACCGATCCCACCGTAGCGACCAGCCCCGGAACTCCTTTGGCCAGGCGCTCGACCTGCACAATCCACTCCGCCGCACCGGCGACCGCATCGAAACGCTGATCCATCGGCGTTGTGCCTGCATGATTCGCGCGTCCCGTAAATGTCAGCTGCAATCGGCTCTGTCCGGCAATCGCTTCCACCACGGCCAGCGGCAATCCCATTTTTTCCAAGACCGGCCCCTGCTCGATGTGAAATTCCACATATCCGCATACATCGGCGGACAACTGCGCGCGTTTCAGTTCTCCAGGATTGAGCCCGAATTCTTCGATCGATCTGCGCACCGATATGCCATGAGCATCTTGCAGGTTCAACGACGTTTCGTCCAGGGTTCCGGTCAACGCGCGGCTACCGAGAAACGGCGTGCGAAACCGGACGCCTTCTTCTTCCGAAAAGCCTACGACTTCCACCGAATACGGCAGCCTGCTCCCGGCAAGCCCCTCGAGCAATGCCACGGCAATCACAACGCCGAGAATTCCGTCGTAAGAGCCGGCGTTGGGAACCGTGTCGAGATGCGAACCGATGAGCAGGTGCGGCGCCGAAGTTTCCTCTGCGGGATACGTCGCGCGCAGATTCCCGGCTGCGTCTACTCGCGCCTCCGCGCCGGCCGCCTTGAGCCAACTGGAGATCTCACGGTGAACATCGTGCATCGGCGGCGACAAGAATGTCCGCCGCAGGCTGGTCGCGTCTTCGGAAAACGACGCCAGCTTCTGGCACCGGGCCATGACTTTCGCCGCGAGATTTGCCGACTCGATCAATTGCGTTTGCGTCCAGAAAATCGAAAAAGCTAGGCCTCGCGGACAATTTTCGCGGCGGCCCATCCCACCACGACCAGAGCGATCAGAACCAGCCACGCGAGCCGGTTCCCATACGTCGCCACCGGGTAATGATTGCTCAACATGAGGAACACGACGGGCACGGCCATGAATGTGTTGTGCTTGGAACGCAGCTTGGCTTGCCCGCCCAGAGCCGTATCGAACTTCTCGCCGGCCGCGGCCGCGGCAATCATCTTACGCTGCGCCGGCAGGATTCGAAACCAAACATTGGCCGTCATGATCGTGCCGAAAATTGCACCCATGTGGATATACGCCGCGCGCCCGCTGAACAAATGCAGAAGTCCCCACGAGAACGCCGCCGTCATGATCAGAGCGAACGTTACGAAGACTGCAGGCGAACGTCCCAACGGCGAAACCACAGCCAGGTCGTAAATCAGCCATCCGGCGATGAGTGAGGCAACTCCGATTGCGATGCCGGCGCGTTGTGAGATCGCGGCAACGTCGGGATCAACCAGCCCGCTGGGCACGTAGTAGACGAGCGCCAGCAATGCTATCCCGCCGATCCACGTCATCAAAGCCTCCCAGCGGAACCAGCGGACCTGGTTTGCCGACACGCCGAGGGCTTTCTTTTTTTCCACGGAGTAGAAGCCGCCGCTGTGGACCATCCACACGGCCGGCGCGGTCCCGCCCGACGCTTCCTTTTCCAGCCTGCCGAATTGATGGTCGAGCCAGGTAAAGTAATACGTTTGCCCGACCCACATGATTCCGGCAAAGACGTGGAACCAGCGCAAAGCCAGGTTCAGCCATTCGCGGATCGAAAAATCCAACTCTAGCTCCCTCGATACGTGGTGTAGCCGTTCGCGTTCAGCAACAACGGAATGTGAAGCTGCGAATCCCCTTCGCGCACATGAAACGTGATTTCGACGAAGGGATAGAACGACGCAATTTGCAGCCTCTGGAAATAGCTCTCGGTTTCGAAGATCAGCCGGTACAAACCGGGCGGCAGGTCTTCTCCGGGTAAGAGCTGCCAACAGCGGCCGTCGTGATCGGTGCGCGCCGAGTGTAACGGAAGCCAGCGCTCTCCTTCTTGCCGCTCCAGACGCACGGGCACATCGCTCGCCGGCTTGCCGCCGTTCAGGTCCAGTATGTGCGTCGTGATGCGTTTCATAGCGAAAGCCATTTCTCTAGACGAAGATTCGTAATCTTCCTTTGTTCTTCAGCCGCCTCGCGCAGTTCGGTGGCATCGTCATTCTGCAAACGGCGGCGCAAAATGTCCAGCATTTCGCCGGCGGATTTTCCCGTGGCGCACACAAGGAACACCCGCCCGAAGCGCTGCTCGTATTGCCGGTTTGCCTGGGCCAGCGCAAGCTGGAGTTCTTGCGCGGCAGACTCCACGTTGCGCTGCTCCTGCGCCGACCACTCGGCGGATTGCCCCGGCGCTGAGGCCGGCACTTTTCGTTCGCCAATCCGTGGGTGCCTGGAAAACGCCTCCAGCCAATCCTTGGCTTCGAGATGAGTCCAAATCTGGTCCGAAGCCGCGGCGAGCGATGCCAGGTCGGCGAACGGCCTGCGCGCCGCAAGTCCGTGCGCCCACGCCTGCGATCCACAGCAGGGCAGGATCTCACTTGCGGCATCCTCGAGCAGAAGCTGATTCCACCGCGCCAGCACGGGATTCGCTGAAACTTCGGACACGCGAAGTTTCAGCAAAAACTCGGCGACCAGATTTCCCAGCACCGCTGAACGATACTTTGCCGTCGATCGGATGTCGTCGATGGGTTTGATTTCGCCGGCTGCAATCTTGCGCGCCTGCGAAATCAGCGAGTCGTCCAGAGATTTTCCGCGCAGCAATCGCTCAGTCTCGAACAAACGCAGCGGCACCGGAGCCACGCTTCCGGCCGCGATGCGCACATCTTCGAGAATCCCTCCCGCAATGCGCCCCAGGGCGGCAACGCAAACTTTCGCGATCGCCTGCGCGTTACGCGCGCCCACTTTGCGCGAATAAACAATATACCCGGCAAAACACCGCTTGAGAAAGATCGCGCGAATCAGTTCATCCGCTGCCAGTTGCATCTTCTTATAACCGGTGTGAAAGTTCAGGTACGAAACCCTGCGCTCGCCACGCGTCGAGATAAGCGCCAACTCCGCCTCATAGGCGAGCAATGCCGGCAGGGAATCCGCGGCTGGCGAGGCATTGACGATATTGCCTCCCAGGGTCCCACGATTCTGGTTGGCGATCCCTCCCGTCCAACTCGCGGCGCTGGCGAGCATGGGGAATTCGCGCTGCACGATTCCGTGCTCCCGCAAATCGCTGTACGTACAACCCGCGCCGATGCCCACCTCGTCCTCCGATACTTCGATCCGCCGCAACTCCGGCAGGTTCCACAGGCTCACCAGCTTGCGCGCCGCAAGTTTTCCGGCGGCGTATTGCACCATGAGATCCGTTCCGCCTGCGATGGGAAGCCATCCGCCAGATTGGTTCGCCAGCAGCGACAACACGGCCGGCAAACTGCCGAACGCGATCAGTTCGAACTCGGCCGGGTCCGATCTCATCCCGCATTCCCCTGAGCCGCCGCAGTCACCGCCTCCAGGATTTGCGAGTACCCCGTGCAGCGGCAGAAATTTCCGGCAAGCCCTTCTTTAACTTCTTCGTGAGTCGGCTGCGGTTTCTTACTCAGCAGATACCAGGCCGCGAGAATCATTCCGGGCGTGCAGATTCCGCACTGCGCGCCGCCGCACTCCAGAAAAGCCTGCTGCAGATGGTGCAGCTGCTCCGTCGGCGCCAGTCCTTCGACCGTCAGGATTTTCGCACCCTGCGCATGCAGCACCGGGACAAGGCAGCTGTTCACCAGCGCTCCATCCATTAATACGCAGCACGATCCGCATTCGCCCTCGCCGCAACCTTCCTTCGCGCCGGTCAGTCCTAACTGGCGCCGCAAAACATCCAGCAACCGCTCCATCGGATAAGCGCGTACGGTCCGTACCTCGCCGTTCACGGTCAGCGAAATCTCGCCGTGGGCGCGCGTGCTGCTCATCGAGATCCTTGCGGAGTAAGGGATGAGCTTTCCTGATCCTGCGCACTCATCGCCTGGAAGATATCTTCGGGAAGCAGAGGAATCGTGCTGAAGCCGATGCCGAGCGCGTCTTCGACCGCGTTCACAATCGCCGGTGCCGGACCATCCATGGGAAGTTCTCCGATTCCTTTGGCGCCGAAAGCTCCGTGCACGTTCCCCAGTTCCTCGAAATAGACGCGGATCGGCGGCAGGTCCGCGGATGTAGGCATGATGTAATTCGTCATCTGCCCATTCACCATGCGGCCGTCTTGCCACACAACCTTTTCATACAGGGCAAATCCAATGCCCTGCGCAACTCCCCCAGTGATTTGGCCGCGCGCCAGCACCGGATGGAGAACTTTACCCACCTCCTGCAGTGCGACAAAATCGTCAACCGTCACACTGTAGGCGTTCAGGTCGACGGTTACTTCAGCGACATAGACCGCCCACGCGTAGGCCGCGTAGGCCTCGCCGCGATACTTCTCGTCATCCCAGAAAATGCCGGAGGGCGCCTCGTATCGCGCCCAGGACTTGAGCGCCCCGCGTTCGGCCACACGTCTGGCACAGGCCGCGCGAAACTCATCCGGAGAATATTTTTCGCCGAGAACGCCGGATGCGATCAAAGTTTGCCGCAGGCCGCGCGCGGCAGACTCCACCAACTTCCCCACCACCATCACGGTGCGCGACGCAACCGTCGGCCCGCTGTTCGGCACCTGCTGCGTATCTGGCTGGGCAATGGTAATGGCGTCATACGGCAGTCCCAGTGCCTCCGCAGCGATTTGACAGAGAACCGTGTTTGTACCCTGCCCAAATTCTGTGCTCGAGACCAGTACCTGCACGCGGCCGTCGGCGCAACCTTCCACACCCACCACTGAAGCCAGATAGCGCTCGCCCGATCCGGTAAAACCGGCACCATGCAGAAATGCCGCGATTCCGATTCCCTTCCTTCGCATCCCGCTCTGATTCTCGATCCGAAAGCGTTCTCGTTTCGCGCGATAGCCGGAAAGCGTCAGAGTACGTTCCAGCAATTGATCGAGGTCGATCGCTTCGTGTATGACCTGATCAGTCGTGGTAGTCTCGCCACGCTTGAGAAAGTTCCGCCGTCTGATTTCCACGGGAGAAAGGCCCGCCGTGGCAGCGATGCGATCCATGTGGCGCTCCATCGCAAACAAACTCTGGGGAGCGCCGAATCCGCGAAACGCCCCATGCGGCGGGGCATTGGTAGCCACGGCCTTGGCGCGGATGCGCACATTCGGCCAGTAGTAAGGCCCGCCTGCGTGAATCGTGCCGCGCGACAGAACCACCGAAGAGAGCGTCGCGTACGCCCCGCCGTCAATCACAAATTCAATCTCACCTCCCAGAATTTTGCCATCGCGCGAAACAGCCGTGCGGTGCCGCGTGCGCGAGGGATGCCGCTTGGTCGTCGCCGTCATATCCTCCATGCGGTCATAGACAAGCTTGACGGGCTTTCCCGACTTGATCGCCAACAGCGCAGCATGCGCGGCGATCATCGACGGATAATCTTCCTTCCCGCCAAACGCTCCTCCCGTTTCCATCTGCACCACGCGCACTTTGTCTTCCGGCAGGTTGCACAGCTTCATCAGCGCCTTGTGAACGTAATAAGGACATTGCAGCGATCCCCAAACCGTAATGCCGTGCTCGCCATCGAAGCTGGCGATGACCCCGTTGTTTTCGATGTAAAGCTGCTCTTGCGCTCCGGTCGCATATTCGCCTTCGACAATGTAATCGGCTTTCGCCCAAACGCTGTCGACCTCACCCTTCTCGACCAGATATTTTTTGAAGGTATTGTCCGTGCCCCAAATGACTTGCTCGCAGCGCTCGCTCGCTTCCATCGTGAACAGCGCTGGGAGCGGATCATACTCGATCGCAACCGCTTCCACGGCCTTCGGCAGAATGTGACGATTGGAATGCGCCAGCAGCAGAATCGGTTCCTCCGGATGATTGATGGCCTCCTCGGCCAGGCAGGGCTGGTCGTCGGAAATCAAAGCGACACAATTTTTTCCCGGAATGTCTTTGGCTGAGACGACGACGAATTCGTCCCACGCAATGCCGGGACCGAACGTGATGTTGCGGATCTTGCCGCGCGGAATGCGGCTGCGCACGGTTGCGCCGTAAAGCATTCCAGGCAGTTCCATGTCGTCGATGTATTTCGCCCGCCCGGTTACTTTGTCGCGGCCTTCTTTCCGCGGCACCGGCATTCCAACAATGGAGTCAGCATTCATCGCGTTGTCCGTGTCACGCATTACGCCTTAAATTCGCGTACCCGCATTCGCGGCCTAAGTTTTCTCCCGGAAATGTTCCATCGCAAAACACGACCGCGCCTCTCAAGTACGTCCGCCGCACCACGCCGCGCAGCGTTTCTCCCAAGTACGGCGATATCGGATGGCGATGATGCAATCGATCGGCACTCACCGTGAACTCGGCGTCGGGATCAAACACGACGCAGTCCGCATCATACCCTGCCGCGAGTCTCCCCTTGCGCGCATCGCATCCTGCAAGCCGCGCCGGTTTCTCCGCCATCCAGCGCGCAATGTCGGTGAGCGCAAAACTGCGCTGCTCCGCCTCCGTCCACACCACTGGCAGCGCCATCGATAAGCTGGCGATCCCGCCCCAGGCATCGCGAAAATTGTTTTGTCCATGCCCCTTCATCCCCGGAGGGCAAGGCGAATGGTCCGTCACCACCAGGTCGATGACGCCCGCCCGCAAACCGTTCCACAGTTGCTCGCGATTCGCACGGCTGCGAATCGGCGGCGCGCACTTGAACTGCGTGGCGCGATCGGCAATCTGTTCGGCCTCAAGGTGAAGATAGTGCGGACAAGTTTCCACCGTGACCGGCAGGCCTTCGGCGCGAGCCGCTGCGAGCGGCTCCAGCGCCAATCCGGTTGCGAGGTGAACAATGTGCAAATGGAAGCGATATTCACGGCACAACGACAGCATGAACTCGATCGCCGCCACTTCAGCCTGATCCGGACGCGAGCGCAGGTAGGTCGAGTACAGGCTCCAATCGTTATCCCGTATGTCGAGACGCCCGAGGAACTGTGGCAGTTCCGCATGCACCAGGAGCGGCAAGCCGGTTCGTGCCACGTGAGGCAGCGCCGTCCGCAGATCGGATTCGCACACCATGCTGAATTCCTCGATCCCCGGATGCACCAGGAAACATTTGAAACCCCGCACGCCAGCCTGCGCCAGTGGCTCGATCTCGCCCGCATTGCCGGGAACGACTGCGCCCCACGCAGCCCAATCGACGCGGCAATTGCCGTTTGCCGCTTGCCGTTTCTCCTCGAGAGCAGAAACCTTCGTCGTCGCCGGAATGCAGTTCAGCGGCATGTCAACCAGCAGGGCATAGCCACCCGCAGCCGCCGCTCGCGTCGCGGTGTAAAATCCCTCCCACTCGGTGCGGCCGGGCTCGTTGACGTGAACGTGCGAGTCCACCAATCCCGGCAACAGCGCCGCTTCCCCGAAATCGTCGCGCGTCGCGTCCGCAGGCACTTCACTTGCCGCCGCGACCGCACGGATTCGTTCTCCGTCGATCAGCACCGCTCCCGGACGGATTCCCTGCGGGGTCACGATTCTGCGCGAAATAAGCGCCTGCAAATCAGTCTCCTGTCCGTTCCGAAATCACGATTAGCAAGATAACGAGCAAGCCTATCCCGAAGCCCGGTGGTTTTCAAATCTTGCCTGCTCGCCACCAGGTCTTATCTTTTTCCCCAATCCGGCTTATACTCCTTCCCAGCGAAGCGGCTGCGAACAAGTCCATGTCGACGATTTGCGCGGATTCGCGGTTGCTGCCACCGGCACACCGTTGAACATTACGCGTTGAACATTTCGCACTGAGTGAACCGACGCATGGACAACCCTTTCATGGCCCGCGCCATTCAGCTCTCCCTCGA
>Ga0302326_10000883_pt1 | contig 78654 bp, 69 predicted proteins | sample Palsa_T0_3_FD_202264 | JGI IMG/M metagenome (GOLD analysis project Ga0302326, IMG submission 202264) | Peat permafrost microbial communities from Stordalen Mire near Abisko, Sweden - Palsa_T0_3 | ecosystem: Environmental > Terrestrial > Soil > Palsa > Peat permafrost | place: Sweden: Abisko...
TCATCATCAGCGAGGGCCGGCTGTTGTTCGCTGGAGCCGTGGGCGAGTTGGTCGTCAGCCAAGCGTCGGACCTCGTCGCAGTCCCAGAGAAGCCCGATGACCTCGATCGGCTCATCGCACTCTGCGCACGTGCTGGCTACGCGGCCACGTCGAACGGCGATGGTCGACTACACGTCGCAGCACCGTCCCCATGGGCGGGAGAGTTCAATCGTGTGGCCATGGCCGACGGCATCACGCTCGTCGAGCTCGGCACGACTAAGCAATCGCTCGAAGATGTCTTCTTCGAGCTCACGGAGGAGCACCGATGAGGCTAGTCGTCGCCAGTGAATGGGTGAAATTGAGGCGGAAAGGCATGCTCGCCGCCCTCGGCGGGGTCATCGCGGTGACCGTGCTCGGGACGATTATTCCCATCCTCACAGTCAGTTCGAGCACGAGCACCAAGACGTCGGGAGGTGGACCCTTTGGCGGCAAGACGAGCATCAGCTTCGCCCAGATGGCGAGCAGTCATGGTCTCGCCGACGCGCTTGGCAACAGCGGTACGCTCCTTGGTGTCATCATCATGGGAGTCGTCGCAGCATCGGTTGCGGGCGAGTTCAGTACCGGGACGCTGCGCAATCTTTTGTTGCGCGAGCCCCGCCGGGCCAGGCTACTTCTGGGCAAGCTCCTCGGACTGGGGTCGGCGATCTCGCTCGCCGTCGTCGTGGCCGCCGTGTTTGCTGCTGTGGCGGCGGTCATCGCCGCCTCGGGCAAGGGACTGCCCATCCATGCGTGGGGGAGCGGGTCCGGCGTCGGTGCTGCCCTCGGGTCGGTGACAGAGCTCATACTCGCGACACTGGGCTGGGGGGTGCTCGGCGCCGTCCTTGCCATAGTGTTCCGCTCTCCGGTCGTCGCTGTGGTCGTCGGCGTTGTCTACGCGCTGCCCCTGGAAAGCATCATCGGCGCCATCGGCGATAGTGTTGGCCGCTGGCTGCCGGGCAAGTTACTGGCCGCGCTAGCGGCAGGTGGTAACTCGACCGCCTCTTTGACCGCGGCGTCGTGGACCATAGCCATCTACGCGACCGTGGCCATCGGTTTGGCGGTGATTCTCTTTACACGCAGAGATGTGCCCGCATAGATGCGCCGGACAACGCCACACGCCATGACCATACGACCCGATTCCGACTCCGCGCTTCGGGTCACCGATTGCACGCATTGCCCCGAAACGATCAGTGTTCCAATCGGCGGAGGACTCCGAGCTCTTCCGCGCTCGGCGGACGGGTTCTCTCCATACGCTCGGCGATGCGTAGGTCCCACCCCGTGGCAGCCCGGACCTGCTCCGTAGTTACGTCCGGATGGAGATCGGTCATGACCAGCTCGTTGCTTTCAGGGTCGGGTCGGAGCACGCCCAGGTCGGTGACCACCATTTGGGGCCCAGCGCCGCGGTACCCGAGGCGTCTACGGTCCCCGGGTCCGTCGCCGAACCCAACTGTTGTTCGGAAGTCGAGCCGGCGCACGAAGGACCGTTGGTTCTGGGGAAGCGTGACAATCACCGAGCGACACCCGGCAGCGATCTCTGGCGCTCCGCCAGCACCGGGGAGGCGCACGGTCGGCCGGTTGTAGGGCCCAACTACCGTCGTGTTGAGGTTGGCGAAACGATCGATCTGGGCGGCACCGAGGAAGCCCACGTCGATGCGCCCTGACTGGAGCCAATAGGTGAAGATCTCAGCCACCGAGACGACAGTGTCTGACGTCTTCGACAGTTCGCCGTCGCCGATGGACAGGGGTAGCCGGGTTGGTTTGGCCCCAATGCACCCGGACTCATACACGAGGACCAGCTGGGGGGCGTGGCTAGCGCGCGCGAGGTTGGCAGCCGTGCTCGGTGCGCCGATGCCGACAAAGCACACCTGTGCATCGACCAGGGCGCGGGCAGCGGAGATCACCATGAGTTCGCGGGGCGTCGGCGGAATCATGGTGTCCGTGGGTCCGGCACTCATCCGGCTCGACCGAGGACGTGCTCAGTCATCCAGGCCAAGAATGTCGCACGGTCCCGGCTCACGGCGTCCCAGGCCTGGTAGGCATTATTGTCCCGATCTGAGTAGCCCTCGGCGTAGGAGGGATGAGCGCCCTTGGGCGCCCTGGCAAGCAACGTGATCGACCAGGAGGGCAACACCACCGACCCAGGCCGCGGAATGAGGCGGTCGACGATTTCCTCCACCGTGACCAGTGAACGATGGGCAGCGAGAACTGCCTCCTTCTGGACTCCAGAGATGCCCCAGAGCTGGACATTGCCGGCCCGGTCGGCCTGCTGCGCGTGGATCACGGTGACGTCGGGCCGGAGCGCCGATACGGCTGCGAGCTGCTCTCCGGTGAATGGGCAGAAGATCGGTCGTACCGATGCCGTGACCTTCTCCAGCCCGGTGCCTCTATAGCCTCGCAGGACGCCGAAGGGCAGCCCCGACGCACCGGCCACGTAGCGAAGCGTGAGGCCAGCATGGCTGTGCTCCTCGAGGTCCAACGGCCCCGGCCAGTCATTCTCGACTGCGTCGCGGAGCCGATGAAGGCTTCCGACGCCCGGGTTGCCGCCCCAGGAGAAGATCAGCCGCCGGGCACAACCCATGCCGATCATTTGGTCATAGATGAGATCTGGGGTGAGACGTACCAGCGTGAGATCCCGGCGCCCCTGACGGATGATTTCCTGGCCGGCGGCGAGACGGCGGCGCACGACGGGCGCAGTGCCGAGCTCGCTCGCTACAAGCTCGGGCGGATCAGCGCGGATGACGCCGACGGCTTCCACCGGGTCGCCTGCCCCGCCGTGCTGGGCAAGGTGCGCTGCCCGAAGAGAACCGAATCGATGGCGCTGTCATATGAGCGCCCCGAGATCCTCAGCGCGCCCAAAGACCCTCCGACGTGTTGCACGCAAAAGACACTCACCGTCCCGCCGAGTGTCAACGCCAAGACCCGGCAAAAGCACGACTACCCGAGCCAAGCCCATCGCCTCTCCTATGGCCGGCGCAGTGCGGCCGAGCGTTCCAATGCCACGGTCAAAGACCCCGCCTCCAACGACGTCGCCCGCGGGTGGTGTCGTCTCATGGGACTGACCTCAATGACGCTCATGCTCACCTGCCTCTTCGTCGTGCGAAATCAGCGGGTCCTGGCCTCCTTCGAAGCCCGCGTGGCCGAAGACCAACGGCGCCAGGCAGTCGGGCTAGCACCACGAACCCGCCGTCGGCGGCGCCAGACGATCACCGACCTGGTTGCGGCCTCGCCCGCACCGCCGTAGTCGGACCGTCGTCTCCTGTGTCACGTCGACGCCGCATGGTCCCGGCCTGATCTTGGAGCCGAAAGAAACCCAGGTCAAGGGACCCGAACACCCGGCCGATATGGTGGCTCTCGAAACGTGAACTTGGGACGCCTCCAAAGGTGAAGACGTCGGTGTGCGCCCCTCGGGATTCGAACCCGAAACCCGCGGATTAAGAGTCCGAGGCAGGGGAGTCCGTGGAGTTCGTTGTAGTGCTTCTACCTGCGATTACGTCCGGGCGCCATCCACTGATTACTCGGATTTCCACCCGGTATTACCGAGATAGTGGGTTGCATACTGGGCTGAAAGTAGTGGGGCGAGGCTACAGGTCCTGTGTTGCCATGCCGGCGGGGGTTGGAGGCACGGGAGGCCAGAATGACGCCGACTGGACTACCGATTTCGGTCCTGTCGGGGTTCCTGTGAAAGGCAGGACTAATAGGAAGTATTCGTAGCTCGCCCCGGGTCGTTTTCCGGGTCCCGCCAAGCCGGAAATTGTTCAAACTTGCAGCTCAGATGGGACGTTCCTCACCGGCCTGCGCTCGGCCCGCGATGCCTTGAATGACTTGTGACCTGGGATAGCAAGATCTCTTGCTTTCCACAACTTGTGGCCGTACAATGGCCGTACACGAAAAGGAGATGGAAATGCCTCGCGCTCGGGATGCCCGCTTGGAAGCACGTCTGTCGCCCGCTGATTTTGACACGATCTCGCATGCGGCAGCCGCTCAAGGACTGTCACGAACTGCGTTTGTCGTACAGGCAGCGATGGACGCTGCTCACAAACTTCTACGTGACCAGCAGCTCACGACGATTGCGGTGGCTCATGGAGAATCGTTCATGGAGTGGCTTGATCGTCCTGCCGAGGTCCTGTCCAACATGAAGCCTTTGGTTGACGCGCCTGTACTGCCTCACCGGTGAGCCTGTACGTCACCCGTCTGGGTGGCGATCACGACAGGACGCGATTCGACTGCGGGCGTCCGTCGCTGGACGACTGGTTTCGGCATCAGGCTTCTCAAGCGGATCGGAAACAAGGATCAGCGCGCGTCTTTGTTCTCGTTGACGACGAAATCGAAGAGGGTCGTCTACCCCTTGGTTATTACGCCGTGTGTGGCCATGCTGTTCTGTTCGAAGAGCTACCCGAGGACGTCCGAAAGGGGCAACCTCCCCAGCATCCTGTCGCTGCCGTCCTCTTGGCTCGTCTAGCCATTGATGGGCCACTCCAACGTGATCCTGTGCGTCGACTGGGGGAAACCCTGTTAGCGGACGTGGTTCGGCAGGTGATCCAAGCTAACGATCACGTTGCAACACCGCTTTTGGTTGTCGACGCACTTGATGAGCAGGCGGCAAACTTTTATAAGCGCTACGGCTTCGTGGAGCTTCCCCAGAAGCCACTCCGACTGGTCGCCAGACTGAAGGACATCCGCAAGACGTTTCGTCTGGACTAGCCGGGGACTAGCCGCGACCCTTAGCTACTTCGACCTGAAAAACCCTGATTCGGTGCCGACGGCAATCACCCGGAGTGACCGCTGAGGTCGCCCATGGGGTCTCGCTCCGACCTCTCCGGTCGCTTTTGACCCCATTTACCGGATGTTTCCGGCTCCGGGGCGCGACGGGAGAGGGTCGAAGCGGGTCAGGCGGGTATCTTCTCGGTCGGCGGTGGGGGTCGTCCTGATGGTCTTTTGGTGGTCGTCGATCGATTCTGGGCTGTAGCGGCGGAGGTGCTCTGCATCTCACGCTGCTCGGCGAGTACGGCGATCTTGGTGGCGTTGTGGGCGAGGATGCCCCAGCCGCACCACGTGCGGGTGCCATCGATCCCATCGAGCATGGTGCGCTCCCAACCCCACGAATGCTTGAGATAGGAGATGCGACCCTCGGACCCGGTGCGCCACTTGATCAGCTGGCGGAAACGACGCGAGGACTCGATCGCTTGACGCGCCGCACCGGGCCGACCCTTTCTCGGGATGGCTACATAGTTCACCCCGAGCTCGTGGAGATCGGCTTCGACCTTGGCCTCGCCGTAGCCCCGGTCGGCGGTCGCATTCTTCGGCACCTTGGCGAAGAGCTTTTTGATGCGGGCGATGGCGGGTGCGAGCATGGGGGCGTCGGGCGGGTTGCCTATCTCGATGCAGTGGTCGAGCACAATACTTTGGTGGTCGCCAGTTGCAGTAACCCCGTCGAGATCGGCCGGGCTGGATATAGGTGTCTCGGTCGTACGCATGTGACCACTGTGGACGGGCGATATCCCCACCGAAGTCCCCAAAGTTGTCAACACGCGAACATTTCTCGCACGAACTCGATCGCCAGGACAACACCCGTCCCGAATCCATCGGTGCAGCTCACAGCACGTTCACCATGAGTTTGTGGACATCGTTGTGGACATCGTTGACGAAAAGAAATCGATCTCCAACTTCCCCAGGACGGTCAAGGCCTGCGCAGAGGGCAGAGGGGGACACATGTGGCCCCCGGGCCTTGAGGGCCCGGACACTTTCACAGACACAATGGACGTGGCCGGCCCCCTTGGGCCGGCATGGAAGCGCCTCTGTCTTTCCCCCCAACCGGGTGGTCAACGAGGCTGAGTCTTCAGGGCTCGGGCAATGCGGCGTGAGGAAGTGGGTCGCACTCCGTGCAAGTGTGTGACTCCTTTGTAGACGTTGTCTGGTGAGGCTTGAGCGGTCCGACCGAGTTTGCGGTGGGGTCGATTTCTAGAAGGCGGCTCGACGTCGGGGGCAAGTGTCCTTTGCGGTGCCACTGAGGGGCTGACGTGCGCGCGCTCCGGGCGGTGACCATGAACTCGGAGAATGACGGCCGGGTCATTCTCGTACGCTCAGGCGGCGAGGACCTTGCCTGGCTCGAAAATAACCAGACGCCTGGGCTCAGAACGCCGGCTCGAAGCGGATCGTCGTCATCTATGCGAGGGCGGACAACAAACCGTCAGCAAGCAGTGTAACGATATCTGGAAAGTACCCCGATCTGCCTGTCGCTCGTGGTTGGATCAAGTTCTGGTGAGGTCTGATAAACAAATTCTGAATTTGGGTCCGGGATCGTTAACCCTGAAGGTGTCTTGAGTCCGGCCTCTCCTATCATCTGGGCTCCGTTTCGGGCATTGAAGGGAACTCTCGATCATTTCGGTCGGTTCCGCTAGCATCACGGAAGCGGCCACCACGAGATGGAGTGGGCATGAAGGTGGGAGACATCGAGATCCTTCAGGTCATCGATGGGATGATCGTTTCGAAGTTACCCTCGACCAAGCCATTGCCCGATGTCGAATCCCTGGCGTGGAAGGAACAGCACCAGATGTTCCGCCCAGACGGAATGATCGAGAGCACTCTCGGCGGGTTCCTGGTCCACACGCGCGACCGTCTCGCCCTGGTCGATGCCGGGGCTGGCCAAGAAGTCGTCGGTGGGTATTCGCCGCCAACAATCAACCTTGACATCGACGACGACCCCTTCGTCGTTCATTTCCAGAGGATGGGCATGCCACTCGAAGCGATCCATGGGATCGCTGAGTTCTTTAGTGGCACTCAGATGGTGAGAGGTCGGCTGCCGGCTTCGCTCAATGTGGTCGGTGTTCGTCCAGAAGACGTCACCGACCTGATCTTCACGCACCTGCATTTCGATCACATCGGTTGGGCCACCGACGAGGGCGCGGCGTACTTCCCCAACGCCAAAATCCACTGTGCCGCCGCCGACCTTGACTACTTCCTCCCCGGTGCCGAAGAGGAGGAGACCACTTCGTTGGTGTACCGCGCACCGAAAGTGCCGGAGCGGCTCGGCCCGGTGCTCGACCGGATCGAGACGTGGGAGTCGGATGGCACAGTGCTACCCGGGATCGACGTGCGACTCGCTCCGGGCCACACCCCCGGCAGCAGCGTCATCGTCCTCTCCGATGGCGTCGATCGGGCCATGCTTCTCGGCGACATCATCCACTGTCCGCTTGAATTGACGGACGATGACTTCGATCTCTTGGTGGACCATGATCAGGAGCTCGCGTTTCAAGTGCGAGAGGCTTACGCTCGGGAGCTGGAAGGGTCGAACATCCCCGTTGCCGGCGCCCACTTCGCAGGCCTGCAATTCGGTCGGCTCTTTGCCGGTCAAGGCGTTCGACGCTGGAGCTTCGACGACGCGTGATCTGCGAATGGGTGAAGTGAGTTTGGGGAACCCTACCTGAAACCTACGAGTGAGAGACCCTCTCCCGTTCTCCCGCGTCGTCGGTCGAGTTCGGTTCCGGATCCGGGTCCGTGTACCCTTCTGGTGTGGTCAGTCCAGTTGGCTGAAGATCGTCGCTGAGCTGCTTCCGCTAGCGGCCCAAGGCATGGCGATCACCACTCCTTTCTCCCGGCTGAACTCAATGGTCTCGTCATGGCCGTAACCACTCTCTTTGATCCCTGCGAAGGGCAGTTCGTGGCGGGTCTGCAGGTAGGTGTTCACCCAGACGTTCCCCGACTCGATCTCGCGGATGTAGCGGTGGATCCGGGTCAGGTCACGGCTCCAAACTCCTGACGCGAGGCCGAATCGGCTGTCGTTGGCGAGAGCGATCGCTTCGTCGTCGGTGTCGAAGGGGATAATGGCCCCGACGGGACCGAAGATCTCGTCGCGGCATATACGGGGCGAGTTGTCCTTGGCGAGAAAGAGGGTGGGCTCGACCCAATACCCCCCGGGTCGGTGCGGCACCACCTCGGGTCCATGGCGACCGCCAAAGAGGAGCTCGGTTTCCGTCTTGCCGTCCTCGATGAAGGCCACGACCTTCTCGTATTGCTCCTGTGAGATCAGAGGACCCATCGATGTCGTTGGGTCGGAGGGGTCACCCACAACGATCGACTTGGCGATTCCTTCGATCCGCTCAAGTACTTCGTCGAACACTCCTCGCTGCACGAGGATCCGAGAGCCGGCGACACACGCCTGGCCGGCGTTGAAGCCGTAGATCGACGCGTATGTGAGGCCCATCACAGCGCTATCGAGGTCGGCATCATCGAGAACAATGTTGGGTGACTTGCCACCAAGCTCGAAGACCGCGGGGGTCAAGGTGTCCGCTCCGGCTGCCTGGATGAGGCGTGCTGTTGGCGACGAACCCGTCATCGTGACTTTCGAGACGTCGATGTTTCGCACCATGGCATCCCCGACATCACCGAGTCCGGACACGAGGTTGACTGTGCCGGGGGGGAGGATGTCGTTCACCAACTCGGCGAAGCGCAGACATGCCACGCTCGCCTGCTCCGGTGGCTTGATCACGACGGTGTTACCCGCGGCAAGGGCACTCGCGAGCTTGTTGCTCAACATCGCGACGGGCATGTTGTAGGGGACGATGGCGGCGACGACGCCATATGGCTCACGAATGGTCAGTCCCAGTGTCGTAGGACCGAGTGGTACCGTCCGCCCTGTGGACGCCTCAAGCGTCTCATGGGCCTTGCGGTCCCAGAGAACCTTCATGTCGTCGAACACCATCTTGCTGATCGAAAGCGGGTTGCCGTTGTCGGTCGACTCCAACCGGGCGAGTTCGTCGGCGTACTCGGTGAAGAGGTTGCCGACCCTCTTGAGATACCCACTTCTCTCGTCAGGGGTGAGCGCCGACCACGCAGGGAATGCCGCCTTAGCAGCGACGACAGCCTCGTCAGCATCGGCACGGTCGCTAAGCGGGATCCTCGCCCAGACTTCGCCGGTCGCAGGATTCACCGTGTCGAGGAGACGACCGGACGCTGCGTCTTTCACTTCTCCGCCGATCAGGTTTCTGTACTGCACGATGTCAGGCACTCCGACCTCCTCGAACTGTGGCCGCGCTGGTCTACGTTCGGCGGTATTTGAATCGTATCGGTCTCCCTTCTCGACCTCGTCTACGGCCTGTCCAACCGCGGTATTTCAGCCACCCACGCTCCGTGTACCTGGTCGCGGTCACCCAGGCCCTCGACTACCTCGTGTGACGCGCTTTATCTGTTCGCCGGGGAGCCCAAGGACCGCCGCTTCGGGTGCGGACTCCTCGATTTGTTGTGGGTCTCATAGGCCAGCGTTTGAAGATGAGCAAAATGTGCGATCCCTACACGTTGAGCGCATTTCACTGCGAAACGGTGTTCCTTGCAAGCTCAAGCAATGAAGTCGTTGGCGTCATCGAAGCCCGTGAGTATCTGCTTTAACCGGCTTTCCACCGGCGGCCGGGTTTCCGGGTGGGTGAAGATGTAGAAGTGGCCATCGCGGATCGCCCGCACGACTCTGGCTGCGCACTCGGATGGCTCGCGCTGGAACGCCACCCGCGCAGAAGCGGATTTCTCTTTGACGTTCCCCCCAGTCGCGTCGATCTCCTCCCTCGTCATCGGTCCGCCGAAACGTTCCGGTCGGTACCGAGCCGAATTGTCCCAGATGCCCGTGTGCTCGTGGTGAGAGGGGCACAGCACCGAGACCCCGATCTGAGTGTCTCTCAGATCGCCTGCCAACGTCTCCGAAATCGCCACAACAGCGTGCTTGGTAGCCAGATAGCCGTACATGGCGCCGAATTGAGGCTTGCTGACGCCGAGATGCAGCCGGTTGTCCGTCGTCCCGGCGCCGCCGACGACGCCGGCGAGAGATGCCACATTGACGATGTGGCACTTGCGCTTGCCGTCGAACATACGGGGAAGGAACGTCTGCAAGCCGTAAACGACGCCGAATAGATTGACGTCGACGATCCAGCGCCAGCCCTTCTCCTCAGGCTCTAGGACAGGACTGTAAGAGACAACGCCAGCGTTGTTCACGAGGATGCTCGCCCCACCTAGGTCTGCATCCACCCTGTCGGCCATCGCCTCGAACGAGTCCCGGTTGGTGACATCGACCTCGATCGGAACGGCGCGCCCGCCGCTGCGGATGATCTCCTCGGCTACGTGTTCCGCCTCTGTTAACCGGTTGTCGGCGATCACCGCCGTCATTCCCTCTTGAGCGAAACGCTCCGCCATTCCACGGCCGAGGCCGCTTGCCGATCCGGTGATCACTGCCACCTTGCCTGCGAGTTGGTTCATTCGCCCTTCCCTCTCTTGGTTTTCGTGTTGGGCGTGCTCGTTCAGCGTTGGCACTCAATTTCAGACGGCCACTGCAACGAGAGCAAAGTGCGACCGCTACATGGTTACTTCGCCGTCTCACGGACCTCAGCCCCGGGAAAATATCTCCAATCGCCGGATACCGTCGTCACCTACCTCGAACAGATCGAGCGCTCGGCGATGACCGTCCCCCGTCTGCACATCAACGATCGCCACGAATCGGGGAGGCTCCTCTAAGACGGCCTCCACCTGTGGCTGTGGAGAGATCGCTGCGAAGGTCCGGACGTAGAAAGCCCGTATCTCATCTCGACCAACGGCGCGGCCATTCGGGCCGTAGAGGAGGATGGCGTCCTCCCTGTATAAGTCAGCTACCGCGGGATCGGCATTGCGTACACGGGCAAACACCTCTCGTACCCGGTCCGCACCTCGAATATCTGGGTCGTTTGCCGTCATGGTCAGATCACCAACCCCGCACTCGTATGTATCACCTGTCCGGTCAGCTGCCGGCTGTCCGGAAGGCACAGAAACAGGATCACCGCCGCCACATCCTCCGCCTCGGATGGCCTGTGAAGGAGATTTTCCAGTGGGCCTGAGCTCACGATCGCGGCGTACGCCTCGTCACCACCTATTCCTGCGGTCATGGGCGTCTTCGTCATACCCGGTGCGACGGCATTCACATTGACGTCGTAGGGACCGAGATCGGCGGCGGCGGCCCGGGTCAAGCCGCAAATGGCCGCCTTCGAGGCGGCATACAGGGCGGGTGACTGCTGGGCCCGGAACGCGGCACTGGAGCTGAGGCTTACAATCCGCCCGCCACCTCCTCTCTTCACCATGTGGTTACCCACTTCGCGCACGAGTAGGAACGCCGCCCGCACGTTGACGGCGAACACCGCGTTGAAGATTTCGTCCGTGAAATCGAGAGACGAGTGGCGCCCTCCGCTGATGCCAGCGGAGTTCACGAGCAGGTCGATGTGACCGAAGTGAATCAGGACCTCTTCGACCAGGGCGACGACAGCCGGCGACTCGGCTAGATCGACGGTGAAGGGAAGCGCTTCTCCACCTTCCCTACTTGCCTCTTCAGCGATCTCGGCGGCGCCATCCCCGTCCCGGTCGACGACCGCTATCTTCGCTCCTTCGCTCGCGAGCGCCCTGACTGTGGCTCGGCCGATCCCGGACGCCCCGCCTGTAACGACCGCCACTTGACCGACAAGCCGACGGTCACCCCGGACCTGGCCGCCGGAGCTCGACGATTCCGGGCTCGTCATGGGATTCTCGGCCTCCTGTTCGGCGTGTCGGCAGTCGGTACGCCGCCTAGTGAACGTTGTCTAATACGTATCGAATCTGGAATCCAGCGGTCGCGTCAGACGGTTCCTCTTCGTGGGCCGCGCCCCCACCCGGGCGCCGTGGTCTCGCTCTGAGACTTGGGTGCCGCATTAGACAGCCGCGTGCAAGGCGCTCCTCGAGTGTGTACCCGGCCGCTAGGTCGTCTTCCTTGCGGGGTTGGCGAGCTACGAGTACGTTCCCAAGCGGGCGCCCTGTCTGGGTGGACAAGCCCAAGGAGGCGAAATGTCGGATTTGCGCGAGTACCGGAATCTCATCGGCGGCGTGCTGCGGCCCGCAGAGTCAGGCAGCCTTCTCGACTCGATAAATCCGACGACCGGCGAGGTCTGGGCGCGAATTCCGGCGAGCAGCCGCGCCGATGCAAATGCCGCCGTCGCCGGTTCGGTTCCTGCCACTGGGTGACTTCGCGGCCCAAGCTTCATCTCCTGACGCCTGACAGGAGATTCCAGGTACCCGTCAGCGCGAGAGGAGACGAGAATTGAGTCGCATCAAGCCTCTTCAACGTGACCAGTTGAGCGAGAAGCATCTCCGAATTTGGAACGAGCTCGTCGCGTCCAGAGGTCCAGGTGCCCTAACACCTGACGGCTACCTGCAGGGACCGCTCGATATCTGGCTCCACGCTCCGGCCCTCGGGCTCCCCACATCGTCCCTGGGTGGACTTATCCGATCGGAGGCATCGCTCGATCGGAAGTTGCAGGAACTCGTGATCCTGACCGTCAGCGCGCGTTGGAAGGGGGAGTACAACTGGTGGGCGCACGCGCTGTTCGCCCGCCAGCTTGGTACGACCGAAGAGGTGCTCGAAGCCATCGCATGCGGCACGGACCCGCCGTTCGACTCTGACGAGGAGCGGTCGGCGTACGGGGCGGCATGTCAACTCCTGACGACCGGCACGCTCACCGACGACGTCTTCGGGAAGTGCGTGCAACTGTTCGGGGAGGAAGGCACGGTTGAACTGTCGATAATCTGCGGGTACTACTCGCTCATATCCTTCGCGCTTAATGTCGCCGCCGTCCCGCTGCCGGAGGATGTTCCCCCTCGCTGGGCCGAGGAGCCAAGTACGTAGGACTGCACCGGAGGCGTGGTATCCAAGGACGGGGCGACGACCATCTGCGGTGCCTCCGCTCTCAGGCGACGGGCCAAGAGGGAACCTCCGATGGAGCAGCTCTGCCGAGAGTACCGAGACGGACTTGGGCGCCGAGAATCTGAGGTCAAAATCCGACTCCGAGCGTGTTGTCGAAATCTCGTGAGGGGCCTACCCCCCCCAATTCCGCCGCCGCCTTACCGTCTACGGCCCTTCCCGAGGGACCGACTTGTAACCTGTCCCGTCGGATCATGCCGTAAGGCGGAGTCGTGGAACTGAGCGGGATCATTGAGGAGAAACTGTGACCGCAATTTTGGAGGGTGTCCGCATTCTCGAAGTGGCCGAACAGACCTTCGTGCCTTCGGCGGCCGCTTTATTGTCGGACTACGGGGCTGAGGTCATCAAGATCGAGCACCACGAGCGCGGTGATGCCATGCGGGGATTGATGTCCGCCGGGATCCTGTCGACGGGGGGCGATGTCCATGCGCTCATGGAGCATTCGAACCGGGGGAAGAGGAGCCTCGGACTGAACCTGGCCACAGACGAAGGCCGCACCATCCTTTACAAGCTCGCTGCCACGAGCGACGTCTTCTTGCACAACAAACTGCCGGGCGTTCGCAAGAAGTTGAAGATCGACGTCGATGACGTCCGGTTCCACAATCCGAGGATCATCTACGTCTCGGGCACGGGTCAGGGCGAGCGTGGTCCCGAGGCGGATCGGGGGGCCTATGACTCGCTCGCGTTCTGGTCACGTACTGGCATCGCCTTCGCGACGACGCGACCGGAGTATGGTCACCTGGTCTCCCTGCCGGGGCCGGGTTTCGGCGACTCCCTCGGCGGTATGACGATCGCGGGCGGTATCTTGGGGGCACTCTTCCATCGGGAGCGCACCGGTGAGGCGCTCACCGTCGATGTGTCGCTGTTGGCGACTGGCATGTGGGCGATGGGCCAGTCGATTGCTCTATCGCTACTGAACAACACCCCACAGGCGCCATTGCCGCTCGACATGCTGCATCCCAACCCGCTTGTCGGACAGTACCTGACAAAGGACCAGCGCTGGTTCGTCATTTCCAGCCTCCAAGTCGGGAAGTACTGGCCCGAGTTCGTAACTCTCCTCGGGAAGCCCGAGTGGGCAGCTGATCCCCGCTTCGCCGACCACGGGTCCCTGATGGAGCATCGGACTGAGGCCGTGGCGTTGCTCAAAGGCTTCTTTGCCGATCACACGATTGCTGAGATCAAGGAGATGCTCACCAACTACAGCGGCCAGTGGGCCGTCGCGCAGAACACCCTCGAAGTCGCGGAGGACCCCCAGACCAGCGCCAACGGATACCTCCAGGAGTGTGAGACGGCTTCGGGGTCGCCATTCAAGCTTGTGACCGCCCCAGTGCAGTTCGGCGGGGAGCCGGCCCCAGCCCACCGCGCAGCTGAGTTCAACGAACACGGGGACCGCATCCTTGCCGAGCTCGGCCTCGATGGCGACACCATCATCGACCTCAAGGTCAAAGGCGTGGTGGCCTGAACAGAGCAGCCCGGAAGGCGGTTCTCGAGACCGGGGCCGGCTAAGCCGGGTTCAGTTAGCGGTAAACTGTGGGCCCCCGCATGGCCCCAAGAACGGGCGCTCGCCAATCGGCCACATCCGGGCCGTTAAGGTTCGCGGCGACCGCGGGATCGCTCCGGGTGTCAGCACTCGAAGTCGAACTGCCCGATCAGCGCCGCCAATTTCGGGGGTGCCACCTTGGAGAATTTGGCCCGGTTCCTCCACGCGGGCGATGGTAGCGGAAGGGAGCCGGTGCTTGTCCTCGTCGCCAACACCGAGTCAGGCTGCATCCCTCGGGTGAGTACCAGCGGCATGGTCATGTCGGACGCCGTGTCCCATAGGTGCTCGTTGCGACCGGCGCCCGCCTCTGGCACAGCTCGGCGGAGAATCGTCGGCAGGTGCCGTCGAAAACAAGCCCGTACGCGTTGCCGTGACCCGTTTGGTCCCAGTTATTGGTTCATTGGTAGTAATCAACGCAACGGGATTCGCATCGGTCTGTCCGCTCCAGCTGCCCTTGCGCGACGAGTACGCGTGCTGGGGACAGATCGAAATGCAGACCGCCGCAACGGCCTCGTCGACGAAAAGGGCGACGCCGGGGGAGTGAACCCCCTACTTTCGTTAAGCTCGCAGGACAATCGCAACCGCAAGGACGGAACCCGTGCAAGTGGGATTTATCGGTCTGGGAGGACAAGGTGGGCCGATGGCCCGTCGTATTATCGATGCCGGCATTCCGACGACGCTTTGGGCACGTCGGCCGGAATCACTGGAAGCGTTCTCGGATTGCGAAGTGACGCTCGCTGCGTCGCCGGCCGAGCTGGCCGAGGCATCAGATGTGGTGTGCGTGTGCGTGGTGGACGACGCCGGTGTGGAGGAAGTGCTGACCGCGGAGTCCGGTGTTCTGTCCGGGGTTCGCCCCGGCTCGGTCATCGTGATTCACAGCACGGTCCATCCCGAGACGTGCTACCGGTTGTCCCGGCTCGTCTCAGACGCCGGCGCGACACTCATAGATGCGCCGGTCAGCGGCGGGGGAGAAGCTGCATCTGAGCAACGGCTGCTCGTCATGGTAGGGAGCGGGCCTGAAGAATTTGGGCGCGTGCTCCCCGTGTTCGCCACGTATGGCGACCCGGTTCTCCACCTTGGTCCGCTCGGTGCCGGGCAGACGGCCAAGGCATTGAACAATCTTCTCTTCACCGCGCACCTTGGTACGGCATCAGCGCTCTTTGAACTGGCCCGCTCCCTCGAGGTTGACAGAGAAGCGCTTGCACAGTCGATCATGCATGGTTCCGGCCGCAGCTATGCCTTCGAAGTGATGGCTGGAATGGACTTCAGCCTCGATTCGTTTACCGGGCATGTCGGCGCACTCCTGGCGAAGGACGTCGGCATTGTCGCCAGCCTGGCAAAGGAAGCACACATTTCACCTGGCATTTTGTTCGGCGCTGCGGAGAATGCTCTCGCTGGTATGTAGTCGTAGCCTTGCAGCTGCTCGCGTCCCAAGTGCGCGAAGCATGCGCGCGGGAGCTCGAAGGGCCGGCAGGACGACCACACGTCCGCCTACACTGCGAGCGGCTATCTGCGGCGACTCCGCACTTGGGCGGCAGGCCAAGACGGAGGTTTCCGAACGGAATTGTCGGGGGATTGCCTCGGCCAGAGGTCTCGGCCAGGTCGAGCGAAGGAGATGCCGTATGACGAACGTTGTAATCGGTGCGGCCTCGGGGATGGGTGCCGCAGTGGCCCGGCAGTTGTCGGGCCGAGGTCCGCTCCTCATCGTCGACCAAAATAACGAGGGTGTTGAGAATCTTGGCGCCGAACTCGGGTCAACTGTTGAAGTCGCGGGGTGCGATATTACGGACCAGGGTCAGGTCGACGGGCTCTTCGCCGGCATCGAGGACGTAGGCGCGCTGGTCCACACGGCGGGCGTATCAGGGACGATGGCGACAGGACGTCGCGTACTCGACATCAACCTGCTTGGCACGGCACGCGTGCTCCGCGCCGCCGAGCCCCTCCTTCGGCCCGGATCAGTGGCGGTGTGCTTTGCGTCCCAATCGGGGTACATGGTGCCCGAGATACCGCCACTGTTCGCCCTGCTCGAGCAGCCCCTGGCTCCGGGCTTCTTCGAGGAGGTCGGTACGTACTTCGACGTTGATAACTCGGCCCTCGCGTACCAGGTGTCGAAACGAGGGGTTCAGCGGTTGGTACGCAAGAACGCCTCGGTTTGGGGTCGGCGAGGGGCGCGGATCCTCTCCCTGTCGCCGGGGATCAACGATACGCCGATGAATCGTGCTGATGAGGCCAAGCATCCGATCATGCAGGACATCATCAAGGACAGCCCGCTCGGTCGGCGAGGCAGTCCTGAAGAGGTGGCAAACGTCGTCTCGTTCCTGGTCTCGGACGCGGCCTCGTACATGACGGGTAGCGACGTGCTGGTCGACGGGGGCATGGTGACCGTACTCCCGAATGCATGGGAGGGCAGTCTCCGAACACCTTCATCCTCTTGACGCTCTGGTCTCGTACCATGGCTGATCCCGGTTGGAGATCCCCGACGGCCATTGCCACCGGCGAAGTGTCGTGTAGTTCGACAGCGTAAAGTGTGGATCGTCGTGGAGTAGTCCCAATTCCAGGAGGTTCACGGATGGTCGCTTTCAGATTCGAGGAACTACACCCCGCAGTTGGCGTGGAGATCGAGGGCCTCGACCTGTCCAGGAAGCTGGATTCGGAGAGCGTCGGGACCCTGCGGGATCTGTTCGACCGCACTGGTCTTCTGTTGCTGAGGGGCGCGGAACTGAGCCCGGAGGACCAGGCACACTTGGTGGGCCTTGTTGTCGGGGAGACCGCCCCAGAGAATCGGGGAGATGCAGTTGCCCGGACCCACACGTACGCCAATTATGTGACCAATAAGGATGAGGACGGCTACGCCCAGTTCGGAGAGCTGTTGTTCCATTGCGACATGATGTGGGCAGAAACACCGACGCGGGTCATTTCGCTCTACGGGCACAGAGTCGAGCCGCCGACAGTGCCGACCAGATTTGCCAGCATGGTTCGTGCCCTCGAAACACTGCCGGCGGACCTCCGTTCGCAGGTCGCCGGCCTCAACGCCGTTCACGAGACCGGTCAGCAGCGACGGGGCGCTCACAAGGACCAGCTGGTCGTGCCACAACACGAGGTACTCCGCTCGACCGCAAAGCCCGTGATCTGGCGCCATCCGAGAACGGGGCGAGAACTGCTCTACGTGGCGCAGCAGATGACTGCCCGTATCGAGGGTCTCGACCCCGTGGACAGTGAGGCCCTGCTGGACAAGCTGTTTGCCCACCTGTATCGCCCGGAGGCCGTGCTCGATCACGACTGGCGGCAGGGTGACGTGGTGGTGTGGGACAACCTGGCCTTGCAGCACGCCCGAGGCAACGTCGAGATCGAAGGGCCTGAGCGTACGCTCCGCAAAGTCATCGGGCCGCTACCGACCGATATGGGAATCGCCAAGCCGACGATGGTGCGGGCCGGAGCGGAATGAGAGATCGAGATGGGCGCAGAGTTCATGTGGCCACGGTGAGCGCAATCGAGACTGTGATGGTGCGTATCCCAATGGTTGGATGCGACGGACAAGCCCGGAATCACGCGTGACAATTACTGGTCGGCAATCCTTGGGGCCTGTATCCCTCCCAAATTCCGATCTGGACGTTGTCGAAGTGGACTTGAGTAGGGAGATTCACCTTGCATACATGCCTTCAGTTCGGTGCCTTGGCCGACGGCGATTATTTCGACCGTCGATTTCACGAGACGTCTGATCCCTGGGAAAGACTGATCACGGCGGGCGTCGGTAGTTGACCGGCACCGAGAACCCTCTGGGCGGAATCCAGGTCCTCGACCTGGGTCGATTCCCACCCACCGCCTATTGCTCGCGACTGCTGGCTCAGCAGGGTGCTGACGTGTGCCGCGTAGATACACCGGGTTCAGACCCGGCCCTGTTCGGGATCGGAACCGGTCTTGGTGCAGCCAAGAGATCAATAGCCCTCGACGCGCGTCATCCCCGTCGCAACGAGGTCCTCCGGAAGCTCTGTGATTGGGCTGATGTCGTCGTTGAAAACAGCCGGCCCGGCGAGCTCGAGGAGCGCGGTTTCGGATACCCGCAGGCGTCAGAGGAGCACCCCGAGCTGATTTGGTGTTCGATCACCGGATTCGGCCAGGACGGCCCCTACGCGCGTTGGCCCGGGCACGACCTCACCTATACCGCTCATTCCGGGTTGCTCGGTGCGCTGGAGTCCGAAATGCCCTGGCACCCTCAGATGATGCTGTCTGTCCCGTTGGGGGCTGTCATGGCGGTGGTCGGGATTGTGTCGGCCCTCTATTCCCGCCACGCCACCGGACGGGGGTGCCAGCTCGATATCAGCCTCTCCGAGTCGGCGACATGGGTCTTGTCGGGGTTCGACGCCATGATCAACAGCAGCGGGTTCAGTATTCCCACGTCCCCCGACAGGCGCCTCTATCGCTGCGGGGACGACCGGTACGTGAGCGTGACCGCGGCAGATCCCCGTTCGTGGGAAGCGCTCTGCACGGGTCTCGGTCTGGACGACCTGGCCAAGCGCAGAATCCCGGGGGAGGAGTGGCCCGAGACGACTGAGCGCCTGGCCGAGGTGTTCTCGCGACGATCCGCCGCCGCCTGGGTGGCCGACCTTGGCCCTCGAGGTGCGGCCGTCGGCGCGGTTAACTTCGGCTCCGACCTGCCGGGCGATCCGCAGGTGCAGGCCCGACGGAGCCTGATCGACGTCGACGGCGTGTTGGTGCCGACCAACCCGATTCGCACCGGTTCGGATCCGGAAGGGATCGGTCAACCTCCTGTTGGAGTCCCGGCCGTGGGAGAGCACACCCGGTCGGTCCTCCTCGAGGCCGGCTACGGCTCGCCCGAGATTGATCGACTGATGGCCGAGGGGGTGGTGAGCGAGTGACCGCGGACCCTCGCCTGTCGCCCCTCGAGGAACTGGACCATCTGATCGGCGCCGGGCGCCTGCCCTCGGCTGGGCTCATGGACCAGGCTCTGCGCCAAGCCGGGGACGGGGGCGCCCAACTCGATGCAACCGTCGTCAACGCCCTTTGCCGGCATTGGGAAGAGTGCGCCCAACTGATAGCGAACCATCCGTTGACGCAAGGAGGGGTCGACCGCACCGACGCTTTCCGCTACCTGCTGACATTGACCGCCTCCGCTGTTGATTGGGGCATCCTCGGCGGGGACCCGTTGGCTCCGATGTTCTCGCCTCCCTATCCGGCGCATCGCCTTGACTGGGGCGCTTGCAACCCGGACGGCGTGTACCGAAAGGTGCTCGTGCGCGACGATTGCGCGTATCGGATTCATGGCCGGATCGGCAATGCGCGGTACTTCAGCCTGGACTTCCGACCCAGCTCCCATAACGAGACCGTGACACCGGCCGACCTTGACCCGGACCCAGAAGGCCGCTTCGAGATATACGTCGGTGGCCGCGAGCAGGGTTTGTGGTGGCCGATGCAACCGGGCACCCATGCGATCGTGACGCGAGAGTTCTTCGGCAATTGGACAGAAGCTCGCAAGGCCCGACTCAGGATCGACCGTATCGACGGGTCGGATCGGCCCGCTCACGACGATTCTGAGCGGATCGTCGCCGCATTCGGGGTGATCGGCCGATGGATGTTGGAAGGTGGAGTTCGCTACTGGCTGGAGCACACGACCAACATCCTCGAACGGGCCGAGAATAGCTTCCTCGGTGAGTTCCAGAGAAAGGAGACCAAACTTCCTGTCGTGTGCCCTGGAGCTTGGCATCTCGCTGCGGACGAGGCGCTCCTCATTGAACTGCCCGACCCTCAGGCGACCTATTGGGGACTGCAGGTTGCGTCCTCGTTGGTGCATACCCTCGACTTCTCAAAGTCGTTGACCAGTTTCAACAACGCCCAGGCTCATCGGGATGCGGACGGGACGTACCGGCTCGTGCTCGCTCACGAGGATCCGGGTGTGTGCAACTGGCTGGATACCGGGGGTCTGGAATATGGAACCCTCTTCCTGAGGTGTTATCGAGCGATGTCCGCAGCGGCGCCGAGGACGACCCTGATGAAGTTCGCTGACCTGCATCAGGCGGTCGATGCGAAGCGCTACACAACCGAGGAGCGACGCGCGCAGATCAGCGAGCGCCGCGAGGGAGTAGCGAGATTGTTGTGCGACTGAACCGGGACTGAGTTACTCGGAGAAATACCGGCCGAACTGGTCGAGATAGTCCGCGAACGCGACCCGGATATCTTCAGGGGTCAGGCCATACTCCTCGGGGCTATAGCGGTGCTCGCCCCGCGAGCCGGGTTTGTTCTCGGCCGCCCAACTCCCCATGGCCGCTCGAACCTGACCTGACAGCTGGAGACCGGCGAATTCGTATATACGTTCGGCCGTCCGCACTGCGTCCGTTTCGAGATCGCGCTGCGAGACGTCGAGAAACCGGTCCTCGCCCAAGGCTGCCCTCGCGACGGCCGCCTGGCGGACGCCATCGGGGAAGAAGTCGAGAGCCTCACGCCCGAGCTCGATCGGATCGGACTTCCAATCGGCTAACCGCAGTCGGCGTGAGGAGAGGATCACACTGCAGGTCGAGGGGATCACCGACACCGGGTCGCGGTGCGTCACGACGAACCGGGCGTCAGGGTATTGCGCTGAGAACTCCCTCAGCTGGAAGAGGTACAGAGGGTCCTTTAGCAACCAGCGCGAGGGTGGGCGACGCGAGTGCAGAATACCGAGCACGCGCGCATGGAATGCCATGGCAGCGCTGTGGTCTGATGTCCTCCACCACTTCGTGAAGCTCGGGACGGGCAGCACTCCCTCGTTGTCGTTGAAGGCGAGCTCATGGATGCGGCGATCCTCGGTTGGACCGTCAACCGTGGACACGTGCTGGACACTACGTTGAGGGGAGACGCTCAGGCGGCGCGGATCTTGGACCTCGGTGTCCGATTCGGGTGGCGGGATCGGCTGGTCGAGCTCCCACTTTCGAGCGAAGCGTAACTTCGGATCGATGGCCAGGAGATGGTGGAGGGCGGTGGTGCCCGTGCGCGGCATCCCAAGGATCACCAGAGGGCCTTCGATCGGACGGTCCACTTCGGCCGGGTGGGTTTGCCACCACTCCTGGATTTCGAGGCGCTTCACCAATCGGTTCACGATCAGATCCTCGATCGCGGCCACGGCGGCGGGATCCCCGACATCAGTCCCGAGCGCACCGACCAGACGATCGAGGCCTTGCTGCCAGCCATCGAGCCCGAAATCGGACAAGCCCGTCCGTTCCTGAGCTTTTGCCATCAGGGCGTCAGCGTGAACAGTTGTCATCTGAGAGTCTCTCCTGATCGGTCCAGACACTCAGCACTATGACAGTTGGCACTCCATGTCGATCCGTTCTCTGTCCGACTGCGGTTTGGCGTTTGGCTCCCGTATGACATCCACTCGGTCGGAAGCCGGGTCCGAGCACACGTTGTTCCGCAGTTGGGCGAAGCCGATCAGTCACCGGCGTCGGTCAGACCGCGGGGCCTGCTGGAGCATGAGCGGGACCTCACTATCTCCTGCTGGCGGCGGATGTACCGTGTAGGTTGACGACTCTTTCCATTGTCGAAGGGGGAAATCAGTTGCCCATCGTTGAGGCCGCCATCAGCACGCGAGAGTTGAAGCCCGCCATCGGAACGGTGGTGGAGGCCGATACCGCAATGCTGCTTGGCGGGACGGTCGCGCGAGACATACGAGCCCTGCTCGATGAACGGAGTGTGCTCGTGTTTCCCGGTCTCGGCTTTGACGACGAGCGCCAAATCGCGTTCACGCAGACACTCGGAGTCCAGGCGTTCGAGAACAACGGAGTGCCTCAGGCGAACGGTGAGAAGCAAGCGATCTTCAAGGTCAGCCTGGACTCATCGGTCAATCCGATCGGGGAGTACCTTAAGACGTCGTTCTTCTGGCACCTCGACGGTTCGATGCATGAGGTGCCGATCTTGGCCTCGCTGCTGAGTGCACGACACCTCCCTCCCGATGGGGGAGCAACGGAGTGGGCCAACACGTACGCTGCGTACGATGCCCTCTCGGGCTCAGACAAGGCTGGGCTGGAGGGGCTTCGGGTTGTGCATGCGAACTGGTCGCTCCAGCGGTTCGTGAACGCTGAGCCTTCCCACGAGGAGTTTGCGCGGGCGAGAAACGTGCCGGCCCGGGAACAGCCGCTTGTGTGGACGCACCGCTCCGGGCGCAAGTCACTCGTGATAGGCGCGACGGCAGCCTACGTCGTCGGCATGGACCCGGCCGAGAGCATGGATCTGTTGGTACGGCTGCGGGACTGGGCTACCCAGCCTCAGTTCGTGTACCGTCACGATTGGAAGGTGGGTGACCTGGTCATGTGGGACAACACGGGCACGCTGCACCGGGCCCTTCCCTACGACGGGGCCAGTGGGCGCCTTTTGCACCGGACCATGCTCCAAGGCGAAGAACCGATCGCCTGATCGCGGGAGAGTGAGGCGTTGACCGCCACCGCAATGCACGGCGTACGACTCAATGTCGCCAATCTCGATCGGGCACAGCAGTTCTATACCGGACTCGGCATGGTCGAAGACATCGGCATGCGCCGGGCCGACCGCCCCGATGGGCTGACAACGATTCTGGCGGCCAACGACCCGGGCCATTCGGGCGCGCGATCCGTCTCCCTGCGCTGGCCCAACGATCCTTACATGCACGTCAATCTGGTCGCATCCGATGCGGAGAGCCCTCAGAAAGCATGGCCGAAGTCGGTCGACCAGTTGGGGTCGACCGTCCTGACGCTCCTGGTCGCGGACCTCGATGCCGAGGTACATCGATTGGTCGACGACGGCGCCAGCATCTGCGTCGATGCGGCTGCGACAGCGCGGTTGAGTGGCTCAACACGATCCTCCTATGTCGTGGATCCGGAGGGAAACGTTGTCGAACTGCTCGAATGCTCCCCGGGCCGGGGTTGGGGCTTCGCGGCCTGCACGGTGGTCGGGGCACAGGCGACCTTCCTGCACCTCCAGCTCAACACGTATCACTACGAAGCGACGTCCGAGTTCTATGCCGGTTTCGGATTCGTCCCGGATCCGCTGAGCGAAGGAAGGCCGAACGTCGACTACCGAGAGCTCATCGACATGAGCAAGCCCAATCCCTATATCGAAGCCTTCGGTCGGCCACTCAACAACAAGGTCACCAACAACGTCAGCTTGCTTCAACTGGCGGGGGACCACTCACAGATGCATCTCGAGATCATGGGCTGGAACGATGGGAATCTGGTGATTCCAGGCTCGGAGCCCACCTTTCACCAGCTTGGCATCATGCGGTATTGCTTCAAGACCATCGGACACCGGGACCTGCTCGCTGAGCTCAAGCGCCGGGGAGTGCGCGTTCTGGTGGAGAACCAGCTGGGAGCGTACAAGTGGGGTGATTCCGAATGGTTCTACTTCGCTGATCCGGATGGCAACATCCTGTGTTTCGAAGAGTGGTTCCCGCCCGGTCGGTGGGGAGAGAAGGTCTGAGCGGGCTTCGATCATCGAAGCGCCGGCAGCACCTCGCTTCCGTACCACTCGATCACCCTGAGTGCAGAAGCGGCGTCCGTGGCACCTATTCCGGCCTTGACATGGGTAACGCCCATCGATTCGTACATGGCGACGGCGTCGACCACGCGACGCGGCTGGTCCTTGATGTCGGTTGCTTCGGCATCGAGCCGCACATCCTGTCGTTCGCCATTGACGATCTGAAGCTCGCCGAAGTCCCGTCCTACCCGGTCGCACGCCGCCCGAAGGCGGTCGATGGCCTCTTTGAGTCGGTCGGGGCCCATACCTGCCGCGATCCACCCGTCACCAAGTCGGGCCGCCCGGTCTACGGCCGCATCGCTGTGGCCACCGATCAGAATTGGTATCGGTCGCTGCACGGGCCTCGGGTCCGGGGAGATGGCGGGGACATGGTAGAACTCGCCGGCAAATTCGACGGTCTCACCAGTGGCGCTCCACAAGGTTCGCAGCAAGCTGATTTGCTCGTCGACCCTCCGGCCGCGCCGGTCCCATGGCATGCCCATGGCTACGGCCTCCTCCCTGAGCCAGCCAACTCCAACGCCATAGAGAACGCGGCCCCCGGAGTAGAGATCGATGCTGGCCAGTTGCCTGGCGTTGAGAATGGGATTCCGGATCGGGAGAACGGCAACGCCCGTGCAAAGCTTGACCCGCTGCGTCACCGCCGCCGCGACGGCAAGGGTGGTGTTCATCTCCAGGTTCATTCCCATGGTTGCCTGCATGTCGGCAAATGCAAAGCGCTTCGGCGTGGCGGGCAGGACGTACTCGGATTCAAAATGGGCTGGGACCACCACGTGATCGGCCACCCAAACCGCATCGAACCCGGCGGATTCAGCCGATCGGCAGAAGTCGATCACGAATGCAGGGGACGCGAGAGGTCCAAAGTGGGGGATGCTGACGCCTAGTTCCATGAGTGCCCTCCGCAGTCAACACGTGATCCGGTTATCCGGCCGTCGTATTAACCGATGGTGATCTGTCGGCGCGCCAAGCGCCATTCACCGTCGACGAATCGGAGATCGTCATGGTAATGGCCCATGTTGAAGATCGTCGGGTTGGTCGCGGTCTCCCGGAAAAAAATGAAGTAAGAGTCGGCTTCGGCGGCGTCCTCGCCGGCGAGGTCCACGGCGAGGGTCGATAGTACGTGACGTGAGGCGCTTCCGGGCCCGGTGAGGCCGGTACGGCGCCTTTCTTCAGCTCCGGCCCTGATCTCGGCCCAGCCCCGCCTCGGTGCATCCGGCATTTCCCACGAGGCGTCCTCGGTGAAGAATCCGATGTACTCCTCGATATCCCCGTGATCGGCGGCGTGCGCAAGTTTGGCCACCAGGTTGCGAATCGCCAGCTCGTCAGCTTCTGCACTCCGTTTGTTTCGAGCGTTCATCGACGTCTCCTCCGTCGATCCCCTGTGTTACGGGCGCTCGTTGAGCATCTGGATGGCCCAGGCCGCGGACGACGTCGTGCCGGCATCGACGGGTAGCTCGACGCCGGTGATCCAGCGGCTCTCTTCCGAGGCGAGGAAGACAGCGGGCCAGGCGATATCCCATGCCAGGCCTTCGAGGGAAAGCAAACCGGCGCGGCGCCTCTGTTCGCGCACATCCTCGCCGCCCTGATCTCCCATGGGCGTATACACGTGACCCGGCAGGATGCAGTTGACCCTGATGCTGTCGCGCCCGAAGAGGTAGGCCCAGTCCCTCGTCAAACCGAGCAGTGCAGATTTGGATGCGGCATAGGCGCCGGATCCGAAGCCTCGGATCGCGGCGATCGACGATATGTTGAGGATCGACCCACCTCCTGCGGCAAGAAGGTGCGGAACGCTATAGCGGGTGGTGAGCAGGTGAGCGCGGAGGTTGACATTCATGACCTGATCCCAAGCGTCGAGGTTCACGGTGGCCGGGCTTCCTGAGCCCTGGGACAGCGCAACGTTGTTGACGAGCGTGTCGAGGCCTCCGAAGGCGTCCACCGTCATTTGCACGCATCTTTCGTTGTCGGCCTCATCCGTGAGGTCCCCCACAGCCACTATGGCGTCCCCTCCGAATTCATCGATCAGCCGCTTGGTCTCGTTGGCCCGCTCGTGCGAAACGTCGACGACTGCAACCTGGGCACCCTGCAAGGCGAAGAGCACGGCGATGGCCTCACCGATGCCGAAGAGCTCCGCGCCCGGCAATTTGCCGGCGCCGCTGACAAGGGCCCGCTTTCCCTGCAGTCTCTGTCCGTGATCGATCCCGCGTTCCCACGGGACGACGGCGGTGGGTTCGGTTCGCAGATCCCTCCTGTCAGACACCAATGCGATCGTAGATGACCTGTCCAGCTGTTTCCTCGAAGGAAGGGCGCTGTCAGACTGCAGTCGATGCCCGGTCCTCGACAGGTTGCCGATCGATACGTCGAAATCGCCACGGCTGACGGCAAGGCCATACTCGCCGAACTGTTCGCTCCCGACGGTGTCTTTCATGCGCCCGACGGATCGGAGTACCGGGGTAGAGAGCAGATCGCCGCCTTTTACGCCCGACACCTGGCCACGGTGGTGCCAAGGTTCCACATTCACCGCGCGCTGGAAGTGGGCCGGGATTGCTGGGCGGAGCTGGCCAACCCGCCGATCGATGCCCCAGTGCTCCTGTCCAGCAATCACTTCACAGTGGACGACGAAGGCTTCATCGCCCGTTTGGCGGTGTTCCTGCGTCCTCGCGAAGGGCGGATAGGTGACCGAGGTCCGTGACAAAGTCCCACGAACGGCCTTGGTGAACGGGGATACCGACTCCGTACGAGCTATCGACGGTATGTCCGGAACGTCTGCCTATGCGGCATCGCTACCGATCGTCTGACTCGGGTCGCAGATCTCGCGGATCGCCAGCCAGCAGTCCCTCGATCAGCATGATAGGTACCTCTCCCGTTTCGCCCGGATCGATGAAGATCGCGTCGTCGGTGCGCCGACGTATCACAACGCCGCCGTCTTCCAGCGAGCGGGCCGCAACCTCGAGCGAGGGGACTCCCAGCCCCAGGACATGACAGCGGGCGCGGGTGTACGCCGTTCCCCAATACTGCGAACTCGTTTCTGGCGCGAGACGGAACAGCGCGAGCACGCAGTCGGGGGCCGCTAGGCAGACGACCGGCTGGTCGGGGGCCGCCTTGGCATCGCGGGATGTCTCCGCAAGACCGAACAGCTCGCCGAAGTCGTCTGCCCATTGGCACGGATCTGGTACGAGTGCACCGATGAAGGCGTGGGTGACCACATCGAGCAGCGGGTTCTCGGCATGCGACGGCACTGGTGCGCCGATCCTCGGATCCTCGCGGATCGTGAAGTCCGACCACTCGAACAGGAGTCCACCGGTTTGGCGTGGATCCGTGAAGCAGAAGCCGGCCTCTGGGCGCACCCCGACTTCGACCCCTCCGTGCGCGAGGTGTTCGATCGTTGCGTCGAGGTTCTCGACCTGGAAGGCGCTCGAGTGCATACCAGGGCCGAGGCGCTCTATGAAGCGCGCAGCTGCATGACCCGGAACGATGGGCTCGGCCACCTCGATCGAACCATCGCCGATCCAGGTCATGCCGCCCCGACGGCCGATTCCGGGTGCCTCGCTGTACTCGAGGACCCGGAGCCCGGCGATGTGGCCCAGTGCGTTCACCGCCTGGTCATAGCTGTTGACCATGCAGGTCGAGTGGAAGGTCCGTACAATCCGGTGCGGCATGGCAGACGGCTTACCTCGTCGCGTCCTGTCCCGAAGGACTCCATCCTGAGCCGGTCTCCCTCCGTTCCGATTTTTCTGTTCGGATTGACCGGCCTTTGCTATTATAGGGTGTATAAAAAGCAGCCTCCATGGCTGCACCGTCAGTTGGGGGTGTCATGGTCGAAAGAGTCATCGTCGTTTCATCGGACTCGCATGCAGGGATGCCCAAGGAATTGTGGACCGAGTACCTCGACAGCCGGTTCCACGATCTGCTTCCTGGCCTGCGCAAGGACAACGAGATCTACCCGCTGGCCATTTCCCTCTTGGGCTCGAAGCACCAGTTTGACGTCTATCCCGAGCATGAAGAGATCCACCGTACGGGATGGCATGGGCTCCACGACCCGGTGTTGCGAATGGCTGACATGGATCGCGAGGGTGTTGCTGCTGAGATGGTGTACCTCGGCGATTCCCGCCTGGGTGACCTCTTCCACAACGTCACGAACAGGGAGTTCTCGCTTGAGGCGTGGGAGGCCGGTGCACAAGCCTGGAACCGGTGGGCGGCCGATGCCTTCGGATTCGCTCTCGACCGCTTCCTTCTGACGGCGGCCATCGGACCGTGTGTCGATATGGACCGTACGGTGAAAGAGCTGGAGTGGGTCGCCGACCACGGCTTCACCGGCACCTATGGCCCGGGGTATTTGCACCATGAGGGGATGCCCCCGCTCTCCAACCGCTATTGGAACCCCTTCTGGGAAAAGTGCGAAGAGCGCAACCTGGCCGTCATCGTTCACGCCGGCTTCGGGACACAGCAAGGTGCCGTATTCCCAGAGGTGGAACGGATTTACAACGACGTGGTGAAGGCTGCGAACTCGACTGACACCGACGAGCTGTTCGCCCACGCCGGAGCCGTATCCGACGAGTCGTTGCAGTTCTTCTTCAACTTCCTCAACCGCAGTGTGGATGCCCGGCGCCCCATGTGGCAGATGATGCTGGCCGGGGTATTCGATCGGTATCCAGGGCTGCGTTACATGCCCACAGAGATCCGGCTGGACTGGATTCCCGCGACGCTCGCCCACCTGGACCGGTTCTACGAGGAGCACCGAACGGATCTGCCAGCCAAGCGCAAGCCGAGTGAATACTGGCACTCCAACTGCATGGCCGGAGCGTCGTTCATCCACAAAGCCGAGGTTGAGATGCGGCACGAAATCGGGGTCGAGACGATGCTCTTCGGCCGGGACTACCCGCATCCCGAGAGCACATGGCCCAACACCCGTGCTTGGTGGAGGGATGCTTTCGAGGGGGTGCCCGAGGATGAGTTGCGGCTGATCCTGGGCGAAAACGCAATCCGGTTCTTGAATCTAGATCGCGACCGACTGGTCGAAATTGCCCGGCGTATTGGGCCCACGGTCGACGAGATCCACGCCGGTGAGCCCGTCGAGGGTGCGCTCCTCGAGAGCTTTGCACTGCGAGGGGGCTACTTGAAGCCGGCGGAGGGGGACCTTCAGATACCAGAGGTCGATAGGGTCCTTCGGGAGGACGTTGCCGCGATGGCCGCCGCCCGCGTCTGAGTCGATCCGTCCATCCGTAAAGAGGCCCTGGCGGCCCCTCGGGGTCTCTTGCCAATCGGACGTATTCCGCCCACCGCAGTCAGGGTGCGCTGCGGATCGTTCCTCCGTCAATCGGTAATGTCACGCCGGTAATCCACGAGGCTCGTTCGGAGCAGAGGAAGACGATGGCCGCGGCGACTTCGGCTGCCGTGCCCATCCGGCCCACATCGATGGGCGCCCTCCGGAGCATGCTCTCGACTAGTGCTTCTTCTGAGCGCCCCGTTGCGGCCACAGCATCCCCGAAGGCCGATGCCGCCCCCTCGGTGTAGGTGAGCCCCGGCAGCACGCAGTTGGCGCAGATACCCTCGTTTCCGTAGGCCCGGGAGAGGTTCCGAGTCACATTCACCATCGCCGCCTTGGCCGCGGCATACGGAGCGCAGAATGGCTCCGGAACCCGGGCGGTGTACGACGATACGTTGACGATCCGACCCCAGCGCTGCCCACGCATATGGGGTAGAAGCGCCCGCGTCAGCCGCACGCCACTGACGACGTTGAGCCGATAGGCCGTATCCCAGTCTTCGTCGGTGAGCTGATCGAAAGGGACGTGGCCGCTCTCACCGCCGGCGTTGTTGACCAAAATGTCGGCACCACCGAGCCGGGCCGCTGCCTCTTCGATCGCAGTAGTCGTTGTCTCCTCTTTAGCGTCGCCGACGACGCCCTGGACGGAGTCCTCACCGGGCAAGGCCGAGCGCTGCCGCAACTCCTCTATGGCACGCTCAAGATCCTCGGCGCCACGGGCCGAGAGGACGACCTTGACCCCGGTCCCGACAAGCTCGTCGGCCACTGCCCGGCCGATACCTCTACTGGCTCCGGTCACGACCGCGACTCTTCCGGCCAGACCGAGATCCATGACGCGAGCATTCAGCTGGCTGGGATGCAGGCTACCTTCGTGCCGTACGGCATCGTGAACTTCTTGTTCTTGATGCTGGCCCAGAACCAGCACTTGTTCTGCTGCGGTTTGCCGGCGACGAAGGTTTCCGTCGGGATCATGCCACCCAGATTGGTCGAGTGCAGGCTGTACATGCCCTTGAGCAGCGCCGCCGTCGTGAGTGGCTCGGAGGTGCCTACCCCGCCCGACTTCGCACCGGCTGCGATCAGGAGCCCGGTGGTCCACTGGTTGGTCGACAGGTCGCCGTAGCCCGACATTTTTGTGAGGCCGGGGTCGTACTTGTTGAATGCAGCGGTCATGGTCTTGATGCCCGGAAAGCTGGTGTCGAAGAACGGCATAGTGGACTCGAAGGAGATCAGGCCGTTCATTCCCGGAGCGGTGGCCATGGCGCGCTCGATATTGGTGCTGCTCGTGATCTCATGGGGCGTGTAGCCCTGTTGGGCACAGTTTGCGGCCACCCTGATGATGATCTGGGAGGCGTCGGCAACTTCAAGGGAGGTGGCGTTGTGTGCCTTGGCGGTGAGGCATTGGGCCGTGTAGTTGGGTGCACTACCGAGGATCGAGCCGCTGAATGCCACGTTCACGCCGATGGCCTTGCCTGCTCCGGCAAAGGCCGGAACTGACTCCGCGCACTCGGGAATCTCGCCGCAATAGAACACGGCCATGTCTGTGCTCCCGGACTTCTTCGCGGCCGCGACGATCGCCTCGGGGGTGTAGAGCAGGGATACCTGGGTGCTGAAATTGAGGGGGCTGGTGGCCAAGTTGACGCTGCCACTTGTTCCTTCAAAGGTGGGGATGCTGTCCTTGGTGATGGTAGGCATCCACGACGTCTCGTCCTGCGTGTCGTCCGAGACGAGCGCGACAATTCCCTGGCTGATCAATTTATTGACATCGGTCAGGGCGATACCGGGGTTGTCGGGTTCGCGTTGGGTAATGACCTGGACCGGGTGGCCGTCGATACCTCCGTTGGCGTTCTGCCACTTCGCCCAGGCCTGGAACGCCGGAATGGTGTACGGGTTGATATTCCCGGCCCCCAACGAGACGTTGTTCTCGATGTACCCGATCTTGAACGGTGTACCGCTTGCCGTCTTCGCCAGTGACGCGTCAACACGTACGGTCCTTTCGCCGGCTGTGGTCGCCGACGCCGAGCTACCGAGCGACGAGCCGCAAAGCGTAAGGACGGATGCGGCGAGGATGGTAATTGCGCCGATCGTCTTGTGGACCCGTGTGAAATGCCCCATTGTGTCCTGCCCCCCTGCCGCGTGCGGCATAACTGTTACCGGTGCATCTTATGACCAGTGGATCGTATGAAAGGCGTCATTGTGACGCCCCGGCCCGAGCCGTTCACAACGTGACGGAGCACCGCCAGCAGTTGAGATGATAGGGGCACGTCGGGGGGTTCGGCGGGCTGTCCAAGGTGCTTTTGGACATTGGGGCCGTACATCGGCTCCGAGATCATGAGCACCCCGGCGTTACGATTGCAGACCATTGTGGAGTCAAGCCGGGAGGCGACTGATGCAAAACCCTGTCTACCCGGAGACTCTCTGGAACCTGCTCGTCGCGAGAGCGCACGCAAAGCCTGATGGTGTCCTTGTCGAGGACGATCGCGACCGCACCCTCACTGCGACCCAATGGGTGGAGTGGGCGGAGCGCGTAGCGGCCGGGCTGCAGGCGATGGGGGTCAAATCTGACACAGTCGTGAGCTGGCAGCTGCCGACGGTCATCGAGTCATGTGTGTTGATGATGGCGATTTCGAGGCTGGGCGGCGTATCGAACCCGGTGCTCCCCCTTCTTCGCCTCCGAGAGGTCGGCTTCATCGTCGACCAGACGGGATCGGAACTCCTCGTGACGCCGAGGACGTGGCGCAATTTCAGTTACGCCAATATGGCGGCCGAGATATCACGCACGACTGGCGTTCAGACGTTGGTGCTCGACGATGGCCTGCCCGAAGCCGATCCCGCGAGCTTGCCGGCACCACCGAGCGGCGAGGGTGACCCGGTCCGCCACATCTATTACACCTCAGGCTCCACGGCTGACCCGAAAGGCGCACTGCATTCGGACAGGTCGGCTATGAACGGAGCGACCGCTTGCATTCTGGGCTGGGCACTGAGTGAAGACGACCGCATCGCAATTCCTTATCCGTACACCCACATCGGCGGCTTCTGCGTGACGGTGTCTGCAATGTACACGGGAGCGCAGCTCCTGTTCACGGAGATTTTCGACGCCGTGCGCTCTCCTCTTGTCATGAGCAAAAAGGGAGCCACGCTGCTCGGTAGCGCCGTGCCGTTCTACAACGCGTACTTGAATGCGCAACTCGAGCACGGAGCCGAACCCCTCTACCCTCGGTTGAAGGCATTCAATGGAGGCGGTGCGCCGAAGCCACCGGAGCTCTATTACGAGCTCAAGCGGGTGTTCGGCGTCGGCATCGTCTCGACGTGGGGGCTCACCGAATTTCCCTCAGCCAGCTCCGGGGCGATCGAAGATTCCGACGATGACCTGGCGCTCACCGAGGGGCGGGTCAGTCCCGGAGTGGATATTCGGGTCGTGGACCTGGGCGGGGAGGAAGTCGGGATGGGAATAGAGGGAGAGCTCCGACTAAGGGGGCCGCAGTGCTGTAAGGGGTATGTAGACCGTACGCTCGACGAGGCGGCCTTCGATGAGCAAGGCTATTTCTGCACTGGCGATCTCGGAATTCTTGGCCCCCGGGGGCACGTCCGGATCACGGGGCGATCCAAAGACGTGATCATCCGTAATGCAGAGAACATCTCCGCCCAAGAGGTGGAGGATCTCCTCTACGAACATCCTGCAATTGCCGACGTGGCCGTCGTCGGGGTTCCGCATCCGGCGACGGGTGAGCGGGCCTGTGCCGTGGTGGTGTTGGAGGCCGGCGAGGCGCAGCTCTCCCTAGCGGATCTCGCCGAGTTCTGCCGGGGGCGCGGACTGGCGAACCAAAAGATCCCTGAACGGATCGAAATCGTGGATGCACTTCCTCGCAACGCACTCGGTAAGATTTTGAAACGGGAGCTCCGGGCCACATACGGTTGACTGCTCTCTCGGAGCTATTCAGGAGAGCGCACGCGATGGCAGCCAGGAATCGTCTTATGAGAAGCGACCACGGCGAGTGATCCCCGAGACCCGGGATAGGGGCGCAGGCGGCGTAAGGGGAGTGTTCGAGTCCTCGACCGAGTTGATCACGTACCGCTACATGGGATGCTCGTCGGTGCTGGTAGATCGTCACCATGCCCAAGGTCGGATGTCGATCCGGCGGGACATGCGGTTGCCCGGAGGGGCGTTGCTCACGGCGCCGATCGCCATTGCCATGCTGGACACCGCTGGAATCAACATCGATCCGTACTATCACGCTGCATGTACGCATATCGACGTGCATCTCTGGGATCCGGGACGCGACGTTCACGAGCTCCAGATCCTCGGTACCGTTCGCCGGGAGGCCCGCACTGCGGTCTTCACCGAGGCGCTTTTCGTCGATGCTGCGCAGCCCGAACGGGTCCTGGGCGCGGGGACGGTCGGATGGTCCGTCATCGGCGCCGTGCCACCAGGATTCGCCTATCGCGATCCGGGACCCGGACTACCCGACTCGGCCGACCTCCCGGCCCTGGCCGCCGGCTTTGGTGCCGAGGAGGTCGGCGATGGTCGTTTCCGGCTCGGAGGGCTCACCGGCCTGGTGGGCTCCGAAGTGCTTCACCACGGACCCATCCTCGTGATGTCGGAGGCCGCCGCGACGGCCTCACTTCATGCGCGCGACCAATCGGCTGACTCGTGGATATCCACCGCTTCACTTCGCCTCGTGCGGGCCGGTAAGAACGGCCCCTTCGAGGTCACACCTGAATCGCTCGGCGGCCCGACGTTACCGGCCGTTGCGACCCGGATGGTGGATGTGGATGCAGGCCGCATCGAGATCGCGACCGGCTTATTCCGCTTCAGCTCGTAGGGGAGTGTCCAACTGCGCAAAATCCGAAGATGGAAGTTTTACGGCACGTCCCCTTAGCATCCCCCGTGTTCGGGATCACGAGGAGGGTGGCGCAGTTGATGACAGACCCTAGGTCTGACGCATTCATCTACCGTGATCCCGAGGAGTCGGTCGCGCTCCGGACACGGATCCGCCGGCTGATCGATACGCATCTGCCGCCCCATTGGCTGGGCCCCTTCACCAAGGATCCTGCGGATCTGGCGATCAGCAACCGGTTCTGCGAGATCCTTGCCGACGAAGGTCTGCTCGTTCCGAACTGGCCGGCTCGCTATGGCGGCCAAGACCTGGACCTGGCTTCCTCCATTGTCATTCGTGAGGAGATGTGGTCACATTTCGAGCCAAGGGGTGGCCAGTACTACGGCCCCAACTGGGTGGGGCCGTCGATCTTCGACTATGGAACGGACGATCAGAGGAGACTTCACCTACCCCTCATTGCGTCGGGGAAGGCCATCTGGTGCCAGGGTTTCAGCGAGCCCGACGCCGGTTCCGATCTGGCCAATCTCAAGACCAGGGCGGTACCTGACGGAGATGGTTTCCGCATCACGGGCCAGAAGATCTGGACCTCGTGGGCCCTGTGGGCAAAATGGTGTTACCTCCTGGCCCGTATCGATGGCTCGCCGATCGGCAAGTCCGACGGGGTCACGGTCTTCCTGATTCCGATGGACCGTGAAGGCGTGACGGTGCGGGGAATGGACGGCATCCCCGGCCCCCACCACCTCAACGAGGTGTTTCTCGACGGCGTATGGGCGTCGCGCTCAGAGGTGCTCGGCGAGGTCGGCGATGGCTGGAAGGTGATGCGGGACGCCTTGTCCAATGAGCGGGTCGGTATCGCTCGCTATGCACGCGACGACCGGTTGATCTCCAAGGTATTAGGAGACCCCGCTACGGCGTCCGCGCTTCCATCGGGCCGATGGCTTCAGGTGCGCGTGCGGAACCGTATGTCCCGCCTCATGTGCCGGCGTGCCCTGTGGTTCCAGCGCGACGGGGGCTCTCATGACTTCATCGTCTCGGCGGCTCGGATGATCACTACCCGAACCAATCTCCTTACCGCAGACGCACTCTCTGAAGCCCTGGGTGACGAATTCTTCGAGGACCGGTACACCCCCGGCGCCCCGCTCGATGGAGCGGTCGAATTCTTTTGGCGGTATATGCAGGCCGGCCCGATTGCGTCGGGTACCACAGAGATGCTCCAACGCCACCTCTCGCGGACCATGTTCCGAGGCGAGCGCATACGTGTCACCGAGGATGGGTCCGAAATGCGGGCCGTCTTCGACAGGGTGGTGCGGGATGTCGGTGGGGTCGACGCAGCGCGCCGGGCAATAGGGGAGCCGTCTTCCCGCATAGACCTCCTGGCCCAGGTGGACCCGGTGCTCCAGTCCCTGGACGTTCGAGATGGCTATTTCGAGGGGGTTTCGGCCGCCGAGATATGCCGTGGTGCGGGCACCGTCGTGCTCCCCCTACCCATCGAGGCCATGCTGCTGCGGCGCGCATCCGGTCGGCCTCTTGCCCTGCTGTCTGCCCGCGGGAGATTCGAGCACGGCGATCTGTTCTCAGAATGGGAGGCGTCTTGGGCTGCCGGGCAGACAGAGGTGTTCACGTCGGGTCCTGACCTGATCGGGTCGAAGGTAGGACCATTCGTGAACAAGATGCCTGCGGCCCCCGCTGGTGCTGCAGAACCGCTCAGCTCCTTCGAGCTCGCCATGCTCCATGTCCTGGGTTCGTGGTACATCTTCGGCGCTTTGGAGAAGGCTCTTGATCTGGCTACCGTCTACGCCACGGATCGGATCGCCTTCGGCAAACCGATAGCGACCTACCAGGGCGTGGCCTTCCCGCTCGCCGACGCCTGTTCCGAACTACAGGCACTCTACGAACTGGGGCTGTACAGCCTCAACAGCGTGTACGAGTCACCTGAGTCGGCGCTCGCGGACGCCTTGGCCCTCAAATGGGCGACCGCGGACAGCGGGACGAAGATCCTCCGGATAGCGCACCAGGTCCTGGGAGCAGTCGGTCAATGCGACGAGCACGATCTGAGCATCATCACCTTGATGTTGCAGGCGCGTCTCCGGTTGCCATTCGGGACCGAGGAGTGCCTCAAACGACTCGCAGCCGAAGTGGAGCAATCAGGCTTCGACAGTCTCTTTTCACCCGGCGGCAACCAAACTACCTGATCACGTGCAGATCGTGGCTCCGATCGAGATCCATCGACCCGTAGAGTCCGGGCTCAGCCGCGCAAAGGAACGGGACCGCGTTGATCGCCGGTGCCGTCGTCATGATGTAGGCGCCAAGCTGCGGGCTTTCGCGGGCGAAACCCCTGGTCTGGGTCGAGCTCCGGCGGCGGCCCACCAGATTCAGGTCGCAGCCGATGGAGAGGGAACCCTCGATTTCGATCCGGTAGCAACCGGTACGCGACTCTGCAGGTGCCGGCCAGTCCGGCCCTGCCGCGTTGTCGTATCGGGTAACGAATTGCAGCTCGATAACCGATCTCCCGCCGGCATGACCCTCGGTGATGTGACGCAATGCGCCCACGGTGCCCGGTTCGATGATCAGGGTCTCGACCTCTACCCGTTTGTGTGCCGGTGCCACATCGACGAGGCCGGTGCGGATCTCGTCGATCTGCACGTCGAGCCGCTCGGCCAGGTGGAGGATGGCGGCACTCACGAGATCCTTCGTACCTACGGCGACCCGGCGGGCCCGTTCCAGACCGGATTCGAGCGATTCGCCGATGCCGCTCAGTCTCGCCTCGGCTGCTCCGTAGTATTCGAGGTAGTTGAGCATCTCGGTGATCCTGATCCGATCGACCCGCTCGCTTCCGGCGAGCAACGCCATCGGTATGACGTCACTCACGACGCCGGGAAAAACTCCGGTCCCGTAGCACCGTGAGCTGCCGCTCCGACACGCTGCCTCCACTTGTTCACGCATCGCAGCGGGGGCGTACTTCGGATAGTAGAGCGGCACGATCGAGGTCTGGCTGACGTTCTGCCCTGCTTCGAGTAGCGCGCAGATCCGGTTGACCACCGCAGCAGCGGTATGGGGACGGTGGCCGAGCAGCATCACCAGATGGCAGTCGACCTGGAGGTCCATGATCCGATCGACGTCAGTCGTGGCGCGCAGGCCAATGGGTGCGATACCGGCCAGGTCGCCGACATCGCGGCCGTCCTTCTCGGGGCTGGTCACGTAGACCCCGGCCAGTTCCAGATCTGGGTGCTCCAAAATGCCGGGGATCGCCTGGCGGCCAGCCCAACCGGTACCCCATAGGGCGACGCGATACGTCATGAGCGGGCGTCCCCGCTGGGGACGTCGCCGTTGGGGTGTACGACGATTCGCAGCGGGCCCTCGGCCCGCCTCACCTCGTCGAGCGCAGCGGGCACCTCGTCGAGCCCTATCACCCGACCGACACTTGGCAGCGGGTCGAGGGTGCCTGTGCACACGGCCTCGAGCGTGCGGTCCCAGTCGACCGTTCTCGGCCCGCCGCCGAACTGCATCATCAAGCCCTTCTTCGACGCAGATGTCACATTGATCGTGTCGTACGTGTACCAGCCGCCGGCGGCGTAAATCCGGGTGCCCGGTTGGCAGGAATCGATCAGCTCCTGGATCAGACCGGCTGCCCCCACGCACTCGAACACGGTGGGAGGCTTGCGGATCCCCGCCGCATGTGCCGCGTCCTGCCAGGCCTCAAAGGGTGAGGGCGTGGTGTTGGCATCGACGAGGATGTCCGCACCGAACGATCGGGCCATCTCCCGCCGGTCGGCCCGGCGGTCCGAAACGACTATCGGATGCACATTCCGAGCCGCCAATGCCGCCACCGCCGAGATTCCGACCGCACCTGCACCAATGACGATCGGGACAACACCCGGCCGGATCTTGGATTTCTCCACGTAGAATTCGCCGACCGCGAATGCGTCGACCACGGCGATGGCATCGTCGGACACTCCGTCCGCCACTGGCCGGGCAAACGCCTCGGACACAACCATGCGTTCGGCGAAACTTCCTTGGGCTTCAGGGTGCTGCCCGATGATCCGGATTGCGGGGCCTCCGTCGACCAGGCGCATCGAAATCGATGTCACCCGGGAGCCGACCGGAAACTGGTCGCTACAGCCCGGACCGTAGCCGATCACTTCGCCAACGAACTCGTGACCCAAGATGATGTCGCGGTTCTCGTCGTACAGTGACTGGCCGGATGGGTCGTCACGACCGACGTCCGGATGATCCATGAAGTGGACGTCCGAAGCGCATATGCCGGTGCTGAGTGTGCGGAGGAGCAACTCGTGGGGACCCGGTTGTGGCTCGTCGGTCTCACGAACCTCCACTCGTCCCTGTCGCAATACGGCAGCTCTCACGTTGCGGAGCTACCGGCCAGGGCAATCGGCTTCCTCATGCTTCGCCTCCGGCAGCCAGCAGGTCGCGGGCTTCCTGTATCTCGATGGCCTTTCCCGACCACGAGGATGGCCTGGTCAGCATCCACTCGATGATCTCGCCGCATTCCTGAGCGCTCACCATGTCGTCCTCGGTCAAGCCCCCCTTGGCGATGCCCTCGCCCTGCCGCTCGAGGGACAGTCGATAGGCGTCGGTCGGGATGATCTTGTCTATTCGGAACGTGTTGAACGATACGCCGCGGCCGCTCCATTCGAAGTCGAGGAACTCGATCGTCCGTTCCCCGGCCAGCTTGGTGATCCCGTACAGGCCCAAGTTCGGCAGGAGCACCGACGCGGCCCGCGTCCCGACGTTGAGCACCCGCCCTCGTTCCCGTTCCAGCATCCCAGGGACGAAGCCTTGGCACAGCTGGAGAGGGGTCACTACCTGGGCCTGGAACCCGAGGTGCCAGCGGCGAGCCGGGACATCCAGGATCGGTCGGTTAGAGGTGTATGCCACATTGTTGACGAGGACGTCGCACCTGCCGCGCCATTCCAGCGTTTTGGCAACGACTTCGTCTACCTGCTCAGGTACGGTCAGATCGGCTTGTACGCCGAGGGACTGAATCCCATCCGCGGCCAGTTCCTCCACCACGTCATCGAGAGTTCCCGGCGCGAGCTCACTTGGATTCTCCCGCGTGCTCCTTCCGACGACCACGACGTCGGCCCCGGCCCGTCCGAGTACCTCGGCTGTCGCCCTTCCGATTCCCCTCGTGGCCCCTGTGACCACCGCCACAGCACCCTGGAGTGAGAAGAGCGTGGACTCCGACTCCGACATATCTTTGATTTAATCACTGCGTGGAAGTCGAATCGCAGAGCGAGGCGTCCAGTCACCCGGAGGTTGTCGATTGAGCCAGCAATTTGCCGACGTCACGTTGGACGAGTACCGGAGGTCTGTCCGCGCCTGGGTGGAGGCGAATCTGACTCCTGCTGTCGGATTCGAGGCAGAGGATGAAGAGGCCGAGATGGCACGCATCACCGAGGACAGGGCGATCCAGGCCAAGCTCCACGAAGGCGGTTTCACCGGGTTCACGTTTCCGCCCCAGTACGGGGGACAGGGCTTGACCCTCGAACACGAGCGCATTTTTATGGAAGAGGCTCAGCCCTATCGGACGCCTGGGGGCAATCTCGGGGTCTCCATCAATATCCTCGGCGCCACACTGGCCGCTTTCGGCACGCACGAACAGAAGCTTCGTCACCTGCCGAGGATCTTGTCGGGCGCCGAGATCTGGCTGCAGTTGCTCTCCGAGCCGAGCGGTGGTTCGGACCTTGGCGGGCTCTTGACCGGTGCGCTCCGAGATGGCGACTACTTCGTCGTCAACGGGCAGAAGACCTGGAGCACCGGCGCCTACGCCTCGGACTTCGCCATGTGCCCGGTACGCACTCGTTGGGATGTTCCCAAGCACAAGGGCATCTCGGTGCTGATGGTCGACCTGAAGACGCCAGGCATCGAAATCCGGCGGATCAAACAGCTCAATGGTGGAGCGGAATTCTGCGAGGAGTTCTTCACCGATGTAATGGTTCCCGCCGAGAACTTGGTGGGTGACGAGAACGAGGGGTGGCGCGTGGCGCGGGGGCTGCTCGAGATCGAGCATGCCTGGGTCGGTAGGGGAGGTGCCGAGCAACAGGCTCCGCGGGGCGTCGAACGGATCGTCTCGTTGGTCATCGATCGGGGTCTCGGGACCGACGAGGGTGTACGACGCGACGTCGTGGCCATGCATGTCGCCACCACTGCCCAACAGCTGGTTTCGGCTCGGGTGTCCGATGCGGTCGTCAACGGCAAGCTGGTATCGGGCTACGGCAGCCTCCTCAAATTGGGAAATGACACCCTCGCACAAAGAGAGTCGGAGCTGGCCCTGCGCCTAGCTGGGGCAGGGGCGGTCACTTGGTGGCCGGATCATCCGGGGGACAGCGAATGGTCGGACCAGTTCCTGTCCCTCAGAAGCTCGACGATCGCCGGTGGCACGTCCGAGATCCAGCGCAACAACGTCAGTGAACGGGTGCTTGGACTACCGCGCGAGCCGGCGTTCGACCGGGACCTTCCCTTCAACGAGGTGGACCACAACTGATGACCATCCATTCCGAACGCCGATCTGCAGAGGACACGCTCGCGATCCTCGACGTGGTGGGGCGTTACGGCTTCGTCGTCGATGATCGGGACTGGGACAGCTTTGAACAGGTGTTCACTGATGATGCGGTGTTCGACGCGAGGGATCACGATCACGACCCGCCTCGAGGTTTCACCCCGATCAAGGGGTGCCAAGAGATTGTGCGCGCCTTCCGGGACTTGTACATCCACCCCTTGCAGCACATGATCGTGACCAGCGTGATCAACGACGTCTCTCGCGATGAGGCGATCGTCCGGTCGAAAGGAATATTCCCCATCCCGGAATTCCAGTTCTTCGAGGGGGTCTACACCGACGTGGTCGTAAGGACCGAAAGAGGATGGCGGATCCGACACAAGACGTTCAAACGGTACGGCCAGGGTGCCACGCCGTGGATGCGAGAGTCGGTGCGTGAAGCGCTCCGTAGGGGAGCGACCCTCGAGTAATCGATCAAACTGCGGTCGGCTCGCGGTCGCGGTCGACGTAGATGTCGGTTCCCTGAACCTCGACGTAGTACTTCGCTAATCGGCACCCTGGTTGAGTCAGGCCATCTCCGGTGGTCACATCGAAACACCACGAATGGCCGGCGCAGACGAGCACGTCCTCATCGAGCTCACCGTAAATGAGCGGGTACTCCTCGTGCGGACAGATGCCGTCCATGGCATGGAGGTCTCCCCTGTCGTCGCGGACGACGAGGACCTCCCACCCTTCGACGAAAAAAGCGGCCATCTGACCTTTGGCCAGTGCATCGGCCTCGCACACTTTCGTCAGACCCATCAAAGACCAGTCAAGGGATGGTGACCGGCAGCGATTCGTAGCCCCGCATATCGGCGTAGTACATGAACTTGGACTTGTCGAGATCGATGTCCCACTCTGGGAAGCGCTTGAGGACTTCCTCGAGAACGACGCGACCCTCGAGTCGAGCGAGCGCTTGGCCGAGGCAGTAATGAGATCCGAATCCAAAGGTGAGGTGCCTGTCTATCTTCCGCGTCACGTCGAATCGGTCGGGGTCGTCAAAGTGTCGGTCATCGCGATTTGCCGATGGCGTCAGCGTGGCCAGAATACTGCCTTCGGGCACAACTTGGCCGCAGATCTCGACGTCTCGGGCTACCAATCTGCAGTTCTGCAACGTATTGGGCTCGCTACGAAGGATCTCCTCGATTGCATTGCGAATCAGAGCCGGGTCCTCCACGAGCAGTCGACGCTGATCAGGATTCTCGGCGAGCAGCACGCCCGCCCAGCCGATCAGTAGGCGCGTGGTCTCGTTCCCGGCTGCCGCCACGATGTTGACGTAGGCCAGAAGCTCTTCGCGGGTCAACCGGCGCCTTACGCCGGTTTCGTCCTCGAACTCCGTGTGCAGCAGCTGGGACATGATGTCGTCGGAAGGATGGTCCGCCCGCCAATCGACGTAGTCGGCGAAGATGTCTCCCGACAGAGAGTTCGAACCGGCCGGGTCCGACGCCCGCTGCTCAAAGAAATGGTCCCGAACTGACTCCTGATCGGACTCTGGGATACCCACCAGCATGCTTACGACCTTCATCGGCACCAGGAATCCCAAGTCGCCGACAAAGTCGAAACCGCCCTCTCCGATCAGGGGATCGAGGAGAGACGCACACAGACGCCTGATGTCTTCTTCGAGAGAGCCAACCCTTTTGGGGGTGAACATGCGTGACAGGAGGGCGCGGTGAATGCCGTGTTCCGGGGGATCCTCGAAGATGACCGTCCCCTTTGGGATTTCCATGTCCGATTTCAATATGTCCAACGTGACGCCCTTCCGGGAAATGAACACGTCCCGGTTCAGCAGCGTGCTCTCGACGTCGTCGAACCGACTTATCGCGTAGAAGTCGAGATCCTCGTTGTAGTAGAGCGGCGCCTCTTCCCGCATCCGACGGAAGAGGGCGTGGGGGTTCTGAATGGTTTCATGGTCGTAGGGGTTGTACAGCAGATCGGCTGAGGTTGTCGTCACACTCCGCACCTTTCCTGGTGACGAGCGGGCTGAGGTCGCTGGCGGCCCGTCCCTGCAACCCGTCGTCCTTGCAGACCACTTGTTGCGGTCTGGTCCACGTTTTGTACAGTATACAGCGGCCCATCATGGGTGCCCTAAGTCGAGGAGGGAACACGAATGGGAATCGAGTTGGACGGGAAGGTCGCGATCGTCACCGGAGCGGCGCGTGGTATCGGCAAGGGAATGGCGACGGCACTGCTCAAGGCTGGTGCTGCCGTCACCATCACTGACATCCGACAGGAGACGCTGGATGAGACGAGCGCGGCGTTCGACAAGATGAAAGGGGCCAGGCATCTGGCACTGATAGCCGACGGCACCAAGGACGATGATGTGAACAATGCGGTGCGAAAGACCGTAGAAGCCTTCGGGCGCATCGATGTCCTGATCAATAACGCGCAGACCGCCGTCACGGGCGTGAACATCGAGGACCAGACCGTGGCCGACGTCATGGTCGGGATCGACACCGGGTTCCTGGCATCGTTCCGCTATATGAAGGCGGCATTCCCTTACCTGAAGGAGGCACAGGGCACAATTGTCAACTTCGCCTCGCAGGCGGGTCTGATCGGTAACGTCGGGATGATCGGCTATAACGCGGCCAAGGAAGCCAACCGAGCCCTAACCCGTACGGCGGCTCGGGAATGGGCCCAGTACAACATCACGGTTAACACCATCATCCCCGGCATGATCACCGAGGGTTCCAAGGAATTCTTCGACGCCAACCCCGAGCACTACAAGCACTCCTTGGCGAATATCCCGCTGGGTCGGCTGGGGGATCCAGAGAAGGACGCTGGCGCCCTTGTCGTCTTTCTCGCCTCCGAGGGCGCCCACTACCTCACCGGCGACACGTTCAACATCGACGGCGGCCGCGTCATGCGTCCCTGACCACGATTTAGGGAGTCCCAGGGATCTCTGACTTCCGGTTGGTACGAGCCCTTACCGGGGTCCGGGACTAATCAGCCGTCGGCAACTTTGCTGAAGGTCGGCCTGACCCGGTCGGCCTCAGACAAGAACATCGGGCCGACCACCTTCCTCAACGTCCGAGCCGGACCCTCGAGATCGACCGTACCGCGTGCGTGCTGGAGGAGCCGGTTGTCCCACACGACCAGGTCGCCCTGCTGCCAGTCATGGCGCAGCACCCCGGGTGAGTTATAGAGGTGGTCGAACAGAACTTCGAGCAACTCTTCGTTCTCCTCTTTGCTCAGGTCGAGGATCTCGATAGTGGTTTGCTGCGAAACATAGAGGAGGGTCCGACCTGTGCGCGGGTGGTGATGGACCACCGGGGTCACCGCCGAGTGGGGCTCGTCGTAGTAGGAATCGATGACGTTCTCGTCGCCTCCCCGGTTGGGGTAGGCGTGGTCGTGACCGTGACGAGCCTGGAGTCTCTCGACGCGCGAGCGAAGATGCTCGGGCAACGTGTCCCATCCGTAGCCCATGTTGATGAACATGGTGGGCACGTTGGGCTGCTCGACTTGGACTCCGTACAGGGATATCACCGGTTGTGGAGTCTCGGCCCACATCGCATCGCAGTGGTAGAGCAGCCGACCGTAGGGCGCGCCGCCGCCGGCCTCCCTATTCGAGACGTAGAACGAAGGCGGCGGCTCGTCTTCTACGTCAGGGCCCATTGTCGCCGGGGGTTCTTCGCCAATCAGCGTGTAGACGACGTAGCGCTGAAAATCCTCATCAATGTCCAGGTTGGGAAACACGAGGACCCCTCGCTCGTCGAAGAGGTCGCGCAGCTTGCGGATTGTTTCTTCGTCGAAAGGCTGCTTCGGCTCTAGCCCCGACACCTCGGCGCCCAAGGCTGGATTGAGATCCTTCACCTTCAGCGCAGTCATCCGAATGCCCTCCTCATTACGAGAGTCGCTGAAATTCGTCCCCTGAGCGACGAAATCTTTGGACAACGCTATCCCTAAGGGGCGGAAGTGGGTATTGAGAACGCTCCGCACTTGGGCGCGCCATGAGGATGCCCTCCGCCTGGAGTGAGGAGGGAGCCCGGGCCTGCACTTTTGTCCGACTGCGGATCACGCCCCGCCGAAGGGGGTCGTAACCTCTACTGCGATGAATGACACGGCGCATCGCGACCGTTCGCGATCCGTCTATCCAAGGTACCGTCACGTGTCCGCGATGACCGCTCGGTCTCGCAGCCCGTATTGACCTAGGAGTCCGCAGACATGACTTTGACCACGGAGAGCGTCTACTTCGACATGTACGACCGCGATATCTATGTGGATCCGTACCCGACATTCCAGAGGCTGCGCGACGAAGCACCGCTCTACTTCAACGAGCAGATGGGGTTCTACGCCGTGAGCCGGTTCGAGGACGCCGAGCGCGTCATGGTCGATCGTGAGACGTTCGTCTCGTCGAAGGGCATGGTGTACAACATCATGCCCTACGTCATCGGCGGTGACATCGGCATCCCGAACGGCCTTTTCATCTGCGAGGACGCACCGCTACACACCATGCACCGTGCCCTCGTCTCCCGGGTGTTCACGCCGAAGCGGGTGAAGCTCATCGAGCCGCAGATCCGTGCTTTCTGCGCCGGGGTTGTCGACCGCCTCGTCGGAGCTGATCGGTTCGACTGGGCCAAGGACATCGCTGCTCAGGTGCCGATGCGGGTCATCGGCATGCTGGTCGGCATCCCCGAAGAGGACCAGGAGAAGATTCGGGACCATTTCAACGAACTGCTCAACGAGGGAACGCAGGATTCGACCAAGCCCCCGTTTGAGGCAATTGCTCAATCCGAGGGGCTCTTCGGCGCTCACCTTGACCGGCGCGTCGCTGAGCCCGCCGATGACCTGATGACGCAATTGCTGACCATCGAGTTCGAGGACGACACGGGAACCCGACGTACCCTGCGAAGGGAGGAGATCCTGACCTTCTTGAACCTGATAGCCGGTGCCGGAACAGATACGACCAGTCGCCTCATCGGGTGGACCGGCAAGATCCTCGCCGAGCATCCCGATCAGCGTCGCAGGCTCGTCGATAATCCGGCGCTGATCCCGAATGCCATCGAGGAGATACTTCGGCTCGAGCCGCCCCCCTACCACTTCGGCCGCTACGTGACGACGGACGTGGAGTTCCACGGTCAAACCGTGCCGGCCGGGAGCATCATGGTCGTTCTGCCCGGATCGGCCAATCACGACGAGCGCCGATTCCCCGACGCCGAACGTTTCGACATAGACCGCCAGATAGGTCGCATTCTCAGCTTTGGCTTCGGCGCCCACCTGTGTCTCGGCGCCAACTTAGCCCGGCTCGAAGGTCGAATCGTGCTCGAGGAGGTTCTCAAGCGGATCCCTGAGTGGTCCGTCCATCTCGATCAGGGTGAACTCACTTCGGGAATCGACACTCGCGGTTGGGAATCACTGCCGGTTAGCGTTTGACGGTCAGGCGTGTCCGTTTGTTCGAGGATTCAGAAGCCACCTAGTACACAAGGGAGATTTGGATGACGAACGAGTTACGGTTTGATGGACGCTCAGTGATCGTGACCGGGGGTGGACGCGGATTCGGGCGTTGCCACGCACTCCTGCTCGCCTCGCGCGGTGCTCGCGTCGTGGTCGCCGATTACGGCGTCGAGCTCGATGGTAGCGGCTCGTCGCCTGAGCCGGCCGAGCAGGTCGTCAAGGAGATTGAGTCAGCGGGCGGCGAGGCCGTGGCAGCCTTTGCGAACGTTGCCGACGAAAAGGGCGCCCAGTCGATCGTCGACACCGCCCTGAAGGCCTTCGGTCGGTTGGACGTCGTGGTCAACAATGCCGGCATATACAACGGGGATTGGTTCGACGGAGTGGACAACGCTCAGTTCCGCAGGATGGTCGAATACCATTACTTGGGCACCGTATTCGTGGCGAAGGCAGCCTGGCCGCATCTCAAGTCGGCCGAACACGGGTGCATTGTCAACACCAGTTCCGAAGCCGTTGTCGGGCACATTCCGAAGAGCCCTGACTACGCGGGAGCGAAGGGCGCCGTCTTCGCCTTCACGAAGGCGTTAGCTCTCAACGGCAAGTTGCACGGGGTTCGGGTGAATGCCGTGGCTCCCCGGGGGAATACCCGGATGTCGGGACCAGACGTCCTGTCCAAGACCTTCGATCAGCCGGAGGAGAACTTCATCAACGAGTTCTTCGACAACATGAAGCCCGAGTACGTATCCCCGGCTGTTGCTTTCCTGGCTCACGATTCCTGCGAATTGACGGGCGAGGTCATCGTCTGCGGGGGACTTCAGGCGATGCGATTGGCGCTGATCGAGACGGTCGGATTGACCTTCGAGAACAACATCACGCCGGAAGATCTTGCCGAGAACGTCGACCGTCTAATGGACACCAAGGATGCCCACGTCATGGGCCTCGACCTCTGGGGGTGACGGGGCCGTCACGCTTGGGTGGCTGATCCTGACGGGGGCTCCGAGAAGCTGACGGGGGCATTGGGTGAATGCTCGCCAATCTTTTGTATCTCGTTCGAGCGTCTAGTCTCGATTGGCTGCGGCCAATAGATCCTTACGGATCATGTCGTCCACTATCGACAGCCGCGCTTCGCCCTCAGCAGGCTTGAGATAGCCACCGCGTGCGTCGAAGCTGGCAAGCAGCTCATCGGTAAGCGGCGTCCGGTCGTTGCAGATGGCGCCGATGGTCGGACCAATCTTCTCGGCAATGGCCGAGAGGCGATCGCGGTCCAGGCCGAGGAAACGGACTGCGTTCTCGCCCAGCATCATCCGGATCTCGTTTTCGGGTACACCGGCGAAGGCGTCGCGCAGCCAGTCCTTCGTGTTGGGCCACGTGCCTTCGGGATGCGGGTAGTCCCGGCCGAAGGCGATCGTGTCGACGCCGATCTCGTGGCGCATGGCGACTTCCGCCTTGTGGATGAACGAGGCACCGGCCAGACAATTGCTATGCCAGTATTCGCTCGGCCGCTTGAGGGCCGGGAGATCGGCTCGGTACTCCTCGTACACCTTGTCCAGATGGTTGATGGTGGCCGGAATCCAGTCTGCGCGAACCTCCGTGAGGAGCAGCTTCAGCCTTGGGTGACGGTCGAAGACGCCATTCAGCATGAGTTGCCACATCGGCCTCCGCGGGCGCGGGCTGCTGGCGAATTCGTGGAAGAACTCCGATCCCTCAGGCCCGACGGCATCGGCGTGCGTCAACATGCTTTCACGGTCGGTGCTGCCGGCTGCGGCCGCGGCCTGGGTATATATCCGCTTCAGATGCGGGAAGGCGGATCCTTGCTCCCAACCGAAACCGGCGTGGACGACCAATGCCAACCCCAGCTCCTCGGAGGCCGACCAGAAGGGTTCCCAGTACTCGTCGAAAAGCGGGGGCAGGTCTGGATGGGTCATATAGCCGGGAGCGTAGGTCCCGACGAATCCGTGAGCCGCTATCCACTGCAATTCTTCGACGGTCGCATCCATGTCGGTGCACGGTCCGATCGTGCCGACGGGAAGGAAACGATCGCGGGCTCCGCTGAAGTTCTCGGCGGCCCAGCGGTTCCAAGCTCTGGAGCCGGCCTGCCAAGCATCGAGTGGGTATCTGTCGTTGGTGTTGTTGTGGAACATGTCACCGAGCCGGAAGTCGCCGTGGTAGATCAACTCCGCCGCCACCCCTTCGCGATCCATATCCGCCAGACGCAGCGTGGCATCGTGGAGGCCGTGGTACCCACTGCGATGGGCTTCTGCCACCTCGGGCAGCTGGGTAGCCCGCGACTTGGCCCCGATCAAGTAGATGGCAGTGGGATAAATCTCGTTGTCGTCTTGGAGCTGAGGCAGCAGATCGTGAAACCGGCTGTCGAGATACTCCTTCCACAGTTCCTTCGGAACGCCTGCATGTGAGTCGGATGAGACGAACAAGACCCTTTCCACGGCATTCCTCCAGAATCTGACCCACCTGGTCGACAGGTCACGAATTCACGATACCCCGGCTGCGTTCAGAACCCGCCTCCGGTCGGTACGGTCCAACTGCGGAGCATCAGCATCCGGCACATGAGGAGCGCTCATTGCGCCTCGAGGCGACGTCCGCATTTGGTTGACCCCGATCAGGTCGGGATCGCTGCGAGTCGGCGATACTTGGTGGCGCCCATGTGCCCATTGGCGTATTCGCATGGAGAACGATTGCAAAGGAGCAGGCCTTATGGCTGGTCGGATGGACGGTAAGAAGGCAGTCGTGGTCGGTGCTGGTCAGCTGCCGAGCAAGCTCACGGGTATCGGTCGAGCCATTGCCGAGCTATTCGCCCGTGAAGGTGCCGAGGTTTGTGTCGTCGACTATTTCCTCGACCGCGCCGAATCGACAGTAAAAGGAATCGTCGACGCCGGTGGTCAGGCCCACGCCATCCAAGCCGACGTGGGAGCGCCCGCCGATTGCGCCCGTCTCATTCATGAGGCGCACCGCACCATGGGCCGCATCGACGCTCTTGTCAACAACGTCGCTACCGAGGAAGGGGACAGCGATCCCCTCTCTCTCGAAGTCGAGGGATGGCAGCGGGTCATGGATGTCAACTACCGGGCCATGTGGCTCACCTGCAAGGCGGTGATCCCACTGATGCAAGAGCAGAGGGGAGGGACGATCGTCAACACCTCTTCCGCTGGGTCGCGCACGGCTGGGGGAAACCTTTTCGCCTACGGCCTGTCGAAAGCCGGAGTCGATTCCATGACGCACAAACTGGCGATGGCTTTCGCGCCTTGGGGAATTCGTTGCACTTCCGTGCTGCCAGCATGGGTGGCGACGCAACACTCGATGGATGGCCTGATCCAGGCGGGGGTAGTTCAAAACGAAGACGAGGTCGAGGATCTAGCTCGCCGGTCCAATCCCCTTGGCCGCTTCGGTACGGCATGGGATGTTGCGTATACGGTGCTGTTCCTCTCGAGCGACGAGTCCGCTCACATCACGGGCGTGAGCTTGCCCGTCGACGGCGGGATGTTGGGCGCGGTCGGCGGTTACCAGCGCCCGCGCAACGCTCCTTGAGCGCGAGGAGATGAAGGCTCGGAGGGTCGTTATGGGGCGACGGGGGTGAAGGAGTGACGTGGCCAGGGTGACCGATGAAATCATCCCCTATCCGCGCGTGTTCGACGATCGCCTCGAAGTCGATCCGGTGTTCAAGGACTTCCAGAGAGACGGACTGGTGAGGGTGCAGCTTCCTTATGGTGAGTCGTGCTGGCTGGCCACGCGTTACGAGCACGTGAGGAGTGTCTATGGCGATCGTCGTTTCAGCCGAGCCGCGGGATTCGAGCACGACGTGCCCCGCGTGTGGGCCGGGAGCTCCCTCATCGACCCGTCGATGCCTCTGGCCATGGATCCGCCCAGGCATACCAGGCTGCGTCGCCTGACCTCGGGAGCATTCTCCCCCAGGCGGATCAGAGAGCTGCGAGCGTGGGTGCAGCGAGAGATCGACGACCTCTTGGATCACATGGAGCAGGAGGGCTCTCCCGCAGACTTCGTGCTCCGCTTCGCGTGGAACCTGCCGATCCGGGTTCTCGCAGGGATCATGGGAGTGCCAAGTGAAGATATAAGCCAGTTCAGGCACTTGGTCGAGACCGCGACCGGAGTGAGCACACTTCCCGAAGCGAGGGAGGAGGCCAGTGGTCAGCTCAACGAATTCGTCATCGGGCTCATTGCTGAGCGCCGGGCGGCGATGCAGGACGATCTGCTTAGCGACCTCGTGCACGCAACTGACGACGAAGATCGGTTGGACGAAGCGGAGCTTCTCGGTCTGATCATGTCTTTGCTGGCCGGTGGATTCGAGACAACGGCATGGCAGCTGGGCTCCACCGCCTACGCGCTGATGGATCACCAGGAGCACTGGCGACAACTGGTCGATGACCCGGAACTTTTGCCCAATGCTTTGGAGGAGCTCTGGCGTTGGATACCGAGCTTTAAATACGGCACCAACTTCGTGCGTTGGGCGTCAACCGACATTGAGCTGAGCGGCGGTGCGTTGGTGCGGGCCGGAGAGGCCGTTCTCCCCGAACATGCGGTGGCCAATCGGGATGATTCCGTGTTTCCACACGGATGGGAATTGGACTTTCACCGGGCGGACCCGAGACCCCATCTTTCACTGGGCTTCGGCGCGCATTTTTGCATGGGTGCCAATCTTGCGAACATGCAGATAGCGCTGTCAGTGGAGACGCTCGTCCGCCGCTACCCTAATCTGCGCCTCGCAATCCCGACCGAGGAGGTGAAGTGGTCGGAGAGCTCGTTCATGCGAAGTGTCGAGGTTCTCCCGCTGGCCTGGTAATCAGATGATGCGGTCGTCAGGCGTAGCCGAACTGCGAACCGCGGGATCGCGTACGTCGACAGGCCGGTCATGGGTCTCGACTGTGCCGGCGCCGACAACGGGTCGCGCTCGGCGCTGGTGGACGGTGGATCTCTCCCGGTGCGACCGGGGGAGCAGGTCACGTTGTTGCTCGGCGAACTCGTCCTCGGCACCGGGCCCACGACGGCATCGATGACGTCGATCGACCTCGACCCGACGAGCGCGCGGCTGCGCGCCGGCAACTGTGCGACTCGATGTACTCGCGGATCAGGGCTTCGTTCTCGGCCGCTGTCGCCATTCGGTCCCCTTTGTGGTCCATGGACGTTCACGTCCGTGTTCGCGGTTCGAGGCGGCCTCTCGTCAGGAAGCCGGGATGAGGTCGCCGACCTCTTCGCGCAGCCGCGGGAGCTCGTCGAGGAGCTCACGGCCACGCGGACCTTCCTCGCGGTGGGGCCCGCCGACCGCCGCGTGCGTGCCGCCGGCACGCTCCCACTGCTCCAACGCGTCGGCGAGCGATTGCCCCGGCTTCGGGGCCATCGGCGCCTGCAGCCCGATGGACGCCGGATCGCGACCCACCTCAGCCGCCCGTTTCAGGATGAACTCGTTGTTTCTACGGGCATAGGAGCTGTCGCGCGACCAGAGCATCCCGTCACCGATGCGGGCGCAGCGGTCCATCTGGACCTCGCTAAACCCCCCGAACCAGATCGGCACCGGTCGGTAGAGCCGGGGGTTGATGCCGGCACGGTCGAAACGGTGCAGGTCGGTGTCGACGTCGAGGATCTCCTCCGTCCAGAGGCGGCGCAGGAGTAGCACCTGCTCCTCCAGCATGCGACCGCGCGTGCGGAAGTTCGCACCCAGGGCCTCGTACTCCACGTAGTTCCAGCCGCTGCCGACACCGAGCCGGAGCCGGTAGTCCGAGAGCAGGGCGATCTCCGCCGTCTGCTTGGCGAGGAGAGCGGTCTGGCGCTGCGGCAGTACGATCACGCTGGTGCAAAACTCGATCCGCGACGTGAGAGCGGCCATGAAGGCGAAAAGTGTCAGCGGCTCGTGGAACTCGCTCTCCTCGGAGTAAATGCCGTCCTCAGCGAAGGGCGGATTGCGGTTGGCGTGCTCGGTGCCGAGCACGTGGTCGACGCACGTGATGTGATCGAAGCCGAGTTCATCGGCAATGACCGCGTAGTCACGGACAACACCCGGGTCGGAGCCGATTAGCTGCTCGCACAAGTGGAGACCTATCTTCATGCGCGCACCGCCCTCCTGAACACCTTCGTCGATCATCGAACGGTAGCAAACGAGGGTCTTCACCTGTCGATGCGTGTGGCCGTATGCGAAGCATGATCCGTCTCGAAAGGTGACTCTCTGTCTTCACCCTCGCTCACGTCCGAGGGCCCCAGTGGATTCGGTGCCGGCGTGCCCGGGACGAGGCGTCGGTCCGCGTGTTCTTTTCGTGTGAGGTGGATCGCCGCCACCGAGGTCGAGCAGCCTGCGGTCCTCCCGTCGCCCGCGCCTCGGGATCACGGTGTTCGAAGCGGGCGAGCGGATGGGCAAGCCCTCAACCTGGGAAAACGGTTTCGACCTCCGCACCCTCTCCGACACCCCCTTGACGGGCTGTTGTACCACGTATAATGTACTTCGTATAGCAGGCCCGCCAACGGGCGCTGCCCGTACGTGCTGCGCAGAGGGGGGAGTTTGATGTCTGTCGCCTTTGATACACCAGTCAGCTTCGGGATGGGTGGCCAGGTGGAAGAGCTGTTCGTCTCTGAACTTGGCGTTGGCGAGGGGATCCGCTCGGGAGGTTTGGACGAGCGACACGTGGAATTGTTGATGGAGTGCGTCGATGCCTGGCCGCCGATCGTCGTCTGGGGCGAGAACCTGGTGGTCGTCGACGGGTGCCACCGGGTGGAGGCGGCTCGCCGCCTGGGTCGCCTCAGCGTGGTGGGCCATCGCTTTCTTGGCTCAGCTGAGGAGGCGTTCATCGAGGCGATACGGCGCAACGTCAGCCACGGGCTGCCGCTCTGCGTTGCCGATCGTCGCCGGGCGGCCCGGAGGGTGCTCCTGCGTAACCCGGATTGGTCGGACCGGCGAATTGCGTCTCTGTGCGGCCTCTCTGACAAGACGGTCGGGAGGATCCGGAGCGTGGAATCACTTGGCATTGTGGCCGTGGATCGTCGGGTCGGCAGAGATGGGAAAGTGCGGCCGGTTCAGCCGGGAGAGGTGCGCGACCGCGTACGTAAGGCGCTGGAGGAGAATCCGACGGGGTCATTGCGTGCCATTGCCGCAGTGGCCGGAGCCTCGCCCGAAACGGTTCGATCGGTACGGGCCCGCGTCCAGATGGGCGACACGGGTCTGCACGTGGCCGACCGGCCGGCTCCGGCCGGCAAGCCTTCTCCTGTGAGCGCCATGCCTGTTCTCTCGGTCTTTGCCTCGTCCGAGGAACGCACGCAGGTGCGAAGCGAAAAGGAATGGGTGGCTGATCAGGCACTCAGCGCGTGCGGCGAGTTCGCCGAGTGGTTCTCATCGACGAATATCACCGAGGATTGGCACGATTTCCTCTGGACTATTCCCTTGGGGAGGGTCTACGAAATAGTCGACGAGGCTCGGCGGAGGGCTTCTGTCTGGACATCTTTTGCCAGTGTGCTCGAGGCACGAACTCGTTGAGCACCTTCCGGGCTGGGCGGCCTTCTGGGCCGTAGCTCGGGTTTAGTTGCATAACTTTGGTAAGTAGTCGTAAAATTTACACGTGGGTCCTACAAAAACACCGCTCATCTCGCATTCACCGAATCTTGTGCGGATAGAGCAGGGGCTCGGGAAGATCTCCTATTTGATTAATCGCGTTCGGCGGCATGAGTTGATTCGCAGGTCCTCCGGGGTTCCCGTGGATCGGGCGGCGGCCGTCATCCTTCGTCGGCTGGAGGAGTCCGAACCGCTCCGCCCGAGTGAGCTGGCCGCCCGACTGGAAGTGGAGGCTCCGCACGTGACACGCCAGGTCCAACGCCTCGAGGACCAGGGTTACATCACGAGGATCGCCGATGCCGGCGACAGGCGGGCTCAACTGATCGGCCTCACGCCCTCGGGGCGGAACGCGGCTGCTCGCATACGGGAGGCGAGCAGATCCGCCCTTGCTGGCGCGCTCGAGAGTTGGTCCGAAGACGAGCTGCATGACCTGGCCGACCTCTTGAGCCGGATGGCCGACGACTACCTGGCTTATGCGGATCAGGAGATTAGGAGGACACCGACATGATCTACAAGGCGATTTCAGCGGATGGCCATGTGAATGAGCCACCGAACCTTTTTGAGGATCGGCTCCCCGCCAAGTTCAAAGAACGCGGCCCGCGAGTGATCGAGACGCCCAATACCAAAGGACACGCGTGGGTAATGGAGGGCCAGAGTCGGCCATCCGTGCTCGGCTTTGCCTGCATGTACTTCCGGTCGTCCAAGCGGGGCGACAGGGCGTCTCTCATCGACTCCTTCAAGAACATCAAGGACCGCGGTGTCCGCTTTGAAGACATGTTCGAAGGGTCGTGGGATCCAGCCGCCCGGGCCAAGGAGATCACCGATGACCAGATCGACGCCGAGGTGATCTTCAATGGTGTCGGGACCGTCTGGAACGGCATCAAGCTGATGAAGGACAAGGAGCTGAGCCTGGCCTGCTTTCAGGTCTACAACGACTGGATGGCCGAGTTCCAGGCTTACGCTCCGGATCGTTTCATATGCAATGCCACGCTGCCCAGCACAGGGCTCGACGACTGCCTCACCGAGATGACGCGGTGCGTCGATATGGGATTGCGGACTGTCCAACTGGAGGCTTACCCGAGCGGGTCGTTCGCTGACCCTTCCGATGCAGACGATCGATTCTGGGCGGCGGCCGTGGAACTCGACATGCCGGTCAACGTGCATACGGAGTTCTTCTTCCCGGCCGGTGACCTCGGCTCGAAGATCACAGCCGAAGGTGTACCGGATACCAAGCTCCGGGCCAAGGCCCTCGGGATCGACCTCGACGCTGGAAAGTTCCCCGTGATCCTCTACAAGATGATCTGTGCCGGGGTTTTCGAGCGGTTCCCCACCCTCAAGTTCATTGGGACCGAGGTCCACCTCGGCTGGATTCCGTACTACCTGGAGAAATTTGACGAGTCGGTGCTCCGGAATCGCCATGAATGGAATCTGCCCATGTTGCCGAGCGAGTACTTCCATCGCAACGTGTCCGTGGTTTACATCGTTGACGAAGCAGGTGCGGCCGATCGATACGACATCGGCGTGGGAAACATGATGTGGGGTCCGGACTTCCCTCACTCGTCCAGCAACTGGCCCGTCGATTACGAACTCGGCCACGAGATTCTCGAGCGCGCCGGCGCCACCCCGGCCGAGATCGATCGAATCATGTGGCGCAATGCTGCAGACATGTACCAGCTGCCCTACGACGAGAACGCCCTGGTTGCCGCAACTGCAGGGGACGAAAATGCTTGACATGACCGGCTACAGCCTGATTTCGGCTGATAGCCACGTCATCGAGCCTCCCGATCTGTTCTCCGCCCGTCTACCAACAAAGCTTCGTGACCGCGCACCCCGGCTCGCTACGGCGAGCGGAACCTGCCGCTGGTCTGTTGGAAGCGAGTCGGCGCCGTTGCCCGATTCGGTGGTGAATGGGTCCGGTTGGCGCAGACCGCCACATGGGCCGCGCAGCTTCGAGGACGTCCTGCCCGCCCTGTACGATCCCTCGCAGCGGTTGTTGGCCCAGGACGCCGACGGGGTGGCGGCCGAAGTCCTTTATCCGTTCCCCGGGCTCTGGGACGCCATCCGGGCCACGGGGGACCACGAGCTGATCCTCGGTTGTGTGCGGGCCTACAACGACTGGATCGCCGAGTTCAGCGCACACAGCCCCCATCGCCTCGTTGGCTTGGGCCGTATACCGATGACCGGCCTTGACGATGCGCGCGACGAGCTGCTGCGCTGTGTCAAAGATCTCGGCCTGCGAGGGATCATCCTCGACGCGTGGCCGGGCCTCGGCCCCGCGCCCGGCCGTGGCGACGACGGCTTCTGGGAGGTCGTGAACGAGACGCAGGTCCCGGTGAGCATCCACTACACGCTGGGAGGTTCATCTCGCAGTACGCCCGTGGCCGGCATCGCGCCGGGGCTCCGTCCCCCCATGGCCGATGCTGCGTTGCCGCTCGTGGCGGCCGGCATCTTCGACCGCTTTCCCAATGTGCGGTTCGTGCTGGCCCATGGCGACGCCGGATGGGCGACGCACTGGCTTGAGTTCACCGACATCAATTACGTGCGACATCGCCATCTGGCGCAGTACCAGCTGCAGAATGCCGATCTCTTACCCAGCGAGTATCTACGTCGTCACTTCTGGTTCACCATCCACCAGGACCGCTCGGCAGTGAAGAATCGCCACAAGCTGGGCCGCAGCCATCTCCTGTGGTCAAGCCACTTCCCTCTGGATGGTGCCGACTGGCCTGATGACCGACGGCAGGCCATTCGGCTGACCGAAGAGCTTCCGGCCGAGGAGAGGGGCGGCATTTTGGGCGAGAACGTAGCCCGCCTCTACCGGCTTCCCGGATTCGAGGATGGCTTTGCCGGGGCAGCGGAGGAACCAATGGCGCGGCTCGTGTATTTCTGATCTCAGCGCCCGGACACCTCTGCCGCCGCCGTTTCGATCGATGTGCCATTGAAGAAATCGGGATTCATCGAAGCGTAGAAGCGGACTGGGTTCGTGAAAACGAAATCGTCGAATTCGTCCTCTCGCAGGATCTCGCGCTCGACCAGTTCGTACGCCTCCTCGAGGGGCTCATCGAACTCGGGGACATCCCAGTGACCCAGGTCGGAAGCGAAGAAGGCTGGAACCCTTGCTCCCAGGGGGGTGATCCTGGAATCGAAGGCCAGACCGACGAGCGGATCATCTGCCTCGCAGCCCCAGTAGAACGGGATGCAGAACAGATCTCGGACGTCCTCGAGCGAGTTGATGCCGACCGCGGCGAAATCATCGCGCGGGATCTTCATGGTTCCCTGCCACTTCAGTTGCTCGGCGGTATACCGGGAGAGTCGGGGATCGCTTTCGACAAGGAGTTTGTAGAGAAGCTCTGCATCGATGTTGTCCGGATTGAGGGCGTGGATGGCCGGCCCGCTGCGCTTCTGCCAGGTCGACGCCAGGCCGAGGAGGGTCTCTACGCCCACGGCTGCGCCGCCCTCGAGCAGGGCCACTCTGAGGCCGGGGAAACGGCGCGTGACTCCGCCCAAGAAGAGCGACTTGGCCAGCGCCGCTCCGGACGCGGCGAAATGCCCGATCTGGTTGTAGACGAAGTTCGTGACGGAAGCTCGATCGCTGAAGCCGATGCCAGCTGTGTGGGCCGCCAAGGGCATCTTCAACTCGACCGCCTTCGCCCATAGGGGATCGTAGTCATAGGCGCTGTCGACGCCGAATGTGTCGATCCACCCGTTGACCTCCCATTCCGCGATGCGCAGGGCGGCCCAGTCATCGTCTGGGGGCCACGTCTGGCCCGGTACGCCCCGGTGCACGTGGCTGGAGATCAGGCCGACCTTGCTCCCGAGGGCGTTGGCGTGCTCCAGGGCGCTTATGGCTTCCTCGGGGGAGTTCATCGGGATCAGGGCGGCGACCGTGAAGCGGTCGCCGTAAGGCCGGTACTGATCAGCCATGAATTCGTTGTAGAGCCGGCACAATGTGGTCCGTACTTCGTCATCGAGCACCTGCAACATGGCGATACCCATCGTCGGGTAGAGCACGGCGAAGTCGATCCCCGCTTCACCCAGCCGCTCGTAGTAACGAGCGGGGGAGGTCACGGTCGCGTAGTACTCCGTACTCGACGGCACGTGCCAGGACGACGGGAGTAGTCCGCCGCGTCGCCGCTCGTCTGCCGTCATCTCGTCGGATGGCCCGCGCCCACGGGAGATGGTGTCGAGCGCCGGCCCACCACCGTGGTCCCGCACGAAGTCGGAGAAGACGGGGAACAGCTCCACGATGTGCCCATCTCCGTCGAGTACCGGGTGACCCAACTGCTCTCGAATTCGCGCCGAGCGCGAAGGACCACGTGTGCTCATGGATGAGACCTCCGTTGAGCCGTCCAGGAGACCCAGATCCTATATTGGGAGCCCGCGGGCACCTCGAGTGCCCGTCCAACGATCCAGCGCAGACTGCTGCGTTATCCGGCGACCAGGGGAGAGCCCTAATGGCATTTCGAATGGACGGCAAGGTTGCGATCGTCACGGGAGGCGGGACGCGCTTGCCGGGCATCGGCATCGGTTGCGCGATCGCCAGGGTGCTGGCTCGCGAGGGTGTGTCCGTCCTCGTCGTCGACCGGGAGGAGGACAATGCCAAGGCGACGGTCAGCCAGATCGAGGAAGAGGGCGGTCGGGCTGCTTTCTACGTGGCCGACGTCTCGAGCGAAGCCGACTGCGAGTCCATGGTCGGCGCTGCACGCACGACCTTTGACGGCCTCGACATCGTGGTCAACAACGCTGGTATCAGCCTGCATGCACCAATCACGGAGACGACCCTCGACCTGTACGAGCAGATTATGAGCGTCAATCTCCGGGGAACGTTCATGGCCAGCAAGTACGCCATCCCGGCGCTGATCGAGGGTGGTGGGGGATCGTTGGTCAACATCGGCTCTGTCGTGGCCATCCGGGATGCGGGAGTCACGCATCCCGCGTACGCCGCATCTAAAGGCGGCGTCCTGGCCCTGACGGTGGACCTGGCCGGGGAGTACGGCCGGCGCAACGTCCGGGTGAACGCGGTGTTGCCGGGGATGATTTCCAGCCCCATTCAAGCCTCGATCGGAACGCCGAGCCCCGAGATGCAGAAGCGGATGAACATGTTGGGCCGTATGGGCAACGTGTGGGACGTCGCCCATACCGTCGGATTCCTCTGTAGCGACGAGGCGTCCTACATCACCGGGCAGGTCCTCTCCGTATGCGGTGGTGCCACCCAGGGAATGCCGGCTTCGTCTGGACGCGCCGACCGCACATAGCGAAGGGGTAACCGATCGCTCAGTGCGGCGGCAGTTGCCAGTCGCGGGGAATGCCTATCGACACCATCGTCCTTGGCTCGGCGCCGATGTCGGTGGTGTAGTGACCCTTGCTGTCGACGTCGTCGGCCAGGAGGCAGTCGCCGGCGCGCAGAATCAGTCGATCGCCCGACGTCGTCCTGATCTCGGTCTCGCCGCGCAGGAATACCAGAAGCCGTCGCTCCGGCGCCGGATGGAGATCCTGCGATGGCGTGAGTTCGAGCAGTTCGATCACCCCCGCAGTGATGGCCGGTATGTTGACGAGCCCGCGCAGCCGGGTGACACCTTCAGAGTGAACTTCGAGCACCGGAAGTTCAATGGTCGCCAGATGGGTTTCCCCGACTTCGTCTCCGTACACTCGGTAGAGGGTCATGAGGCGGCCTCAGAGCCCGATGGCAGGGGCCAACCGGTCACGGTGAAAATCAACCCCTCCGTAGATGGCGGAGTTCGTTTCGACCCGCCGGAGGTAGAGGTGGAGGTCATGCTCCCAGGTGTAACCGATCCCCCCGTGCATTTGCAGGCATTCCCGCACGATGACAGGGCAGCGGTCGGCGACGTACGCCTTGGCCAGACTCGCCGCATTGCCCGCGTCAACGTCCAGCTGCACGGCCTTGAGGGCGGCTACCGTCACCGCTTTCGCTGATTCCAACCAGAGCAGCATGTCAGCCAGCCGGTGCTTCAACGACTGGTAGGAGCCGATGGGACGCCCGAATGCCCTGCGGTCCTTCACGTACTGGAGGGTCACATCGTACATCCGGTCGGTGGCGCCCACGGTCTCGGCGCACTGCAGACTCAACGCGAGGGCGAATTGAGTCTCCAGTTCGGTCGCTTCGGGGCCGGACTCGCCCACCATCGCCGAGGCTGGCACCTCGGCGCCGTCGAATACGACGCGTGCGTAGTGACGGGTGAGATCCATACCATCGAGCGCCTGCACGGTGACACCGGGTGTGGACGGCGCCACGAGGAACTGGGCGCTCCCATTTTGCGTCGCCGCCGAAACCAAGAGTTGGTCGGCGATATGTGCGTCCTGAATCGGGGTCTTGACCCCGGTGAGCCGGTATCCATTGTCAGTCCTGACGGCTTTGACCGAACCGGACCGGGCGATCCAATCCTCATGGTCCTCTGCCACGGCCCACGCCGCTGTCTCTTTGCCGGCTGCGATCTTCGTCAGGTGCTCCTTGGCCAGCCCAGAACTGCTGCGGGCCAAGGCGTACGCCACGATGTTCGTTGGCAGCACTGGCCCGGCGAAGAGGGAACGGCCCAGAAGTTCGGCGATGATGCCCAGGTCACGGACGCCCTCACCGGAGATGGTCCCGCCGCCGAATTCCTCGGGCACGAGCATGGAGGTCCAGCCAAGCTGGGCACCGTCGTTCCAGACCCCGCGTTCGAAGCCGGTGGGGTCGGCTATCAGACGGCGTACCTCGGTCGTCGTCCAATTCGAGGCCAGAAACCTACCTGTCGTCTCGAGAAAGAGCTCTTGATCGCTCGAAAGATCGAGGTCCATGCGATGTCCCTCCCTTGATTGGCGCCAGTCGTGGATGACGCCATCGATGACTATGCGGTAACTCGGCTCATCAATGCAAAATCCGCAGTGGACGACCCACTGCGGAGAGCACCTTGTGGATCTACAGTCTCCTCCCTTGGCTCAGCGTACGGGTGATTTGGCCGTGGGTGGCGGGAGAGGGGATGAGCGGTGGGAGACCACGGGCCACCTCCTCTCCGATGCCGCGACGCAGTGGGGGGAGCGCACGGCCATCGTCGACGTGGACCGGAGCCTGACGTATTCGCAGTTGGCGGCTGACGCCGAGAAGGTCAGCGCTGCCCTCTTGCAGCGCGGCGTGGAAACGGGAGATGTGGTTGCCGTCTGGGCGCCGAACAGCTGGCGCTGGGTGGTCTTCGCCCTCGGTGCGCAGATGGCCGGAGCGGCCATCGTGCCTCTGAATACCCGCTACCGCGGTCGGGAAGTGGCGCACATTCTGGGTACAACGAGGCCCAAGGCCCTCTTTGTCCACCAGGGCTTCCTCGACAATGACTACCTCGGAATGCTTCGCTCCGAAGGGATCGGTGCCGAGACAGTGCCGACGATCGTGACCACTGGAGCCGATGCCGGGCTTCCATGGGGTGAGTTCGTCGAGGGCGGAGGGGCCGACCCAGGCGTGGCCAGGCGACTGTCGTCTCTCCAAGGATGGACCGTAAGTGATGTTATGTTCACCTCGGGTACGACCGGGATTCCGAAAGGCGTGATCACCACCCACGCACAGAACCTCCGGGGCTATTACGACTGGTCCCGGTTGGCCGGGTTCAAGTCCGCCGAACGCTACGCGATCGTCAATCCGTTCTTTCATGCGTTCGGGTACAAGGCCGGTTGGTTGGTTTCTCTGATGCACGGACTGACCATCTATCCGCACCGTGTCCTCAATGCAGATTCGCTGCTCGAGCAGATCGAGGACGCGCGGATCCAGGTACTTCCCGGTCCACCGGCGCTCTATGCCACCCTTCTCGCCAGCCCGCAGATGGCGCAGCGGGACCTGTCATCGCTGCGGCTGGCCATCACGGGTGCCGCCTCGATTCCCCCGGTGCTTATTCGGCGCCTGTTTTCCGACTTCGGATTCGAACGAGTGTCGACCTGTTACGGAATGACGGAGTGCGCGGCAGTGGCTACCGTGTCGCGGTCGGATGACAAAATCGAGATACTGACCACCACTTCGGGCCGCGCCGTGCCCGGGGTCGAGGTCGAGGTAATGACCGACGACGGGGTAGCGGCGGCGCCCGGAGCGTTGGGCGAAGTGTGGATCCGCGGCTACAACGTCATGCAGGGTTATCTGGACGCACCCGAGGAGACCGCGGCGCGGATCGACCCCGCTGGCTGGCTGCACACCGGGGACATCGGACGCCTGGACGAACAGGGCAACCTGGCCGTGGTCGACCGCAAGGGCGACATGTTCATCGTCGGTGGATTTAATGCCTACCCGGCAGAGATCGAGGCACTTCTGGCCGATAACCCCACTGTCGGAGAGGTGGCTGTGATCGGCGTGCCCGACGAGCGTCTCGGCGAGGTCGGTGCAGCCTTCGTGGTCGCGGCGGCCAACAGCACTCCTGAGCCTGAAGACCTGATTTCCTGGGCGCGTGAGCGGCTCGCGAACTTCAAAGTGCCTCGCGTGGTATGGGTGGTAGAAGCTTTGCCCCGTAACGCAACCGGGAAGGTTCTCAAGGGCGACCTCCGGAAGCTGGCCGACGGCCTCAGTGGGGGATTCCCCGGCCCGTCATGAACTCAGTGGGCCGTCCATCCGCCGTCGACGACCAGTCGCTGGCCGGTGATGTAGCGGCCGGCGTCGCTGGCGAGAAGAAGAAGAGCTCCGTCGAAATCGGCGGGCTGTCCGTGGCGGGGGAGCAAGGTGTTCCGAAGGATCCATTCCTGGATCTTGTCGATATGGATGACGGCTTCTGTTGTCTCCGTCTCTATGAAACCCGGCACCAGGCTGTTGACCCGGATGCCGTATCGGCTCCATTGAGCAGCCCATTCCCTCGTGATCGCTTCGAGGCCTCCTTTCGAGGCGGCGTACACCGCCTGTGGCAGGCGGCCGATACCAGCAGTGGCCACGATCGACCCGATGTTGATGATCGAACCGCTCCCGGCGGCGCGCATCCCCGGATAGAAGGTCTGGGCGAGGAAGATGGGTGCCTCGAGGTTGACGGCCAGGGTGTGGCGGATTATTTCGTAGGACTCCTCCTCCGCCTTTACTCCTCCGGCCACGAAGGCGGCGTTGTTGACGAGGATGTCCACCCGTCCACCCAATGCCTCGAGGCTCGCCCGTGCGGCGTCGGCGACCTGATCAGGCTGCTCCAGGTCGACGTTCATCGAGATCAGCTCTCCGGACGACGTCGACGGAAGGTCTATTTGGGTCGTGCGCCGGGCCATTGCCACGACCCGCGCCCCGGCCAAAACGAGGGTGCGGGCCAGGCGGGCTCCGATGCCGGCACTCGTCCCGGTGATCACCGCCGTCTTCCCTTTCAGGCTGAAGAGATCTGCGATTTCGGTCATGAGAGTTCGCATTCCTTGTCGAGGGAGCGAAACTATAGAGTGCTGCTGTCGGGCAGTGCGACTTCCAGTCGGCGCGGCATGAGATGAGGTGAGACGACCTTGAATTTCCGCGAGTCACCCGAGGCGGAGTCCCTCCGCGATCAGCTGCGAGCAATGATGGCCGATCTCCTGCCTGAGGACTTCCTCGGCGGGTTCACGAACGATCCGGCCGATATGGACACGACCGAGGCGTTCTGTCGTGAGCTCGGGTCTCGTGGGCTGATCTCTCTAACATGGCCGTCCGAGTACGGAGGGCAGGGGCGCGGCACCTGGGAGCAGATGGCGTTGCGCGAGGAGATGTGGGCCAATTACGAACCCCGAGGCGCGCAATACATGAACGTGAACTGGGTGGCCCCGGCCCTGATGCGCTTCGGGTCGCAGGACCAGAAGGATCGACATCTGCCGGCTATTGCTGCCGGAGAGGAGGTCTGGTGCCAGGGTTTCTCGGAACCCGAGGCCGGCTCCGATCTGGCCTCACTGCGCACCGCCGCCAAGCCGACGGTTGGCGGGTGGGAAATTTCGGGTCAGAAGGTGTGGACGTCGTATGCGACCGTGGCCCAATGGATCTTTCTCCTTGCTCGCACGGATCCGGTGGCGGAAAAACACCATGGGATCACTGTCTTCATCCTCCCCTTGGACCGCCCCGGCATAGAGGTGAGACCGATTCGATCGATGGTAGGACCCCATCACCTGAACGAGGTCTTTTTGGACGGCGTGTGGGCGGGCCCCGAAGATGTCATGGGGGAAGTCAACGACGGCTGGCGTGTCGTGCGCGAAACACTCGCGTTCGAGCGCGTGGGAATTGCCCGTTACGCGCGGTGCGAGCGCCTCTTGCTCGAGGCGCCGACTGCGTTGGGAGAAGGCCGCTGGTCGGCTCTTCCTCTGACGCTGACTGCGAGGTGGGCCATGGCGCTGGTTCACACGAGGCAAGCGAGGATCCTCGCCTACCGCGTGATTGACAAGCAATCGTCGGGACGCGTTGACCCGGGCGAAGTGGCCGCCTACCGCATCGCGGTCACGAAGCTGGAGCAGGAGGTGGCTGAGGTCCTCATGGATGCGGTTGGGGAGCTGGCGTCTGGGGACCCCGACGAAGAGCCGTGGAAATTCGTGCGAGCCGTGGAGGACCACTGGCGTTACGCACAGGCGGCGACGGTGGCGTCGGGATCGGTGGAGATGCAGAGGATCCTCTTGGCCCGTTCCATGGATCTGGTTCGACGATGAATACGGAACTGGCGTTGGAAGCTATCGAGTTCGAGCAGACCGTCTCCTTGTCATTGGGGGCCACGGGAGGCTTCGAGCACGCGCGGCGAGCGGAACTCGACCCTGGCCACCGGATCTGGATTGGAGACCATCTCGGCGGATTGGACCTTTGGGATATGGATGTGAGCCAGGAGACGCAGCTCGAGGCGGCTGCCCTCGCCTGCCGGGCGGCCGGCCGGATTGCACTGCCCTACCCGGTCGCCGAACGGGTGGCGGCGATCGAGCTGAAGGGAACCGACGCCATCGGATTGGTGGCGCACGACAGGGCGCTCCTTGCGCATGCCGACCTCCCGCTGCGGTGGACTGCACTTTCTCTCGACGGCCGGACCGCGCCCGTCGAGGCGGCCAGCCCTTCGGGCCGGACGACCCTTGGCTCTTTCGTATGCCGGATTGAGGTGGCGCCTTGGGAATCCGAGGCGGACGCGGGTGCGTTGCTGGTTGTACTCCAGTGTTGGACCCTCCTCGGCATGCTGCAAGCTGCCCAAGAGATGACCGCGTCCTACGTACGGGACCGGCGGCAGTTTGGGCAGTCGTTGGCCGAATTCCAGTCCGTGCAGTTCGCACTCACAGATGTGGCCGTCGCCACGCAGGGGCTAGAGGAACTCTGCAAGTACACGACCTGGGCCATAGTCAACCGGCCGGCCGAGGCACTCACGGACGCTTTCGTGCTCCGATCCGCCGCGCTCGAAGCAGCGGAGACCACTTTTCGCGTTGGTCACCAGTTGTACGGCGCCATCGGATTCTGTGATGAATCCGATATATCTTGGCTTTCCCGTCATAGTCAGGCGCTGCGGCGACTTCCCTCGGGACGGTCGCAAACCGAGGCCGCGCTCGTGCAGCTGATCGGGCGGACGGGATTCTATTCCCCTGTCACAACCGGAGGTCCAACGTGAGCTCGGAGCTTCAGGCCTGATCGAGACGGTCCAACCGCAGCCGCACGTTCCGCTTCGAACTGATACGCCACGCGCCATCGGCTCCCTTTCGGTAGGTCTCGAAGTAGTGGCCGTAACCCTGGATCTTTACCGGACCTGACGCGAGATCGGTTTCCACATAATCGAACATGGCCCATACGCCCTCGGCTTCGGTGTCGCTCAGGAGGGTTATTTCCGGCATGTGCCCGTGGTGGATGGTCAAGCCGTTGCCGAGCTGCACCTTCATGTCGCGCAGGTACTCGTCGTTGGTGACGGTCGCCCTGGGGGACTCCTGCGGAAGATGGTGCACGCAGTCCTCCGTGAACAGCTGGGCGAACGAATCCCAGTCCTTGGAGTCGATATAGCGGAAGTAGCGGGCCTTCAGCTGCTTGATCTGTTCGATGTCCCAGAGCTGCTCAACCACCGGTTTCATGTCTCTCCTCCCACGGACGAGGCCGCAACGCCGAGAAGGCCCAGGGCGACCTTGCGGGCTCGGGCCACCTCGTGGACGGTTCGGACGTCTTTTTCGAGGAAGCGTCCGGCCTGCTCGAGCAACTTCTCCGAGGAGCCCATCTGGGAGGCAATGCGCAGCGCGCGGCTGTCACCGCTGCAATGCGTCAGTGCCTCGAGAGCTGTCTCCAGCGAGAGACCAATGGTGGACATGACCCGTTCCGCCTCGCGCACCATGGCCACGTTGGCTGCGAGGAGCGCGTTGTTGACCAGCTTCATCCACTGGCCGTCTCCGATCCGCCCGACGAGAATGATGGGATCCGCGTAGCACCCCAACACTGGCCGAGCACGGCGCAGGACGTCCTCGCGCCCGCCGACGAGAAGTGTCAACTGCGCGTCGGCTATGTCTGCGGGACTGCCGCTGAGCGCGGCGTCGAGGAAGTGGGCTCGACGCACACGGGCGTGCCGGCTGAGCAGCCGCGCCGTGGCGGGATCGCCGGTCGTGTGGTTCACGAGCACGGAGCCGGGGCGCATGTTGGTGATGACGCCCTGGGCTCCCAGGCACACCTCTTTGACCTCGTGGTCGTCGTACACGCAGATGATCACGAGGTCGCTCATGTCGGCCACGCCGGCCGGAGAGGTGCCGTCAATGGCGCCCAACGCAACCAGTTCTGCACGCACCTTGGGCCGGCGTGCGTAGAAGGTCACCGGATAATCGTGGGCAAGGAGCTGTTGGACGATGGGAAGACCCATTTGGCCCAGGCCAATCATTCCTACGCGGCGCGGGGCAACCATGCTCGGATTTTCCGCAGTTGGGCGATCCTGGTCCCGGCGGAGCGATGGCGATCCCCGCGTGCTCCGACTGCCATGTGGCCCCCCCGTCGTTGGCAATGACCGACCGCAGCCTACAGTCCCGCTGGAATGCGGTACCGATTGGGTTTGCGTCGTGCAGACGCAGACCATGTCCAGACGGCCATCTCTTCGCGCCGTTCTCAGCGCCGGCTCCGGCGTATCCCGGACTATCGTTTTTGCGGGGCACAACGAAAGGTCGGTGGATGAAAGCGATTGACACTGATCCCACATTTCTCCGCCAGCTCGGGGAAACAACTGCACACGCCTATGACCAGGCGATCACGCACATAGAAGCCGAGAAGAAGGGTGTTATTCCTGAGCTGATGGAGACACTCACTGAGAACGGACCCTACGGCTATACGATCACTCCTCAAGTGCTTCCCGACGGGGGCGTGAACCTTCCGGTCATCTCCACGAGCGAAGATATAGAAGGGGCCTACAAGATGATCCGGGGTGCGAGTGACCTTCTCGCCGTCAACCCGCTGACGGAGATCCGGGGCACCTGGTACACGTTCCAGGACGGCATCTCGTACGGGCAACGCAAGGGGACTGACCAGCGGGGGGCCAATGAAACGCTGGGCCTCTTCCCGTCCGCCACCGGCAAGGGCATCACCGGTGAGCTGGTGTGGGTACGAGTGCCTCGATCGGTCCTCGGCGGAGGTGATCCACCGACCGGCGCTCCGACCGACGAGATGCACCTACGGGAGCAGGTCTTCCAGCAGCACGATCGCTTCTTGCAGGCACTGTTGCTCGCTGATCTGGACGGCGTACTCGGCACGATCCACGACCGTGCCGCCTCGGCAGTACGCGATTATGTCGAGGATACGGGAACATTGACCTCCCTAGCGGGCGAGGAGGCCCATGCCGACTACTACCGCGCCTTCTTCGACAAGTTCGAGGTGGTCTCGGTGGAGCCCCTGTATCGCGCTGCCGAAGACTGGTACGTCTTTGCCGAAGTCCGCGTCACTGCGAATGTGAAGAGGGGCTCGGAAGCCGGCCGGTCCGTCGCGTTCCACACTGCCGAGTTCCACGTTCCAGCCAACGACGGAAGGTTCATCGCCCGAATCGGGCATGGCACCGACTTGGCCTAGCCGTCAACCTCCCAACTGAGCTCTCCGATCTGATCGGTAAGTGGCTCCGTGCGCGCTCGCACCTTGAGGCCCTGGTAGGGCTCGACGACGGAACGGAACTGGCCGGGGATCAAGATGTCGGCCTGCTCGTCGAGGCGGACGAGCAGCGTGACGTACGGGACCAGTTGGGCGAATGCCGCAGAGTAGACGTTGTGCGTCGTGACCCAACTGTGCACCTCGCCCGTGCCCGCGACTTCTCGCCAGGACAAGTGGTCGCTCTGGCAGAAGGAGCAGATCGGTCGGGGAGGCCAGGTCCAATGACCGCAGTCCAGGCATTTTTGAAGCTCCAAACGTCCTGCCGCGAGTGCGGCCCAGTACGGCTCGGAGTCTCGGTCTGGAATGGGAAGCACCGGGGCCACGGTTATCGGGCACCTTCGAGTATCAGCGCGGACGAATAGCCGCTGACGTATCCCAGCTGGCCGGTCACCAACGCGGTGTCATGCCGATCGATCTGTCGTGGCCCGGCCGAACCCCTGATCTGTTCGACCGCCTCGAAAACGTGGTTCATGCCGTGCAGGTACCCCTCGGAAAGGAGTCCCCCCGCGGTGTTTATTGGCAGGGAGCCGCCGTCCCTGGAGAACGATCCCTCAACCAGCCGGGCGGGGACTTCGCCGGCATCGCAGAGTGAGTACCCCTCGATCTGAGAGAGCAGCGTGTAGGTGAAGCAGTCGTACAGTTCGGCGAAATCGATGTCGGACGGTCCGACCCCTGCGGCGCCGTACAGTCGATCCGCTATCAACGTGGCCGGCGAATCAGCAAGGTCGGTGTGCCCATTGTTGATCAGGTTCACGCCCCCGCCCCATGCCGCGCCCCGAACCATCACCGGGCGGTGGGGGAGGTCCTTGGCCCGGTCTGCGCTCACCACCGCTACAGCGACTGCGCCGTCGGTCTCGAGGCAGCAATCGAAGAGCCTGAAGGGTTCGACGATCCAGCGGCTGTCCAGGTAGTCCTCCATGGTGAGCGGCTTGCGCATCATCGCCCGTTCGTTGTCGATCGCATTGTTGCGGCAGAGGATGGCCAGGCGCCCCAGGTCCTCCGAGGTCGTGCCATAGCGCAGCATGTGTGCCCTGGCGGCCATGGCGATCTCTTGGGCCGGAACGATGTAGCCGGTTGATGCCTTGAATTGCATATCCCACGGCGGCCGTTGTACGAAAGCTCCAGATCCGTTCATCCGAGCGCCCGAGCGCCCGTTGAGGGCGCGATAGCAGACGACGCACTCTGCCACCCCCGCACTCACGGCCAGCGCCGCTTGTCCGAGTATCGACATCGAGACGCTTCCACCGAGAAACTGGTCCACATACCAACTGAGACTTTTGATACCCAGCGCCGGAGCGAGAAGATTTGGTGCCACCGAGTCATTGGGACCGAATGTCGCCAATCCGTCGATGTCTTTCGGCTCGAGTCCGGCGTCGGCGACCGCAGCCTTTACCGCTCGAGCCGCTAGCGAAAACACACTGACCCCGGAGTCCTTGGAGAATTCGGTGGCACCGATACCAGCGATGGCCGCCTGGTTACGAGGGAATTTGGTGGTCACTGTTGCGCTGTTCCTCCACACCTGGCGGTCGTAATGGTTGGCCTTCCCGTTGCAGCCGGCAAGACCATGCCCTCCTGGCGAGCGTAGCGTGACACGATGATCCCTTACATGCTCAAGGAATAGCCACCATTGATCGGGTAGGTCTGGCCGGTAATCCACGAGGCCGAAGGGCTGGCGAGGAAGGCCACCAGTCCGGCGGCGTCTTCCGGCTCGCCTTTCCGCCTGATGATGTATTTCTTGAGTTGCTGTTGCTCACGCTCCACGTTTGCCGGCGAGTCTGCGTCGGGCCGCATCGTGGTCGGCGTCCGGATAGTGCCCAGCGCCACACAGTTGACCGTGATGTTGTAGCGGCCCACCTCTCTGGCAATTGAGCGACAGAAACCCGCCGCTCCCGCCTTGGCCGCGGCGTACGGGGCCAGGAAGGCGTCGCCATAGCGAGCCGCGTCGGATATGACTGTGATGATCCGACCACCGTTCCGGCTGATCATCGACGGGAGGGCGGCCCGGGTGCAGTTCATGACGCCGTGGAGGTTGACCCGGATGTACCGATCCCACTCGGCCGGGTCGGTATCGACAAATGGGCGGAGGGCAGAGAAGCCGTCCACCCCAGCGTTCCCAGCGTTGTTGATCAGAATATCAACGCCTCCGAGGCGGTCCAACGCCGCATGAACGGAATCCCAATCGGTCACGTCGAAAGGCGCGCCGTCGGCTCGTCCATCTCGTTGTCGAATCTCATCGGCGACTTCGTCGGCCCGCGATTCGACGACATCGTTGATCACGACGTCGGCGCCGGCATCGGCAAGGGCGAGAGCGATAGCACGTCCGACTCCCTGGCCGGCCCCAGTGACGAGGGCACGGGAACCTTCTAGATCGATTTCGAAGGGCACTGTCTCAAGGTAGCCCTCGGCCGCGCTAGACATCGCATCTGGTTATCGGGGGCGCGGCGATACATTATGAGGATCCGCCCTACGTGCTCCCAACTGCTTGAGCTGTGCCAGGAAGGAGCGAAACGTGCCGTTTTACGATGCCATGCCCGAGGGTTGGATCGAGCCGGGCAATAGCGCAACCATTTCGGTTGACGGGATGCCCGTCGCCATCGCGAACATCGACGGCGCTTATTACGCGTTCCAGAGTCTGTGCCCCCACCAGGGAACGAAACTCGGGGGGCGCCCCGTCGTCGACGGCCAGATCGAGTGTTCACAGCACTCGAGTCGCTACGACGTGGCGACCGGACTCTGTGTCCAGCCCTCCTTTCCCGACGGGTTTAACCAGAATCTGATGACGTTCCCGACCCGGGTGATCGACGGAGTGGTCCAGGTCCAGATCTAGCGGGAGTACCGACGGCGCCGTGTCCGACCCCGGTTGATCCGCAGTTTGACAGGCAGCTCGCCGCCCCTTTTGCCACTCCCTCCCAGTTGCCGCAGACGGCGTTATACGGGGTAAGGTGACGAAGGACTCTGGGAGGTGCGTATGCAGTACAGGGCTATTTCAGCAGACGGGCACATCAATGAGCCGCCGAACCTGTGGGTGGAGAATCTTCCGAAGAAGTACCGGGAGAGAGGTCCCCGCGTGATTGAGACGCCCAATACAAAGGGCCACGCGTGGATCATGGAGGACCAGACCCGCCCGGCGGTGATGGGTTTCAGTTCCTTCTATTTCAAGTCGTCGAAACGCTACGACCGCGCCAGCATCATTGAGGGATTCAAGAACATCAAGGATCGGGGCATTCGCTACGAGGACCTGTTCCCGGGCTCCTACGACGCAGCGTCCAGGGTGAAGGAGATGACCGAGGGCGAAACGGATGCCGAAGTCATCTTCAACGGCGTAAGTACCGTGTGGAACGGCATCAAGCTCATGACCGACAAGGCCCTGAGTCTCGCTTGCTACAAGGTGTACAACGACTGGATGGTGGAATTCCAGGCGTATGCCCCAGACCGGTTCGTCTGCAACGCCACTCTTCCGACGACCGGCATCGACGACTGCATTGCCGAGCTGCACCGCTGCGCCGACATGGGCTTGCGGACCGCACAGCTCGAGGCCTACCCGAGCGGGAATTTCAGCGCACCGACTCCCGAAGACGACCGGTTCTGGGCTGCGGCAGTCGAGCTCGGCATGCCGATCAATGTGCACCAGCAGTTCTTCTTTCCCGTGGGCGATCTCGGGTCCGTTGTAAACGCCGACGGAGTTCCTGGTCGCGACAAGCGGGCCAAGGCGCTCGGTCTCGACATTGCGGCCGGCGAGTTCCAGGTCATCCTGTCGAAACTGATCAGCACCGGCGTCTTCGAGCGTTTCCCCGACCTCAGGTTCATCGGGACCGAGAGCTACGCCGGCTGGGTCCCGTACTACCTTGAACGCTTCGACGAGTCCGTCCGGCGCAACCGGCGTAGCTGGACACTGCCGATGCTCCCCAGCGAATACTTCCATCGCAATGCCCTCGTCGTGTACATCATTGACGAAGTCGGCCTGCTGGAGCGCTACGACGTGGGAGTGGGCAACATCATGTGGGGCCCGGACTTCCCGCACTCGACGAGCAGTTGGCCTGTGGACTTCCAACTCGGAAAGGAATTCCTCGAGCGTGCCGGAGCGACTCCTTCGGAGATCGAGCGAATCATGTGGCGCACTGCGGCCGACCTCTACAAGCTCCCGTACGACGATCCGGCCTCGGTCAAGATCGCAGCGTAAGTCTTTACGCGAGTTGGAGGGGGTACCGATGTCGGGAGCATGCGAGGGACTGCGAGTCCTGGATTTCAGCCGGGGCCGTGCCGGCCCAATGGCTACGATGATCCTGGCCGACTTCGGTGCGGAGGTAATACGGGTCGAACCACCGGATGGCGATCCGGCCTGGGAAGACTCCTCGTACCTCCTCCTCAATCGAGGAAAGCGGAGCATCGACCTCGATCTCGAGACGACGGATGGGCGGGGAAAGCTCCAACGACTGGTCGCGGCATCGGATGTCCTCATCGAGAGTTTGGGCGCCTCCGCAGCGAAGCGGTTGGGCATTGACCATCCAGCCCTGTCGCGGATCAATTCCGGCTTGGTCTACTGCTCGATCACCGGCTTCGGGCCGACGGGCCCGTTCGCAGAAGTCATCGCCGACGACGGGTTAGCGATGGCCAAGGCCGGTATCTTCAAGGACCAGGATGGGTGGTTCCAGGACGGGAAACGCCCAGTCTTCAGGGCGCCCAGGGATGCGTCGTATTTCGCCGGCATGTTGGCCGTACAGGGAATCCTTGCCGCCCTCCGGGCACGGGATCTCACAGGCAAGGGTCAGCTGGTCGAGACCGACTTCCTGAGGGCCCTCACCTGCCGGCAGAACCCGAAGGTCCGTTGGATCCTGCGAGACGGTGAGGTGCTTCCGCCTGACGACACCGCCAAGACGGGCCAACAGCAGGATGATCAGCACGTGTTGGCCCATCACCAGGACCCACGGCAGCTCAACCTGATCGGAATGATGGTCGAGTGCAAGGATGGGCGCTGGATCACCCACTCACTAACCGAGCCACACTTCTTCCCGGCCTGGATCAAAGTCATCGGGTTCGACTGGATCTGGGAGGACGTGCGCTTCAAGGGGGCCCCCTTCCAGTTCGCCGACCCGACCGACAAGGATGAGCTGATCCGGCGCGTTCAGGGGCGCATGAAGGAGAGGACGGCAGACGAGTGGATGGCCGCCTACCTCGAAAATGGGAACGTATGCGGCGACGCCATCCAGACCACGCAGCAGGCGTTGGAACACCCGCAGGTTGTGGAGGCCGGGTACCTGGCCGAGCTGGTCGACCCACGGGTCGGGCCTATCAGCCAGATCGGTCCTCTCGTCAAAATGTCGAGCTCGCCTGCGTCGATCACCCGTCCAGCGCCTCGTCCGGGTGAACACACCGAGGAGGTGCTCAGCGGTCAGCTGTATCCGGTGGCGGCCGCAGCACCGACAGGTCGGTCCTTGAAAGGTCCTCTCGATGGAATCACGATCGTCGAGGCGGCCTATTACTACGCCACGCCTTTCGCCACCGCTCTCATGGCTGAACTGGGCGCCAGAGTGATCAAGATCGAGCGTCTCCAGGGCGATCCCTATCGGGCCCTCAACGGCGATCCCTTCGGCGCTCGGGGTGGGGTGGTCACTGACCCGCTTCTGAACCTGGGTCAGAACAACATGGTGCGCGCCATGCAAGGCAAGGAATGCCTGGCTCTCAACTTGAAAGATCCTCGCGGCCGGGCGATCCTCCACGGCTTGGTCGCTGAAGCCGACGCGTTCATCCACAGTTTTCGGCCCGGAGTTCCTGAATCACTCGGCATCGATTATGCCACGCTGCAGAAGATCAACCCCCAGTTGGTGTACCACTACGCCGCCTCTTACGGGTCGGTAGGCCCGTACCGGCGCCAGCCCGCCATCGACCCGATCATCGCCGCGTTCGCGGGTACGACCGCTTACCAGAGCGGGGAGGGACATCCTCCACTTCGCGAGGCCGGTGCCGACCCGATCGGCGCCGTGGGTCACGCGACCAGCCTGATGCTGGGGCTCTTCGACCGCCATCGGACAGGAAAGGGCCAGTACATCGAGTCGGCCATGATCCTGTCCAATCTGTACCTCAATCTCGAGGATGCTTTCTCGTTCGACGGAAAGGTGTCCAGGCCGGCCGTCGACTACCGGCAATTCGGAACCGGCGCCACGTACCGTCTGTACGAGACGGCACCGATCGAGCCGGGTACGGAACGTCAGGCCCACGAGAACCCGGACCCCCGTTGGGTCTTCCTCTCGGCCGTCTCCGACGACGAGTTCGCCCGGTTCTGCCACGTGGCGGGGGAGGACCTGGTCTCCGACCCTCGTTATGCCACCGCCGCGGCCAGACGGGAGCACCGATCGGACATGGAGCGCCGTCTGGAGCAGGTGTTCTCATCCCGGTCTGCTCTGGATTGGGAAAGCAGCCTCCTCGCGGCCGGCGTCGGCTGTGTCATCGCCGACGGCATGTCGCACTTCGCATTTCTCTACAAGGATCGTCAGGCCCAGGCCGATGAGCTCATGGTCGAGACCGAGCATCCGAGCCTGGGTGGTCGGTACTGGCGGTACGCCCCTGTGATCAGGTTCTCCGATACGCCCGGTCAGGCGCTGCCGTACTGTGACAAGGGTGAGCACACCAGGCAGATCCTGAGCGGTCTCGGGTTGAGCGAGGACGAGATATCCCGGCTCAAGGATGACGACGTGGTCACCTGGCCAGAAGAGCAGCAGATCGCATCCCCCGTCGCCTGAGGGGCGACGTGCAACCCAAGACGGAAAGGTAACCGTGACCGACAAAGTTGATTACGGCCTGATCTCGGCCGACTCGCATGTGTTCGAGCCGGCGGATCTGTTCGAGAAGCGGCTGCCCTCCCATCTGCGCGACCGTGCTCCTCAGGTACGCGATTCGAATGGTGGAAGCGCCTGGTTCGTGGAGGATGTCGTGCCGGTGCCGTTCCCCGAGTCGGCAGTGACGGGCTCCGGTTACCGGGTGCGCGACCTCAGCAACCCCGATCGTCCGGTGACCGTCGATGAGATAATGCCGGCTTTGTACGATCCAGCTGAGCGGATCAAGGCGCAGGATGCCGACAGTGTGGACGCAGAAGTCCTCTATGCGTCACCACACCTCTGGGACGCCATCAAACAAGTCGACGATACTGAATTACGGCTCGAGTGTGCCCGGGCCTACAACGACTGGATATCCGAGTTCTGCTCACATGATCCGAGTCGTCTGATCGGGATCGGCAAACTCCCGAGTTCCAGCATCGAGGACGCCCGCAAGGAACTGGTCCGTATCGTCGAAGACCCGGTTCTGCGGGGCGCCGTGATCGACGCCTGGCCTTCGGGCAGCAAGGGCCCGGCGGACGCGGCTCTCGACCCCATCTGGGATGTGGCCAATGAGGCCGGGATTCCCATAAGTCTGCACTACGGATTGGGTGACGCCCGCAGCGCGCCGACCACGGCGATCACGCCTGGCCTCAAGCCTCCCGTCGCCATGGCGCTGCTCCCGCTCGTGGCCTCAGGTCTGTTCGACCGGTTCCCCAACCTGCGGATGGTGGTGGCACACGCCGACGCCGGCTGGTCCTTCCACTGGATGGAGTTTCTTGACAACACCTACCTCCGTCAACGGCACCTTGAGCGGTACAAGCTCGGGCGGGAGGACTCGTATCCGAGCGAGTACATGCGCCGCCATTTCTGGTTCACGATCCAGCAGGACAGGACCACGGTGAAGCATCGCGATCTGATCGGAGCTGAGCATCTCCTGTGGGCCAGCCACTTCCCACTCGATGCGGCGAACTGGCCCGACGACCGTCAACAGGCCATGCGCGTGAGCGAGGAACTTCCCAGCGAGGACAAGAAGGCTCTCCTGGCCGGCAACACGGCCCGCCTGTACCGGTTGCCGGGTTACGAGGACGGGATCCAACCGACCCCGTTCGAGTCGGTCCTGCGGCTCGTGCACATCTGACGAGATTGCGCAAAAGAATGCCGGGGGAGGTTTGATGGACGCCAGTATGGAAACGATCACGGATGGCCGATTCGTAACGCGTGAATTGGCCGACTGGGTCGCTGGTCTCAAATTCGAGGACCTTCCGCTGGCCGCCATCGAAGAGGCGGGCCGAGTATTGGCCGATTACCTGGGTGAATCGCTGTTCGTCGGGGCCACGAAGCCCTGGGGTCAGTCCATCGCCGCATATTGCGCCGCCCAGGGGGGCGGCCAGCCCGAATCGACGATCATCGCAACAGGGAAGAAGACGCTCGCCTCCAGGGCGGCGCTGGCGAACGGCACCATGGCGCTCGGGTTCGAGTACGCCGATTTCAACGGGCTCGGCCGGCCGTACCCCTTTGCGGTGACCGCACCCCTCGCCCTGGCCGAGGCCCGTCAACGCTCGGGTAAGGAACTCGCCCTCTCCATCGTCATCGGGTACGAGGTGATCGGCCGGATCACCAGGGCGACCCTCCTCCCGTCGGGTGGGTCCCCGTTCTACGTTCCCGCGCTCTACGGCACCTTCGGGGCTGCCGCCGGCTCCGCCCGGCTGCTCGGCCTCACCCCGCTTTTCACCAACTACGCCCTCGGGCTCGCGGCGGCATTCACCGGTGGAACGTTCCAGGGCCACGAGGAGGGCGCTTGGCAAAGGTCGCTCAACGGCGGTATGGCCAGCGAGCGCGGGGTTACTGCGGCCGAGCTCGCTGAGACCGGGTTCCGGGCGACGGAGCTCGGGCTCGAGGGGATACAGGCCTTCGCCAAGATGTACTCCGACGGGCGCTTGGACGTCGCCGTGTTACTCGACGACCTTGGTGAATCCTTTGAGATCACCCGACGCTGGGCCAAGGCGTATCCCATGAACCTGACCCTGCATGCCCCGGTGGAGGCCCTGCTCAAGATCATGCGGGAGAACAAACTGCAGCACACCGACATCGAGCAGATCGATGCCGCCTGGCAGAAAGTGGAGCCCTTTCTCGCCAAGCACAAGGTTTCGACGGTTGTGTCCGCTCAGGCCAGCCTCCCGTTCGCCCTGTCGGTGGCGGCTGTCCGGGGCCGTATCACGGTCGACGAGTTCACCGAGGAGACGGTCGGCGACCCGGTGATCCAGGCCATGATCCCGAAGACGACGGTGCACCAGGACAACGAGCTCTTTGGCCGGGTCACCTTCAGCCTGCCGGGCCGGGTGACAGTCCGGACCAAGGACGGCCGCGAGTACACCGACGAGGTGCTCTATCCGAAAGGCAACCCATCGAACCCGATGACCGAGGACGAGTTCAGGGGCAAGTTTATGAACATGGCGAGCAGGGTGCTCGGCGACAACCAGAGTGACCAGCTCTACGACCAAGCCCGGGGCTTGGAACGCATTGGTAACGTCGCGGACCTGGCCGCGCTATTCAGTCCCGCGTAACACCGAGGCAGGGGGTTCCCATGGGAATGACAACAGTCGAGAAGATTCTGGCCAACCACTCGGACCAGTCGAAGGTCTCACCGGGCGACGTCGTCGTCGTAGACGTGGATGTCGCCGTGTTCTTCGATTGGATGCGTCCGGACGTGGTCAAGATATTCGACCCGGACAAACTGGTCCTGCTCCACGACCATCAAGTGCCAGCTCCCACCGTGCGCGCCGCCAACATGGCCAAGCAGATGCGGGAGTTTGTCGATAAATTCAAGGTGAAGAACTACTTCCCTGTCGGTCAACACGGTATTTCACACGTCCTCCTGGCTCAGGAGGGTCTCGCCCTACCGGGCCAGATCCTCGCCAATCCGGACTCCCACACCTGTTCTTCCGGCGCCCTCAACTGCCTGGCTCGCGGTATGGGCCCGTCGGAGATGACCCACATCCTCTGCAAAGGCAAGTCCTGGTTCATCGTCGGTCCGACCACCAAGGTGAACCTGGAGGGCGAGCTCCCAGAACACGTCTACGCGCGGGATATCATCCACTACATCCCCGGCCAGTATGGCGACTTCGCCGGCCGGAACCTCGAGTGGCACGGCGATGGGCTGCCGAGCATAGGTATGGACGGGCGCCTGACCATGGCGACGATCTCGGCCGAGCTGTCGGCCGAATTCTCGCTGTTCCCCTACGACGACGTTCTTGAGGAGTACCTGAAGGGGCGGGCCAAATCGGCGTACGAGCCGGCCTACCCCGACTTCGACGCTGAGTACGAAGCCGTCATCACTGTCGATCTCTCCTCGCTCGAGCCGCAGGTCGTCAAGCCGGGGCGGGTCGCCTGGAACTCCGGCAGTGTGAGCGAGGTGGCCGGCCAGAAGGTGGATCAGGCGTTCATAGGGTCCTGCGCCAACGGACGGCTCAGCGACTTCGCCGTCGCCGCCGAGGTGGTCAAGGGACACAAGGTCGCTCCCGGGGTGCGGTTCATCGTGACTCCCGGCAGTCAGGAAATACTGAAACAGGCGGTCAGGGCCGGCTATGTCGAGACCCTCATGGAGGCGGGAGCAGTCGTAACCAGTTCGACGTGCGGCGCCTGCTTCGGGGGGCATATGGGACTGCTGGCCGACGGCGAAGTCTGCATCACGGCCTCGACCCGGAACTTCAAAGGCCGCATGGGTAGCGCGGAAGCCGAGATCTTCATGGGTTCGCCGGCCACAGTGGCAGCCTCTGCCATCCGGGGCGTCATTACGGATCCCCGGGACATGTAGGCATCGGAACAGAGAGGACAGGAGAGACTATGGCGAGCACGTTCAGCGGCCGGGTGTGGAAATTCGGGGACGACATCAATACGGATTTGATAATCCCCGGATATGCGCTCTTTTTGCCTCCGGAAGAGCAGCGGCGCGAATGTTTTTCGGCCAACCGGCCGGGTTGGGTGGACGAGGTGCGGGCGGGCGATGTCCTGATCGCCGGTCGGAACTTCGGCGTCGGCTCGGCCCGGGCCATCGGGGACATCTTCCGTGGCTTCGAGATGGCGGGCATCGTAGCCGAGTCGTTCAACGGCCTCGGCCTGCGTAATTGTGTCAACGTCGGGATGCCGGTCCTCCCCTGCGCCGGTGTCTGCGACCTCTTCGATGAGGGCGACGTGGCGACGGTCGACTGGCACTCCGGTCTCGTGGAGAACACAACGAAGGGCACGAACATCCAGGGCGTTCCAGTGCACACGGCTCTCCGGGACATCGTCGAAGCCGGGGGAGTGGAGGACATGCTTCGCAGGGAGGGATATCTCCTCGCGCCGGCGACCTAGGTAGTGGACGCGAGCCGGTCGGAACGGACCCATCGCCATACGGAAGGATGACTATGACAGCGTCAGTGACGGAACAGCTGGCCGAGTGGATCGTC
>Ga0302326_10000884_pt1 | contig 78621 bp, 63 predicted proteins | sample Palsa_T0_3_FD_202264 | JGI IMG/M metagenome (GOLD analysis project Ga0302326, IMG submission 202264) | Peat permafrost microbial communities from Stordalen Mire near Abisko, Sweden - Palsa_T0_3 | ecosystem: Environmental > Terrestrial > Soil > Palsa > Peat permafrost | place: Sweden: Abisko...
TGCCTGGTCCAGCCGGAAAGGCCCGAACTCGTAGATACCGTGTCCCCGTGCATTCATGACGATATCGAAGCCAGGAAATTCTTAGTAACTTCTTAGCCGATCGCTAAGGACTTCCCCTTCCACCTTCCATTACCATCTGAACTGTTCGATAGATTCTAACCCGCCGCGAACGGCCCAGGCAAGTTATGGCGCTTTGCCCGCAGTCTTTTGCGTGCTGGGTTTAGGGTCGGCATAGTCCGAACTATTGGAAAAGGAGAAGCCAATGGAGATAATCGAAGATCAACGTTTGGCAACGCGGAAACCACGGATGTGGTTCGTAGCGATATTTTGTTTCGCCTTGCAGCTCAACGCCGCTAATGTGGTCACAAACTGGAACACCATCGCCTCGACAACGATTGTCGCAAACGGTGGAAAATCCGCCGGCGCTTCCGGGGTATGGTTTGCCTACACGAGCCTTGCCGTATATGATGCAGTCAACGCGATAACCGGTGAGTACCAGCCCTTCTATTATAAGGGCGTGGGTCCCGGTGACGCCTGCCTGGAAGCTGCGGCGGCCGCCGCTGCGCACCGCGTACTGGTGAACTACTTCCCAACGCAACAGACGGCGCTGGATAGCCAGTTTTCCATAACATTAGCAGCGATCCCCGCTTCAAGCGCCAAGGATGATGGTGTCGCAGTTGGTGAGGCCGCGGCTATGACCCTGATCGGCGCTCGCAACGGCGATGGCCTGGAGGCCAGTATCACCTATACGCCTGGGTCGGGACCCGGTGCGTGGATTCCGACTCCTCCGGCCTTTGCCGGACCAGTGACCCCATGGTTGGGACAAATGCGGCCCTTTACGATGAAAGGCGCAGGCGACTTCCTGCCAGACCCTCCGCCAGCTCTCAGCAGTGAGACCTGGGCTAGAGATTATAACCTGACTCGCATTTATGGAGGTACGACCAGCACCATTCGTTCCGCTACTGAATCGGAAATAGGGATCTTCTGGACAGAACACACCGGTCAGCAGTATGCGCGGGCGTTTAACGCTCTGGTCGATACCTATAGCCTAGGCACGGTTGATTCGGCCAGGCTCATGGCAGTGCTTTGGACGGGATTTGCCGACGCTGCCATTGGTTGCTTCAATGCCAAATACAAATATGGCTTCTGGCGGCCGGCAACCGCGATTCCAGCCGGCGGCGGCAACACCGATTTGACGCCGGACCCCTCATGGATTGCTCTGGGCGCGACACCTGCTCATCCCGAGTATCCCGCGGCACACGGCTGCGTCACCGGCGCCGTGTCGTCCCTGACCGCCAGCTTTTTTGGTACCACCCATGTACACGTCATAACAGACAGCTTAGCGTTTACCAACGGCCTTCATCAACACGTTTTCGAAGATACCCGCGACCTGATGGACGAGGTTTTTTGGGCCCGCATCTATGCCGGCTTTCATTACCATCATTCGTTAGAAGTCGGACGTCAGCTCGGCGAGACGGTAGCTCAGCAGTTGGTGCGGAGCCACTTTCGCCCGTCCAGGCGCAGAGAAGATTAGCTCCAACCGTGCGGTTTGGGCACAATCTTTCGACGCCATGTTTAGCTCGCCTTTCGCGACCCCTGAAGCGAAGATCAAACACAATCATCGACAAGCGATGCCACTTACTCTTCCTCTCCGAAACGATGCGCGGCGATGGCAGTTGGACAGAGACGCAGCCCGCAACTACCAGCAAGTCCTGGTTCCTGTTGTGTTGCAGCCCTGGGCGGTACGACTGGCGAACAGGGCCGCGTTATCTCCAGGTTGTCGCGTTCTGGATCTTGCGTGCGGAACGGGCGTCGCGGCGCGGATCGCCGCGGAGAGAGTCGGCCCGAGTGGGGAAGTGCTCGGAATCGATATGAACGCCGCCATGCTTTCAATCGCCCGCTCGCTGAAGCCAATCTCGGGCGCGCGTATTCGTTGGCGTTGCGGCGATGCCGAACACCTTCCAGCGCTCGACCCGCCGTTCGATGTTGTGCTCTGCCAGCAGGGCTTTCAGTTCTTTCCTGACCCGGTGAAAGCCGCGCTGGAGACCGCAAGGGTGCTTCGTCCGGGCGGCCGGCTGGCTCTGAGCGTGTGGTGCGGACCGGATCGGAACCCACTCGCGGCCGCTCTTGTCGGCGCGCTTCAAAGCGGGGGGTATCCGGCTTTTTCCGATGCCCTGGGGTGCCCGTTTTCAGTCCGGGATAGGCGCGCGATTACAGGTCCGATCGCACGAGCCGGATTTCAGCTCCTCATGTCAGAGTTGTCCCGCCTGCGGATCTATGCAGTTAACGCGGCAGCATTTATTCACGGTTTTCTCCGGACAATGCCGTTCAGTGGCGAAATCAACGAACCGGATATCGAAACCTTGGTGCGCGATACGATTTCTGCTCTCGGAGACTACGTCCGTCAAGGCCAACTGCGAGTGCCCTCGGAAGCGCACATCATCGTCGCTGTACGTCCGATAGAGCCTTTTCGACGAGATCGACCAAGAACAAAATCATGATACAGCCACCTGCGTGCGAAGCCCTCGCTGCCGGGAGCCTTTTTCCGGATGGACGCCCGCACCGAAGTCCATGAGTATGAACTTTTCCCTCACAGGTAAACTGCTAACGGTAGCCGCTGCCGGGCTGAGCATCAGCGCCGCATCTGGGGTACAAGCAGGTACTCTTGCAGAGGTCGACGGGCGCTCGGTTGTTAGACATACCCTCGTGGCGCCGTCGGAAACAGGTGCTTCCGCTGATACGCCGCTTCCTGTGACGCTGAAACAAGCTACCGATCTTCAACGGAGAGGCGAATATCAGCAAGCAATCGCAATTTATCGACTCGTGCTCGATTCCCGAAACGCCCTCGACGTGGAGCTGCGTGCCTACGTCCTCAGTCAGATCGCCGACGTCAACATTCAGCGCGGCATGTACACCGAAGCCGGAACGGCGTCAAACGAGGCGATCACGCTTTTGAGGCAAGCGCACAAGGACCACACAGGGTTGTTTGCTAGAGCGGAGCGCGTACTAGCCGACGCGCTTTATGCCGGGGGATACGACCAGCAAGCCAGAAATATAGCCACGGAGGCCCTGGCCTTGGGGAGACAAACACTTGATACAAGGTCGCCGGAATTCGCTCTTTTTCCGACCTCGTTGGGGCAGATTTTGAAAAAACTCGGAAAGCTCGGCCAGGCTGAGGAACTGTGTCAGAGTGCGCTGCAGATCCTGCAACGAACGCAAGCCGCGGATAAAATTGACCTGGCGACCGCCTATCAGAACGTCGCGGTCATCCAAGCTTTGCGGGGCCACCCAAGGAAGGCCCTGGCCACAATTGACCTGGCCCTGGCCACCTGGAGTCAAGTCCCGCCGCCACAGCATCCGTCCGTCGTTTATGCCCTCTGCGCGAAAATGATGGTGTATGCCAAGCTCAAGGCCTTCAGGCAGGGAGAAGAATTGATGCCGCACGTAATGGCATTAAGTGAGTCCTTATTCGGACATAATCATCCCGAACGTGTGATTTTGCTCAATAACGCAGCGGCACTCTATGTTGCAGAGAAGAAGTATGGCGATGCGGAGCCTTTGTTGCGGGAGGCCGCCGACATTGCGCACCATCAGCTTGCGGCCGGTCACCCGATGACCAGAAGTACCTTGTTGCACTATTCTTATGTGCTCGCGAAATTGAACCGAAAGGATGAGGCCGCGCGAGTCAGAGCGGAGAGTGACGTGGTGCGGGCGGGTTCAGCCGGAGATGCGCCGGTCAAACCAACTCTGACGAAACCCCAAGATCGATGAACCCGCTGATGAAGCTGTTGATCCGGAGTTGTGGATTTGGATTCTGGAAGATCCGGCGTCGGGCAAGTCACAGCGCTTTACTCAGGGGCTCTCTTGAGCGGCGAGCCCAATGTAGTGGATAGATGGCGGAGGCCAGGTTCGAGGGTGACGAGGCTACCTTTGTTCCATCTCTACCACCGATGCTGACCGGCATGTTCAGCGTCAATAGTTTGGGTGCATCGCCAGATTTAATCTTCCCTGATTACCGACCCTGGCGATGTGCGTGCCGACGAAGGCTGCTTAACGGCGCGGGCCCGAGCCGCCGTCCACAGTCAGCATACCTGGCGATAAATCCCCATGTATTGAAGGATGACGAACTCTTCAGCCACAACCGACTGATTCGGGAAGTTCTACGACATCGCGCAGGAAGCTCTCCAATATGCGTAGTTCGGGTTCACGGCCCACCAGAACTTCTGAATCGGTTTCGGGCGGACGCTGTCCCTCCCGGAGCAAGCAGTGCCGATTCTGCAGCCTGGCGCACGCTCGCTACAAAACGGTAGCCCCTGCGCGGCACCGTTTGGATATAGTCTTGCTCCGAAGATGCACTGCCTAGCGCCCAAGGTAGTGCGGATATGTTGACGGTAAGATTGTTTTCTTCGACGAAAGTGTCAGGCCAGACTTTCCCGCATCAGCTCTTCTTTATCGACGACCCGGCCGGCTTTGGTGACCAGCGCGATCAGAAGATCTAAGGCTTTGGGACTTAGGGCTACGACTTGGCCTGCACCCGACAGCATCCGCTCTGCCTGGTCCAACCGGAAAGGCCCGAACTCGTAGATACCGTATCCCCGTGCATTCATGACGATATCGAAGCTAGGAAATTCTTAGTAGCTTCTTAGCCGGTCGCTAAGGACTTCCTTTCCCACCTTCCATTACCATCTGAACTGTTCGATAGATTCTAACCCGCCGCGAACGGCCCAGGCAAGTTATGGCGCTTTGCCTGATGAGAGAAGAGCCAAAAATTAACCCAGTTGCTTGATCGAAGCCTCGAGGCGGAGCGACGATCATCGTCAGTCAAGGTCCATGAGAATAAACTTTTCGCTGACAGGTAAACTGCTAACGGTCGCCACTGCCTGGCTGAGCATCGGCGTCGCGTCTGGGGTCCAGGCAGGCACTTCGTCAGAGGCCGACGGGCGCCTGGTTGTTGGACATACTCTCGCAGCACCACCCGAAACAGGTGCATCCGCTAACACCCCGCTTTCTGTGATGCTGGAACGGGCAGCCAGTCTTCGTCGGGGAGGCGAATATCAGCAGGCAATGGCAATTTATCGACTCGTGCTCGATTCCCCAGACGCCCCCAACGTGGAGCTGCGTGCCCTCGCCCTCAGGCAGATCGCCGACGTCAACATTGAGCGCGGCATGTACGCCGAAGCCGTAACAACGTCAAGAGAGGCGATCACGCTTTTGAGGCAGGCGCACCAGGAACACACAGGCGTGTTCGCTACGGCGCAGCGCATACTAGCCGACGCGCTCTGTGCCGAAGGATACGACGAGGAAGCCAGAAAGACAGCCACGGAGGCCCTGGCCTTGGGGAGACAAACACTTGATACAAGGTCGCCGGCTTTCGCTCTTTTTCTGATCTCATTGGGCCAGATTTTGAAAGAACTCGGAAAGCTCGGCCACGCTGAGGAGCTGAGTCAGAGTGCGCTGCAGATCCTGCAACGAACGCAAGCCGCGGATAAAGTTGATCTGGCGACCGTCTATCAGAACGTTGCGCTCATCCAGGCTTTGCGGGGCCACCCAAGGAAGGCCCTGGCGACAATTGACCTGGCCCTGGCCACCTGGAGTCAACTTCCGCCGCCACAGCATCCGTCCGTCGTTTATGCCCTCTCCACGAAAATAATAGTGTATGCCAGGCTCAAGGCCTTCAAGCAGGGAGAACAATTGATGCCGCACTTACTGGCGTTGGGAGAGTCCGTATTCGGACATAATCACCCGGGACGTGTGATTTTGTTAAATAACGCAGCCGCATTCTATGTTGCGGAGAAGAAGTATGGCGATGCGGAGGCTTTGTTGCGGGAGGCCTCCGACATTGCGCAGCATCAGCTTGCGGCTGGTCACCCGATCACCACAAGTACCTTGTTGAACCATTCTTACGTGCTCGCGAAATTGAACCGAAAGGATGAGGCCGCGCGGGTCAAAGCGGAGAGTGACGTGGTGCGGGTGGATCCAACTCTGACGAAACCTCAAGATCGACGAACCCGCTGATGAAGTTGTTGATCCGGAGTTGTGGATTGGGGAGTCTGAAAACCAGGCTGATCCCGAGATTTCCAGGATTTCGGATGTTTGGGAACCCAATCGTCAGGTTGAGCGTACGTGGATTGCGGGAATGAGCGTAAGTCTCGCGATCCCGTGATTAGCTGCTAGCTGAAGATCCGGCGTCGGGCAAGTCACAGTGACCGATATGTTCAGCATCAATGGTTTGGATGCACCGCCAGATTTAAACTTCCCTGAGTCAGCATACCTGGCGATAAATCCCATGCATTGAAAAATGACGTGCTCTTGAGCCACAACCTTCTGACGTGGACGGCGCTTCTCGCGATCTATCCCGTTGTCCGAACTGTCATCGCAGAAATTGGTAAACGCCAGACGTGGCGACTTACTCATGCCGTACCGCAATCATCGGGTCGATTCGAGACGCCTTCCGTGCAGGCACGTACCCGGCTAGAACCACGGCGCTCAGCAGAATCGCCACGGCCGACGCCAGCGCCAGGGGATCGTTGGCCTTCATGCCGAACAGAAAGGATTCGACCAGCCTGGACGCGCCCAGCGCCGTGGGCAGACCGATTGCGAATCCAACTGCCGCAACCACAAGTACCTGACGCAGAATCATCCGTACGATGACGCTGCGTTGCGCACCTAGCGCCATGCGAATCCCGATCTCTCCCGTGCGCCGCGCCACCGCGTACGCCATCGTTCCATACAAGCCGACACTGGCAATCACCAGCGCCAGCATGGCGAAACCTGTGCAGAGCCGCGCGAAAACGATCTCCTGGTTCATGGTGCGGTCGATCTCCGCCGCCTGCGTCAACACCTTCATCACCGGAATTCGGCTATCCGCTTGATGTACGATTTCGCGCACCGTCTTCACATAAGCGAGAGGGTCGCCCGCCGTGCGCAGCGCGTAAACCATCTGCTGCACGCGCGGCTCGTCTCCCTGGTTGTAGGGGATGTAGAGCACCGGTTGGATGTCGTTCTTCAATTCGCCGTAGTGGGCATTCGCGGCCACCCCGACGATCTCCATGTCACGCGGATGCGGCCCTCCCAGAGTGACGCGGCGGCCCAGTGGGTTCTCATTGCCGAAGTGCATGCTGGTGAATCGCTCGTTAGCCACCACTACCGGCGGCGAGCCCGGCTGGTCGCGCTCGTCGATCTCTCGGCCGCGCAGCATCGGAATCTGCATCGTCGAGAAGAACCCCGGCCCTGTGTTCAGGATGCGCGTATCCGGGGCTGGCGTGCCCGAGACGCGGATGTCCAGTCCCCTGCCGGCGCCGAGGAGCGACGCGTGCGAAAGCGTGGCGCCGCGGACGCCCGGAATCGCAGCGAACCGCGTCCGCAGTTCGTCATAGAAGGCCAGAATCTCCGGATCGCCGTGGCCCGCCTGCCGGGCGTTCAACTCGAACAGCAGCACGTTTTCGCGATTAAAACCCATTTGAATGGATTGCAGATTGGAAAGGGTCCTCACGAAGAGCCCCGCCGCCACCAGCATCAGCAGCGAGATGACGATCTGCGAAACCACCAGCGCCTGGCTCAAGCTCACGCGCCAGAAACCCCGCGCGCGCGGCTCGTCCGCTCGGCTCCCCTTGAGGGCCGGCATGACATCGGCGCGCGTCGATTGGATGGCCGGCGCCAGACCGAACACTGCGCCGCACAAGACGGAAAGGGCCAAGGTAGCGCCCAGAACGTGCCAGTTCAACTCCGCGCGCAGGGTGAAGTTCTCCTGTCCGTTGGCCAACAGAAACGTCAAAAAGCGCACGCCCCAGAAGGCCAGCAACACGCCCAGGGCGCCTCCCACAAACGCCAGGAAGATGCTTTCCGTGAGAAGCTGCCGGACCACTCGCAGCCGTCCCGCGCCGATGCTCAGCCGCACTGCCATCTCGCGCCTGCGGGCCGCCGCTCGCGATAGCAGCAGGTTGGCGGTGTTGGCGCACGCAATTACCAGAATCAGACCGACCAGCGTCAACAGCACGTACAGCGGCTTGGAATACCGGCGGCGCAAAGTGCCTAATCCTCCGGCGCCTTCCTTCACCGTGAGTGCCGGAAGAGACTCCCGCTCCCGGCCGTTCGCGGCGGTGGCTTCGACCCACTGGTGAAAGGGCGGAGCCAAAGCGGCCTGCGCCTGCGCCAGGCCGACTCCGGGACGCAGCCGGCCCATCATCTCAACCCAGTAATAGTTCCGGTTAAGATAGGTCTCGGGAGTGGCAGCCCAAGAGACGCTTCTATCCAACACCAGATTGGTGTGCATCGGCACATAGAAGTCCGTATTGGCCGCCGGGTCCACGCCGAAGAATTCAGGCGGCGTTACACCCACCACGGTGAACAACAGGTTATCGATCAGAACAGGTTGCCCGACCGCATTCGCTGCGCCTGAGAAGCGTCGCTGGCTAAGGCGCGTACTGATCACTGCGACCAGCGGCGCGCCTGCCCGATCGTCGTCGGCAAGTATCATGCGGCCGGCCGCGGGAGGCACGGCAAGCCCGCGGAAATAATCGCCGGAGACAAACTCGCCGGCGGCGATCTCAGCCTGTCCTTTGATCGTCAGGTTGCGATTGCCCGACTTGCAATAGGCGAACAGGCTGGAGAAGATCGTCGTGTTCTTCTGCAGGAGTTCGAAGACGCCGAAGGGGAAAATGCCGCTGGTCATTCCGCTCTTGCCGTCGGCCCACGTACTCCCATCCATCGAATGCATCACATGATTGGGGCGGATTCCCCTGGGCTCCCTGCTGTGCCAGTTCAGCAATGCGAGGGATTCCGGATCGGCAATCGGCAGCGCGCGCAGCAGAATCGAGTCCATGAAGCTGTAGATCGCGGTGTTGGCGCCGATGCCCAGCGCCAGCGAGAGCACTGCCAGCGCGGTGAAGCCGCGGTTGCGGAACATGGTGCGCAGGGCGTAGCGCAGATCCTGAAAGAGTTGTTCCAGAAGGGTCCAGCCCCACATGGCGCGGGTGCTTTCCTGCAGCCAGGTGAGGTTTCCCAATTCGCGGCGCGCGGCCCATCGGGCCTCTCGCTCTCCCAACCCTTCTCCCTGCCGCTGTTGCGCTTCCTCCTCCAGGTGGAACTGAAGTTCCTCGCGCAGTTCGGCTTCCTTGTCAGGACGTCGTGTCAACCAACGCAGCTTGCGAAAGAAGGAGTTCATTGTGCCTCCTGATCGGCTGGACTCAGAATCAACCCAACGGCTCGGGAAAAGGTCTCCCATTTCGATCGTTCGGCCGCGAGCTGTTTGCGCCCGAGCGGCTTGAGGCGATAGAACCGGGCCCGCTTGCCTTTCTCGGACAGCTCCCATGACGCCGCGATCCAGCCTTTCGCCTCCAGCCGGTGAAGAGCCGGGTACAATGACCCGGTCTCGACCTGGAGCAGGTCTTCCGAGGCCCTCTGAATGTGTTTAGCGATGGCGTGCCCGTGGGCGGACCCGGCCAGCAGCGTACGGAGGATGAGCAGGTCGAGCGTGCCTTGCAGCAGCTCGACACGGGAAGGGAGCTCTTGACGCATTATGTAGACATTCTACTTTATTTTGTGTAGAGTGTCTACTTCCAGTTACCGAGCGAAGACCGGCACCTGCCCGAGACAGCCGTTTTGGTCCGGGCTAAAATATAATAGGAGACAGATATGTCGCGAAGCGTTCTGGCCGTTGGAATAGCTGCTGTCCGCCAATCCATCGAGATTCTGGCGTCCGTTCAAATCGGCGATGCGACGAGTGCGGTGCTGGAACCGGGTTCCCAATGGCGCGGAGATCGCATGCTCTTGTCCGTCGGCCCCGCATCGGTACGGTTTGTGGCCGGCAGCACGCTCTACGAACAGGATCAGGACGGGTTTCTCCTCGAGGAATTCCCCGGCACCGGGATCGCGGGGACGCAGCAGGCGCCTTGGTTGAGGGGCCTGTCTCGTTTCGAGATGCCGCTCTGCATGGGCCTTGCCGGCACCCTGGCGCCCGCATGGACGGATACTCCTTCAGCCTGCTCCTATCTGGACCGCTTCAGCCATTTCTATCGTAACAATCGCACGCACTTGGAACTGGCTGCCAGAGAGCTACGCTACGTCCTGGAAGGGCTTTTCGCTCTGCAGCATTGGCCCGCGCTGTTTGGCTCGCTAATGGATTCCATGGGCGATCGGGCGCGTGGGAGCCTTCCCAACGGCATGGCCGCCATCGATGTGGGCGCGTTCCTGGGCAGGCTGCTGATTGGAACGGGAGACAGCCAGGTCACCCTGGCCCGCCTGCCGCAATGCTTGCGTGCGATGCGCGAACCGCCCACGGCGGAAGCGGAGGAATGCATGGGCATCCCGCAATATCAGAGGATGATCGAAAACCTGGAACGCTCCGCGGAGCGAGTCTCGCCCGTGCTGCAGCAGCTTCGCGATGCCCTGTGACGGGTCGGACTGAAGTGCTCAACTCCATGGACCCGACAATCGCGCCAGCGGTTCTGCGATGGACTGGAAACGCAGCAGCCGAACCACATCCTGGTTCTTGATGGATACCAGCGGCATGAATCCCCTCTCCAGAATCCAGTCCGCATCCCGCTCCGTCATGAGCATCTCCGCGCACGGTTTTAGCTGCCGCTCTCCGTCCGCCTCATAGACGTGCAGGGGCAGTCCTCGGATCTCCTGCTGCGCTCCGGGCTGCAGATCCCATCCGTAGCTGGTGAATGCCTGCCCCAGCAGGTATGTGCAGGCGAAAGCCGGATTGCCCCAAAGGTACTTCTGGTGAACGGGCGCGCCAGGCATCTCCTCAAACGCGAAGCTTTCGATGGCATCCGTCTTCTCTCCGTAAGGCAGGCGCAGCAGAAAGCGAGGGAGCGCCAGTCCGATCCAGGAGGCTTCCGGCGAATGCCGCAATGCATTCCAGCGCCGGGCGGTGTCCGCGGAGTCCGCCTCGGATAGGTCGGCTTCGGCCAGAAAAGGCGCCCCGGCGGCCTGCATAATCCTGGCTAGCGCACCGAGCAGATTGACGTCGCTGGCGGTTTGCGCGAAGGTGAAATTGCCCGCCACCAGACTCCATGGTTCCGCGCCAGGAGTTGCCACGGCCTCGTCCACCAGGATGCGATGTAATTCACTCAAAGCGCCGCCCAGGTCTGCTTTGGGAAGGTCCAGCACATACAGCTTCAGTTGCGGTCCGGTTTCGAGCTCGCGGGCAAGGAAAAACAAGGCTCGCCAAGCGGCTTCGAGCGCCTGGAAATCCCGATGATGCAGGATGGCGCGCATCAGCCGGGCGGCGGCTGCATCCACCTGCGCCACCAAGTCCGGAAGTTGCGGATCCTGGCGCGGCGTCAGGTGCGGAGCAACTGCCCGCTCGATGAAGGCGCGCAATTCATCCGGCTTGCGTGCCGGTCTGGCTGGTCCGGCCTCCGTAGCTTCCAGGATGTTATCCAGCAGGCTGCCGCCGGAGAGCGCCGCCATATCGGGCCGTGGCGCTGGGCTGGCCGGCTGTCGTGGCGCGGGATCTGGCGCGGTCGCGGCCTGAGCTTGGACACCGCTCCAGCTCTTGACGGTTGCGGCTGCTTCGGCAAAGGTCTCTGGATCGCCCAGCTTGCGGCGCGTCTCCCGCAGCTTGCCAAAGCCGGCTGCCCGCTCGTAAATCCGGTCCGGATGGAAATCCTCCAGCTCCCGGAACCGCAATACAATTCCCCGCCCATGTTCGCCCAATTCCAGTTCCGGGCGAATTCTGGCCAGCACCTGGTCGAAGTTGTCGCGATCGATCAGGTACGGTCTCAGCCGGGCCGCGGCCGGCTCGCCTCGGTTGCCGCGCCCGCTGAAATCTCCGAGCACCAGGATACGAAACGGCGTATCGGATTCGGGCCTGGCCGGCAAGGTCTCCACTCCGGCGTCCACGTCGAGAGTGACGGTAGCATTTGGAAATTTGGCCATGAGACAGTTCCTGCCGTTCCTAAGGTTGCGGCTATTGTTGTTTCGCTACATCCGCCACACAAGCCATGTGCGAGAAAAACTCTTTCCTGAAAATCGATGGCGCGCCGGCCATGTTGAGCTCGAAGCGAACGATGACCGGCCTGCCGCCTACGGTAACAGGGTCTTTTGTATTGTTAAGCATGGCCCACTCAAGGAGGTCGCCTGTCTGAGCGCGGTCCCAGCGGTTGGCTTTGCTGAAGAAGCGGAATACGGCCCAAAGCCCATCACTGGTTGCAAAGGTAAAGTCCGTACCGCCGTAGATCACGCTCGCTTTGATCCCATGAGTCCCGGATCCTTGCCATGTGAACTGTTTGGCGCTGGGGGCGCCGGTAGAGTAGGTCTGCGTCTGGCCATCGATCTGCAGGCTAGCCCCCTGCTGGGCGCTTTCAAGCGGAACCCACTTCATCGTGTAAGTAAAGTGGGGATCCTTAGAGTCGCCCGCGTAGGCGGCCTCGGAGAATTGAGCGGCCTGGTTGAAGAAGTCGATGAACCGCTGGGTAAGGATCGCGCCGGCCGGCTGGACCGCCACGTAGCGGTTGTCCTGTTTGGTCAGAAACCTCGTCAGACTACCGTAGAAGGCCCATAACAAGCCGTCCGGCTTACGAAATACCGTATTGAATTCGTCGACCGTGGCCTCCGTGGTGCCGGCTGGATTAAACGGATATTTGCGCAGCAGGGCGCCGTACTTTCCACAGAGATCCTGTCCTTTGGCATTCAAATCGCCTCCGCCCTGTATCACTTTTTCCGCCTCGACGATTGGAGCATACAGTAAGTTGGCTGCGACCGTGTCAATGTGCGCCTCCGAATCGGCGTTGAAGTTATCACGGAGCTGTTTCACCGTTTGCCGCGCCGCGGCGGCGTCCGCAATAACCCTGTCGGCGGCCGTGCCAGAGCTCGGGTCCGCCGATTTAGCGACCGCGTCCATTGAAGCTTGCAGTGTACTTAGGGCGGTTATGTAGCTCTGGTTCTGCGGACCAATGAGCCGTACGCTATTTGGCGGCGTGACGAGATGTGCGGGCTGCAAGGCCTTTATTACCGTATCGTCCACATCGGTATTGTTCGACGCTAACTCGAGTAATTGCAGCAGTGCCGACGCGTTGCCGGAAAGCGCGTCCAGCTTTTGGGCGGCGTCTTTCGCGTCCTTATAACTCACGAAAGTGGCGCTCTTCAGGTAGTTGCGCCACTGAGTAATGAAATCGTTTTTATATTGGGCTTGCAGTTGGGCGATCAGGCTCGAATGATCCGAGCTGAGACCGTGGGGCCCGAGCACCCACTCGTCCCCATGGACATAACGGTTGGGGTTCTTGACGGCGTCCGACATGAAACTCCAGCCCTCCTTGGTGAATGGCCCGGTGACATCGTAAGTGTCGACCACGTATTCCTTCGAGCCGGCCACTTGCTTGTTGAAGTTGATGACGGTCTTGGGTGCGCCCGCCTTCATATTCTGATAGATGCGGTCAAATTCCGCGAACTGGTTGAGGTAATGACGACCCGCGGCAACCGCTCCATTATCGTTCTGCTTCGGGAACGGGTCCTCCCGCTGGAGTTCGTCACTGTAAAAGTCGAACTGCGTCTGGGCCAGTAGCTTGCGGTCCGGATCGACAGTGGCGCTCCAGGTGTTCAGCAGCACCGGCGACAGGAACTCGCGAGTGCTCTTTTCAGGGTTCGAGGTGGTAATCAGATATGCCTTGAGCTTGTCGTAAGTCGGGTCATATAAAGGACTGGTAGGCCCGGAAGCCGCGGGGAGACCGCTCAGAAATGTTACGAGGGTGTTCTGCGTCTGACCGAGGAGCAACTGTCTGAAGCGTGTAAAATAGGTGTGGCGCACATCCGGATAAAGATCGTCTCCAATGTACAAGCCCCAGCGATAGCCCCAGGGGGCGCCTTCACGGTTGTATTCCGTCAGGGTCTGCAGAGACTGCCGCAGGCTGTCCAGACGGCGCAATGATTCGACTGAAGCCAGATTCGTGCCGACCGGCGCCACGCTACTACCCGAGACAGCGTCCGCGATCTGCCTTTCGAGGCGGCGGTTGAGGAAGAATGAGACCGTAAATCCGATGCAGCAAATCAGACAGATCACGGCCGCGGAGATAAGCAGAATACGCCGTACCAGGTCGGTTTTCGCGCTGGCTCTGCTGGCTCCCATAGCGACCCGGTCCGCCAGCAACACTTCATTGAAAAGGTGGCTGAGAAACAGCCATTGCGGTACCCTCCGCGTAACCGCCACCCGACGTTGTGGGACAGCGGCCGCGCCAGGACCGCCGGAAGGCACGCGGAAAATGACTGTAGCGCTTGGTGGTGGCGAAGCCTGCGCCGCCGGCGCGGAACGTTCCGCCGCGGGCGCGGTCTCCTGGATAGTCACCGGCCTCACTCCGGAAAAATAGAAGCCCCGCAGGAATGGTCCGACAGTCAATTGGCTGGGGCGGCAGAGATCCACCAGAAACTGCACCATTTGACCGCGCAGCTTCCTGAATTCGCGTGGGAATTCATAGGTTCCGGGCAGCTTGGTGGCGTCCTTCTCGCGCGAGAGGAACTCCGGACGGGCATCGCACAACGAGCGAAACAACTGGTCGAGATAGCCGCCCAACTGCTTTGTCCGTTCTTCCGCATAGACGCCCGACGTCAGCGCCACAATCGGCAGAGTCACCCCCAACGCTTGGGTGGCTTCCTCGTTGCTCAGGTTCCGGACGAATTCGGGGAAAAAGGTCAGCTGGTCCGTCTTGGTAAAGAGCACATAGACGGGCAAATGGATGCCGAAGGACTGCGCAATCTCTCCCAGCCTGCTACGCAGCTTCAGAGCTAGAGCCGCCATGGCCTGCCCGCTTCCGGTGATGCGCTCGATCTCCACGCAGACCAGCGCGGCCCGCGGCGCCTGACCGCCCTTCCCGACCACCGCTTTGCGCGGCTGCATGCGTTTGAAAAGGATCGCCCTGGCGGTCGCGTCGTCCATCAGCTTGCCGCTGGCTTCTACCAGAAGCGTACGGCGCGAATACCACAGGTTGGCGGATCTGGTAGAGATGACGTCGCCGTCCTTAAGGGCTTGGCCGGCCAGCAACTCCGGTTCCAGGGCAGAATTCAACACGGTACTGGTCTTGGCGCCGCCTGCCTCGCCGAGAAGCAGAATCGCGGGCAGATTCCCGATCCGGGCGCCCTTTTCAAGCTGCCCGGTAGACAACTTCTTCTCGGCTTCGCGGATGAGCACGGCGATTTCGTCGCCGCCCTCCTGCGCCTCTTCCTCAGCGCCCGCCGCGGCGCGCTCCTCCTCTTTCTTCTTGTTCGCGAGGAACCACACGACTACGGCCGCGGCCGCTATCCCGATCAGCGAAAGAGCAATCCGCCAGATCCACAAATTCGTGCCTTGTAGTCTGAGAAAATTGCCGGTAAACCAGGCCAGGATCAAATAAGCCAGCGTTACCGGTGCGGTGATGAGGATGATCTTGCTCATTGCCTTAATCCTCTCCCTTAAGACACCATTGTCTGGAGACCGGAGGCGCCCGAGTCGAGCGCCAGTTCGTAGGCCACGAACAACAAAATCGCCAGGACAAAACAAGCCACGGCGCCGATCAGGAAACGCCGTGTCCACGGATCCCGAGCCGCCTTAACCTGCTCCACGGGCGGCCTCCACGCCAGTGACAAGCCCGCAAATTCACCCCGGATGCGGCGGATCTTTTCGGCGGTCGAAGTCATGAAGGACTGCAACTCCCCGCGGTTGCCCACACCATAGCGGCCGGTGTAACCCAGCAACAGGCACAAGTAATGCACTTCCAGCACGTCGGCCAAGTCGTCCGAATCGCTGCGGCCCAGCAATTCCTGCAGGTTCTGGAAGAACACTTCGCCGGCCATGTGAGTACCGAACAACTCCTCCCCCAATGGCCGGCGCGGCCAGTCGGCAAAAAGCGGGTTTTGCAAAGTGAGGATGGTTTCGTCCAGGAACCCGACTACGGCCAGGGTACCCATTTTAATGTACTCGGTCGGGTAACCGGCTCGATTTCTAGCATCCTGGGCAGCCGTCTTTACCGCTTCGCGTATGTGATCGCGGAAAGATCCCGCATCGGAAACCTGCTGCCGGTTGGCTCGCAGGCGCGCGATCGCGGTAAACAGCTCCTGGAGGATCAGGGCCAGGTTCTCCGTCCGCGGTGCAGCGGCGTTAGCAACAGTTGCTTGTGGCATCAATGCGACCTTTCCGAAATCAACCTTACGTTTCCAGGATCACCACCAGTTCCAATTCCGGGTCCGGAAAATCTCCAGGAACATAAATCCCCACACGCCGGGTTTGCGTGATGCTGTCCCAGAACGGACCGAACCGGTTAATGTCGAAGTATTGCATTTCCAGCTTGGCGTTTATGGCCGAAGGAGGCACCGGCACATGGGTCAGCGGCAGCCCCGCTATGGCGCGCCTGACGAGTTCGCTTACAAACCTTGCCGAGCAGATCTTCACCAGTTGCGGAGTCTTCGTGATGAGTTCCGCATCGCCCAGGTGCGCGCCGATTCCAAACATCCAGCGGGAGCGCCCGAGGCAGCGTGTATCCGCAATCTCACCTTCGTAGAAATAATCTTTGACCTTCCCGAGAGGGATGGTCAGATAGTCGACTTTCCACATGATCCCCAAGTGCGTGCGAATGTGGCGGTCGAGGGCCGTGAAACACTCGCTAAGCCGCTCGTGATCGTAAATCGGCAGCGCGCGCGGATGCGATTCCAGCAAGAAGGTGCAGAGCGCGCCGGCGAGGCGCGAGAGTTCCACGAACAGCTCCTCCGGATGGGACCGTTTGGAAATCCAGAGATGGCGCAGCGGAGCCAGCGCGGAGTTCACCGCATGCAACATCCAGAAATTCCGGATGTCACGCTGGGAGAAATCGCCCATCGGGCGGGCTTCTTGCGGTGATCCCCCCAGCGCGGAGCTCTTCTGTTCCAAGATCTCGATGAGCCGCTGCAGCAGGAGCATCAGCCGTTCGCTGGCGCTGATCTGAAGGCAGGGAGGAATGAAGTCAGGATCGAAGACCAGGCGCCCGGCGCCATCCCGCATCACCCGGCCAATGGGCAGCGAGACCAGATCCTCCGCCGGTTCGGTGTCCAGCACCAGTTGGATATTCTTACGCCCCACCTGCACCGGCCGTTCGTCACTCCCGGTAGTCTCATCGCGGAGAGCCCGGTTCTCCGCACGGTATCGGGCATGATCTCTGTCCGCTGTGAGCGCGCAATTCAAACCCTGCGGTTTACGCCGCGGAACCGCGAGCATCACCGTGAGGCTTTCTCGCGTAGGAGGAAACAGGCCGGCGATGGGCCGTGCGGGCGGCAGTGCGTCGCAATCCGGCATCAGAAATGGCATGCCGTCGGAGAAGATGCCGCGCGCCTGCACCAGCGACAACGTTCCGTTCCCCAGCGCTTCCTCGTCCAGCACGCACCCGAGCAAGCCGTAGGGCTGGTACCAAAGGGCGGAAACGGCGAAACCGATGGAATCCTCAAAATAACGGCTCTGTGCCTGGAAATGATGCGGACCCAGGTACATACCCTCCGACCAGACCACCCTGGAAAGAAACTTCATAACCGGCCAATAGACTCGATACTGTATCATAAGCGCGAAATGTGTCCAAGGTGCTATTGAACTTTGTCGCGCGGAAGTGACATCATAGTCTTGGCAAGGGTTTTGCCTGCGGGCAAACGAGCGGGTATGGTTTTTCAAGACAAGTACGAACTTCTGGCCCTACGCGGCGGCGACAACGAGATTGCGCTACCGGGCCGGGAAATTTCTTCGGGTCGGCCGGTTCTTCTGCATCTGCTGGCCGGTGGGTATGCTCCTGAAAATCAGGAGCTTCTGCGCGCGCTGGGTAACCTTTCGTCTGAGCAGCGGGGGCATGTTCTGGATTCGGGAGACCATGACGGAATCCCGTACGTAGTAACGGATACCCTGCCAGACAATCTTTCCGTAAGGAGCTGGGTGGCGGCCGGGGCGGTTGCGCAGCCGCCGCAATCGAGCGAATCGCCGGCTCAGGCGGCCGCTCCCTACGCGGAACCGGGAGAATTCACGCGGCTCTTCCAGGCGGTGGAGAAGCCGCCGGAGCGCGCCAGCGTGGCCGTTCCCGTCAAGCCGGCGCCCGTGGGGACACGAAGTGAGCCGCCAGCGGAACAGGGGATTGGCGAGTTTACGCGATTGCTGCGCACGCCGGCGGCGGAACCAAAGGCGGCCACGGCTCAACGATTCGGCAAGGTCCCTCCCACCGCCGGGCCTGCGCCAGCCAAACGTCAAGAGGCCGCCTCTCCAAGCGTGGCGCCTCAACAGGAGCCGGCGGCGGAACCGGGTGAGTTCACACGCATGTTTCCGCCGCAACCACGAGTTGGGGCGGCCACGGCCGCAACCGCCGGACCGGTCGAATCCACGGGCCTTTTCCAGGATCCGGGGTCGCCGCCCACTCCTCAGCGTAGCGGGCCGGGTGAGTTCACCCAGGCAATGCAACCGCCGCTGGCGGCCCCATCGAACTATTCCAAGCCAGCGGCTCCGGCCGCGCCACCTCCCAGCGAGTTCACCAAGATTCTGCAGGGGAGCGGGCTACCGAAACCTCGAGTAATCCGTCAGAGCCCGTTGCCGGAGCAACCGCGCGAATCGCCCCAGTCCCAGGGTGAATTCACCCGGATCTTCGACGCGGAACCCTCGCCGACCGGGAATCTCGCTGCGCCTGCCGCGTCGCAAGCTCCGTTGCCGCAGGGCGGAGTGGGGACCGTGGTCTTTTCGCAACGCTCCCCTTCCGCCGGATCCCGCGACCCGTCCGGCGAGAGCGAATTTACGAAAATGATTGGCCGATCTTCGCCACCCCCGGTGGTCGCGGCGCCTAAGCCGCCCCAACCAGCCGCGGGACGTGTCCCAGCAGTGCTCAAGACGAACCGCTCGTATCTGCCCTTGATCCTGATTCTGGCGGGGTTATTCTTGCTGGCAGTGATCTTGATCCTGGTTCTTGTGCTGATGCGTTAGTCGCTTTGAGGTAGCAGGATCACCAACTCCATCTTCGGGTTCGGGATCTCTCCCGGAACATAAGCGGCCAGATTGCGCGCGCGCACCACCGTTTCCCATGAACCGCCGCTCTGGCTCAGACCGAAATACAGGTAATTCAGCTTGACCTGAATGGCGCCTGGGGGAGCGCTCACATACGTCAGCACGAGCCCGGGCAGCGCTCTTTGAACCAGGTGCTCGATGGCGTCCGCGGAACAGATCTTGATCAACTGTGGCGCCCTGGTAATCAGGTCCGCCTTGCCGATATCCGCGCTGACGGCCAGGTACATCTTCGTGTTCGCGAGATAATTCTCGTTATCGATGGAAGTGGTGTAAATGGAGGGTTGCGTGAGCCTTAGAGGCAGCGAAACATAGTTGCTTTTCAATACCGTGTCGAGCAGCAGTCTGAGCTTCTCATCCAGATTGGTGAAACAGGCGCCCAGTTCGTCGTGATTGTAAGGCGGCAGGTCGCGGGGATGGATAGTCGTGGAAAAAGTAGTGAGGGCGCCTGCCAGCGACAGCATCGCCGAGTACAGGCCTTCCGGATGTCCCTTCCTGGTCTCGAACAGGTGGCGGAACACCGGCATGGCAGCGTTGACCGTATACAACAGCCAGAAGGGCTGGATATCGGAGGAAGTGAAGTCGGCCAGGCTCTTGTCCTTTTCCCGGCGCGAGCCCGCCAGTTCGCTGCTCTTTGCCGACAGCTTTTCCACCAAACGCCTGGCGATGGAGACCAGGTAATCGCTGGTCTCGAAATTCACCAGCGGTGGAATGAAGCGGGGATCCAACTGGAACAGGCCGGCGGTGGTCTTGCGCACTCTGGCGACGCGCAAGGTCGAACTGCCTTCCCGGTTTTCCGTTTCCACCAGCAGCCGCAGATTCTTCCGCCCGACCATCACCGGCTTTTCGGCTTGTCCGGTATTCTCATCGCGCACCATCTCGACTTCCGCCCGGTAGCGCGTCTCCACATCCCGCCGTTTGCTGGCCACGTTAAACCCGTGGTCCCGGTAGTTCGGGACGGCGAGATAGACATCCACGCTCTCGACATCCGCGTCAAAGTGCTCGGCCAGCGGCTTGACCGGAGGCGCCGGGTCGGATTGGGGAATTTCAAACAGCAGCCCGTCCGGCAGGATTCCGGCCGCTTCGGAGATTGCCAGAGTGCCGGCGGCCAGGGCCGTCTGATCCAGACGCAGGCGCTGAAAGCCCCACGGACGGAACTGCAGCGCCTGCAGTTGGAACTGCAGGGTTTCTTCCAGAAAGCGGTCCTGGCTCTGAAGATGTTGCGGGTTGAGGAACGTGCCCTTGGTCCAGATGACAGGCTCAAGTCGGTGCATCGGAGTCCAAGGTATCAGAATCGGGGGCGGTGCGCAAAGATCAGCGAATTACATCCTTCGACAGATGCGCGCCGTCAAACCGGAACACGATAACCGTCTCGGGATCGTCGCCGGGCACCAGATAGACATTCACGGGTCCGAATATGGTCCGCAGTTCGCCCGGCAAGCAGGTGGGCAGATAGGCGCGCAGCACCCGCGGATCGTAATACCGGAACATCAGCTTCCTGCCCTTTTCGTCCCTCACCACTAAGAGATCGCGAAAGTGGCGCCGCACCTTTTGCATGTCCGCGTCCGAGCGAAAGAAAATACCCCAGTGGCGGTCCCAGCCATTGCGCAGGAGGTAGCGTGTGAACAGCTCATCCGGATCGAGTTCCACCAGGTAGGGACCCGCCATCAACAATTGCCAGGGCAGATCCTGACCGCCCCAGCGCCGATCCACGCTATACAGGCTGCTTCTATCCTGCCGTGAGCCGTCCACCGCTCCGTAGATCCGGCGGTCTTGAGCCCCATCCACGATGGTGAATACTTTCGTAAAACCGGGCAGACCTTCAGGCCAGAGAGTCTGCTGGATGCGCCGCAAAGTAGTTCCCGAGACCATCGCTATCTTCGGCGCCCTAGTTGTTCCCTGCGGCCGCACGGGCCGCCGCTTCCTTTGCTCACTGTGCGCAGAATGGCGCGCCTTGCGCGGCCGCCTGCTGATTCGCGGCCGCCTGGGCCACGGCGTCTATATTTGCCGGAAACACTTGCGGATCTCCTGGCGGAGGGGCTGGACTTGACGCTGGCCGCGGGGCAGGTGGCGGTGCGGCAGCGCCCTTGGCAGTCTTCCCCAGCACCGTGTCGCCGGTACGTCCGGTGGCGTGGTCATCGGTCCGAACTATAACCAGCTCACCCGATGCAATCAGATCCGCGACGGCTTCCAAAATTGTCTGATCGTTCAACCTGGTCAGGGTAGTGGGGGCTGATCTTTTCTCCACGACGCTACGCAGCGAGGCCAGGGCCCAGATGTCGGATTGCGACCGGCGCAAGAGAGTCAACGCCTGGTTTCGATCCATACGGCCCATCTCGTGCCAGAAGCACAGTGCAAATCCGGTGTCCCCAAGGGGTATCATCGTCCGGTCCCTCGCGATTTAGGATAGCATGCCGGTCGGCGCAACGTCGGCTGGTGTATAGTTACGGAATTGGGCGCAGAGCGGCGATGCTGACGATTCGGCAGGCACAATTCGCAGTCCTTTCGCAATTGGAAGTACAGAAGTTCGAAGACTGGATGTTGGTGCACCTGAAGAAATTCTTTCCGAGGCAGTGCGCCGAGCTTGGCGACACTCTACTCCGGGAGATGGTTCAGCACGGGATCAAGCGCGCGGCGGGGTACGGACTTACCGCCAGGCGCGATGTCTGCAAGTACATTGATCTGATGATCGTATTTGGACGCAACTTCGATACGGACAGGCGATACCGATGGGCGGGCGAGATCCTCGGCAAACGCAGAAATCCGGGGGTTAAGATGCAGACGCTATTTCAGACAGCGAAGGTCCGTCTGAGAAAGCGATAATTTCTCCCTTATGTCTCCTGACCCAACTCCGCCCCCGATGTCTCAGGCGGACGCTTTGGATGCCGCGGGAAAGGACGCTGACGCCAACGCCGGGTCAGGCAGTGTGGGCGATCCGGTCCACTCGTGCCACGCAGGTGCGGCGCCAGCGTCAAGCACGTCATGGAGTCCTTCGTCTTTGAGTAGCGGCTTGCCAAGCATTGGTCCTTCGTCCGTGTCCAGCAGTGTTTCCTCGTCCGTCAGCAGTTCCTCCTTGTCTAGCAGCAGTTCCTCGTCTGCGTCCAGCAGTGGTTCCTCGTCTGCGTCGAGCAGCAGTTCCTCGTCGAGCGGCGGTAAGAGGCGAGTTGTTAAGATTACGGCTCGTTTGCCAGTGACACCGTCTAAACGGGTGAATCATGCGACACAGCCACCCCGGGCGTATGAAGAGTTTTCGAGCACCTCCAGGGACAAGGCGCTCGCCAGCAATACGCCGACGGTGCTGCTTCGGAATTGCAGCCCGATTAAGCTGATCGCCGAAACGATCCCGCCGAATCAGAAAGATGTCGCCTGGAATGTCGTACCGAATCCTGGGCCGGCATCGCCGAAGCCGGGGCTGACTCCATCCGGTGATCAAGCCACCCTACAACCGGATCAGTCTGGCGGGTATGCGATTTCCGCATCGCTGGACGGAACCACCGTGTATTGGAACCTCGTCCTTTTTGAAGTGGACGTGGACAGCTCCTCCGTGCAGTTCATTGCCAGGAAGCCCAAAGATAGGTCCAATGCCGCGACACTGGTAATGAACTCAGGCGACTTCGATCTCGCCAACCCGGCAAATTGCGCAATGTATGCGAAAGCGAACGTGACCCTCAGCGCGGGCGGTCAGGCATCCTTGGACACTTACTGCAACAAGATCACGGTAGGTATGTGCCAGGACATGACCAACGATACGACTGCCGCACAGTATAACGGAGGTGGCCGGGAACGTTCTCGATATAGCGCAACGCCGATGCCGGGAGTGCCCACGGTAGTGGATCCGGCTGTGGTGGTGACTGAAATCGGATTTCCGCTACTGGATACGGGGCTTGGAGGCGCAACTGGAGGGAGCTCCATCTTTCTCAGTCGTACACGGTCGACGCCATCGAATGCCGGAAAGAAGCTTCTTGTCGAGACCTGTGACAGCCCAAATCTCGCCTTTGAGTCGCTCCACCCGGAATTCAATCAACCTGCTACCAAACGGGCGGTCAGTGTGTCTGGAGCGAACAACTTCACCCTTTACCTGGTCGCCTACAGCACGTACGCTGTTTTCAGCTTTGTCGCTTATGGCTCGGTATCATGGACCTTGGACATTACGGGGACGATCACGTGGGCAACAGGACAACCCAAGTATGTTCCTGGAGCATCCGCCGGTGTTACTGGCACCGGCACAACGTTTGCATTGATTGCGGGCGGCACGGAGGCTAACAAGGCCGGATGTGAAGTGATGCCGCCGGCGGATTTGGATCCTTATTGGATCAACGACGCAAGATGAACAAGATGTGTCCGGGCATCCTGGTCTTCATGCTTATGGCCGGCCAAGCTGCCGGAAGGAAAGTAAACATGGATTTTGCAGAGAATAGTTGGCCCAGCGTAATCACTGAAAGCGGCACGGTAATTTTGGTCGGACAGATTCGTCGGGTCGAAGGACCGCAGCCCGTGGGCGTGAACCAACAAACGGGAACCGCGACCGTCCGCGTCGTCCAGGAACTTACCCCTCGCCGTTGGCAAGGACCTCCTGAGATAGCGGTCGGGTTTACACAGCTCACAAGCTGGCAGAGCAGGCTTAGAGAAGGCAACGGTGGCTGGAATGGCGTCGATGTGCAGCCGGGTGTGATGCTGGTGATGGCACTTGCCAGTGGACACGACGACGGTAAGACGGCTCCTGTCTCACTGCAGGCCGTCAGCCAGGTCTCGTCTGTCGAGGACCCCCAGGTTGCCGCCGTCGTTCAAGCGCTTCGAATCGAGGCAACCCCGGCTCCGCAAGAACGATTATCCCTCCTTCGGGAGGCCCTGAACAGCGACTTGCCGGTGCTTGAAAGTTATGCCCACTTTGCGCTGGGCCGTAAGCAGCGCGTTCCGCGCAATGACGCAACCGCCCTCGAAATCGCATTGCTCCTGGACCCGACCAAACCCGATACGAAGAGGCTTGCTGCTGAAAGCACCCTCGATCTTGAGTTGTGGGCCAATGCCGATCCAAACGACCCGGCGAACAGGAGTATTGTAGCCGCGTTATTGCAGGTCCTCGCTCGGCAAGAGTCGGGTCTGCAGCGGTCCACTACCGTTGACCTGCATCGGCTCCTTTTTTCCGTCGCACCGCCCGATCCCGCCGCTGCCCGGATGTACCGATCGAACTTGCTCAAAAACAACCAGATCCCGGACGTTAAGGCCCTGACGATGGCGCTGAATAATGAACAGAAGGATCCGAGCGTCGGCACGCAAGCCGAGCAGTTGATCCACTTATTTTCAGAGGAGCGCTTTTAGCTTTTACTGCCCGGTCTAAAAGGGCATCTCGAAAGCAAACCTGGATAATTTTCTCGCGAGCGCCGAAGCGACAATGCTCTGGGGCTTTAGAAAGCATTCAAATCGGCACGGTGCAACCCGGCGCCGACGTGGTCAATCCTGACGCAACCCTCTAACGCATGCCGTGTTGGATGGACTATGAATTCTGGATCCGGCTGGCCGCCTCAGGGCGCGCATCCACGGGCTTCATGGCGATCACTTCTTCTACCACCAGCATGAAAAGTCTCTCTCGAACTACGCCACGGGCATCGAGCACGAACTCCGCTGATATCTCCATCAAAAGTACGCTGGGTTGTTTGAAGGGCAGCAGTAGATCGGAGCGTTCCGGCTCCTGACTCCTGTCTCCGGTCTCCTGATTCCGGTAGCGTTGCGATATAGTTTTAAATGCGGTGTCTCTGTTATGACTGCCCTGGGACGATACGAAATCATCGAGAAAATCGGGGCGGGCGCGATGGGCACCGTTTACCGGGCCCGCGATACGGTCTTGGATCGGGAGATCGCCCTCAAGACCATTCGGACCGGGCCCCAGGTCGAGCCTGAACTCCACGAACGTTTCTATCGTGAAGCGCGCGCCTGCGCAGGCTTGCAGCACCCTTCCATCGTGGTCGTGTACGACTTCGGGGAAATCGACCAGGTAGCCTACATAGCCATGGAGCTGCTCCATGGTTCCGATATTCGCAAGATCATCGATCGGCGCTTGGAGATTCCCCTGGTCAAGAAGATTGACGCCATGGCACAGGTTTGCGAAGCGCTCGCTTATGCGCATCGCCACGGCATTGTTCACCGCGATGTCAAGCCGAGCAATCTGTTTATTATCGACAGCAAGTGCACCAAGGTATTGGATTTTGGCATCGCACGCCTGCCTAGCTCGATGTTGACGGGGGCGGGAAGGATTCTCGGAACTCCCAATTACATGGCCCCCGAACAGCTCCTCGGAGAGCCGAGCGACGCGCGCGCGGACCTGTTCTCGGCCGCGGTAGTGTTCTTTGAGTTCCTGGTTTACTCCCATCCCTTCAAGAGCGACCAGATTCCACACCGCATCGTGAAGGGAGAGCCGGACTCGTTGTTCGATCATGACGCTAAGCTCCCGATTTTGTTGGAAAGGATCCTCAAGCGCGCTATGGCCAAGGATCCGGAGCGGCGTTATCGCACGGGCAGCGAGTTCGCCGGCGACTTGCGGGCGATTCTCGAAGCTCTTCGCCAAAACGCTTCTCCCACGTTCTCGGGGATGCAGTTGCCTTCGGAGCGTGAATTTCATTCCGCCATTCCGGAGCCCAAATCGCCTCCCACATCCGACCAGTTGTCCGTGCCGATGCCTCCGCCTGCCGCCGAGTATCCCGAGGAGCGGCGTTTGCCGCAACCTCAGCAAACGGACCAGTCAGGCGCGCGACGACCATGCCTGCACTGTGGCGCCCCCAACCGGAGCGCGGCCGTGTATTGCATACAATGCGGCGCGCCTATGCCTGCGCCGCCTGCCGAGCCCGCGGCATCCGTGTCACGGCGGGTTCGGTCGATTGCAATTCCAGATGAGGTGGCGGCCAAAAGCGATGCCGGCATCGATACGTCACCCTTAGGACCCGCATCGTCGCCGAGCCGGCCGTCGCCGGTATGGTGGAAGCCGGCGCTCGAATGGATGCGCCTTCAGCCGCGCGTCGCGCTGATTTGGGCCGGCGGTTTCGTTTTCCTGATTCTGATCGGGATTATCGCGGTGATTCCATCCCAGGCGCCGGTTCAGCCCGCGGTAGCTACGGCGCTGGTGAGCTCTCCTAGCGCGTTCGTATATAAGAATGCAAGCCTAGCTTCCACGATTATAAGTGTGCCCAAGGGGGAGCGCGTAAACATTCTCAAGATGCCGCTCTCGCAAGGTCAGCAATCGGTTCCGGCACAGTTCGTCAATAACCGGAATCACAAGGTCTACCGCCCGGGATATATGCGCGTCACGGACCTCGAGGGGTGGGACAGCGCCAACGCCGATAACAGTCTCGCGTTAATCCGTATGTTCCATGCCGAGGACTCCGATGGAACGACGGACCAAGCGGAGTTAGACGCGCTGCAATCGGTGATTAGCCGGTTTCCGGGCACGCGCGCGGCACGGGAGGCCAACATTGATGCGGCAAAGTTGGACTTGGCGGCCAGCCGGTTGGATTCCGCCCGGGTACATCTCGACGCGGCGAGCGACGACCCATCGCTGGCCTCCGACGTGGACCCGTTGCGGCGGAAACTCGAGGCCTTGATCGCCGATTCACCGCCAGGATCCGCGCCAGGATCAACCCAGGCAACGGAACCACGTGCGGCTACAGCAGGCTCGACTGCTACTCGCACAACTGGCCCGGCGAGCCAATCGAAAAGCGAGAGGCTTTTGAAGAAAAAGATAGAGATGCTGCTCTCGGAAGCGGAGAACCTTTGGGACCAGCGTGATCTCGATGAGGCCGAGAAGCGCGTTAACCGTGTCTTGAAAATCGACAAGGACAACCACCGTGCCCTTGAACTTCAAGAAAAAATCAGGAAGAGGAAAGAACTTCTTGAAAAATATTAAGGTTGCGGTCGCGTTGTCAGCGGCGCTGATCTTGTGGGCGACACTCCCAGCTTGGTCTCAGACGCCACCCTCTGCGCCGCCATCAAGAGCCTTGCCGCGAACCGATAGTCAAAAAGCGAAGACTGGGCCGCTATCGCTTAGCGAGGTCCGGGAGTTGGCAGTCGCGCTCGGGGGTGGGATCTTGAATCAAAAAGAGGTGCTGGATAAGCTGGAGCGAGGCGTCGATTTCGAGGCCAGCGTAGAGAATCTGGAGACACTTCGCAGTGCGGGCGCGACGCGCCCCATTATCGACCAGATCAAGAAGATCGCACCTCAGCCTCGCCAGCCCGTCGGTACCCTTACTTTACGCTGCGAGCCTGCTGAATGTGTCATCAAGCTTAATGGCCAACCGATCGGCGACACCCAGGACGGACAATTGGTCAAAACAAACGTGCCTTTTGGCGAGATAACCGTCGATTTCGAAAGGGAAGGCTATGTGGCCCAACAGAAGACAGTTCAGGTTAACGCCGAGGTTATTCCTCCTATCGGCGTGGCGCTTAAGCCAACTGCTTTTACCAAAGGCGAGAACGGCAAGAAGCTGTTAGCTTTAATGCTCCACGCCTTGGGTGTGCAAGCCGGTTTGAAGGCCCTCAGTAATCTGACTGGAACAGGCGCTATCACCTCTTTTGCAGAAGGTAAGCAGAGCGATTGGGATTTCGATTTGGCCACCGGTCCACCGGCACTGATCGAAATGAAAGTCACGGGTACTGCCGGAGTTCTCGCTTTCGAGTGTAACGGCGAGAGGTGCGCCGAAAAGAAGAAAGGGCGTCCGCGCGGCAAGCCATTGGTCGGCCCGCTCTCCGATAAACTGCAAACCAACCTGCGCGCTTTCTCGCGGTACAACCTGGCTGCGGTGCTCGAAGCCATCGGTTCCCAGTCCGTGCGCTTTACGTCTCTTACGGCCGATTCCAACAGCAAGAAAGACCAGCGTCTCCGCGCCGAAGCGCAGGACTCCATATATGAAATCGTGATCGGCAACGATCTCCTGCCGAGCCTGGTCGAATACGAATCCAAGGGCGGCCTCGGTTCGGGACTCAAGGTTTCCTACGCCGACTACATCAAAGTTAACGATTTTCGGTATCCGAAGCGGACTACCATTCGCCTGCCTGATGTGACACAGCAGGGCATCGAAATACGTCTGGACCAGGTTAAGCCCAGGACAGGACGCTAATTATCGGCGGAACGCGCCGGCCGCCGCGGCGTCACACTATTAGGAGAACTTCATGAACTTATCCGGACTCTTGCAGGGTTTCTTCGGGCGCCGGCAGGGCTGGTGGTTGGCCGGCCTTCTGTTGGCGACCGGCGGCTTCACGCTACAGGCGCAAACCAGCGCCAGTAAGCAGGGCGCTGTGCTGCTCAACCTGGTCGCCGTGGATTCGGCAGGCAAGCCTGTTCCGGATTTGACGGCCTCGGAGGTCGCCGTCTTTGACCATGGCTCGCCACAGCAGATCGTTTCCCTGCGCCTGAATCAAAGCGACAGACCTCGCCCCGTAGTCCTTCTGTTCGACCTGATGAACTCGGGCGAGTCGTCCCGTGGAGCCGTCTGGAACGCCATAAAGACCTCCTTGGCTCATTTGCCCTCCACCGGCCCTCTTTATCTCTACCTGCTGGTCGAGGATGGCAGTCTCTATCCGGTTCATGCTCTACCGGGTGCTTCGATATCCCAAGCCGTGGCCAACGCCGCCTGGGTAAAGGATAGCGGTCCCATGATAGATGCCGCTATGCGAAAGGTCAGCCAGGTGAGGCCGCTGGAATTCCGAGCCGCTTCGCCGACCTCCTCCCAGGCGCGCTTCCGCGCCACTTACCGAGTGCTGGACGATATGCGTGCGCTTATGGCAGCGGCGCCAGGCCCTAAGGAGCTGCTGTGGGTCACTTACGGTATTCCAAGCACTATTCAACTTGCGGATCGGACCTGGTTCGACGGCGTCCCTCTCCTGCGGCAACTGGGCGCGCGGTTCGTTCGATCTGAGACCACGGTCTATACGGCTGACCCGCGCATCAATCTGGAACTCGGAATTCTGAATCGGGATTCGCTCGATATTCTGACCGGCGCCACCGGCGGTCGCGCCCTTTCGACGATTGAGCTAAACCGTGCGATCACCCAGATCGAAGCTGAAGCACGCACCAATTACAGCATCGAGTACCGGCCGCCCGCTGAGAATTGGGACGGCAAGTACCACAAGCTGCGTGTGACGGTCGCACGCAAGGGAGTGCGCCTTCAAACCGAACTTGGTTATTACGCGGTTTCGGGTTCGTAATTTCAGAGTGTCCGGTCCGGGCTGTCCTTATGGCATCCTCTAATGAGGAGGAATTGCATTCATGGAACTGCCCCCTTTTCTACTCGATCGATGGATTGAGCAGAAGGACTCCGCCGATCCGCCGATCGAATATGACCTGGCCTCCAGCACCGGCCCGGTCTGGACGCTCCGCGAGTTGCTCGCGCTGTCACACAAGGACGAACTGGAAGCGCTGCTCGATACACCCGTGTCGTATACCAGTGCCGCCGGCACTCTGGCGCTGCGGACAGCCATCGCGGCGTTAGAGGGAGTCGGCGCCGACGAGGTGCAGGTGGTGACTGGGGCCGCTGAGGCACTCCTGATTCTATTCTTTCTGGCGGCAGAGCCGGGGGCCAATGTGGTGCTCCCCAAGCCGGGCTTCCCCGCCAACGCGGCTTTGGCGGAGTCCTTTGGGATTGCCATTCGCTACTATACTCTTCGCGCCGAAAATCAGTTCCGTGTGGATCTCGATGAGATTCGCCAGCTGGTGGACCGCAACACTCGCTTGCTGCTGGTCAACTCTCCGCACAACCCCACAGGCGCGGTTTTGAGTGATACAGAGATGCAGAGCCTGCATGATTTCTGCGCGGACCGCGGCATCCGGTTTGTCTCGGATCAGGTGTATCATCCTATCTATCATGGCCCGGAGACGCAGTCGGCGGCGCGGCTTCCCCACGCTACTGTGATCAGCGATTTCTCGAAAGCCCTCTGCCTGAGCGGGCTGCGCATCGGCTGGATGATCGAGCATGATCCGTTGCGGCGCGAGCGTTATCGCAGTGCGCGCAATTACTTCACCATCACCGGAAATGTATTTGGCGAGCGTCTGGCCTCGCTCGCTCTGGAGCACAGCCGGACCATTTACGCGCGCGCCAGTCACGTAGCGAAACAAAATCTTGCGCTCCTCGATCGGCTTTTCGCACAGTATGAGGGCTTCGTGCACTGGCTGAGACCCCGTGGTGGAATGACCGCATTTCCGTGGCTGGCGGACTGCGCCGATACTCGCGAGTTCTGTCTCAGACTTGCCAGGCGAGGTGTTTTGATGGTGCCCGGCGACTGTTTCGGGCAGTCGTCGCATTTCCGCCTGGGATTTGCGGCAAGCGGCGATCGCTTCCCACTCGCCATCGAGCGTTTCGCTGAGTTCCTTCAAGCGGAATCACGGCAGCGCTCATCGGCATCAGCGTCCGGGTGATGGCGAAGGCGGCGAAGGCAATGTTGCGAGCCACTGAAGAACCGCGGTTGAGAGAGCACCGCGTTGATCTGAATAGGAGTGATCGGTAGGCAAATGCAGCGTCGTCACCCGATCGTTCCCCGCGTTCCGCAGCGCGGAGGCAAATGCCGCGTTTCCCGGCGCGAGGCCATCGTCAGAGCTAACAATAAGCACGGGCCTGCTTTTGAGTGAGTCGACTTTCGCCAGGAAACTCCATTGCGCCGCGTTGGCGAGCGTCTCACGGGCAAGTCCTTCCGGCGTGCAGCCGGCCAGAGGCGCCATACCTTCCCGGCGGTACCCTTCAGTCAGCCTCTGAATCGCAGCCTGCTCTCCTTCCTTGGGCAGCGGTTGAGGAATGCGTCCGCCAAGGTCGGCCGCGGAGATTAGTCCCACGGCCACCACCGCGGGATCGGCTGTCCCGCCTTCGACCGCCATGAAGCCGCCCATGCTGTGTCCGATGAGAACGATACGCGAAGGATCAAGGCGCAGCAGTTTCGTCATTTCCGGCTGACGCAGGAAAGCCGTAGCTGCCACGGTGTCTTCGATGGCATGAGAGAAGGAGAACTCACCCGGAGAACCCCAGGAGCCGCGGTAGTTGAAGTAGAGAACATCCCATCCGGCGCGGCGCATATCCTGTGCCAGATCCAGATTTCGCTCGTTGCCGGGAAAACCGTGCAACAGGACTACCGCCGGATGCGGGCCGGCGCCCGCGGCGACGTACACGAACGCATTGAGCAGCGCTCCGTGGCTCGAGATCTGAAAGGTTTGCATGGAAGCAGCATTGGTTCGATCGCGGGCGGGCGGCTGTGCTTCGAGCGTGTACTGCGTGCATACGCCACACAGAGCGGCACTCGCAACCCAGTGCCGAAGCGCCGGTTTCGATTTGGCGGAAAATAGTCGCATTGCGTCCATTATTTCAGGAAAGAGAATCCTACGTAGAACGATCGCCTAAAACACTTTGCCGGCTTCCGCGTTCCACTTCACGCGCCGCTCCCGTTTCAGCGAAAGGTTGGCCATCTGCACCACCAGGGCCGCCTGGAACGCAAGTTTCATGGGCGCGGCGGGCTGCTTACGCGTGCGAATACATTCAAGAAAATTCTGCACGTGAAGGTCGGTGGCCCAGCCAAAATCCTTCTCGGACTTTTTGGTGATGGCGGGCTCATCCTCCGCGCCTTTCAGATAAACCTTCAGGTCTTCGCGGCCGATATCCATGCGGGCGCTGTCGCCATCCAACTGGTTGGACTGGTCGTTGCGCAACTTGTATTGCATGGCCGCGTAGTTGATGGAAAAGACGCCGATGAAATCCTCGGGATACTCAGCGATGGCGACCACGGATTCGGGCTGATCGACGCCAGGCTTATGGGGCTTGCCGGCCGAGGCGTTGACGGCGAGCGGATAGCCGGCGCCCATCAGCATATGGATGCCGTCGAAAACGTGCGCGCCCTGGTCTGCCAGGATGCCTCCGGCGTAATCCGAATAGAAGCGCCACTGGCGGAAGCGGTTGGCATCGAAGGAGTGATGCGCGGCGGGACCTTGCCACTGTTCCCAATCGAGCGGGCCATCGAGTTTGGCGGCCACGCCGCTGCCCAGATAGTTGTTGAGCCACCAGGAGCGAACCATCCGCACGTTCCCCAGTTTGCCGGAGGCGACGATCTCTCGACCGTCTTTGTAGAGGTCATAACTGCGGCGCTGCATGCCTACCTGGACGACCCTCTTGGTGTGCGCCTCGGCTTCCACGAGCGTGACGCCTTGTTCCGGAGTTTGGCAGAGGGGCTTTTCGACGTAGACGTCCTTGCCGGCGGCGAGAGCATCGAGCACCATCTGGCAGTGCCAGTGCTCGGGGGTGGCGATGAGGACGGCTTCGACGTCGCGATCGGCCAGTAGCTCCTTGTAGTTCCGATAGATTTTCGGTTTATTGCCGGGGACTTTGGAGGCCTCCCCGACGGCTCGTTCGAGGTTGGGCTCGTAAACGTCGCAGATGGCGGCAACGCGGACGGCGGAATCCTTCTGCAACACTCCCATGACGAAGGTCCCACGGCCGCCGCTGCCGATTACTCCCAGAGTGATTTGATCGGAAGGAGACGCGGCGTGTGCGACCAGGGCGCCGCCGGTAAGGAGGAAGGTTCGGCGATTGAGAGGCATAAGGCTCCTCTCGTATGGTAGAGGATTGCGGCTGCATCATCAGGAGCTGGACCATGTGCCATCGCGGCGGAGATCAAGTGCAAACACTTCAGCAGGCTGGAGGTCCTCGAACTGAATCCGGTTATCCGGCGCAGCGGCAAACTCCGCCGTCTGGCGGTTTGCCCGAACGGCGGCGGCGAGGAGAACGGCAGACAGCACCAGGAAGCGCGCGGGCTTCTGCATGGCCCAGAACTCGATTTGAACGCCGACATCGGCCAGGAACAGAAAAAGAATTCCATAGATCCCCAACTTCAATTTGAGATTCGCCTTGCCGGGCAGATACGAGCAGGCGAACGGAATTTTCCGGAACTGGTAGAGGGCTCTCTCCACCAGCAGGAAGCCCGTGATGACGAGCACGATCATATGCTCCAGAGCGGGGCGGCCGGGCCAGATCGAGAAGTACAGAATCGCGGAGAGTATCCAAACAGGAACGACGGTGAGCGTGAATGACGCTTTCCGCACCGCGGCGAAGTAGGCTGGGGGTCTGTGCACCGCGGTGATGTGGAAGATCCAGTTAGCGGGAAGCGCGATGGGGAGCGCGAACGCCGCGCGCGCGCCGATTACCACAAAAGATAGCAGGACGAAGCTTCCGGCTCGTTGAGCTCGTACCACGGCTCGTTCGAGTAGCCATAGAGGAGACTTTTCGCGTACGCGAGGGCGATCGCCAGTCCCGCGCCTCCGTAAGCTGCGAGCAGAAGCCGATGCTGGCGGCTGCGCGCGATGGTGCGCACCATAAACAGAAAGATGGCGCTTTCCAAAGGTCTCGAGAAATATCTCTCCGCGATGAACCGTCCGATGCGAGTCGCGCGGCGGGATCGATCGGCGGGAGCGATGTCCGGCTGCTCGATCATGCGGCGAAAATTGCGGTAGTAAGCGAGCGGGTATGCTGCGCCCGCTACGGAGATGGAGAGGAACAGACTCCACAGCGCCCGCTCGGCAAGCGGTCCGAAAACCGGGTGCGTCGTGCCATTGAGTTCCTGGAAAAGTGCGAGAAACCAATACGAGGGCAACCACGCCAGCAGGCGCTGGTTGGCGGTCGCAGTGAGTCCCGGCACCGTCGCCAGCGCCGGCGTAAGGAAGTAGACTCCCAGAATCAGGAAGAAAGCCGCTAATTGAAGAAAGCTGGAGAGCCGCAGAAACATGCGATATCTCAGCAATAGCGCGGCGAGGCCCTGCACCGCCAGCAGCGCGCTGAGGATCAGCAGGCCGGCAGCGGTCATGGTCGCCCAGTACGCGCCGAGCGAGCGCAGGGCGCTGCCTTGAGGAGGAGTGACCAGGAATGGATAGAACAATCCGGTGAAAATGTTGATGGCGGCGACGCTGATGCCGAGCGCGGTGGCGAGGGCCGCAATCTTGGCCGCGAAGATCGTTTCGGTGCGCACCGGAAGAGGGCCAAGCACGAAGCTGTCTCGCCGGTCGGGAAAAGGCGCGTTCCAGGAGAGCACCGCGAACAGTCCGGCGACAGCGATGGTGGTGGCGATCAGGAATTCCTCGTCGCCCCAGGCGGCCATGAGAAGCTGTTTGGGCGGCAAGATCGAAGTCGCGTACCGCGGGAGATAAAGGACCGCCACAACGAAATTGAACGCGGCCAGCAGGGCGGCCAGCTGAACCAGGAGATTCCGGATCTCGCCGGAGGGCGACAAAAGATCCAGGTCAACCATACGGATGAGCCCGCAAATCATTTTCAGGGTAGTGGACTTCCCGGACCCGTTCGGGCCAAGGTACCGGTGACCTCGCCAGCGCGCGCGACGAAGCTGACGTCCTTGACGGCGGGGATGCCGGAGTAGAGTTTCGTCACACCACGCAGCTCGAGCATGATAGTCCTCCCTCGATTGGACTGCGATCCGCTCCTCGAAGTTCCCCGTGACGGCACGTCGTACTAGTGGTACACGATAGTACGCGGGGCGATTGACACCCAACTTCCGCAGGAGCAGACTATATCGGTGCGTTGGATTCTGAGGGCCTTCAGAGCGATTCCGCTGACACCATGCTGGCTGCGCGCTCGGCGGCGGCGAAACCAGCGCGAAATGCTGGAACACCTCCGCCGCTATTACGCGAACGGTCAATAGGATAGGCTGCGCGCCGTATTGCCTCCATCCCCGCTTCTAACTCCTCTTTAGATTTTCCATCAGATACTCCGCTGTACGCAGCGAAAACGCGAGAATCGAAATCGTGGTGGTCTTGTCCGTGCAGTTCGGGAACACGCTGGCATCCGAGACGTAGAGGTTCGGAACGTTATGCGCCTGTCCGAAGCGATTCGTAACGAACCGCTTCGGGTCGCTCCCCATCCGGAGTGTTCCCGTCTCATGCAGGCTGGTTCCCGGCATGTCGGGTTCCGGCCCGGATCCCAGGTATTCCGCGCCGCTCGCGCGCAGTAGTTGCTCGCAGGAATGCTTGCCGTGCTCCCACATGAGTAGGGAATTCTTGTCCCATGCAAAGTGGAGCCTCGCGGCCGGGATGCCGTAAGCGTCCTTCACGTCCGGATCGATATCCACATAATTCGCGTCGCTTCGCTGTGTGGGAGCCTGAATATAAAAACTGACCGGTGTGGGATAGCGCCGCTTGATCTGACGCTTGAAGTCGCGGCCGAAGCCTTCTATCTCATCGAAATACCAGGGAAACTCACCACAGCCGCCGTCCGGGTAAACCGAGTAGCCGCGAATGAACTGCTCCTGGCGCGGGTTGTCCAGGTTCTGCCAACGCGGCATCCAGGCCACCGTGCTCGAAGAGACGTTATCGGGAAAACTCGGCTGCCCGAGTAATTGAGGAAAGTACCCTCGCGCAGTGGTGCCGTAGAGATGGTCGCAGAGGTTGCGGCCGGCCTGGCCGCTGGAATTAGCGATTCCGTCCGGCCAGTGCCGCGACTTTGAATTCAAGACTATGCGGGCAGACTCGACGCAGGATGCAGCCAGAACCACGGTCTTGCCATAGACCTCCACCTCTTCCCTGGTGTTCCGATCGATATAAGCGACGCCCTTCGCGCGGCCGTTCTCATCGACGAGGATATTCTTACAGAGCGCATTGGTACGCAGATCGAGGTTGCCGCTTTTCTCCGCGGCAGGCAGGAAGAACCACGGTGTAGAGAAGAATGCGCCGATGTCGCAGCCTTCCGTACAATTCGCGCAGTAATGGCAGGAGGGATGCCCGGCATGCGGGACGGTAAGCTGTGCAATGCGGTCGGGCAGATACGGAATGCCAACCTTGTGGGCTCCGCATTCCAGTATGCGATCGATACAGCGGAAGTTCATGGGCGGCAGATACTCGCCGTCCGGGTTGCTCGGGCGTTTCTGAACGGTGCTCGCGACTCCGATCATGCGCTCCACGCGGCTATAGTAAGGCGCGATCTCAGCGTAGGTGATGGGCCAATCGACGTCATACCCGTCGCGGCTGGCGGCACGGAAATCGATATCTCCGAAACGGGCCGACGACCGACCCCAAAAATTGGTCTTGCCGCCAACCGCGAAACAGCGCCGCCAGGTCCACTCGGTCCCGGGAGCTTTGGTGAAGACAATCTCGTGCTCCCAAATGCCCTCGGTGTACTCGTTATCCATGTAGCCGATCCACTTGTCGCGCTTTATCGGGTCGCCGAACCCACGGAACGGCATATCATAGGGTTGTCGATGGTTGCGGAAGTCCTTGCCCGGGCTGAGGCGGCGGCTGGCGTTGAGTGCGCACACCTTCGCACCGGCGAGACATAGAGTGTGGATGGCCATCCCGCCGCCCGCGCCCGTCCCGATCACAATTACGTCGTAGATTTGATTTTGCATTTCTAAACTCTCGGCGGCGGTAGGTGGCGGTGTTCCGGATCGTCAGTGTGCGGACAAGCAGGAGACTCGCTATAGAGTCGTAAGCCAGGATAATCCAGCTCCCTGAGTCCCACCTGACTCGTGTAGTAACCCATCACAGTGTATCGCCGAATCAGGCGGAAGAACGTTTGCCCTTCCCCATCGCCCGGCACGGCGCTGTTCCGATATGCGACTCTGTTGAGAATTTCGGTCTGCTGTTCCGGAGAGAGACTGGTAAAGCTTGCGCCATACCCTTTTTTCGCAGTTGACTCGAGCCATTTGAGGCCGTTACGCATCGGCTGCTGAATCTCCTTTTCGCCATGCGCGGCCATGAAGTCGATGAACTCACTCACGCCCGCCTCCTGAGCGCCGGGGCTTTCGTCTTGAGGAATGATGAGGCCGGTCAGAACGTCGATGGTGCGGTATTCGGGCGCGGAGAAGTAGGAGGGCTGGTAGCTCACCGTGCGGGGCGGCGGGGTGGCATTGGCCGCATGCTCATGCTGTTGACCGAACACCCAACGGCTGAAGCCCGGGAACTGGCTGGCAGCCGCGGCCTTAGCAAGCATCTCTAATACAGTGCGCCGATCCGATCCTTGATTCGCCATTGACTGAAATCCTTTTCGAGTTTATCCCAAAGTGGAAGGCTTAATCATTTGTGTAGGGAACTCAGACCGAGACGCGAGAGCACAACCGGTTGACGAGCGACATGAGGCGATCGACGGTGAACCGCCCGAGATCAGCATTGCGGATGAGCGAGAAGTCAGCCGCTGCAATACCGGCGCGGCCATGCGCGGCCCGAACGGTCAGATGTTCCCGGTCAAGAGCTTTGATGATTTCCGCGGCTAGGATGGCCTTGAATTGCTCCGCGTCCGCGTTCTTGCGCCCCAGATCGCGGAAAACGTTCCCGTTTCCGCGCACCACTGCAAGCTTTTCGCCTTTCATCGGAATATCTCCTTCAATCTCTTCGCCAGCCCCGGTCGTTCTAAGCAAATCCCCTTTCGAGGAAGCGCCCCGGCGCTCCCGCGCCCTAATTAATTAGAGCGCCAAATGGTGTTGGTAGCGCTGCACTTTAATCTCATCCTCATGCTGGCGGGCTTGCGCAAGATCGTAGGCCGCCTGCAAGCGCACCCAGTGGTCGGCGTTCGACCAGCCAGCTTTCTCCAGCCGGATAGCCATCTCGGCAGACACCCCGGCCTGACCGTTCAGGACACGGGAGAGGGTGTGACGGGCTACACCCAACACCTCGGCGCCATTGGTCACGTTGAGGCCCAACGGATCAAGGCAGGCATCCTTTATAGAGCGGCCCGGATGAGGCGGATTCTTCATCGGCATAGAGTCATTCCTTTCCAGTTTCTAGTAGTAGTCCACCAAATCAACATCGAAAACGTCACCCTCTTCGAACCGGAATATGATGCGCCGGTTACCGCTGATGCTGACGCTCCAATATCCCTTCAGTCGGTGCAGGCGATATCCGGGAAGGTCAACGTCCGCAGGACGTACTGCCGTATCGAGATGGGACAACACATCGACAATGCGCTGGAGTTGATCCGCTTGGACCTTACCGGCGTCCCCGTCCTGAAACAAACGCTTTAAGCCCCGATGACGGAACGTCCTGAGCACAAAGATACTGTACCGTGTATCGGTACAGGTGTCAAGATGAATCCCGGTTGGCCGCACCGAGGCAGGTGCCGTGCGCGGAGAAGCTCCCCCGTGCGCTGACCCCTGCTACAATTCGATTTGACCCGCTCTCCAGCTCTCCTCCTGCTGGCCGCCTCCGTCTGCCTGGCCGCCGACCTCAAGCCCGAAGCAACTCAGGCTTACGATCGTTATACGCGCGAAACCGAGGCGCGCCTGGCCTCGCGCAAACCATTTCTCTGGGCCGACGGCTCTCCCGAACGCCTGCGCCAGGTTCAGCAGGGCCAGGTGGTTGTGGAGCCCTGGAACGGCAAACCCGACACCAGCGTGCCCGGCGCGCTCATTCACGATTGGATCGGCGTGGTTTTCATCCCCGGCGCCACCCTGGAAAAAACGCTCGCCGTGATGCAGGATTACAACCATCACAAGGCCGTCTACCACGATGTGCTGGATTCCAAGCTGCTCGGGCAAAACGGCAACGACTTCAAATTCTATCGCCTGCGCCAGCTCAAGAAAGGCGTCATCAATGGCGTGTACCACACCGAATTCGATGCGCACTACGAGCGCCTCAGCGACGCCCAGTGGCTCAGCCAGTCGCGAAGCACGCTGATCGCCGAATTGGAAAATCCCGGGAAGCCCAACCAGCACGAGCTGCCGCCGGGACATGACGACGGATATCTGTGGCGGCTGAACGGTTATTGGCGCCTCGAACAACGGGACGGCGGCGTGTACCTCGAGTGCGAAGCCGTGTCGCTCACGCGCAGCCTGCCGGCTTTAGTGGGGGGCTTGTTCGCGCCGGCCATGCGTGGGCTGGAAAGCGAGACCATGACAGCCACTTTGCAGTCTACCCGGGACGCCGTGAAGAAGTGACCCGGCTGGCGCTGATCGGCTATGGCAATGTGGCGCGCGCGCTGGCGCGGCTGCTCCGCAAACAGCGCGGCCCGTTTCCGTTTCGCATCACCGGCATCCACACGGCCCGGCACGGTACGGCGGTATCGGCTCGCGGCTTGCCCATAGAGCCGGCGTTCGGCCCGGCGGCGGCTTCCATAGAAGAGTTCCTGGATGCGGCCCAGGCCCAGATCGCGGTCGAGCTCACCACTCTGAACCCGGCCACCGGCGAGCCCGCCACCTCCCACATCCGTGCCGCTTTCGCGCGGCGCATGCACGTGGTCACGGCGAATAAGGGACCCCTCGCGCACGCCTACGCGGATCTGCGCGATACGGCCGCTCGCCAGGGCGTCGAGTTCCGATTCGAATCCACCGTGATGGATGGCGCTCCCGTGTTCAACCTCGTGCGACGCAACCTTCCCGGCCTAAACGTGCTCGGCTTCACGGGCGCGCTCAATTCCACGTCCAAACTGGTGATCGAAGCTATGGAGCGGGGCGGCTCTTTCGAGGACGGCCTGGCTTTTGCGCGCAACCTGGGCGTGGCCGAAGCTAACCCCAGTTTCGACGTGGAGGGCTGGGACTCGGCCGCCAAGACGGCGGTTCTGGCCAATGTTCTGATGGATGCGCGCACTACGCCCCAGGCCGTTTCGACGCGGGGAATCACCCGGCTCACGCCCGAGCGCGTGCAGGAGCTGGCGCGCGCCGGCAAGACCGTGCGCCTGATCAGCCGCGCGCGCCGGGGTCCCCGCGGCGTCGCCTTGCGCGTGCGCGCGGAAGTGCTGGACAAGACCGACCTGCTGGCCTCCGTGCAAGGGACTTCCAATCTGCTGCTGTTGCATACCGACCTGATGGGTACCATCGGGACCGTGTCGATCTCGCCCACCGTGGAGCAGACGGCTTACGGAGTATTTGCGGATCTGGTGGACATCGTATGAAATTCCTGACCTTTCTCTATCAAGGGCGCCAGCACGCCGGCGTGCTGAGCGGCGGCGAAGTGACTCCCATCGAGGAGATCAACGCCACGCATGGCACTACCATCCCGAACGATCTGCTGGAGATTATCCGCGCCGGCATTCAGGTGCCGCACGATGCAGCGAGGTCTGGCGCCAGACGCCTTCCACTCGACCTGGTTCAGCAGCTATTGCCTTACGCCAATCCGCCCAAAATCTGGTGCATCGGGCTGAACTATCTCTCGCACGCCGCGGACATCCAGGCGGTCCAGCCGGAAGAGCCCGGCAGCTTCATGAAGCCGGCCTCGTGCATGTTTCAGCCCGGCGGCGAAATCATCCTGCCTCCGCCCGACATTTCGAGCGAGGTGGATGCCGAAGGCGAGTTGGGCGTCATCATTGGCAAGACATGCCGCTACCTGCCGGCTGGCTCCGTCGCCGGCGCCATCTTCGGCTACACCACCACCCTGGACCTGACCGCGCTGGACGTGCTGCGCCGCAATCCGCGCTATCTCACGCGCGCCAAGAGCTGCGATACCTTCTTCAGCTTCGGCCCGGTGGTGGTGACGGCCGACGAAATTCCGGACGTGGATGCGCTCGAGGTGATCACGGAACATAACGGCGCGATCTGCTCGCGCGATTTCGTGCGACACATGCATGCGCGGCCGTTCGAGCTGGTGCGCTTCCACAGCGATTACATGACCCTGCACCCTGGCGACTTGATTTCCACCGGCTGCCCCAAAGGCGCCCGCATCGCGGCCGGCGATCGCGTGAGGGCGCGTGTCGATGGCGTGGGCACGCTCGAAGCGCGCGTCACCCAGGGAACCAGACCCGGCGGGAAATTGCTAGACTGAGGCTCAGATGCTCAAGCGTTTTATCCTCTGGGACTACCCGCGGGCAAGCTGGCAGTACGACGTCATGGTCGGCATCATCGTGATCTTCGTGCTCCTGACTCCCCGCGGATGGTTTCGCGACCAGCCGCGGACTCCGCTGGTCAGCTCCATCGCCCTGCTTCCGGCTGAACATGGAAGCAACGTCTATTGGGTCGAGCCGGAGCTCCTTTCCGGCTTGTCAAAAGACCAGCAGACGCAGAAGGTGCGACAGTTGCTAAAGAGTTTCACGCATCAGAAGCAGCTGGTCGTTGACCGCGTTGAACCCATTGCGGATTCCGAGGGCGAGACCAAGGGTTACATGGTTTTTGCGAAACCGTAAGCGGGCGGCGCATGCGTCTTCGTGTCTTCGCAACCTTGGCAATCTTCGCAACCATCGCGACCTTGCCGATCTGGCTGACTCCCGCCGCCTGGCCGAAACCGGCCGAGGATCTGGACGCCGTGCTCGCCCGCATTGACTCGGCGGGCGCCGCTTTTCACGGGATGTCCGCCAACTTACGCCGGCTGTCTCATACCGCTGTCATCAACGAAGACACAGTGGATTCCGGCAGCGTGCTCCTCAAACGCCCCAAGCCCCGAGACATGCGCATGCTCGTCGATTTCACCCAGCCCGACCCGAAAACGGTCGCTTTTCAGGGCCGTAAGGTGGATATCTACTACCCCAAGATCCAGACAGTTCAGGAGTTCGACGTGGGCGGGAACAAGGATTTGCTGGAACAGTTTTTCCTGCTCGGATTTGGCACCTCGCGGGCGGACCTACAGAATCATTACGACATCCGGTTTTTGGGACCGGAGACGCTGGACGGCAAGCCAGCCGAACGGCTGGAGCTGATCCCGAAATCCAAAGCAGTTTTGGAGCATCTAAAGAAATTTGAACTGTGGATTTCCGATTCCGGCTACCCCATTCAGCAGAAATTTTACCTGCCTGGGAGCGACTACATGTTGATGACGTATTCGGATATGAAGATCAACCCGGACTTGCCGGATACGGCCCTTAAATTGCACGTGCCGAAGAACGTCAAGCGGGAATATCCGCAGAAGTAAATTCACCAGGCGAATACCAGGCGCATGGAATCGAGTTCCCAAAGAGACCGGCTGTTGTATCTCGACTGGCTGCGCGGCGTGGCCGGGATCATCATGCTGCAAGGCCATGTCTTCCAGGCTTTTGTGAAGCCGGATCTGCGCGGCGGCGCGGCCTATATGCTGTCCCAGTTCTTCGGCGGCATGCCGCCCGCCATGTTCCTGTTTCTGACCGGTATCACTCTGGCGTTTCTGATGGACAGCATGGAGCGTAAGGGGCTGTCCTCGTGGAGCCGCATCACCGGCACTCTCCGGCGCGCCGGCTATCTGTTCGGAATCGCACTGCTGTTCCGCGTGCAACTCTGGCTCTTCAGTTGGCCGAATAGTGCGCCGACTAATCTGTTGAAGGTCGATATCTTGAACTGCATGGGCTTTGGCATCGCGGTGATGTCCGTGATGACGCTCTTTAGCACGGCCCAGCGTGTGCGCATCTGCGCGGCTGTAGGAGTGGCGATCGCGGCCGCCTCGCCGCTGGTCTCGCAAATCGACTGGGCGGGTGCGCCATGGATGCGATGGACGCTGAAGGCCTATCTGGCCCCCGACTACAATTTCTTCAGCTTCTTCCCATGGGCTGCCTACCTGGTCTTCGGGCTCAGCGCGGGCAGCCTGCTCCGCCTGTTGAGGCCGGACCAACTCGATCGCGCCATGCAGTGGGGCGCCCTGCTGGGCGGGGCCATGGTGGTGACCGCGCGCTATTTTGCCAACCTGCCCTTTTCCATTTATCCGAAATCCGAATTCTGGCTCGATAGTCCCGCGCAGACCCTGATCAAGCTGGGAGTCACGCTGGTGATTCTGGCGTTCGGCTATCTTTGGACGCAATACGGCGCGGCTCCCGGCTGGAGCTGGGTGCGGCAATTCGGTACGACTTCGCTGCTGATCTATTGGGTGCATATCGAGCTGGTGTACGGACGGTGGTTGGGGTTCTGCAAGAACAACTTGAATATTCCCCAGACCGTGCTGGCGGCGGTCGCGCTGATCGTGCTGATGTTGCTGCTCTCCACCGTGAAGACCTATCGTAAAGAATTACGAGCCTGGCTGTCGATGCGGCTCCGGCCGCGGCCGGCGGAGACTGCGGATTCGTCCGCCGCTGAACCGGTGGAAGCCCTCCAGGACTAGCTCGCATCGTGCTCGCATCGGGCCCGCATCGGCAACCGTATACAATTAAGGTTTTCGCCTGACATGGCAGCCTACACTGTTTCTATCCTGATACCGCTTTACAACGAAGAGGAGTTCATCGGCGCCCTGCTCGAGCGGGTGCTGGCCGCGCCGCTGCCGGACGGAACCGGAATGGAAGTGATCGTGGTGGATGACGGCTCGACGGACGGTTCGGTGGAGATCGTGGAAGAATTCGCCGCCGCCCATCCCGGCGTGGTGCGCTTGGTGCGGCAGCCCCGCAACCAGGGAAAAGGCGCGGCCATACGGACCGCCATCGAGCACGCTACCGGGGAGTTCTCAATCATACAGGATGCTGACCTGGAATACGATCCGCGCGAATACGTACAGCTGCTGCGCCCACTGCTGGAGGGCAAAGCGGACGCAGTGTACGGCTCCCGCTTCATGATCTCGGGCGAGCGGCGCGTGCTCTACTTTTGGCATTCCGTGGCGAACCAGATTCTGACCGGACTGTGCAACGTGGTGGCGGATTTGAATCTGACCGACATGGAGACCTGCTACAAGGCCTTTCGCACCACGCTGCTGCAAAGCATTCCCATCCGCAGCGACCGGTTCGGCCTGGAGCCGGAGCTGACCATCAAGCTGGCCAAACGCCAGGTGCGCATCTACGAGACGCCCATCGGTTATCACGGCCGCACCTACGAGGAAGGCAAGAAGATCGGGCTGAAGGACGCCTTCGAAGCCGTCTATGTCATCCTACGGTACGCCTTCACCAGGGACATCTATACGGGCTCCGGACCGGAGATTCTGGACGCGCTTTCAGGCGCGGCAAACTTCAACAGGTGGATGGCGGAAACTATTCAGCCGTATGTCGGAAAGCGTGTGCTCGAGTTGGGAGCGGGCATCGGCAACCTGACCCGCATATTGGTCCCGCGGCGCAAATACTACGTGGCATCGGACATCGACACGGAGCACATGGCGCGGTTGCACACGCGCTTCCAGCACCGGCCGAACCTGGATGTGCGCCGCTGCGACCTGCACAATCCAGCCGATTTCGAGCCATTCGCCGGCGCCATGGACACCGTCGTGTGCCTGAATGTGCTGGAACATGTCGAAGACGATCACGCCGGGCTGCGCAACATGTACACGGCCCTGAAGCCGGGCGGGCGCGCCATCGTGCTGGTGCCGCACGGGCAGGATATCTTCGGCACGCTGGACGTCGCGCTGGGGCATTACCGGCGCTACTCGCACGACGAGCTGCGCGGCAAGATGGAGCAGGCCGGCTTCCGCGTGGACCGCATTCTGGACTTCAACCGTATCTCGCGGCCCGCCTGGTACTTTACCGGCTCCATCCTGAAGAGGAGCACCCTGAGCCGCTTCCAATTGAGTATCTTCGACCGGTTCGTTTGGCTGTGGCGGCGCATTGACGGCCTGCTGCCATGGCCGCCGACCTCCATCATCGGGATCGCAGTAAAGGCCGAGTAAGCACGTGCCGGGTGTCTACTGCGGCTTTTTCGGCGCATTGAAAGATCGCTCCACCATATCGTGAACGTCGGTCGAAACGGGTTGGTCACGCCACAGCCAGCGCATCATCTCGGGGAAAACCGTCTGCAGCATCTTCTGACCGTGCCGCTGAATCCCCCACGAGTAGTTCACCTCGTAGCCCTTTTCGGTGAGAGCCTGCTGCATCCGGACGTTCTGATAGAACCAGTCGCGCGTCTGATCGTAGCTTCCGTCCGCCCTCAGGCCCCGATTATCGTTCCGGCCATCGACCAGGAAGACACGAAGGGGCTTCTTGTCACTCTTGCGGATAATATCCGGATAGGCGTTTCCGCCGCGAATGTTGGTGAAACTACCGACGTTGCTCAGCACTTTTCGGAAGTCATCCGGCCGCTCCCACGCTACCGTGAAAGCCGCAATGGCTCCCGAGCTCGATCCGCCGATCCCGTGGCGCTCGGGATCTTTCGATATGTTGTACTCCTTATAGAGCACCGGAAGCAATTCATCGACGATGACCCGGGCGTACTTATCGTCCAGAGTATTGTACTCGGTGGGCCGGTTCGTGGTCCGATCGCCCCATTCGCTGGGCGTCGGCTCCGGCTGATCGGGACGGCGGCCCGGATTGATAAAGACTCCGATCATCACCGGAATCTCGCGCCGGTAAATCAGGTTATCCATCACCACCTGCGCGCGCACATCGCCTTCCGGAGCCATGAAAGCCTGCCCATCGTTGTAAATCATCAGGCTGGCAGGAACGGCCGGGTCGTATTGCGCCGGCACGTAGACCCAGTAGGTATGCTGCGTCCCGGGATACGCTTCGCTGGGCAGGGTAAAGGGTCCTTTGATTTCGCCCTTCGGAACTCCGTCCTGTTGGATCGCATCGGGCGCCAGCTTGTAGTAGAGATCGGTATTGGGGGTTTCGGCCATCGCGGGGCGCTGGCCCTGCGCCGGCGGGTTGGGTGTCTGTGCGAGCGCGGCGGTGGCCAGCAGCACGAACATTGGTAAGAAAGCGCGTTTCATGTCGTCGGAAGCCACCATACCACAATGCAACCGCAGGTGTGACTCCTGTCTCCTGTCTCCTGTCTCCTACTTATTCATATCTCAAAGCGCGGATCGGATCGAGCGACGCAGCCCGCCGCGCTGGCGACAGACATGCCATCAGCGCGATAAGTAACAGGAGCATTGGCGCCAGGAGGAACGTCAGTGTATCTGTAGGGCTCACACCATACAGCAGGCTCGCTGCCATCCGGCTCAGCGCGAATGACATGCCCAGACCAATCGCGGAGCCGCTGACGGTTAACAGAAGCCCTTGCTTCAACACCATTCCGAGCACCTGCGCGCGTCGGGCGCCCAACGCCATGCGGATACCGATTTCCTTGGTCTTCCGCGCCACGGCGAAGCTGATCACTCCATAAATGCCGATAGTGGAGATGAGCAGCCCCATACATCCGGCCAGCCCGAACAGGAACGCGGCCACCCGTGGAAGAAACAGCGCCTGCGATAAGTGCGTGTCCATCGTCCGGACATCGAACACTGCCAAAGTAGGATCGATATCCCGGATCGTCTGGCGGACCAGCGGCGCGTAGGCGGCCGGATTGCCTCGCGTGCGCAATACCAGCGTGATTCCGCTAAGTGAATCATTGCCTCGTAGGTCTTTGGCAATCGGGAAGTACAGGCACGGGTGGGGATCTTCGCCGATGGAACGTGACTTGGTGGTCGCGACCAGTCCGACAATACGGACCATCCTGCCATAGTAAAAAATGCGCCGTCCAACAGGATTCTGCCGGGGAAACGCCTTGTCGGCAAGCGCCTGGTTGACGATGGCAATGTCTTCGGCAGGTACGCCGGGGCGAAAGTCTTCACCCGCGATCATGCGGATGCCGAAGGTTTCAAAGAAGCGCGGCGCGATGGAGTAGATATCGGCGGGGATTCCGTTCTTCTCCGCGTCGGAGATTTTGTCTTCGGGAACAAAAGAGTTTCGGGTGCCTTCCATGCTGAGCGGAACGCTGCTGCCGAGGCTGACGGACTCCACGCCCGGGATGGCACGAGTGCCTTCGAGCATGGCATCCAGGATGCGCCGCGTCTCGCTCGGGGAATAGCGGTTCAGGCTGGGATCGAACGCCATCATGAGCAGGTTGCGGTGCGCGAACCCGGTGTCTATGTTGCTGGCCGAATAAAAGCTGCGCAGGAACAGTCCGGAGCAGATCAATAGCACCATGCAGATGGCGACCTGCGCGACCACCAGAAGGTTGCGCAGTCCGAGGCGCCGCGATTGGCCGAACTGCATCCGCTCGCCCTTCAGCGCGCCCGTCAGTTGGGGCCGCGTGGCCCGCAATGCCGGAACCAGTCCGAAGACCACACCAGTGAGCGCCGAAAGAGCCGTGCAGAACAACATGACGCGGTAGTCGAGCGAAACCGAGAAATCGACGGGTAACGCCAGCGGGATCCGGGACCACCCGAGGATGCCGGCGCCGAGTTGCGCGATGGCGTAGCCGCCGATGCCGCCGAGCAGGGCCAGCATCACGCTCTCGGTGAGCAGTTGGCGAACCAGGCGGCCTCGGCTCGCGCCAATGGCCAGCCGGGTGGCGATTTCCTTCTGGCGCGCCGACGCCCGCGCCAGCAGCAAGTTGGCCACGTTGGCGCAGGCTGTACACAGAACCAGAATCGACACGCCGAGTAACATCAGGAAGAAGACCACGATCATCTTGCGAAAGTAGGGATTCACCTGACCGGCGCGTTCGATGTGAAACCCGCGATCTTTGTCGGTGGCCGGATAGGTGGATCTGAGCCGTTCGCCGATCACCGCAATTTCGGAGGCGGCCGCCTGCTCGCTCACGCCGTCGCGGAGCCGGCCCGCGGCTATCAACCACTGGCCGCCGCGGTCATGCAAGCGGTCGCCGCCCATGCCGACTTCTGCCAGGCTGTCCAACATCGAAAAGGGCAGCCAGAAGTCCGAAAAAAACATCGCCTCGGTGCCTCGAAAGCCCGGGCCGGTGACGCCCACCACGGTCACTTTACGATTGTTCAATTCGATGCGTTGGCCGACGATGGCGGCATCGCTTCCAAATCGGGATCGCCACAGTTGGTGGCTCAGCACCACCACCGGCGCTTCCCCTTTCCGGTCGTCCTTCGCCGCATCGAAGCCGCGTCCAACGACAAAAGCCGGACGCACGATATCGAAATAATTCGCCGTCACGAGCGACCCCCAATAACGCTGCGGCTCGCCGTGGCTCGAGATACTGGCGGGCATGAACTGAAAGAAGGCCGTGATTCCCTGGAAGGAATGCGCTTGCCGCAGGTCCTCGAGATCGGGATACGAGATGGATAGGCCGATTTTGCCCATGGTGAGATCCTTGCCGGAGACGCCCGCCAGACGTGCCGGATCGCTCACCGGCAGCGGGCGGAAGAGCGCAAAGTTCGCAATGCCGAAGATCGTGGAGCAGGCCCCGATCCCCAGCGCGGCCGAAAGAACGGCGACCGCGGCGAAGCCGGGCTGCTTGCGGAGGGTTCGGGCCGCGTAGGCCGTGTCCTGTACCAGGTCGCTCAGCCAGCGCGCGAACCACGTCCCGCGCGACTCTTCCTGCCGCAGGGTGAGGTTGCCGAATTGCTGCCGCGCGGCGCTGCGTGCGTCCCATTCCGTCATGCCATCCTCCATGAATTCCTGAGTCTTCATCTCCAGATGAATCTCCATCTCTTCGCGCAAGAGCCGGGCGCGCTCGCCGCTGTTCAGTAAGTAGCGCAGACGCCGCTGCCACCGCCGCATCATCGCGCCATCCCCATCACGCGCGCGATGGCGCCTGTCATCTGGCGATACCGCGCCGTTTCGGACGCCAGTTTCTTGCGGCCGTCCGCCGTGAGTTTGTAGGAGCGGGCTCGCCGGTTATTGGAAGACACGCCCCATTCGCCTTCGATCCAGCCGTTGAGCTCCAGGCGTTGCAGGGCTGGATACAGCGATCCTTCCTCCACCTGGAGGATTTCCTCGGAGAGTTGGCGAAGTAGCTGCGCGATGGCGTAGCCGTGCAGCGCCCCTCGAGTCAGGGTCCTGAGGACCATCATGTCCAGAGTGCCGGGTAAGAGATCGTGCTTTCCCATAGACTGTCTGATTATACGGACGCCGATCGGCGGAAGTTCCGGAAAATCGAAACTTCTCGATGGGTGTATATTTGGTGAGGTGCTGGGAGCCAGGATGGAAACCCGCGTCTTCGCGCTGTGCGCAACAATGGTGATCGCCCTACCGGCCCAGACTTTCACCACCCTGCTCAGCTTCGACGGGACGAACGGCGCAACGCCCAAGGCGGGGCTCATCCAGGCCACCAATGGGGGCTTATACGGGACAACGCAGGGTCACGGGGCCGATGACGGTGGGACGATCTTCAAAATCACCCCGAGTGGTACGCTGACGACGCTGTACAACTTCTGCTCCGAGAGCGGATGCACGGACGGCCGAAACCCCTGGACAGGGCTGGTCCAGGGCACCGATGGGGACTTCTACGGGACAACGCTCTATGGCGGGGCCTATGGCAATGGGACGGCCTTCAAAATAACCCCGAGTGGCACGCTGACGACGCTATACAGCTTCTGCGCCCAGAGCCAGCGCACGGGCGGCGAACGTCCCCAGGCGCCGCTGGTCCAGGCCACCAATGGGGACTTCTACGGGACAACGAACAAAGGCGGGACCGCCGACTATGGCACGGTCTTCAGCCCGTCCGTAGGCTTGGGTCCGTTTGTGGAAACACGGCGCCTACCGCCGGCAAAGTGGGAGAAGTCGTCGAGATCCTGGAGACCGATCTGACCGGCGCGACCAGCGTCAGCTTTGACGGCACAGCGGCTGTCTTCGAAGTACCTTCAAGTTCCCTGATCATCACCACCGTGCCCGCCTCAGAGGATGCTCCATCATGGTATTGGTCGCCGCATCCCGGAACCAGTGCAGGCGCAAATCGAGTCATCGGAGACCTTCAGAATCTCAAGATAGTGGGGAACTCTTGAAGGCTCTGGCGAAGGCGTAGAGGACGCGCCTCTCTTTTGCGCTTCGCGTCTTATATATTCGATCACTGAAGCTTTCATGTTATCTAATCCTCTCAATTTGGCCTGCCGGCCGAATGTTATGAAAAGGCCGCCGGGGCGATGCTTAAAGACCTTGAGCCCACCGCCGAAACTACGCCGACCACCCTTTCCGCATAGTTGAGGATCGGCTGCCTTGACGCGGGGTGCAACGTTGGTTGCTTCGGGGCCGAATCGGGATCGCGCAAGATCAGGTTTCTGTCATGAACCGGACGGTTGAAGTGTGCATGAAGCTCCTTTCGGTTTGTCAGATCGGCCGCCCCTTTCCGTGTGTGTACCGCATCACGTCAAAGCGTGCAGATGCTGGCCAACGACCCAGTCGCCTGTGCCAACATAGAGTTGCTTCGGGTTGGCAGGTTCAATCGCTATAATGCTCACATATAGCGAGGGCTGGCTATCGCTCAACGGCTACCACGAGACACCGCCGTCGACCGTCTTCCAGACACCTCCATCGGCCGCGCCCACGTAGTAAGTGGGGGGAGAAAGAGGATCATAAGCAACCGCATTAATGCGGCCGGTAGCTGCACTTCCGGTGCTGGCCGGCGAGCCAGGACCGTTTGCAAAACCTTTCGGCCAGTTGAATTGCCACGACGTACTCAGGACTAAGCTCCTCAGTTAAAGTCCTCCGAAACAATCCCGGAGGCCTGTCACACGGGGGCCATCCTTACGACGGTCATGTCGACCGTTTCCAAAGAGCTTCCTCGTCCGGTGGCCCGTCCGGCGCGAGGAAGTCGGGGTATATCTCATGCGGGTCTCTCCTGTTTAGGCAGGGAAGACGCTGAGTACGCATTCGCAGCAGCCTGCAAAAACTGCGGAGCCAATGACAATGCCAATCATGGCTTCAGCGACATCACCACTTATTGCTGATGTCCTTAAGTTCGAGATGAAGGTCGTTGGCGATGGAGAGGCAGAGTCGAGAATCTTGGACGTCCCGTCCCGATAAAACCGAGTCATTTCGCAAGCAGGTAAGGGCGGCATCAGTCCACACAGTGCGCTGCGCGCGACGTTCATTCCGAATGGAAATATGGTTGTGTCCGCCTGTAAGATAAGGCCGGCGAACCCGGAATTTATCGCCAATCCATTGCCGATAACGTCGTGCATCGAGGAGCCGCTGGATGGAGTGATGAAAACGACTCTGCACCCAGTACGCTTCCAGAAAGGGCAAAGAGTCAGTCATGCCTAGCCCCCGCAGGGTCCGCTCATGAAGACGCCATCGAGGCCCTTGCATGTAGCCTGACTCGTGTTCGCCGGGTTGGCCGGCGGAGCGGCTGGCAGCCATCTGGAACAGCCCGCCTGGCGTTACGCCGGTCAAGAAGTTCAAGAACCGGACGACGGCCGCTACCCGGATCTGGAAGAGCATCCAGGAGCTGGGCGAGGCCACAAAACCGAAGGCGGCAGAGCAGCCGAAAGGTGAACGTAAGGCCAAAGGTGGCGCACAGTCCGCCAAGGGCCACCGCCAAGGCGGCCCAGAAGGCCACCTCCACCAAGAACGCGCCCAACGGCGAACGGGCCGCCAAGACGGAAGAAGCCACCGCGGACGGCTGACCGTAAAGCTGAAACGTTTGGGGACTGCGAGTCACTATCCAAATGGAACGAGGCGACAACACGGCGAACCTTTTTATCCCAGCCGGTCAGGCGTTCCCGGCCCGGAGGGATGCTCGGTAAAATCGCGGCGCTCGGAGCCGCCATCCTGATATCGGGGATCCTGCTCCAAGCGCCGGTGAAGGCGCAGCCGCCGGTGCTGATCGCGGACTTGGTCGGCGCGAGAAACGCGCAGCCGCACTCAACAAAAGGATGCATTTGTCGCGGTAAGGTTGGTCGCTCGGCGGCCTGATTGCAACAACTCTTAGATTAGGAGCTAAAACTTTGTATGGAAGAGACACGGATGCAGGAGTATCCCAACGCACAGCCAAACGCGGGCGAGTCAACTCCGGTGCGCGCTGACGCCCGTTTCAGTTCGGCGCCCTGGCTGATGTTCCGCGCGAGCTCGAATGGCTTTTTTTGAAATCGCCTAAAGGTGCTTGATCGTTGAAATGGAATAAGTCGTTAAGTGAATTGGGATGTGGTCTTGGACAAAGGGTCAAGAGATGCGGCATAGACTTGGTCAAGCTCGGGCCACTCATGGACCGGACCAGTGGCCCCGGTATCTGCAATGCTTTGGGTGGACAACTCACTAATTGAGCAGGAGGTCAGTATGGGGATTCTTGAATCGGCGGCGCGCTGGCGGATATGGGTTTTGGCAGCGCTCATTCTTTTGAGTGTTCCACAGTTATGGAGCCAGGATGACAACGAGAACACTACACCCACGGCCTGGTGGATTTACACCGGTCAGAGCGTCACGGACATCAACAATACCATCAACAGCCTGCAGGCGCGTATCATCAACATGAAGGCAGACACTTCTTCAAACACATACACCGTTACTTACGTGCAGAATACCGGGGCGTACGCTAAAGGATGGTGGTGGTATGTCGGCATCGACGCACCTACCTTGGCGCAGAACCTCCAAACCAATAATGCCCGGCTGATCTCGCTCCAGGCTTATGATACAGGGGGCGGCAACATCCGGTTTGCCGTGGCGATGATCGCGAACACCGGCGCGGATGCCAAATCGTGGTGGTACTACTTCGGAGCGAGCACAGATGATATTACAACTCTGACCCAGCAAAACAACGCGCGCCTCACCACACTGGAGTCGTACTCATCGAATGGACAAACGTTTTACGCGTTTATCATGATTGCCGAGACGGGCGCGGACGCCAAGGGCTGGTGGTGGTATTTCAACGAATCACCCCAGGATATCGAGAGCGCGATTTCGGCCAATAACGCCCGGGTGCTGGACCTTACTTACGCCGGCAATGGAAACTTCAACGCAGTGATGGAGTCCTGCGCCAATGGTTGTCCCGGATGGTGGTGGTGGTACGGATACGACATCTATGGAATTCTCGACAAAGCCCAGGACTATGGCGCTCGAGTGGTGACGGCGGACGACTATGACTGCGGCGGTCCGAGTCCATGTTTCGCCGCTACCATGATTGCCAATTCACCGGCCGACATAACGGCATGCGATCCGCTAGGGTGCATTTCGGAAGCGACGCTGGCGTCAAACATTTGCAACACGCTGGCCAACAACGTGGTAGGCTACGCCTGCTTGGTGGGTGGAATCGCGCCGATCTTCGGCGGGCACGCTCGCACCGCTGCAAACTCGCCTAGTCTGCCAATGGCGCCGGATCTGGTCACGAACATCGCCAGCGTCAGCAAAACCATGACCGCCACCGGCATCCTGCAATTGCTGGCAGCGAACGGGATCGACATATACACCAACATTTCGTCCTATATTTATCCAGACTGGGCACGGGGGCCAAATATTGGGCAGCTCACTTTCGAAAACCTTTTGACGCATACCTCCGGCTTCGGCCAGCTTCCTAACAATGCCTGTGGGAATGACATCACCTATTCCGCGCTGGAGGCCATCGTCGCTGGCGGCGTCTCCGCGAGCAATATCGGCCAGCCGCAGTATGGTAACTGCAATTTCGCTCTTCTGCGCGAGTTGACGCCGGCTTTATTGGGTGTGTCTCTGACTAGTTACCCCGATGGTCCAGCGCGAGCTCAACAAAGCTCCAGTCTGTACATCAATTACATGAATACGAATGTGTTTCAACCGGTGAGCGTTCCCCCAAGCCAGTGTGCTCCTCCGGCCGGAACTAACGACGTACTCTCCTATCCATTTCCTGCCGGAAACGCTTCGGGCACCGATTGGGGCGACTGGTCATTACAATGCGGCAGCGGAGGCTGGGTGCTAAGCGCCGACCAGATTTTCCGAGTGGTGAATGAGCTCGCTACGGGAAATGTACTGCTCACCAATACAGAGAAGCAACAAATGTTCACCGACTGCCTCGGCTGGGACTGCTCAGTGAGGAGTGACTGTCCTGTGCCATATGTCTGTAAGAACGGGGACCTGAATAACGGGAATGGAACCGCGATCTGGACCTACGCGGGCGTACTGAAGTGTAACGTTCCGGTAGTTGTAGTGGTGAACTCACCGTTACCGGCCCCTTACCAGGGCGGGGAGGATATCATTGGACTGGTGAAGGATTCTTTGGCGGCAGCCGCCGTCCCGGGAACCCCAATGGCTTGCCCCGTCACCGACGGGCAAGGACCAATAACCAACCCAGGTGGCGTGGTGAACGCCGCGAGCTACGCACCGGGAGGCGTAGCCCCAGGAAGCATAGCCGCGGCATTCGGGACTTTCCTTCTGCTCTCCGGCGCCACCGCCAGCGGCTTGCCGCTACCAGTCAATCTATCCGGCTTCGGCATGCAATTCGGCGGCAGCCTCGTCGCACCGCTCTACTACGTCTCGGAGGGACAAGTGAACCTCCAGATACCGTGGGAACTGGCTGGACAATCGCAGGTTTCGCTTGCGGCGACGGTAAACACCCAGACGGGTCCGCAGCAGAACGTCACAGTAGTACCTTTTGCGCCAGGCATTTTCACTACGAATTCGCAGGGGATTGGCCAAGGGGCGATTTTGGACCCGTCGTATCATCTGGTGGATGCCTCGAATCCGGCGAGTGCGGGATCCTTCATTCTGATCTTCTGCACGGGTCTGGGAGCGGTTACCAATCAGCCACCGACCGGATCACCCGGTCCTACGAATCCGCTGGCACGTACGATAACGACGCCAACCGTGACGATCGGCGGAGCGCCGGCTAATGTGCAGTTCTCAGGCCTCGCGCCGGGGTTTGTGGGGCTGTATCAAATCAACGCAGAGGTACCTGCCGGGACAGCGACAGGATCTAGCGTGCCCGTGGTTGTGTCGATTGGGGGCATAGATTCAAATACCGTGACGATCGCAGTTCAGTGAGATCCAAGGATGCTTACGGCGGCCTGCGTGTAGTGTCAATAGCGGAGTGAAAGTTTCCCACCGCGGCGGAACAAAAGGGTACCACCAGGGCGTGCGGCGCGGTCTTGTTCTTTCTGAGAGGGAGAAACAATTGCATAAGGTCGGTACTCAATCTTGTAGAATAGCCGATCTGGTTTTTCCCGCCGTGTCCGATCGGCCCTCTCGAAAACAGCGAGGTCGGCGGCGAGGTTTGCCTTTCAGAGCAGGTGGCCGAGGCCACCCAACTTTCGTGACGGCCTTGAAAACAAGCGGGCAGCATCGCCGTCAGAATGGGCAGACGAGTTCATCCCCGTCTGGACGGCTTGGATCGGCCGCCTCGCTCCATTGGTGAAGGACGAGGCATTCCAGGAGAACGAATAGGCCTCGTCGAGCAGACGTTGATTTCGCTCCTAACACTTGAAGAAGGCACCCCTTCATTGCGGTGCTCAAGCGCCGGTATCGGCGCGCCTGCTACCGCCCTTCTGTCCGAGGGATGTCCCCGCGGAGGATAGGAGAGGCGAGAGCAACCGGATCTCGGCGATCATCGGAGTGGCAACGGGGGCCCGATCCTCAGAACGGCGGAACATCAGGTGCATTCCCCGACCGATAAAGCCCAGTTCGATACTTCCGCAATCGTTTGCTGAGCCTTTGAGTTGGGCGATAACGAGCGTTGGGCATAGCAGTGGGTGACCAGAAATCCGGACCTGCTCGCCTCCCAGATATTCAATCCGATAGTGGCGGCTTTCCATCTCTAGATCGAGCACTGACCCTTCTTCGAGTTTAGCTAAATAGAGGCCCTCGCAGGCTCCCCGCTTTCTGGCGTGTTTGTCATACGAATTCCCTTCCCCAGGTCCGTACCCACAGCCCACGCAGTGCGAGGCGGCCAGCCGTGGCCGGTTTGACTTCATTACTCAACTCCGAGGCCGCCCTGCGGTGTTATGTGATGCAGATAGCCTTCCATTCTCTGTCTTCCTAAAAGCATCGGCTCTGGTGCAAACGCGGCCGCATTCGGCGATGATGGACGGATGCCACGATTCGTGCCGGTCGAAGAACTGTTCAAGGGTCGGCACTTCGATCGGGAGATCGTGGTTCTGTGCGTCCGCTCGTATTTGAGCTTTAAGCTCAGTTATCGAGACTTGGTCGCTATGATGGGCGAACGGGGCGTAGGCATAGCGCACACGACCATTCTGAGGTGGGGGCAACATTACACGCCGGAATTCGAGAAGCGCTGGAGACGGTTCGCTCGCACGTCGGCGGATCTTGGCGGATGGACGAGACCTATATAAAGGTACGCGGCGAATGGATGTGCCTGTATGGGGGTGTAAAGATGCCTCTGGACGTCAGGAGATGTGGAGATTCCAATGGCATACGGATCGGGTACGCTTTTTCAGCAAGGGAAGAAAGGCATTTGGTACTACCAAGCTTATGTCGATGGCTGTCAGTTCGGACCCATTTCCTCTGGATCGATACGCCGCGAAGATGCACAACGCGAACTGGATAAATTTCTGGGACAGCGCGCACGTGGCGCGGTCTCAGCAAAATCCGATTCTATTATAATCAACGAGTTACATCACTATATGCGCCCAGAAAACCCACGCCGCTTGATTCGTAATCAGCGGTCGCCGGTTCGGATCCCGGCGGGTGGCTCCATGATTCTAAAAAGCCTGGTGCCTTTTCTATATGCCTGTCCGTACCTTTTGGCAGCCGAGATTGACAACAACCCGGCGAGGAGGTCCTACCTTGAAACCGGAGAGTTGGAACCCTAGCCCGTTCGCGCATCTCTCTCCGAACTCGCGCCAAGATCTCCTCGACGTCGGGCCTACGAGTCACCACAAGGACTGCTAGGGAGGTCCAGCAGGAAACTGAAACTCCTTAGGGAATGGACCTGGGGTGCCACGTTGCAGGTAAGTCGCATTTCTTCGAGCTCGGGAGGTAATTCAAGAGGACATTAGCAAAGGCTTCGGCTCCCCATGCACGGCGGGTGGAAGCACATTCGCCCTTACCTAGAATCTGGGATCCGACAGAGAATATGCTGACCAAGAAGCTGAAAAGACGTACGATCCATTCTGGGACTTCCTCCGACCACTCGTCGTCGAGAAGCGGCGGGTCCAGATGATTTTCGAGTCCAACGTATTCGATCCCATGTGGCTGTTCGATGCGACTAAGGGGGGAGGCTCTCTTTACTTTTCACGCTTCGGAGCGCCCATTATCAATTAGCTCGCCCAGTGAGAACGGAGGTCCACATCGCCCACCGCCCTGCGACGGTCATGGAAGCAACGGCAATGCATGCGTGAGGCGGGGGCCCAACACGGATTGCACTGAAGTCGCGCCGGTCGGTGGTCAGAACGCGGTAAACCTGACGGCGTTCAGCAATGGCGGCCACCGCCCCATCGACGAGTCCCAGATTGAGTTCCCCGAATCTGGCGTCAAGCTCAAGCGCGCGGGCGATATCGGACGTGAGAGGCAGCTCGTATTCATAGCGGGTTGCCGGATCGAAGATTCCGGCAATCAATTTGCGCATCACTCGCCGGTCACCTCGAAGGAAGTAGTCCACCTCCGCGAGAACGAGGCCGGGGACGATGATTGCAGATGCGGAGGTCAGGATCTTCTCGATTCCGGGAAGCTGGCCTTGCCTTCTGCCGTCCTCGCAAGTGCGCGCAAGAGCCCGCCAGTATCGGCAATGACCGGCGGGATCAAACTTCGAGGTCCCGAAAGAGCTCGGACTCATCGCCGAGTTTCGAGTTCGTGGATTCGAACAGAAGGGTCGAGGGCGGACGCCGTCCCGAATAGTAGCGCGAGGCAATCATGGTTTCAAGACCTACGGCACACGTGACACAACTGAAGCCCTTAACTTGATAGATCACTGTCCTGATCGCGGGCTTCCATAGCTCCAATACTTGCCAAACCGCCGGCGCCGGCAATAGTAATCCGTTGCATAAAGTGCCTGCGAAACATTTTCGCTCCCGAAAGCCCGCATTACTTATGCAGCAGCGCCAGGATCTTTTCTTGGTTCTTCAGAATCAGATCCTGGTTCTTTACTATATGATCGAGCGTCTGTTGATTCTTCTTGATCACCTCCTGGTTTTGTTGAATGGAACCTTGGTTGCCGATGATCGCCTTCTGATTCTCCAGAATCAGTTTCTGATTGTTGAGAACTTCTTGGTCAGCCATACCGTTTTGTATCCTTTCTTCAGCACCGATTGTTTCACTTCGCTACGAGTGGGGTTATAAGTAACAATCAGGAACGGATGAGTGACTATATCAGTGTCAGTTGCCCTGGGTCAATAGCAGATACATACTAGAGGTCAAGCTTCATCCAATGAGTCTAGTATGTTCATATTAGCGGCACCGGCAGGCCTCAAAAGCGATGCTCGTGAATCGATCCCCAGACAGTTACCGAGCCGATTTGAAGTGGATCGGCGCCGTCGGACTGCGCTGCTCACAAACTTCCAATCCCTCCGGTATGAGCTAGCGTTACGGTGCTGCGCCATGGGCGTCAATAATGGAGATCCATCAGGCACACCCGACTTTCGGATGCGCGCGACCGCTTCCCGATCGCTAACCAGCATCTAGCTAGCGAATAGCTATCAGTGTCACTTAAGGACGGACAGGAACCTGCACAACCGGTAGCAGGTCCAGGCGCTTACCCGCAAGACTCCGAGAAGTTCGCCCAAAGTGGCAGTAGACAGTACGCCGCGCGGCCGTAACCGCGAGTACAGGCCGTTTATGGTCCAGGCGGTGGTGGTATAAACTGTCGCCGTCCGCCCTACACCCAGCCGGTCTCTTACCGGCCAGTCGTATACAAGCCGTTCGATGCCGCCATTAAAGAATCCTCCCATCTTGCAGAACTCGCCTGTTATAGGAAGCTCTGGCCCTGGACGGCAGCTCGGATCTTCCTCTCGGCTCCGCGATCAGAGCCGACGCTTCCTCGGCATGCCTCAGGGCCGCGGTTACGCCATTGGAGGTGATGGGATCGACCATCGAGGCTGCCTCGCCCACAATCATCCAGTTCGGGCTTGCCGGCGCCCTTCTGCAAAGGGGACGCGAGACGCGGGAAGCGCTCAAGTTGGAGCCTGAGAATATCCTCGACTGTAAGCCCCTGGTCCCGCCGCTTCTTCATCGTTTCGCCGGTAGTGACATATCCTACGCTCAGCGTATCTGGACCGATAGGAATTTCCCAGATCCAATCCATGTACGCCCCCCGTGCGGCGTCCATATAGATAGTTGTCCCTTCGTGCGCCAGCGCGGCTGTGAAGTAGGCCCATACTCAATTGCAGGAAGCCTGAATTCCCGAGCGAACAAACTGGTGAACGACCCCGAGGCGTCGATGAACCACGGCGAGGCAAATCGCCCGCCCGATGCCGCGTGAATCGAAGCAATCCTCATCCCCGTTTTTTCCACGCTAATGGCTTTATCGTGGACTACGGTGACACCTTGGCGCAGAACCAGATCTTGCAGTTCCCGGTCCAAGCGCATCCGATCGACATGGATGGTACGCAACTCGACGTTGAACGGCGGACGGGCCAACCACGGACCTGGTCGATAGTCTTCCGAGCGCCCCCCGCTCAACTGCAGAGTGACGCCCCGTTCATAGGTCGCAAATCCGCGGCGGATCAGATCGTCCATAGGCAGGCCCAAGGCGCCCAACAAGCCAGGGGAGGCCCAGTCGAGCGACTCGCCGACCGGTTGGCGAACTTGGGTTTCAGGCTCGATGCATACGACACGCAAGCCCGCCTTGGCCAGATGCAGTGAGGCGGCCATGCCAGCCAGACCGCCGCCGATGACGGTTACATCGCAAGTGTGGACAGTGCCTGCGTGCATACCTACATTGTCCGACAGAGGCCAGCCCGTTTCGAAGGCGCCATCACGGCGGCGACCGGCCGTCGTTACGGCTTGCATCCGGCGTGTCTTGATTCCACAACGCTCTCGCAAATCGCTCCGGTGTGACGTAGCGGGTATGAAACTGCTGCCAATCGGAAGGATGCAGTCGATAGGCTCTATCCTGCTCGAGGGACGTTAGCGGCGCCGTATAGCGCTTCATCGCGTGATAGGGCAGAGGCAGCACCGTCCTGGAGAATTGAAAGTTATAATCGCCTTCTTTCATCCATCCGTCGCCAATGAAAACATAGTCGCGCGTCCAACCGGCAGCCGGCGGAGGAACGGCGGGGAACCGCATCCGCAACTCATCGCCCGAGTTGACAATTACGATTCGGTCGTCAATCTTCTCCAGTAACTCGCGTACGTCTCCATACCGCGTGTAGTAACCCTCCAGGTTCCGCCATTGCTGACCGGTCGCCGCAAGGATGTCATATTGCGCCAACTCCGGCGATGAAGGGTTGGCCTGCGTGACTAACGAGAAGCCACGGTAGCGAAGTTCGGCGTCGGACAAACTCAAGCGGTGTGTCCTCACTTGCTCATTCGGGAGTCCCTTGGCCCATGTCAGCCTGTCCCAATAAACCTCCATGCTCGTACGCAAACGAAGCTTGCGTGGCGCGCCTTCCCGGAACAGCCCGGTCAAATCGAGCACCACGGTCTTCAGGCGGCCCGCCGGAATGCCGAGGTGATTCCGTGCCGTCACCCAACGCCCGGCCCGATCGGGAACTTCGATGCTTAAATCTTCCGGCACGGGGCTGTTTCCCTGGCTTCGCGCCAGAGTGATGGTGTCGTCCCATGGATGCAGAAAGCCGTCGCCAATCAGGTACAGAGGTCCTGTGCGTGGCGCACTCTCCGGCAACTCAAGCTCCACCCAGTGATCGCGAGTCAAGCCTTGATACTGCCCGGCGCCAAAGGTATCCAGGTAATTGCTATCCAGTTTCTGAATCGCACCGCTCACGTCGCGCCCTGTATCGTCTTTCGCGCTGGCGAAATTTCCAGGCTCGGCCGTCACGTACAACTTCAGGGGCGCGGGCGGATCGGCCACACGCTCATCCACGTAGACGTGCGAGTCTTGCGGATGATCGACAACCAGCAACGAATAATAATCGATATAGTACGTCTCCCAGTATTCGTCCGTTAGCCGCAAGTCGTAGTAGCCATCCCGCGGCGCAAGCTGGTCCCCATCGATTTTGAACCATTGCTCGGTTTGCTGAATCGGCTCGAGTGACGTAGCGCTGATGTGCGCTCCAAGCGGCGCCGACATCGGAACGACGTCCTTTAAGAACCGCATGCCGTGTCCATCCCAGGTAAAAAGAAATGGACAGGAGCCCTTCAGGCGTTGCTGCGCCAGCACGGACTGGTCCGCTTTCAGGTTGAATTCCGCTTGGATTAAGCCATTCGGCCACACGATGCGAGCGAACTCTACGCCCGTGTGATCGGCCAGTCCGAAGTGCAGAACCGGCGAGCTGATGATTTGTTTCTGAGTAAGCAGATCGGACCGAATCTCTATCTCGCCGCCTATGCCAAACGGATTGATGCGTTGATCTCCCGTGGCGGTGGCTGCCCTGGTGCGAATCACCTGCCAGTTATAATTCTTTGCGCCGCCATTGGTGAATTGAACGGCTGTTTGGCTGCTCGTCAGCCCGATGCCATCCAGGCGGCCATTCCGATTCAGATCTGCCAGGGCCCGGCAGTCGGAAGGCAGTCTGGCGCCAAGCGGCACGAAGCCCCTTCCATCTCCCAGGAAAATCTGATCGCCGGCGATGATGTCCAGGCTGCCGTTGTTATCTAAATCCGCCAATAGAAGATTCGCCGGTCCGGGACCATTGGTAGGTTTGGCGCTGGCGATCTTGGCGAAATCCCACGCCGTACCGTAGTCCCGGCCGGACAGGCGGACAATGCTGAAGTCGCTTCGCAGCAGAACGAAATCGATCAGTCCGTCTCCATTCACATCCCCCGCGGCGACTGCCAGATTGTGGCCGGCCAGTTCAGGCGGGACGTTGCGCGGCCGGTAGACGCCCTGCCGCTCGTTTCGGAAGACTTGCAAGTTCCCGCTGCCGTCGATGAGGGCCACATCGGGCACGCCACCGCCATCGATGTCGCCGTACGTGAAGCCGGTCATCCCATCGACGCCCTTGAACGGTTGGACCGGCGCGAACGTGCCGTCGCCATTGTTTCGCAGAACTACCGGCTCGCCGTGCGGCACGCCCAAAACGACGTCCAGGTCTCCATCAAGGTCGAAGTCGAAGGCCCATGCTCCCGTGTATGAGCCATTCAGGATTTCCACGGGCAGTTTGGTTTTGGCTGTCACATCGACGAAGCGTTGCGGCGTTTCTTGCCGGTAAATTCTGACTCCGCCCGGCGTGGCGAATACCAGGTCGGTCTTGAAATCGTAGTTCAAATCGGCGCCTAGAATCGCATTCCTGCCAAGGCTCGTCCCTGGGATTTGGTCTCGCGCGACAGGCAGGGGCAACGTCGCCCCGTCTTCTACGTGAACCGTGGTAGCGTCTGCCCACACAATTCGCGAATCGCCTTCTCCATCGAGAACCAGCGATCCAATCCAGGCGATATTCCGTGCAGCCACGCCTTTCAACGGCTGCTCATCGAAGTGAAGCTGCATGTCCGGCGGGGCCGGCTCCGAGGACGGAGAAGGCAGCTTCAGGAATTTCAGAAACGGCTCTCCAACAGTAGTGGCGGGAGCTTTCACTTCATCCAAGCTCTGGCGATAGCTTGGCACCCTAACGAGCGTGTTGCGAAGAAACTGAACCTGAATGGCGGCAGTGCGGAAATCCGGCGCCGCGGCAGCTTGTTGCAGCCGCGCAAACTGCTGCTTCGCAGGTTCGGGCCAAATCGCGGAATTCCGCCCCAGGCTGCCCACCGCCTCTCTCAATCGTGCCAGGTCGTTCCGCTTCGCGGACAGATGGGCAATGTCGAGCAGGACCGCTTCATTGTCAGGTCGAATTCTCAGAATCCGCTCGAGCAGCTTCTGTGCGTCCGCATCACTCGTGGCCGTTTGTTGGCGCTCCGTCTCCGTTGCCCACGAATACAGCGCTCTTAGATTTGAACTGTCCAGCGAAACCGCCTTCTCGTAGTGCGTCAGCGTTTCTGGAAGCTTGCCGCGTTTGGCCTCGACCAGTCCCAGAAAACCCTCGATCCTGCTATTGTCCGGAGCCAGACCTCGCGCTCTCTCGAAGCTTTGGTACGCCGCATCGAATTCCTGCTCGCGGGCCTGCAGCAGGCCCAAATCGACCCAGCTCGCAGGCTCTCCCGGTGCGATCTCCGTGGCACGCGTCAGACCCTTTCGTGCGTTCACATCTTCACCCGACTGAAGCGCCGCTACGCCAAGGTAGAAGGAGGAACAAAGGTCGCGATACTCTGTCGATCCAACCGTGGGAAGAGACGAACGCCGGTTACAACCGGAACAAAGAAGTGAAATCGCAAACAAAACCGCTATGACGAATTTCAGATTCATCCGTGGCTAGATGCGGGCATTATACCTCACCGTCTCCGATATCACGTCAGATTATGGCAAGTGTACCAGGCCTTTCTTGAAGGCCCACAGAATCAGGTCAGTCGTACGGTGGATGTCCAGTTCCGCCATCAGATTGGCGCGGTGCACGGCGACCGTATTCTCACTCAACTGGAGCAAAGCAGCGATGGTCTTATTCGTTTTGCCTTGGGCGGCCAATTCCAGGATCTGCTTCTCGCGCGGTGTGAGACGGTCATACTGGGGATCGGGCGGGCGAGTGGCGGCCAGCACTCCGGGGCCGATCACCTGCTGCCCTGCCGCGAGGGCTTTTACGGCGCCGGCCAGGTCCACGTCCAGGGCTTCCTTCAACAGATAGCCGCGCGCGCCGGCGTCCAAGGCGTTGCGCACGTAATTCTCCTCGGAATACATGCTCAAGATCAGCACCGCGATGTCCGGCTGGTCCTTCACGATTTCGCGCGTGGCCTGCAGGCCATCCAGACCCGGCATGGCCATGTCCATCACGATCACGCGCGGGTGCAGTCGTCGCGCCAGCCGTATGGCCTCCTGGCCGTTGGCCGCTTCGTCCACCACGCGGATCTCCGGATCGTCCTCCAGGATGCGCCTGAAGCCCTTGCGCACCAAGCCGTGATCGTCCACCAGCAGAACGGAAATTTGGCTCATCGGGAGATTGATTCAAAGCTAACCGGGACAGGCCGCGGAGCACAATAATGGAAACCAATTAGCCGGCGTCCGTCCTGGCGCCCGGTAGATCGTAATATGATTCCATTATTGATTCGCCGCACTTCGCATGTCATAATGCTAACGTTCTTTCGGTGCGTGCTCCGGAGTGGGTTGCGCATTCTCGGAGGTAGAAAAGTCAAATGGCTGCATCCAGTTCCAGTATGGATTTCACATCGGCGGCGCACCCCAGTTTTTACGAAAAGCTGAACACGCAGTGGCACGAGCGTGCGCTGCAGATCTTCATGGCTGTCGTGCTGGCGCACTGGGCGGAACACCTGGCGCAGGCGGCGCAAATATATCTGATGGGATGGCCGCGGCCCCAAGCGAACGGAGTGTTGGGCTTGTGGTATCCCTGGCTCATCAAATCGGAAGTGCTGCACTATGCATACGCGCTGGTCATGCTGGTGGGAATCTGGGTGCTTCGCAAAGGCTTCGCGGGAACGGCCCGCACGTGGTGGACGGTTGCCCTGGTGATCCAGTTCTGGCATCATATCGAGCACCTGCTGCTGATCACGCAGGCCACCATGCACCATAATTTCTGGGGATCGCCGGTGCCGGTGAGCGTCTTGCAGTTGGTGTTTCCGCGCGTCGAGTTGCACCTCTTCTACAACACGGTCGTGTTCATTCCCATGGTGATCGGGATGTACTACCATATGTTTCCGCCCGCCGGAGAACGGACGGCGGAGTGCACCTGCGCATGGCGGCCGCGTACGGCGGAGGCCAACGCGTACTAACCGGAGGGACGCCCGCCGCGCGCCACCTAGCATAATGCTGGGCATAATGCTCGCTGCCCTGGGCTGCGTGGCGGTGTGGCAGATGATAGGTTGCCGGAAACCAGCCGCGGCTTCTCCGGCCATCGCCATCGTGCATGAAATTGCGCCGTGGCCGGCGCGGGTCGGCGCTGCTACAGTTACCCTCCGGTTGTCGGACGCGGGCGGCCAAGCCGTCAGCGGAGCACGCATCGCGCTGGAGGCGGACATGTCGCATGCCGGTATGCGCCCCGAGTTCGGCGAGGCACGGGAAATCGGCGCCGGACGCTACCAGGGCCGGTTGGCGTTCACGATGGCGGGCGATTGGGTGATCCTCATGCGTATCACCCTGCCGGGCGGCCAGAAACTGGAACCCCAAATGCCAGTAAAGGGCGTCCGCGCGAATTAAGCAATTGCCGACTGCACCCAGTTCGTCCTCCGCCCCGGCTGAATCGCCCGCATTCGACCTGCTCAAGGTCCCCGTCATCGGCCCCTTTTTCGGCTGGCGGCACGCCCGCACGTTCTTGCAGATTCCGCTGCTGATCGTGGGGATTGCCATGATCGCTCACGGATTGTTCGGTCCCACGCTGGCGCCCAAGAATCTGGCGACAACCGTGAGTTGGGTTCACTTTCGCGGTGCGCTGGTGTTGGTACTGCTGTGTGCCGGCAACCTGTTCTGCATGGCTTGTCCATTCATGCTGGTCCGCCAGTTGGCGCGGCGTTTGTTTCGTCCGCGCCGCACGTGGCCCCGCAAACTGCGTAACAAGTGGCTTTCCGCCGGCCTCTTCGCGCTGATCCTATTTGTATACGAACTGTTCGATCTCTGGTCTTCCCCGTGGTGGACCGCCTGGTTGATCGTGGCTTACTTTGCAAGCATCCTGGCGATCGACGGCATCTTCAAACACGCCGTGTTTTGCAAGTTCGTTTGTCCCATCGGGCAATTCAACTTTGTGGCATCCACGCTCTCGCCGCTCGAAGTGAAGGTCCGCGACCAGGACGTGTGCGTCCCCTGCAAAACGAAAGACTGCATCCGCGGCCGGCGCGATCCGTCGGGGCTGGTGGTGATCCAGCGCGGTTGTGAATTGGCCCTGTTTCAGCCCAGCAAGGCCGGAAACATGGATTGCACATTCTGTCTCGAATGCATTCAAGCCTGCCCGCACGATAACGTAGGCATCCTGAGCCGTCCGCCCGCCAGCGAGCTGATGACCGATCCCAGGCGCTCCGGAATCGGGTTTTTCTCGCGCCGCAAAGACATCGCTGCGCTGGCCCTGGTGTTTACTTTTGGCGCGCTGTTGAATGCGTTCGGCATGGTCAGTCCGGTCTATGCATTGGAGAGTTGGCTGGGGCGTGTGTTACACGTGAGTCATGAAGCTCCCGTGCTGGGCCTGATCTTCGTGTTCTCGCTCATCGTGGAACCCGTGCTCATGCTGGGACTGGCGGCGTGGCTCACGCGGGTTTGGGCGGGCAGCCGGCGGGCCACGCTGCCGTTGATCGTGCGCTACGCTTATGGGCTGGTTCCGCTGGGTTTCGGCATGTGGCTGGCGCATTACAGTTTTCATTTCCTGACGGGGATCTTGACATTGATCCCGGTCACCCAGAACGCCGTGGCCAGTCTGGGCCGGCCTTTTCTGGGTGAGCCGCTCTGGACCTTGACCGGCGTGCCCACGCGTTTCGTACAGCCGCTGGAGATGGGATTCCTGGTGCTGGGCCTGGCGGGATCGTTGCTGGTGACACATCGGCTCGCGCAGGATGAAGCGGCCCCTCACCCGGTGCGCGCCTTCATACCCTGGGCTGCTATCTGTCTGCTGCTGTGGGTCGCGGCGGTGTGGCTGATTCTTCAGCCCATGGAGATGCGCGCCACATTCATGGGATAGCTCGATTGACGCACACGCAACCCAATCGCGCCGCCAGACTCTGGCTGCTCCTGGCAGTGACCTTTCCGGCCGCCGCGCACAACGGACCGCCCTTTCCGATCATCGTGGACCGGCGCGTGGGTCCTTGCGTCATATCGCTCTGGACCCATCCAGATGTCGGCATCGGAACGTTTTGGGTCATGGTGGACCCTCCGCCCGGCGGCGCCGTGCCGAAGGATCTGAAGGTCCAAATAGGCGTGCAGCCGGTAAGCGGCCGGCTCGCGGAAAAACGTTACGCGGCCCGGCTCGATAAGATGCGCGGACAGGTCCAATACTACGTCGAGGCGACGTTCGACGCCCAGGAGCTTTGGCGTGTGCGCGTGATGCTCGACAGTTCCGCGGGACACGGAGAGTCCACCGCGACGGTGGAAGTCACGCCTCCCGGACTCGGCCGTTGGGACCTTCTGTGGTACGCCTCGCCCTTCGCCGCCGTGGGATTTCTGTGGTTTCGCGCGTTAATGCGGAAGAGAAAGCGGAGCGCTCATCCCACCCCGGATCTCACCCCATAGTAGGTTTATAGTATTGTGGAAAACCGCCCGTTGTGGGTATGCTCACCTAAGCAGGCGGGGGTGTGTCCATTGTGACGGCCGAGGCTTTTCTCATGGCGCTGAGATACTGACATGCAAAGCAACTCTCTTCGCCAGTTCTTCCTGATCGCCTTTCTCGCGGCGCAACTGGCGTTCCCGCTGGTCTACAAACGCATGGAAGCGCGCGGTAGGGTTTCGATGGCCGTCGATCCATCCACCGCGCTGGCCCGCTATGGCTTTCGCTTCCAGGAATCCGCCAAGGCTGCCGGCATCGATTTCATGCACACCTCCGCGACCTTTGATCCCAAGCTGCGGCACATCATGCCGCAGGTTGCATCCATGGGGGCGGCAGTTTCGATTGTGGATTTCGATCGCGACGGCCTGCTTGATATCTACGTCACCAACAGCGGTGAAGGCAGCCGCAATGCGCTCTATCGGAACTTAGGTAACGGCACCTTCCGCGACGTAGCCGCGGAGGTAGGGTTGGCCGACGTCAACTTGCCCGGAACGGGTGTCTCCACGGGCGCGGTTTGGGGCGATTACGACAACGATGGCTACGAAGATGTACTCATCTATAAATGGGGCAAACCGGAGCTTTTCCATAACGACGGCGGCAAGCATTTCACCCGGGTGACGGAACAGGCCGGGCTGCCGAACTGGGTCAACGCCAACACGGCGATATGGTTCGATTACGATCGCGATGGCAAGCTCGACCTGTTTCTGGGCGGCTACTATCCGGAAGACGTGGACCTATGGCATCTGAAGAATACCAAAATGATGCCGGACAGCTTCGAATACGCCCGGAACGGCGGGCGGAAGTACTTGTTCCACAATCTCGGCGGCGGGCGTTTTGAGGAGGTTTCCGAGCGGTTGGGCATCAATTCGCGCCGGTGGTCGCTGGCGGCGGTGGCGGCCGATTTGCGCGGTACGGGGTACCCCGATCTGTTCGTCGCCAACGATTACGGCGTCTCCGAGGTCTACTTCAACGAAGGCGGCAAGCGGTTTCGCGAAGCCGGCAAAGAAACGGGTATCGGCGCAGCGCCCAAGAGCGGCATGAACGCGGCGGTTGGCGATGTGCTCAATCAGGGCCGCTTCGGCATCTATGTCTCGAACATCTCGGAGGAAGGCGTGCTGGTGCAGGGCAACAACCTGTGGATGCCGCGGACAGGCACATCCGGCGCCAACATCCGCTACGACAACATGGCCACTGCCATGGGTGTCGACTTGGGCGGCTGGAGCTTCGGCGCGCAGTTCGGCGATTTGAACAACGATGGCTTTCTGGATCTCTACGAGGTGAACGGGAACGTGTCACTCGACCGGAATCGCAGCTATTGGTACGACTACTCCAAGGTTGCCGGCGGCAATCAGGCCATTATTTCGGACGCGGCAAACTGGCCTCCGCTGGATGGCCGCAGCCTGTCGGGCTATCAGCAGAAGCGCGTATGGATCAACGATGGAGCGGGCCAGTTCAAAGAGGTGGCCCAGCTTGTCGGCGTGACCGACGTTTACGATGGCCGCTCGATCGCATTGGCCGATTTTGGAAACCGGGGCGTCCTGGATGCGGTCGTGGCGAACGAAAGAGGGCCGCTGTTGCTATACCGGAATACGGTGTCGCCGGACAACCGTTGGATCGAGTTCGATCTGGAGGGCCGTGAGAGCAATCGTAGCGCCATCGGCGCGCAGCTGAAGGTAACCTGGAACGGTCAGCAACAGGTGCAGGAAGTCTCCGGCGGCAGCGGCTTTTGCGCGCAGAACCAGCGGCGGCTGCACTTCGGATTGGGTAAGACCACCGGTATCGATCGGGTAGAGATTCGCTGGCCGTCGGGCAGGACCCAGACCGTCACCGCGCCGGAGCTGAACCGTATCCATAAGTTGGCGGAGCCGTCATGAGCGCCGGACTCGCCACCGCCGCCACCCCCAGGCCCAGGTCCGCGCTCGGGCGCTTCTTCAGCGCCGAAAATCGCTATCTCTCGCCGCTGTTCATCACCCTGATCCTGCTGGTGGGCAATCTGTCGTTCGGCGTGCTGGAGAGCTTTTCGCGCACATTGCTGGCGATTGGCACGGCGATTGTACTGGAGCTGGCCTTGGGACGCTGGGTTTGGGGCAGGTTTCCGAATCTCGCCAGCGCTTACATTACCGGGATCAGCGTGGGCATTCTGCTGCGGTCGCCGGAGTACTGGCCCTATGCCCTCTGCAGCGCCATCGCCATCACTTCCAAATACGCGATTCGCGTGCGCGGCCGCCATATCTGGAACCCGTCCAATTTCGCCATTTGCGCCATGCTGCTGCTTGCGCCGGAGTTTGTGGCGGCGCTGAGCATTCAATGGGGCAACACGGTCTGGCCCATGGTCGTGATTTGGGTGCTCGGAGCGTTTATCGTTTACCGCGTACAGCGTTTCCATATAACCGCGACATACGTGGGCTCGTTTATCGTGCTGGCGCTGCTGCGAACGCTGATCACCGGGCACCCGTTCTTGTCGGAAGTCGCGCCCATCACCGGCGCGATGTACCAGCTCTTCATCTTTTTCATGATTACCGACCCCAAAACGACTGTGACGCCGAAGTGGGCGCAGTGCCTGGTGGCCGGCCTGGTGGCGGTAGCGGAACTGATTTTGCGCCTGGCACACGTCGTAAACGCTCCGTTCTTCGCCCTGACAATTGTCGGGCCGGCGGCCATGCTCGTGGAAATCTGGCGGAGCTCAGTGACGGCCCGGATCCGTTCAGCTCCCTAGATACTTCGCGTACAGACTCCGCGCGATCCCGATATCGGTGGTGCCTTTGATAATGGCTCGGCCGTCCGGAAATATGGTCATCTCGTAGGGATGCGGGAAGAAGCGCAGCGCAAATTCATTGGCGCGCACTTCGCCTAGCGGCGACAGCGCAGCACGGAGCCGCCCAAGGTCCAGGGGCCGCGCGCGCTCGTGGATCTGCACGGCGTTGCGCCCGCACAAACCGGCCGGCGCGCTTCGCTCACCTTTCAAGTAAACGAAATCGCGGGCGCCACATGCCGGACAGTCGGGGTCGGGCGGGGGTTGCTCGATCTGCCGGATGCCACCGTCCCAAACGTCCACGGTGGTGATGCGCGCCCGCACGCACTCGGCGCGGCCGGCCAGAATCTTTAAGGCATCCGCGGTCTGCAAAGCCGCGATCGCCGCCGTAATCGAGTTCAGCACGCCGGCTGTTTCGCAGGTCGGCTGGGCGCCCGAGGGCGGATTGGGATACACGCAGCGGAAGCAGGCCGTGCGCCCCGGAAGCACCGGCATGGTAAGGCCGTAACTGCCAACTGCCGCGCCGTAAATCCACGGAATCCCGCGGCTTATCGCGAAATCGTTGAGCAGGTAGCGCGTCTCGAAGTTGTCGGTGCCGTCCAGGATCACCTCCGCCTGGTCCAGCAGCTCGGCGATATTGGCGTGGGTCACATCCGCCACGATACCGCGCGCCTGAACTCCGGAATTGATGCACGCCACCCGGCGCCCGGCGGCCACCGCCTTGGGAAGCGCCTCGGCGGCATCCGACTCTTCGAAGAGCCACTGCCGCTGTAAGTTGCTCGGCTCAACGTAATCCCGATCGATGATTGTAAGCCAACGCACGCCCGCCCGCGCCAGAGCCGCAACCTGAAAGCTACCCAGCGCGCCACAACCAAGGATGGCGGCATGCGCCCGGAGCAGTCGCGCCTGGCCAGCCTCTCCCAGGCCCGCGAACAGGATCTGGCGCGAGTAGCGCTCTCTTTCCGCCGAGGTCATCCCAAGTCGATGGTAACAAAATGGCTTCGAGCCGCTTACGTTATGATGGGGAAGGTGCGTCCGCGCTTCGCCGGTTGTTTGACTACGCTCGGTCTGGCCTGCGCGTTCATCCTCCCGGCGCAGACGGCCACCTACGAAGGCCGGCGCATTGCCGGGATCCAGTTTGTCCCTCCCGATCAGCCGCTGACGGCCAAGGAGATTGAAGGGCTGCTCCCTCTCAAAAAAGGCACGTCCTTGCGCATGGCGGACGTGCACGCCGCTATCGAGCGGCTCTACGCCACGGGCGCGTACGAGGATATTCAGGTGGATGCCGAACCCGCCGGCGCCGATGTACTCCTGCGCATTCTCACCGACAATAGCTGGTTCATCGGCAACGTGGCCGTGCTGGGCCGCATTTCCGATCCGCCGAACCGCGGCCAACTGGTAAACGCCACCCGCCTGAACCTCGGCCAGCCCTACATCGAGACCGCTCTCGCTCCGGCGCAGATCGATATGAAGCGGCTGCTCGAGAGCAACGGCTTGCACGAAACCCAGATCCGGCCGGTGGTTAGCTACGACCCGCACACCCAGCAGGTAAGCGTCCGCTTCGTGGTGGATTCCGGACGCCGCGCGCGACTCACCACGCCACTAATCACTGGCGACCCGAAGATGGCGCAGCAACAGATCGTCAATGCCCTGCACTGGCGCCGCTGGCTGATCGGGGGTTGGCGGCTGGTCAACCAATCGCGGGTGAATAAGGGGCTCGTCAACCTGCGCTCCAAGTATGAACGCACCGAGCGTCTGGAGGCCACCGTAAATTTGAAGGGCATCCAGTACGATTCCGATACCAACCTAAGCCAGGCCTCCATCGACATTGAAGCCGGACCAGAGGTGCAGGTCAACGCCGTGGGCGCGAAGCTCTCGCAAGGCAAACTGCGGCGCTATGTTCCCGTGTTTGATGAGCACACTGTGGACGACTCCCTGCTGCTCGAGGGCGCCCGCAACCTGCGAGACTACTTTCAATCGGAGGGATACTTCGATGCCGAGGTCGAGTTCAAACGGCAGCGTATCGTCAACGATAAGGCCGATATCGACTATCTCATCAACCCCGGCAAGCGCCACAAGCTCGTGCTGATCCAGATTGACGGGAACAAATATTTCATTACCGGCGCTATACGGGAGCGCATGTCCGTGCTGCGCGCGTCTTTGCTGCAGTTCCGGCGCGGCCGCTATAGCGAGTCTCTGTTGCGGCGCGACGAGGATGCCATCTCCAGCCTTTATCAATCCAACGGATTTCGGGATGTGGCGGTCACTCACAAGATTGTAGACAACTACCAGGGCAAGGACAGCGACCTGGCAGTCTTCATCAACATCGCAGAAGGCCCCCAGTACTTCATTCATAGCCTGGACGTGGAAGGCATTGAGAAGTTGGATAAAGCGCAGGTGGTATCCGCGCTCAGCTCCGACGAGGGGCAGCCATTCAGCGAATACAACGTGGCGGTCGACCGGGATACCATCCTGGAGCTGTACTCGACGAAGGGCTTTCCAAATGCGACTTTCGAGTGGAGCTCCAAGCCGGCATCCGAGCCGCATCAGGTGGACCTGAAGTTCGTCATCCACGAAGGGCAGCAGCAGTTCGTGCGCGACATTTTGATCAGCGGTCTCCGGAACACTCGCGAGAGTCTGGTGGATAGCAACCTTCAGCTGAAGCCCGGCGATCCGCTCTCGCCCACAGCCATGCGCGACACGCAGCACCGCCTTTACGACCTGGGCGTTTTCGCGCGCGTGGATACCGCCATCCAGAATCCCGACGGCGATACTCAGGACAAATACGTCCTCTATGATATGGAGGAGGCGCGCAAGTATTCCATCACCACCGGATTCGGAGCGGAATTCGGCAGGGTGGGCGGCTGTTCGGAGTGTCTGGAGGCGCCCGCCGGCCAGAACGGCTTTTCGCCGGACTTTTCACTGGACGTCTCGCGCCTGGACCTCTGGGGTCTGGGCCAAACCCTCAGTTTCCGCGGCCGTGTCTCTACCCTGGAACAGCGGGCGCTGATCAACTACACCGTTCCGCGCATTCATAACGACCCGAAGCTGACGCTCTCCTTTACCATCCTCTACGACAATAGCAAGGATGTCCGCACATATACCGCGCAGCGCCAGGAAGGCTCCGTGCAGCTCTCCCAACGGCTTTCGAAGGCCACCACGTTTCTTTACCGCTATACCTACCGGCATGTCATCGTGGATCAAGCCACCCTGAAGATCTCGCCCGAGCTGATCCCGCTCTTCTCGCAACCGGACCGGGTGGGCGAGGTTTCCTGGAGCATGATTCAGGACCGCCGCGATGATCCCATCGAAACGCACAAAGGCATCTACAATACGATCGATATCTCGTTGGCCCCCCGCGAATTGGGCTCGGCGGTCGCATTTGGGCGCTTCCTGGGCCGCAATGCCACCTATCATCCCATCGGCAAGAAGCTTGTGCTCGCTCGCAATACCAGCTTCGGGATCATTCATCCACTGCACTATACCGAGGAGCCCCTGGACGCGATACCGTTGCCCGAACACTTCTACTCCGGCGGCGCCGACTCCTTGCGCGGGTTTCCCGATTTCCAGGCCGGTCCCAGGGACGGAACTACCGGGTTCCCGCTGGGAGGCACAGCGCTGCTGACGAACCAGACCGAACTGCGCTTTCCGCTGATCGGAGACGATATCGGCGGCGTTCTCTTTCACGACATGGGCAACGTTTTCAGCAGCCCGTCCGCCATCTCGTTCCGCACCGATCAACATGGGCGTTCCGATTTCGATTACATGGTGCATGCCGTGGGTTTCGGCATACGCTATCGCACGCCCGTAGGTCCGGTGCGCATTGACCTGGCTTATAGCATCAATCCGCCGAGCTTCTTCGGCTTCAAGGGAACCTTTGCCGACCTGCTGAGTGCCGGGGTGACCCCTTGCTCGCCGCCGGCCGGCCAGCCCGATCGGTGCGTATTGCAGGCCATCAGCCATTTCCAGTTTTTCTTTTCCATAGGGCAGACATTCTGATGCGGCGCGCGCTTTTGATTACCCTCTGTACAGCCGCCATCATGACGGCTCTGGCATCGCGTGCCGCGATCATAGACCGCATCGCGGTGTCGGTAGGCAATCGCGTCATCACCGTAGCCGACCTCGATCGCGAGGTCCGTATCACGGCGTTCCTGAACAACGCCAAGCCGGATTTCAGCGCCGCGAACAAGCGCAAGACCGCCGAGCGCATGGTGGATCAGACGCTGATACGCTCCGAGATCGAGGTAAGCCGCTACCTGCTGCCCACGGCGGGCGAGATCGATGCCGCGCTCAGAGAGCTGAAGAACCGTTACGCGGATGAACCCGCCTATCGCGGCGCGCTGGCTCAATACGGCATCTCCGAAGACGACCTGAAAACCATGCTGCTTTGGCAATTGACGCTGGTGCGCTTCATCGACGCGCGCTTCCGGCCGGGCATCCAGATCAGTGCCGAGGAGATTCAGAAATACTTCAACGAGCACGTGCGCCCGTCTCTCGAACAAGCCCATCCCGGAAAGTCCGCATCGCTCGACGACTACCGCGAAGGTATCGAGCAGACGCTCACCGGCGAGGCTGCCAACCAGCAGGTGGAGCAGTGGCTGAAGGACGCCCGCGGCCGCACGCGCATCGATTACCACGAGGAGGTCTTCCGATGAGCCGCCGCATGCGCATCGCTTCGATCGCGGCTGCCACCCTGGTGGCGTTGGTGCTGGCGCTGGCGCTCGGCGGGGTGCTGGTGCTACGCAGCGACTGGTTGCGCGAGAAGATCCGCCAACGCATGGTGGCCGAAGTCGAAAAGGCCACCGGCGGCCGGTCGGAAATCCACGCATTCCGCTTCGACTGGAAGCGCCTGCGCGCGGAGGTGGATGGATTTGTTCTGCACGGCAGCGAGCCGCCGGATGCGGCGCCGTTGTTCCAAGCGGATTCCATCGCGGTGGGCCTGAAGCTGATCTCCGCCCTGCGGCGCGAGATCGACATCCAATACCTGGACGTGCGCCACCCCCAGGTCCATCTGATCGTGGATGCCGGCGGGCACACCAACGTGCCGGCGCCTAAGGTTCAGCGTGCCCGGCGGCCGGGGAAAAGTACGGTCGAAACCATAATGGACCTGGCCATCGGCCGGTTCAATCTCGAAAACGGGACTTTCGAAGTGCAGGATCACGGCGCAACGCCCTTCGACGCCCGAGGCCAAAATCTCCGCCTGGAGCTCGCCTATGACCGAAGCGGCCCGCGATATCACGGTCGGATCTCCGTATCGCCCGCCGATTTCCAATGGGGCGCCCACCGGCCGGTGCCGCTCGATGTGAGCCTGACGCTCGGGCTCGAGAAAAACCGCGTGCAGATCGAGTCCGCCCGCGTGGCCACCGCGCAATCGCAGACCGAGTTCTCCGGCGCTATCGACAGCCTGGTAGACTTATCCGGATCGTTCCAATTTAAGGCGCGCGTGGCGCTGGCGGAGCTCGGCCGCATCATCGTATGGCGCACCCAGCTTGAAGGACCCGTGACGCTGGCCGGCAACCTCCGCTTTCACGGTATGTCCGACTACCTGGCCACCGGCTCGTTCCATACGGTAGGGTTGCTGTTCACGCCGGACCCGCACTTCACCCTCCGCGACTGCACCGCCGATGGCGCCGTGCGCGTCGATCCGCGCGGCGTGGAAGCCAACGGCGTGCGCCTGGCCGGTCTGGCAATGGCAACGCTTACCGGCAGCGGCACAGGTCGCCCGCTCGAACGCTTTCCCGTGAGCGGCCGCATCGAAACCGTAACGCTGCGTGGAAGGACGCTGGACGCCAACGGCATTCGCCTGGAAACGCTAAGCGGCTCCTTCGCGGGACAAACGCAGATCGCCCAGCTCTCGCATGTCCACGTGCTAGGCGAAGTGACCGGCTTCGACACGCGCGAGATGCTGCGGGTCTACAATGGCCAGACCGTGCCATGGGACGGGGCGGCTTCGGGGCCGCTCGATCTGACCGTGACGCTGCAGCACTCCGATAGTTTGCGCCTGGCTGCCCACATGGCGATTACACCGGCCGGCGCCGGCGCTCCCGTGCACGGCTCGATCGATGCTACTTACGACGGCATCGGCGAAACGTTGGATTTGGGCCGCTCCTTTCTGGCTCTGCCCGCCACGCGCCTGGATTTCTCCGGCGTGCTCGGACGCCAATTGCGCGTCTGCGCCGATTCCCGGAATCTCGACGAGGTGCTGCCGGCCTTCGATGTACAGTCGCTGCCCGCCAAGCTGCAGAACGGGGAAGCCGTATTCGATGGCTCGGTCACTGGCAAGCTGGACGAACCGCGCATCGCGGGCCACGGCAGCGGCACCAACCTCATCTGGTCGGGAAAGATTTACGACGCTCTGAGCGGAGATGTCGACCTCACCTCCGCGGGAATCGCCGTGCGCAATGGCAGCGTCCAGCGCGGAACTTTGCGCGCGCAGGGATCGGGCTCGCTGGCCATGCGCGATTGGAGCGTCGAGGACTCCAGTCCGCTTTCCCTGTCGGCTTCCATCCACAGCGCGCCGGCCGCCGATCTCCTGGCCATCGCCGATGTACACGACGTTCCTCTGCAGGGGACCATCGACGCGACCGGCAAAATCTCGGGAACGTTCGGCGACCCGCGCATAGACGCTGCCATCACCGCCACCAACGGCGCGATCGATGGCGAGCCGTTCACGCGCTTCACTGGCGCCGTGAATTATTCCGGCCGAACCATCCAGATGGCCAACGCTCAACTCGTCGCGGGCGCCAAACAGATCGCCATCGAGGCAAACTACCAGCACCAGCCGGGCGCCTTCGGTAATGGCCGTCTGAGCTTCCAGGTGGACAGCAACCCGATGCCGATGGGTCAATTCCAGATCGTGAGCAAGGAATATCCCGGCATCCACGGAACGGCCGAATTGCATGCCACGGGCGTGGTGGATATCGTGCCTGCCGAGGCAGGGCAGCCCGGGTTCCATATCGTCAGCCTGAACGGTGCGCTGAACGGCCGCGGTTTGCGGATCAACGATCAGGCGTTGCGCGATGTGACTCTGACCGCCGCGACCAAGGGTACGCAACTGGTGGCGCACCTGGATTCGGAACTGGCCGGCTCCGTCATCCATGGCGAAGGCCAGTGGCGGCTGGTGGACGACTATCCAGGCGCCGTGCAGATCAGCTTTAAGAAGGTCGACCTGACCCGTCTGCTCGCGTGGCTGGGCCGCTCCAAGCCGCCGGGTGGCGTCGAAATCACGGGATCGGCGGAAGGCACCCTGGCAGTCACTGGCCCCGCGCTCAACCCGGAGCTGTGGAGGGCGGTGTTGCGCGTGCCGTCGCTGCAGATCGGTCCGGGTGGCGATCTCGCCGCCAAGGGCAATGCCCTGGCGTTGCACAACCAGGAGCCCATCGTGGTCACCATGGAGCGCGACGTCATCAAGGTAGACAGTGCTCGACTGACCGGCCGAGCCACCGATCTGTCGCTATCCGGAACGATCAACCTGCAGCAGAAGAATCCGGTCGACCTGCGCGTCAACGGTAGCTTCGACCTCGCCACGCTTCAGGATTTCAACCACGATATTTATTCGGCGGGCAGCACGGGGATCGGCGTCACCATCCGCGGCACGCTGGCGCAGCCGCAAGTCAATGGACGCATCGAGATCAAGGAAGCCACTTTCAACCTGGCCGACATTCCGGTGGACGTGTACAAGACCAACGGTGTGATCTTGTTTGATGGCGACCGCGCCACCATCCAGAGCTTCTCGGGCGAGAGCGGCGGCGGGCAGGTGACGGTTTCCGGCTTCGCCGGCTATGGCGGTGACGCGCTGGTGTTTCACCTGCACCTTGGCGCGCAGGCCGTGCGCGTTCGTTATCCGGAAGATTTCAGCACGGTAGCCAACGCCTCGCTCAACCTCACCGGCTCCACCGATAGCAGCATGCTTTCCGGCAACATCGCGGTCCTGCGCACCGGGTTCAATCCTCGCTCCGATTTCAGCTCCATTCTGGCCAGGTCCGCCGAGCCCGTGCGCACGCCCTCGGCGCAGACCGGAATGCTCGCCAACATGCACTTCGACGTGCAGGTCGAGAGCGCGCCCGAAATTACTTTCCAAAGCTCGCTCGCGCAGGGCCTGCAGGCCGAAGCCAGCTTGCGGTTGCGCGGCACCGGCAGCAATCCCGCGCTGCTGGGGCGCATCAATATTACGCAAGGCCAGATTGTCTTTTTCGGCACGCAGTTCGACGTGAACCAGGGTTCCCTGGCGTTCTACAACCCGTTGAAGATCGATCCGGTGCTGAACATCGATTTGGAGACCAAGTCGCGCGGCGTCGATGTGATTCTGAATATCTCCGGGCCGATCAACAAGCTGAATCTGACGCCGCGTTCGGATCCGCCCCTGCAGTTTTCCGATATCCTGGCGCTGCTGGCGACCGGCCGCTCACCCACGGCGGATTACTCGACGCTGATGGCCAGCCCTGCCTCGCCGCAATCGTTGCAGTCGTTGGGCGCCTCGGCGCTGCTGGGCCAAGCCATCGCCAGCCCGGTCACCGGCCGTCTGCAGCGTTTCTTCGGCGTGACGCGGCTGAAGATCGACCCCACGGTGACCAGCCTGACCGGCGTCGAAAACAATCCTCAGGCGCGTCTGACCATCGAGCAGCAGGTTACTCCGAATATTACCTTCACTTACATCACCGACGTGACCAGCAGCGACCCGCTGGTAGTACAGATAGAATGGGCCTTGAGCCGCAACTGGTCCGCCGTGGCGCTGCGAGAGGAGAACGGGCTGTTTGGACTGAACTTTTTGTATAAGCGGCGGTTTTAGGGTGCTGCCTTGAAGCGCTGGTGTAAAATCACCGATACGTCTTTGTAAAAGAAGACGCGAAAGACATTAACAACAGATATCGAGCTTGGCAGGAAACGCTACCAGCGCACTGCTACGAGAGGTCCATTGAAATGACGAAGACGGCTGCAAAAAAGAACGTGAGCGTCTTCCACGATCTCGGCTTCAGTCCCGCGGAGGCTGAAAGCCTTCGCATCCGCGCGGCCATGATGAACACCCTGATCGACGCTATTGAAGCCCGCAAACTGACCCAGGCGCAAGCGGCGAAACTGCTGGGAGTTACACAGCCGCGTATTTCCGATGTATTTGTTTACCACGTGAGGTCGCGGCATAATCGACGCCGCGCGTCTCGCACCAGCGGATAGAGGTAGATATCTTTGACAGTTTGACCGTGAGCGCTATGGTCGCGGTCCATGCGGCCGCGCCCA